>FLOH01001191.1_pt1 | contig 42064 bp, 45 predicted proteins | sample 756751 | NCBI WGS metagenome assembly FLOH01 (sample SAMEA4026879, study PRJEB14308) | marine metagenome | biome: coastal water; material: water | depth 74 m
ACTCGGGTATACTTTGCCCGGCTTTAGGGCTGAAGTGCCGGATCCAGTGAGGCTCGTGCAACTCGGCCAATTTTAATTGCGCCGAGTGTTGAATCTTCGCTTCCTGGCAGAAGGGCGAGTGAGCCCACGTGACCATCGGCAAAGGCAAAAAGCGCCTGCTTTCCAAAGCGGGCGTGGACGGTCCTCTCTCTTTCATTGATCAGATAGAATTCCTCCAATGTGGGGGGGGGATAGCCAGGTTTCCTCTGGGCCGATGTGCCGAATACGGCAATTTGGGACGGTTTCGAAATCTGGATTTGACGCCACGGTTCGGTACGGATTCCGGGACGACGTTGCCAGGGGTCGGGGCCGAGGATCTCGTTATAACCATAACCGAAATTGCGGGAGTTTTTGTATTTAGGCACCACGCGACCTTCATGTGCTAAGCCAGGACAAGGGCCACCTTGGACAAAGGAGCCTAGATAAGGACCGAGGGGGCCACTCTCGCCCTCAATCTCACGCTGGCCTTCACCCCGCCCAACGCTGGACCATGGCTCCAATCCGAACCACCACCGCACCCCGTTTTTTTCCTGACCGCGAATATCCACGCGGTATTTCGGAAACTCCCCGTTATTTTCTGAGGCGTAGAGTTGGGTGGCTAAAATAAGAACCTTAAGGTTTGAAGCGCTCCGGGCGCGGTCACCTGCGGCCAGCCCGGATCGGTAGGCGCCGAAGCCAAACATCGCCAGGACAGCGGTGATCAGTACGGCAGCAAGTAGTTCGATCAAGCTAAAAGCCGTTGCTCTTCTCATGGAATTTGGATTCGTAACCGAAGAAATCTTTTGGGTGAGTCCGCCGGGACGCGAGCCACGACGGAAACCATTGGACCGGAGATATCGGGAATCACCGTCTGGGTGACGTGGTTCGTGCCCGAATCCCACCGGACAAGGTCAGGACTAGTTTCCACGGTGTAACCGACCCCATCGTACCCCGCATCAGCACCTTCGGGGATGTCGGCGTAAACGTCATGGGGTCGGCGGTAAGTAAGAGTGAGATGATGAGTGCCACTGTTTTCCTCAAGGCCATACTCGATCGCGCCAGTTGAATCCCATACATGGGGATGCCGTCGAAGAGCGTATTCCAAAAGATTTGTCAGGCCGTCGCCGTCGGAATCTTCGGAAAGATCGGCAATTTCGTGGGTGGCCATCCAGGCGGCGAGGCCAGGTGAGGAGAAGGCACTGGTGAGGACGTAGGCGTCATGGTCGCCGTTGCTTAAAATTCGCCCCGAAGCACCAACGGGAGCCGAGATAAAGTCGGCATTGGCGCCGCCGATTTGGTAGGTGAAGTACGATGACCAGCTACCATCGGATGCGGCCGATAGATTTCCTGACGCAAATCCGTTGATAAATATGCCCCAGCCATAATCGTAAAAGTGAGCAAAAAGACCTTGTCCGTTCCACGTGCTCAATTGGGATGAGAAAAGGATTGGGTTCCCAACCGTATCTCTGCTGGCGGTTGTTACGGAGACTCCTCCAGTTGCTTGAATGACAGACGCCAAAAGTTGCTGACCGGACTGAATACTCCCATCGTGCCGTAGTTCGTATGACAACGTTTGTCCAGGTGCGAACAGAATTAGTAGGTGATTACTCACGTCGCCAGCGCCAAGAAGAACGCTAGCCGCCTGGATGGGTAGCAGAGGCAGAAGGTAAATTGAAACAAACAGGAGCAGGGACTTTCCCGCTCCTAACGTAACCCAGTTTTCGGTTTTCGTAGGACTCCTTGTCTGGCGATAGCCAGACGGGTCCGCACGGGATGCGGGCATCCGGACTCTCGCCCTTCATTTTTGCGATGAGGGTTGGCCCCTTTCTTGCGAAAGGGGAGCGATGAGCCTTGGCGGGCAGATGTTCGGACTCCGGGTTGCGATCCTCCTCCCCGCCTTCACCCTTCCATTCTACCGAAGTAGAATGTCCAGATTGGCGTGCTTTCGCATGGGGATTTGTCACCCGATACCGCAGCGCAACTGTGGCCGGTTCTCACGGCCTTCCCTGATTCCACCAAGGGAAAGAACTGCTGATAGGTGTAGGCCTAAAAGCAGGTCAGTCAAGTGGAGCCGTGTCATAACCAATTTTTCGAAAATGGTTCGAGGCAAGGTTTGAAGTGGGGAGACGAAAAAGGGTAACGTGGGGGATGGCAAAGAAATCTTATCGGGTGGCCGTCGTGGGGGTTACGGGGGCCGTGGGCCAAGAGATTTTGCGAGTTTTGGAACGGCGCAAGTTTCCCGTGTCGGAGCTGGTGCCGCTAGCGAGCGAACGATCGGCCGGCACGGAGGTGGAGTTTGCGGGGAAGAAGGTGAAGGTGCGGAAGTTGGAAGCGGCATCTTTTGCGGGGGTGGAGGTGGCGTTTTTTAGTGCGGGGGCGACACGCTCGCGGGAATTTATTCCGATCGCGAGGAAGGCAGGTGCGGTGGTGGTGGATAATTCGTCCGCATTTCGGATGAATCCCGAGGTGCCGCTGGTGGTGCCAGAAGTGAATGGAGATTTGCTCGACGCCAAGCCCAAGTTGATTGCGAATCCGAACTGTTCCGCCGCGATTCTGGCGGTGGCGCTGGCGCCGTTGCATCAGCTGGCCGGGCTTGAGAGCGTGGTGGTGGCGACCTATCAGTCAGCCAGTGGGGCGGGAGCGAAGGCGATGGCGGAGCTAGAGCAGCAGGTACGGGACTATGCGGCGGGGAAAGAGCTCAAGGCGGAGGTGTTTCCCCACGTGTTGGCCTTTAATTTATTTTCGCACAATAGTCCGATGGGGAAGGACGGGTACAACGAGGAGGAGCAGAAGATGGTGGAGGAGACACGGAAGATTTTTGGGTTACCAAAATTGAGGATGGTGCCAACGTGCGTGCGGGTGCCGGTCCCGCGGGCTCATTCGGAAGCGGTGGTGGCCCGTTTTCTAAAACCTATCTCGCGGGAGGCGGCGAAGCGTGCGCTCGAGGGGGCAGCGGGAGTACGCCTGGTGGATGAACCGAAAAAGAATCTTTTCCCCATGCCAAGCCACGCTTCGGGCGAGCTGGATGTTTTCGTGGGTCGAGTTCGAGAGGTGGAGGGAGACCCGCACTCGATTGCTTTTTTTGTGAGCGGGGATCAGCTGCTCAAAGGTGCGGCTTGGAACGCCGTGCAGATTGCGGAGGAGCTAGCCAAACGCGGGGGACTGCCCGCTTAGTTTCAGACGATTAGCGGGAGCCGCCCATTCCCGGAATTCCCGCACCGCCCTCCCATGAGGCGGGTTTATTCCAAGGAGTGGTCGTCACGCTTTCCTCGTCTTTGGGGGTGCCGTCCGCATTTTTGCCACCACCGCCGGAGGCGCAGGCACTGAGTAAGAGCGGAAGGATTAGAGCAAATGCGAAGAGGGAGATCTGACCGAATTTTGTCATACCGAATCAATAAACGACTTGGTCGCCGACTTCAATGGCGGAAGCAGGGCTGCCCGGGAGGACATCGGCGACGGAGGTTTGGGCGTCCACCGTAACCGTTTTGAGTTTTCCGATCATTTTGTCGCCCCGGTAGACAACCATGGTTAGACCTTCGACCACCTGATCGTTTTTCCCGAGGTCGAGAATGACAAAATTCCAGGTGGGGTTGACCGCGACGATTTTTCCGGAGAGGGCGATCGACTTGGCGCTGCCCGGCCTGGTCATTTCCACTTCGGTGCGGAGTTTTTTTAGATCCTCGTCGACCTTTGCTTTGGCGGCGGCCAGAAGTTTATTTTCTGACTCGGCCGCTTTGGCCTTTTCCGATAAGTCGCTCAGCTCGGTAAAGAGCTCGGCTGGCTTTTTCCCTTTGAGTTCGTCGGTGTAAGTCTGGAGTTGTTCGGCCGTGAGCTTGAGTTTGGAGTTGGTCGTTTCGAGGTCGGTCTTGGCCGAATCAAGATCTTTGGCGAGTTTTTCGGCGCTGAGGCTCAGCTCTTGGGCCTTTGCCTTGGATTCTTCGGCATCCTTTTTTGCCGCTTCCTCGGCTGTTTTGATGGCTTTCCGATCATCTTCCGTCAAAGCCCACTTCTGTCCTGCTTGGGCGACGGTGGCGGCAGGTTCGGACTCTGTCTCCATGAAGTTGGCCGTATAGGGGAGGCCCAACGCAGTGAACTTGCCTTCGCGGAGGGCGGATTCCACGGCGACGAGCTGCTGGGAGAAACGATCTTTTGTGCCCATGACCATAAAGGCTAAGGCGGCGGTGGCGAGGGAGAGCCCGACCGATCCCCCGAGGCTGATTTTTCCTGCGATCGACATAGGTCTTGTTGGCCAAAGCATCGCTTGACCCAAGAATTGACCCAAGGCGATTGGGAAGTTTTGTTCGAGAGTTGCTGGTAGGGGTGTGAATTCATGTGAGTTTCTTTTTGCGGTAGCGGGCGAGTGATTCCTGAATTTCTTGGCTGGCCGCCAGAATTTCTTGGGCCAGCCAATCAGGGGAGTAGCCGACTGCTCCGAAAGATTCGATGGTCGTCATTTCGGCATGATCGGCGGTGACGACCGCAATCTCCCCTTTACCTCGGTGAAGCTGAACGATGCGTTCGATGACACTGTCGGCGGTTTGTCCGGAAGCGGCGTAAAGTACGGCCAAGGAGTTGGAAGCTTTTTCTTCTTTGCCTCCGGCCTGGCCATCAAAGACTAAAGTGACCCGCCAGCGCCCTGAGTCGTGTAGTTGGGAGAGGTGTCGGGTCAACTCCTGGCGGGCCGCCAGTGGTTTTTGGGAGTGAAGGGAGCGGAGAGAGGGCCAGGCAAAGATGATGCTGTGGCCATCCACCAGAAGGTAACGGGGCGCGGGGTCCAGGGAGGGCCGCGCAGGGGGAATCATCCCGCGGCGGGTTTGGGGGCTTTGGCGCCAGCTTTGGCTTTGATCTTTTTGCGTTTGAGATAACGCAAGCGACGACGCTTCTTCAGGACGGCGTTGTACTGTTTACCCATAAGGGAAAAGAGTGAAGGGGAAAGGATACGAGGTCAAGGTTGGAGCCAAGGATTTGCCAAGATTTCTGAATGGGTGCACAATGGAAAGATGCGATGGGCAATCTTTCTGGTGGCAGGCGTGGCCCTGTTTCGGTGTGTGCGTCCTTGGGTGGGTGGGCCGGAAAACTTTGCACCCTTGGCAGCCTTGGCGCTCTGCGGGGCCATCTATTTTCCCCGTCCTTGGAGCTGGGTAGCGCCTCTGGTGGCGCTCCTGGTTTCAGATATCTTTCTTAATCTATATTACGGTTTGGGTCCTTGGACAGAGGGAACGGGGTTGGCGGCAATTTCTTATTTGCTGATCTGGGCGTTGGGGAGTCGTTTGGCGAAACATCCTTCCTGGAAAGTTTGGTTGGGAGGTTCCATCGGTGCGACTTTGCTTTTCTACATGGTGACGAACACGGGCGCATGGTGGACCATTCCGATTTATGAAAAGAGTTGGACGGGTTGGGTTCAGGCCTTGACCGTGGGAATTCCGGGTTACCCCCCCACGTGGACCTTCTTAAGAGGTTCGCTGATTTCTGACCTTCTCTTTACGGGGCTGTTTGTGCTGGGGGTGGAGTGGTCGGCGCGCCGTTTGGGTGGTCCTGCTCGCTCCGCCTTGGTGGCGGCACCCGTCCGCTAAGGTGTCGGCCAGCTGGCGGATCGCGGTGATTGCGGATACGCACGACCGACTTTCCCCGTTTGTCCTAGAATCGATCCAAGAGGCGGACGAAATCTGGCATTTAGGCGATGTGTGTGAGCGGGAGAGTTGGGACAAAATCTGTGCTTTGGGGAGGCCCAGTTTGGTGGTGAGAGGGAATCAGGACAGCGAGATGTCGTGGCCGATGAGTTTAGAGCTGGAACGTTTGGGTCACCGTTTTCATCTCCTGCATATTCCTCCGCGGTCTGCCCCCGCGGGGGTAAAATATCTTTTGCACGGACACACCCACGTTCCGCGGGATCAAGAGGTTGAGGCCACGAGATTTTTAAACCCTGGCTCGGCTGGTTTAGCGAACAAGGGGGCCCCGCGATCGTTTGCTTGGTTGGAGTTAAAGAAGGGGGAGAGACCGTTTTTTCGGCTGATGGGATTGAAGACCGATTAAATTTCGGTGGCCTCGCAGACCTCGCGCCAGCCCGGGAAGTTCCAAGCATTGGGAAAACCGCGGCACTGCTGGGGTTTGACGGGTTGGATACGGCAGTCTTGGCCTTGGAGGAAGATGCAGGCTCCGTCGGATTGATCGATGAGGGACAGACCTCTTCGGTCGGAGCGGAGGCGGGTGTAGGTTCCAATGAACTCGGCTTCTTCCATTTCCAGGAAGGAAGCGATGGCAGAGATCTCTTTTTCGGAGACTTTGACGTCGCCGGGCCAGCGGCAGCAGTTGGTGCAGCGCTGGCAAAGATATTTCGGGGGATTTTTCTTGGTCACTGGATTCAGTAGGGAATCTCGCCTGCGGATGGAAAGGAAGCTAGAAAGGTTTTCGTGAGAAAGGATTGTCCGCAGAATTTGGAGCAAGCAGTGCAAGCCGGAGACCTGCTGCCTGATTCCCATAAAAATATTACGCGATTGTTGGATTCACCCGAAACTGCGGCGAGGGACAAAGAAAGTGTTCTCGAGCTGGTCGAGCAGGGGCAGTGGGGCGAGCTAAATGATCGGTTTTTTCGGACGTTGGCCTTTGGAACGGGGGGGTTAAGGGGGCGAACGGTCGGCAAAGTTGTGACCGAGGCGGAGAGGGGTACGCCGACCGCGCTGGGTCGGCCGGAGTTTCCGGCGGTGGGGACGAACTGTATGAACTATGGCAATGTGGCAAGGGCGACGAAGGGTTTGGTGAACTACTTGAAAAAGAATTTTGCCGGGCAGGCTCCCTCGGTGGTCTTTTCCCACGATACGCGTCACTTTTCGCGAGAGTTTGTCGAACTCTCTGCCCAGATCGTGGCGGGAATGGGAGGGACGGCCTATCTTTTTGCGGAAGATCGGTCGACTCCTGAGCTGTCGTTTGCGGTACGACATTTAGGGGCGCAGGCGGGGGTGGAGGTCACGGCGAGTCACAACCCATCGCACGACAACGGGTATAAGGTTTATTTTTCGGACGGGGCGCAGATTGTGGAGCCTCACGCCTCGGGCATCATTCGGGAGGTGGAGGCGGCGCAGGATGGGGCGAGTGATGCTGTCCCGAAAAGTGAAGGGAAGGTGGTGAGAATTGGTTCAGAGGTGGACCAAGCCTATCGGGAGGCGTTGCAGGAGTTGGTGGTCGAGGGGGAGATGTTGAAGAGGGAAGGGGCCAAGTTAAAGGTGGTTTTCACCCCGTTGCATGGGACGGGAATCCGAATTGTGCCGGCGATGTTGAAGTCGGTTGGGGTGCCGGTGTCGATCGTGCCGGCGCAGGAGAAAGGGGATGGTAGGTTTCCCACGGTCAGGTCCCCCAACCCAGAGAACGGGGAGGCGTTGGCCATGGGAATTGAGTTGGCCAAAAAAGAGAAGGCGGATCTGGTGGTGGCGACTGATCCAGATGCAGACCGGATGGGGGTGGCGTTGCGGAATGCCCAGGGAGAGTATGAATTGATTACGGGAAATCAGATTGGATCGCTGTTGGCGGCGTACCGGATCGATCGGATGAGGGCGCGGGGATGGATTCAGCCGGGGCAGGAGAAGAGCTGTTGTTTGATCAAAACGTTTGTCACGACCGATCTGCAAAAGGAGATGGCGGAATCGGTGGGGATGAAGTGTGTCGAGACGTTGACGGGGTTTAAGTATATCGGGGAGAAGCTGGGGATTTATGAGAAGCAAGCGGGGGGGCGAGGAGCGATGGGGGCGGAGGAGTGGAGAAGGAAGAGAATGGAGAGGAGCACCTTCTTTGTTTTTGGTGGGGAGGAGAGCTACGGGTACAGCGGGGGGGATTTTGTGCGGGATAAAGATGCGAACGGGGCGGTGCTGATGTTGGTCGAGGCGGCGGCGTGGGCGAAGTCGCGGGGGCGAAACTTATTGGAGGAGATGGACGAGATTTATCGGAAGCACGGATTGTATTGGGAGAAGTTGGGGACGTTGGAGATGAGTGGGGCGGAGGGAGCGAGGCAGATTGCGCGGGCGGTGGCGAGTTATCAGGAAAAGCCGCCGGAAGAGTGGGGGGGGAGGAGAGTGGTGGGGGTGCAGGATTATGAAAAGGGGAGTCACTTCGATGTAGATGGGGTCGAGATTCCGAAGGAGCGGATGTTGATGTTTGATTTGGGGGAGGGATTTCGGGTGGCAGTGCGGGCGTCGGGAACGGAGCCGAAGATGAAGTGTTACTTTTTTGGAAAGCGGAAGGTGGGGACGAGCGAGGATTTGGAAAAGGCCAAAAGAGAGTTATCTATGGAACTGGAAAAATTATGGGAGTGGACCAAGAAAGATGCGGTGGCGAGGTCGAAAGGCTAAAGATGGCTTATCCGACCAAGCTTCAGGAGATTGTCCAACTGTTCGAGCACCTGCCCGAGGAGGAGAAGAGGGAGAGTCTGGTTTCTTACAGCCTGACCACAAAAAATTATGAACCGAAAGATGGGGAGAAGTTTGATTTGGAGGACGTGCGGAAGGACGAAGAGTGCGCGGATACAGTGGGTGTATTCTTGAGAATGAGTGAAGAAGGGAAGGCGCATTTTCGCATGACGTTGGGGCCACAGGTCCAGACTTTGACGAAGGCGATGACGGCGATTTTGTGCAAGGGGCTGGAGGGGGTGGAGCCGAAGCAGATCTTGGAGTTGGAGAGTGATTTTGTGCCAAAGATTGTCGGGGCGCAGCTGGTGCGGGTGAGAAGTCAGACGACTTACTATATTCTCTCCCGGCTGAAGGGGATCTGTAAGGTTTGGTCGGATCGCCAACGGGCCAAGGCCTAAAGACTCAAACCATGTAAACAGTTATTTGGTATTGCTTTATACAAAATTTGACTAGACGGAGAAGTCGGGCCAAAGGACTAAATTCCAAAATAGACCGAAAGAATTTGACTTAGAATAATTCTAAACGATGTTGATGGGCTAGTGAATAGCCTAAAACAAGACGACCGAGGGGTGCTGAGCGAAGCATTGGACCATTCGGGTCAAAGAAGCACTCCGCAAAGGGAGACGGTATTCAGCGTTTTGCTGGACGAGCGGGATCACCCGACGGCGGATGAAGTTTATGCCCGGACGAAATCCCGCATGCCGACGATTTCGATGGCGACGGTCTATAACTGCCTCGAAACTCTCGTCACTTGTGGCTTGGTCAAGCAGGTGAATATTGAGCGGGAGCCGACCCGCTACTGCCCCAACCTTTCCCCCCACGCTCATTTCCACTGTCGCGATACGGGCCGCGTCTATGATGTCCCCGTGCCGTCCGATATGATGAACGGTTTGACGAGAGTCCTGCCCGGCGGGTACTCCGCCGACTCGGTGGAGTTGGTCTTCCGTGGCCACCTAGCCAAAGGAAAAGTAAAATGAAGACGGCTCTCGAAGTTCAAGGACTGAAGGCCGCCATCCAGGGGACCGAAATTTTGCATGGGCTGAATCTAACGATTCCGAAGGGAGAGGTGCATGCGATCATGGGGAAGAACGGTTCGGGCAAAAGCACCTTAGCCAAAGTGATGGCGGGGCATCCGGATTATGAGGTGACGGGAGGGGATGTGCTGCTGGATGGAAAAACGATTTTAGGACTCGATCCGGATGTGCGGGCGCGAGAGGGTCTATTTCTGGCATTCCAGTATCCGAGCGAGATCGCTGGGGTGACGATCGCTAACTTTATGCGGGCGGCCCTGAATGCCCGCCGCCCCGAAGGGCAGGAGATCGACGCGGTGGAGTACTACAACGAGCTCTACCAAAAGATGGATCTGTTAAAGATCGACCGTTCCTTCACCTCTCGGGCGGTGAACGATGGGTTTTCCGGTGGGGAAAAGAAGAAGAACGAGATTTTGCAGATGGCCATGTTAGAACCGAAGTATGCGGTGCTGGATGAGACCGACTCGGGTCTGGATATCGACGCGCTCAAGATCGTGGCCCACGGAGTGAACAGCCTGCGCGGGCCCAAGTTGGGCATTTTGGTGATCACCCATTATCAGCGATTGCTGGATTATATCGTGCCCGATGTGGTGCACGTCATGGTGGATGGGCGGATTGTGAAAAGCGGACCGAAAGAGTTGGCCCAAGAAATGGAAAAAAAGGGATATGACTGGGTGGAAAACCTAGTCCCCGCATAAAGGAGATTCATCGATGAACGAAACGACCACGCTCGAAAAACCTGACTTCAAAATCGACCAAGATGAGGGAAACTTTTCTTACCCCGAGGACTATGCTTTTAATGCAGGCACGGGTCTGACGGAGAAGACGATCGATTATATTTGCGACGCGAAGGAGGACCCGGATTGGGTGCGCGAGTTTCGGAAAAAAGCGCTCAAGGTATTTCAGGAAAAACCGCTGCCGACCCATTGGGCGAGTAAGGATTTGGAAAACATTCACTTTGATGATTTTCGTTACTACCTCTCCAAAGGAGCGAAGCCAAAGAGGACCTGGGAGGAGGTGCCGGACGATGTGAAGCGCACGTTTGAGCGCTTGGGGATCCCCGAGAAGGAGCGGGCCTTTTTGGCGGGGGTGGAGGCGCAGTTTGATAGTGAGGCGGCATACTCCAACATTAAGAAAGCGGTAGCAGAGCAAGGGGTGATCTTTGTCGGAAGTCGGGAAGGATTGAAAGACCACCCCGAGATTTTTAAAAAGTGGTTTGGGAAGGTGATTCCGACGGCGGATAACAAGTTCTCCGCTTTGAACAGTGCGGTTTTCTCGGGTGGGTCCTTTATCTACGCGCCGAAGGGCGTGAAGGTGAAACATCCGCTGCAGGCGTACTTTCGAATCAACGCGGAAAATTTTGGTCAGTTCGAGCGCACCTTGATCATCGTGGATGAGGGGGCGGAGCTGACTTACATGGAGGGTTGCACCGCGCCGAAGTTTGATTCGGTCACCCTGCACAGTGCGGTGGTGGAACTGGTCGCGATGAAAGGGGCCAAGTTGCAGTACATCACGGTGCAGAATTGGAGTCCGAACGTTTTTAATTTGGTGACGAAGCGGGGTTTGGCGCATGAGGAGTCGGAGATCAAGTGGATCGATTGCAATATCGGGTCTCGGTTGACGATGAAGTATCCCGGGGTGATTTTGAAAGGCCGCAAAGCGAGAGGCGAGGTGTTATCGATCGCTCTGGCGAACAACGGTCAGCACCAAGATACAGGGGCGAAGATGATCCACGCGGCGGATGAGACGACCTCCAACATTATCTCCAAATCGATCTCGATTGGGTCGGGCCGAGCGACGTATCGGGGGTTGGTTCACATTCCCCGCCACTTGAAAGGCTGCAAAAACAATACGGAGTGTGACGCGCTTTTGATCAACACCAAATCGCGGACCGACACCTATCCGGCGATCGTGACGCGGGGGGAAGGCAATTCGGTGCAGCATGAGGCCAGCGTGTCGAAGGTGAGCGCGGAGCAGATCTTTTACATGCAGCAGAGGGGATTGACTGAAGGGCAGGCGATGAGTTTGAGCGTGAACGGATTTGTCAACGACCTCGTCCGCCAGTTTCCGATGGAGTATAGTGTGGAGTTGAAACGACTCATCGACCTCGAGATGGAGGGGTCGGTCGGTTAAGGTAGCCAAACCCCATCACACAGGAGATAAAGAAGCCATGGCTGACATTGCAAACCGGTACCCCGAGAACGTTGGCGGGGCCTACTACGTCGACAACCAGTGCATCGATTGTGATCTATGCCGGGAGACGGCCCCGAATAGTTTCAAGCGGAACGACGATGGAGGCTACTCTTTCGTTTTTAACCAGCCCACCACGCCCGAGGAGTTGAAGCTGGCGAAAGAGGCGATGGAAGGTTGTCCGGTCGAGGCGATCGGCTCGAACGGCTCGTAAGAGCTAGTCACCTTATGGCCAAGAGCGGTGTGAGTGCGGCCGACCGCAACGGGGTGACGGAACCCAGTTGGTGGATTGGGCGCAAGGCAGAGGCTATGAAAAAGTTTCAAGCTTCGCCCATGCCGAAACGAAATGAAGAGGATTGGCGTTTTGCCACGATCGGCGCCATTGAACTGGGGAATTTTCAGCCTGGCCAAAAAGGCAGCACGAGCGTCGAGGCTTTGCGAAAGCGCAGCACGGCCTCTTTTCCGCACGCCGCGAAAGCGGTTTTCGCCAATGATCGACTTCTCCACCTCGAGGGAGCAGAGGAGCTGGCCCGACAGGGGGTGGTTTTCGAATCGCTTTCGGTGGCGTTAGAGAAGCATCCCGCCCTGCTGGAGAAGCACTTTATGGCGCACCCGGTGGACTTGGGGGCACAAAAGTTTGCCGCACTGCATGCGGCCCATGCCTCCGCCGGGGTACTGATCCATGTACCGAAGAATGTGGAGATCGAACTACCCTTGGTGGCCTTCCACTGGATCGACAGCGCGGAGTCGGCCGTTTTTCCTCACACTTTGATTGTGGCGGGAGAGAATTCGAAGGTAACGGTGGTGGATTTTCTGGGTTCGACGGATGCGCGAGGAGCGGGTTTGGCCTGTGGGGTGAATGACCTGCTGGTGGGAGTTGGGGCCAAGGTGAACTACGTGGGTCTGCAGCAGTGGGGATCGGCGGTGACAAGTTTTCAGCTCAATTCGACCCGAGTGGAAAAGGATGGGGAGGCGCGGAGTTTGTTTGTCAATTTGGGGGCAGCGTATGCCAGGCAGGAGAGCCGCAGCACCTTGGTGGGAGGTGGGGCGAGGAGCGAAATGCTGGGTCTTTCGGTGGGAAATAATCGGCAGGAGTTTGATCAGCGGACCTTGCAGTGTCATGACGTGCCGAATACGTGGAGTGATCTGCTTTATAAAAATGCTTTGGATGACCGATCGAAATCGATTTTCAAGGGGTTAATTCGGGTCGCTCCGGGGGCGGCCAAGACGGACGCGTATCAAAATAACAGAAACCTTTTGCTCAACCCCGAGGCGGAGGCGGATTCGATGCCTGGGTTGGAGATTTTGAATGACGATGTGCGCTGCACCCACGGGGCGACGACGGGTCAGATTGATCAAGACCAGCTTTTCTATCTGATGGCTCGGGGGATTGAGCCACGAACGGGCGCGCAGTTATTAGCGCACGGTTTCTTTGAGGAGGTGATTGCCCGCTTGCCTGACAAAAAAATCGGGGAAGCAGTCCGCGTGGCGGTGGCGGATAAGTTTGCCTCGATGCGTACTCGGGGGGGCCAAGTGGATTCAATGGAAAAGTCGGTTTCCCCTGCTCGCTTTCATCCAACTGCTTTGCCAGAAGAGGAAACCTTGGATGTGCGAGCCCTGCAGGGATTAGGAAAATAGCGATGAACCTTTCGCCCACTCAAGGTTGCGTGCTTCCGGCCATTCCGATGAATGAAAGGGAGCGGCAGGCTGCTTTGGATGATTTAAAGTTGATCGATTCTCCCCAGGAGGAGCGCTTTGACCGGATTGTTCAGTTGGCCCAGCTCCTTTTCCGCGCCCCGATCGCCTACATCTCGCTGGTGGATAAAGATCGGCAATGGTTTAAGTCTAAAGTTGGAATTGAGGCGAACGAAACGTCGCGCAGCGTCTCCTTTTGTGGACACGCCATCTTGGAGGATAAAGCGATGGTAGTGCCGGATGCTTTACAGGATTACCGTTTTGCGGCCAACCCGATGGTTTTGGGTGAGCCGTTTATTCGTTTTTATGCGGGGCAACCGTTGCGGGGCCCTTCGGGGCATAAAGTGGGGACCTTGTGCTTAGCGGATCACGAGGCGAGAGAATTCGGGGAGCATGACGTGACGATGCTGGGGCAGATTGGCAAGTTGGTGGAGAGAGAATTTACTCTCCTGGATAAGATTCAGATGCAGATCGAGACGTTAAAAGCGAAGGAGGCGTTGGAGAAAAAAGGGCAGGAGCTAGAGAAAGCGGTGGCGGATCTTTCGGCCGAAAAGCAGAACTCGGAGTTTCTCCTGACGAATATTTTTCCAGGGAATGTGGCGAATGAGTTGCGGGCCAACGGAAAGGTCAAGGCGGTGGGACATGAGAAGGCCACGGTAATGTTTTCCGATTTCAGCGATTTCACCTCGGTCGCGGCCACCTACAATCCGGCGGAGTTGGTGGAGGAGCTAAACCGGGCGTTTTGTTTGTTCGATGGGTTGAGTGCTCGGTATGGGGTGGAGAAGCTGAAGACGATTGGGGATGGATACCTCTGTGTGGCGGGATTGCAGGGGGATCCGGTGGAAGCGGGGGGAAAGATGCTGAAATTTGCCCAGGAAATCTTGGCCTTTGTCCTGAAGCGAAAAGGGGAGGTGGAGGCAAGTGGGAAAAAGTATTGGAACATTCGGATTGGCGTTCACTGCGGTCCGTTGGTGGCGGGAGTGGTGGGGGTCAAACGAATGGCCTACGACATTTGGGGGGATACGGTAAACGTGGCCGCGCGGCTTCAGCAGGGGTCGGAGCCTGGGCGAATCAATTTATCGAAAGATTTTCGGGATTTGATGGGGGATCGAATCGATGCCGAGCCACGAGGGAAATTGCCAATGAAGAATCATGGTGAGATGGAGATGTTTTTTCTTCAGAAGGTGAAGTGACTTTCGCATGAAACCGGGGGAGCAGACAAAATTAACGCGGGAGATTCCGGCAACGGCTATTCCAGCGGGATCCCCTCTCATTCTGCCCAAGGATACGGAGGTGACGTTGACCCAGTCGCTGGGGGGAAGCCATACGGTGGCGGGGGCGTTTGGTTTAGCGAGGATTGAGGAGAAGGATCAGGACGCCTTAGGTTTGGCCTTAGTGAAGGTGGTGAGCGAGGCGGCGGAGACAAACGAACCCGCGGATGAAAAAAAGGTGTGGGATAAGTTAAAAGAGGTTTTTGATCCTGAAATTCCGGTGAACGTGGTCGATTTGGGGTTGGTCTACAGCATGGAATTGAAGCCTTTGCCTGCGGGGGGAAGTCGAGCCGAGGTGAAGATGACGCTGACGGCACCGGGTTGCGGAATGGGGCCGACGATTCAGGCGGATGCAAAGAGTAAGGTGATGTCAGTTCCTGGGGTGAAAGAGGCAGAAGTGGAGTTGGTTTGGGAACCAGCCTGGACGCAGTCAATGATCAGCGAGGCGGGGAAGATGAAGTTAGGTTGGGTCTAGAGGAGTCGAGCTGAGGCCGGCAGGCTAGCGGTTAAGCGGTGGCGAGGAGGGAATCGAAATCGCTCAAAGAGTCGGGCATTTGCGGGGCAAAGTAGCGTTCGAAGTGGCTGACGACCCCAGAAATTCCACAGGAGAGGAGGCCGAAGCGGCGGCGGATACACCGGACGAGAAATGGGTTGAAACTATAAAAACCTGAAAATACTTTTTGATGAAATTCGTTGGATTGGTTGGCCTGTTTGCAAAAGAGCAGAGCATGAATATCAGGGCTATCGAAAAGAACAACCCAGTAGCGGGTGAGTTCAGGGTGAAAAATAGGGATAAAATCGATATCGGGACAGTTGTGGGGAGGTTCCCCTTCGCCCCAAACTCGGACAGCATCTAATTTTCGGGCGATCGCACGGTAGTTTTTTTCTTGGCACCGAAAATTGTTGAAGTGTTGAAAGGTGGAAATCAACTCGCCGTCCGCGGTGTCGTGGGCCAGATCCTCAATGGCATGACTGACCGCCAACATGGCCTCGTGGTTGAAGATGTGGTTGATGTCGGAGGCAGGGATCGACTGAGTTCGAGAGCAACAAGGGGTGCGACAATTTTTGGAGGTGCGGATCGAGCGGTGCTTTTTGACTTTTAGGTGGGGCTTAAGGAAGCTTTGGAAGCGGCGGCCTGAATTGTTTTCCTCTGTGGTACGGCAGATCATATCATTTTTGAAAAGGTTGGCATTGGATGGTGAGGATGCAAGTCATGACAAGGAAGTATCAGGAAAACTAACAGTTAGGGGGTGGGATTAGGAATGACGCGTTCGAGAAGTTTGGCGGAGGAGAGAACACCGGGGACACCGGCACCAGGGTGGGTGCCGGCGCCACACAAAAAGAGGCCGCGGACATCCTCGGAAACGTTGTGGGGGCGAAACCAGGCACTTTGCGTGAGGATGGGTTCAAACTGAAAAGCGGAGCCGACGTGAGCATCGAGTCGCGATTCGAAATCCTTGGGGGTGAAGATGAGTTTGCTGACGAGGTGTTTCCGAAGGTCAGGAACGATGGTTTTCTCCAGCGCGGCGAGAATACGGTCGGCGTAGGATTCTTTCTCTTTCTCCCAATCGATCTGGTCGCCGGGAGTGCCTAGGTGGGGCACGGGAGATAGAACATAAAAGCACTCGTGGCCCTTCGGGGCTAGGGATGGATCGGTTCGGGTGGGGGCGTGGAGGTAGAGGGAGAAGTCTTCCGCGAGAATTCGGTTTTGAAAAATATCGTCCAGAAGGCCTTTGTAGCGGGGCCCGAGCCAGATGGTGTGATGGGCAAGATCGGGGTAAGTGCGGTTGGTGCCGAAATAAATAAGAAAGAGGGACATACTGTAGCGCATTTTGTCTAATTTTCGGTCACTCCATTTGCGGCGAGCCGAGGCGGGAACTTTTTTCTGGTAGAAGTTAGCGACATCCGCATTGGAGACGACGACTTTGGCGCGCAGGGTTTCGCCCGATCGGAGTCGGACCCCCGCCGCCGCACCGTTTTCGACCAGAAGTTCGTCCACGGGCGAGTTGAGCCGGAGTTTCCCCCCAAGATCTTCTAAGAGTTTAACGAGGGCATGAACGAGAGCCCCTGTTCCGCCCATGGCAAAGTGCACCCCCCACTCGCGTTCGAGGTAGTGAATCATGGCGTAGATCGAGGAGGATTGAAACGGGTTGCCGCCGACGAGAAGGGGATGGAAGGAGAGGACTTCGCGGAGGCGCTGGGCTTTGACGTGGCGAGAGGCCATTTGCCAAACGGAACGATCGGAGCGAAGGCGGATGAGATCAGGGGCGACCCGAAGCATGTCGGTGAAGGAGGAGAAGGGTTGGTCGGCCAGTTCGACGAAAGCTTTTTGGAAAATGGCGTGGGTTTCTCCGACAAAACGGCGGTAGCCCTCGAGGTCGTTGGGAAAGTGCTGGCGAACTTGGGCCTCCATTTCCGCTTGGTTCCCGGTGTATTCGAAGGATTGGCCATCGTGCCACGCGATTCGGTAAAAGGGTTTGCAGGGGACGATCTGGACGTAGTCGGAAGTTTTTTTCCCCGCGAGAGCAAACAGCTCATCAAGAAGAAAAGGAGCGGTCAGGATGGTGGGGCCGGCGTCATAGGTGAATCCTTTATCGCGGAAGACCGAGGCGCGACCACCCGGTTGCTCGAGAGCCTCGAGGAGAGTGACATCGTAGCCACGGGCTTGGAGTCGAACGGCGGAGGCGAGGCCTCCAAAGCCTGAGCCGATGACGATAGCGGGGGGGCGTGCAGGTGCGATCACGGAAGTATGCTACGCGGGTCCGCCGAAGGACGCGAAGTCGTCTAGATCGAGAACATCAAACCAGGTGCTGATGTCTTCCCGTTTCGCATTGGCGGTTTTTTGGTAGCTGTTAAGACGTTCCCGCTGATCGATCGATGCAGGAGTTCGGCGGTTCATGAAATCGGACCAGGCTTCGATCTCCTGTCCGCTTCGACGGTGCTTTTGATTTTTATCGATCCAGCGGAGGATTTCGCCGTCTCCCAAACCCTTGGCGACCTGTTTTTTTAAGGAAATGGGGTTTACGCCAGCGAATTTTAAAAAGTACTGGTCGAGGGGGCAGTTGTAGTTGTACTCACCGTTTTTTTTGAGAAGAGTGGCGCGGCACTTATCTAGAACACGGGGAAGAAGAACATATCCGCCGAGTCGAACGCGTGGGCTACGAGGGGCGGAACGAGTCAGATCAGGAGCTTTGAATTTGGGCATCGTCAGATCATGCCTTGATAAGTCGAAGGGGCAAGGGGGGTGTAGAGTTAAAAAGATTGGAATCGATGCAGTTGGAGGTGGTTAAGGATTTTTTATCCATTCAAGTCATTGATAGACAATACTATTAAAGATTGAACGAGTGAGTATTTTTTGTGTCTAAACACTTGATGAATCCATTAGATAGAAAAAGTTCAAAAACTACTATTGACCCCTTGATTAAGTGGAAATGCAGGCTTAGCTTAAATTCTATGCCAACCATGCGATCTGTGGGCATTGGTCTTGTATCTTATTTTGCCTGTACGGCGTTAGGTCTCGCCGCAGCTGACTTCAAGATCCGTTATAATCAGAAGTTTCCTTGTTTGGAGGTGATGGATTCGAATGCTGTAAAAATCACCGATGTAACGGAAGGTGCAAAAGGGGAGACGGTGACGTCGGGCAAATCCAGCCTCAACATTTCCTTTATCAAGAACTCTTCAGGGCAGCCTGAGGTGACGTTGCGAGAGGCGAAATCTCCTCTTTCCGAAATGGAGATTGAGGCGTTTGGGTTGTCGGTGGGAATGAAACCTGAGGGCACCGTATTAGTTCGGTTTGGGGCGGATAATAAACCCAAATTCGAAATGGATCGAACGGGGGGCTCACGATTCCTCATGGCGGATCTCGGAAACCTCGACACGGCCGCGGGGAAAGAAGTTGCCTCGGCTGGGGCCCCCTCGAAAAATCTGATCCGTTGTCGAGAGCGGTTGGCGGATTGGATTGGCAATAAGGGTGGTTGGAGTAACCGCTCTGGTAAAATTTTAATGACGGAAGGTGGAGACCTGGTTCAAGTAGGAGAGCTTCCCGAAACCAAAATCGAAGTGAGTCAAGCCTTCACCGCAGGAGCCAAGATCACCGTCGGCACTCACTCGCTCCTGTTTCAAAGCGGGGCTGGGGTCTTCCACTTAGCTCTGCCCGGAACCACTTTTTCGTTAGGCAAATTGGAGGCTGGAAGCCCCGATCTCAAAGTCGAGTTAGATGCTGGCACGATCCAGACTTGGATTGCCGCACCCCTCGTTGCTCCTCGATCAACCCTGATTGGTTTGGGCCAAGGTGAGGTGGCCCGAAGCCAAGATGGTTGCTTCCAAATTAGTCGACCCTCAGATCCTAACGCCGGCGCTACCCTTACCACGATCTCGGGAAAGGTGGTCGTAGCCCAAGAATCGGGCGGTGCGGAACTCGTCACTGTGAGCGGGGAGAAATCTTGGGGATCCAGCGGTGGTGGGGCCAAAGATTTGGCCTCGAATAGCCCAGAAAAATCTTCTCTGTTGGCTCTGCAAAAATTAGGTCGGAACAGTGCACTCTTGGATATTGCTCGGGATGGGGTGAAAGCCTGTCCGGAAGCAGCCGAGGAAATCGTCTCGACCGCGGTCAAAGCGAATCCTGACCTCACCCAACAGATCGCCGAGCAGTGTCTGGCCGCGAACCCGAATGTATTGGAAGCGATTCGGATCGGGTCGGGAGTCAAAAACCTCAAACTTTCCCAGGAGCAGCAAGCAAAAGTGGTGGCCTTGGATTCCCTCAATCAACGCTTGGCCAAAGTAGCCATGGATGGAATTGATTTGGAAATGAAGCTGGGTCAGGTGCTCATGGTCGAAGGGGATTGCACCTTAGATGGAAAGAAGGAAAAAATCTTAGTCGGACAAGTGCTCGCCCCAAACGACAAGATTGCCACGGGCAAAAATGGGCGAATTTTGGTGGGGATGAGTCCAGGGGTGGTTCTTTCGGTTGAGCCTGGGAGTATCGCCACCTTGGAAAAAATGAACGCAGAAATTTCGAATGGTGAATTACAAAGTCGCACGGCGGTGGTGAATCAAGAAAATGGGTTGGTGGTCATGAATATTGCTCCTTGGAAAAAGGAAAAGACGGATGTGCGGGTTAAGACGGCGGATGGCGAGTCGGTTGCTCAGGGAACGATCTTTGCCGTGAGTTTTGCAGGTGGAAAGATGATGACGACCGTTACACGGGGTTCAGTAGGAAGTCGGGACTCTTCAGGTAAAATGGTTTCGATTGCGGCGGGTCAACAAGGGGCTCCGGGAGCTACCCCTGTAGCGGCCCCTGCCAATTCGGCTGCCGTTGCGGGGGCTGGAAAAGCTGTTGAATCGACGGTTAGTGCCATGGTGGCTAACGTTGCCGCCAGCGTGGCGGCGGCTGTGCCTTCGGCCGCAGCGGAGATAGCTGGAATTGTGGCGAAGGCCGTGCCGGCAGCGGCGGCACAGATCGCCGCCGCCGTGGCCTCGCAAGTCCCCCAAGCTGCGGTTGCGATAGCGCAATCGGTTTCCAAAGCAGCTCCAGAGGCTGCCTCTCAAATCGCAGCAGCTGTCATTGCGGCAACCCCAGGGCTGGACGCTGGCTCCATTTCCGCAATTACCTCTGCCTCGTCTCAGGGCGCTGCTGAAGCAGCATCGGTTGACACCGCGGCAGGTGCGGGTGCGGATGTTGCTTCGACTGATACCGCCGCAGGAGAGGCAAACACAGCGAATGCAAGTACTGCTCCAGCCGTTGTCCCACCCTTGCCTCAAATCAATCCAAATAACGAACTTGCGACTCCTTTTGGGGCTAACTAATTCTTAGTTTATCGAGCCGATGCTTGTAGCTTGGATGATTTCGTTTTTCTCCTAGACCTACTGGATGGATTATAGTTCGACGGTTCTTCTGCCGAAGACCGATTTTCCCATGCGGGCCGACCTCCCCAAGCGGGAACCTGCCCGGGTGGAGCAGTGGTCACGCCAGATGGCCTACCAAGCCCTCCTCAAGGCGCGAGAGGGGGCGCCCGCCTATCACTTGCACGATGGACCTCCTTTTGCCAACGGGGACGCCCACGTGGGCCACGCGCTGAATATGGTTCTGAAGGATCTGGTCCTGAAAAGCCGTTCGATGATGGGCTTTTATGCGCCCTTTGTCCCGGGCTGGGACTGTCACGGACTACCGATTGAACACAAAGTGGTGACTGAGCAGAAGTTGGTCGGAGCCGACCCCGCCGTCATTCGGAGCAAGTGTGAGGAGGTGGCCCGTCACTTCATCCAAAGGCAAAAGGAGCAGTTTCAAAGGCTTGGAGTTTTTGGGGATTGGAATCAACCCTATCTGACGATGAGTCCCGCCTATGAGGCGGCAGAACTGAGGGTGTTGGCCCAACTGGTAGAAAAGGGAATGGTGTATGAAGGGTTGAGACCCGTTCACTGGAGCACGGGTTGCCGAACAGCTTTGGCCGAGGCAGAGGTGGAGTATGCCGAGCGGGAGGAGGAGTCGGTCTATGTGAGGTTGGAGCTTAAGGACGCGAAGGAGGAGGATCTGCTGGTTTGGACGACAACTCCCTGGACTCTTCCAGCCAATCTGGCGGTGGCGGTGCACCCTCGCATGGTTTACGTGTTGGCTGAATCGGGCGATGGGCGAAAGGTGTGGCTGGCCAAGAGCAGGATTGAGGCGGTGGGCAAGGCGGCGGGTAGGGAAATCAAAATTCTCAAAGAGTGTAAAGGAACCGACTTGGAGAACAGAATTTATCGTCATCCGTTGGTTGAAAAGGAGGGGATGGTGAGATGTGCGGAATTTGTCACGGCCGATTCGGGAACGGGATTGGTGCATATCGCCCCCGGGCATGGGCATGAGGATTATGTCTTGGGACGGAAATGCGGGTTGGAACCGTTTTCTCCGGTGAATGAAGCGGGGAAGCTGATGGAGGAGTGTGGCGTACCGGAGTTGGTCGGGAAGAATGTGTTTGCAGCGAATCCCGAGGTGGCGGAGCTATTGGAGAAGAGGGGAAGGCTTTGGGCACGAGAGAAAATTCGGCACAGCTATCCGCACTGTCCTCGTTCGAAAACGCCGATTGTGTTCCGATCGGTCCGCCAATGGTTCATCCGGATGGATCAGTTGCGGGATAAGGCACTGGAGGCGGTGGGGCAGGTGAAGTGGGTCCCTGCTTGGGGGGAGAGCAGAATCCGAGGGGCGTTGGGGACGCGACCCGACTGGTGTATTTCTCGGCAGCGGTCGTGGGGATTGCCCATTCCTGCTTTTTATCAGCCAGACGGAAGTTCGGTTTTAGATTCGAAGGTGATCCAAAAAGTGGCGGATCGGGCGGAGAAAGAGGGGACAGGGTTCTGGTTTGGCGGGGCGGACGACGAGGTGGCGAAAACATGCGGCGTGCCGGCTGATTGGAAAAGAGGAAGAGAGACTTTGGATGTTTGGTTAGATTCGGGGTCGAGCTGGGCGGCCGTGGCCCAAGACGGAAGGGTCAAGTTTCCGGCAGACTTATATTTGGAAGGGAGTGATCAGCATCGGGGTTGGTTCCAGTCGAGCCTCCTGCTGTCGGTTGCCTTGACGGGAAAAGCTCCTTTCCAGGCGGTTTTAACGAATGGATTTGTGGTGGATGTGGACGGAAAAAAGATGTCGAAATCCAGAGGGAAACCTCCGGCCTTGATGGAGTTGGTGGAGAAGTACGGGGCGGATGTGGTGAGGTTATGGGTGGCCAGTGAGGATGCGAAAGAGGATGTGCCGTTTTCGATCGAGATCTTTGGCAGGGTGGGGGACAGTTATCGGTTGATCCGGAATTCGCTGAGAATTCTGCTGGGGAATTTGTCGGGATTCGATCCGAGAAGGGATGCGGTGAAGGAGCGGGAGGCGTTGGATCGGTATATTTTAGCGAAGATGGCGGAACTGGTTAAAACGGTGAAGGAGGCGTATGAAAGCTACAACTTTCCGGCGGTGTACCATGCGTTAAACAGATTTTGTTCAGTTGAGCTAAGTTCATTTTACATCGACGCGTGTAAGGACCGGATTTACTGCGAGGCGGAGGGGAGTCCCAAACGGCGTTCGGCCCAGACGACGATGTTCGAGATTTTGGATGGATTGGTGAAGTTGGTCGCACCGGTCTTGGCTTTCACGGCGGAGGAGGCTTGGCAAAGCATACCAGGAGGCAAGACCAGTTCGGTGCATTTGGAAAAGTTTCCCGAGGCGGTGATGCCAGCCCAGTGGAGTGATTCTGAGGCGGCGAGGTGGGAGAAGCTTCTGGCGGCGCGGGGCAAGGTCAATGAGGCGTTGGAGGAGCAGAGAAAGCTGAAGAAGCTTGGAAAAAGCTTGGAGGCGAAAGTTCAGATCCAGGGAGGAGGGTTGGCCGTTGAGGATGCCCGATTACTGGAAGAGATTTGCCTGGTGAGTGGGGTTGAGGTGCTGGGGGGCAGCGGAGGAGTTGAGGTGACGGTTTTTCCGGCGAATGGGAAGAAGTGTGAACGATGTTGGAAGCACTCGGAATCGGTCGGACAAAACAAAGAGCATCCGAACTTATGTGGGCGGTGTGCCGGGGTGGTTTTGTCCGGGAGTTCGAGTTGAGGGAGGGGAAATTGGGAGGAGGCTGGTTTTTGCCGGTGGGGCTAGTTTTGGTGGCGGTGGATCAGATGGCAAAACTTCTCGTTGAGGGAAGGATGAGAGTGGGGTTGGAGGTTCCGATTCTTCCGGGATTTTTTTCCCTGACACGGGTGCATAACACAGGGGTGGCGTTTGGGATGGCGCAGGGAAACAATCTGCTGACTGGGTTTCTGGCCTTGCTGATCCTAATTTTTGCGGGCTGGATGGCACGGACGTGGGATTGGCGGGAGCGTTGGATCCAAGTGGTGGCGGGGTTGGTGGCGGGAGGGGCAGTCGGAAATCTGATCGACCGGGTGCGGTTGGGGTATGTGCTCGATTTCCTCGATTTTCACTATGGGGCATGGTCTTGGCCTGCCTTCAACGTGGCGGATGCAGCGATCAGCGTTGGGGTGGGCTATTTGTTCTTGGGGTGGATGACGGGTCGGTCGGTGGAGAAAAAATGTTAACGATGGGCTGAATGTTACGGGTTATGCCCGACCGGGACCGGGGATGATTAGCAGTTTTTGATCCGGGCATCGCCGTGGGGTGAATTTTTGTGGAAGTGCTGGAGCCGGCGAACGTGATTCATGGCAAAGGCTCCCATGACCCCGAAACCCGCCATGATGACAAACCAGAAGGTGTAGCCGTACTGGGCTTTGGTTGCTTCGAGCACTCGTCCCGTCAGGGAGAGGGAGATGGCGGCACCGTAGTATTGAAAGGAGTCGATGACCCCAGCGGCAAAGCCAGCCATTTTCTTTCCGCCAATATCCATGGGGGCGGCAGAGCCGACGATCGAGTGAGTCGAGTTGGCGGTAAAGGCGATGAGGACAAGAATGGTGCATCCGAGCAGGATTCCCCCAGCGGTGGGGCCAACATGGCCGAGCAGAAGCACGACGGCTGCGATGGAAATGACCACGGCCTCGATGATGTAGAGGGACATGGCCACGGGTGAACGGTGGCCCTTGAAGAATCGATCGGAGACCCAACCAGCGAGGAAGGAGCCGGCCACGGCGACGAGGGGCATCAATTCGAGCGTGCGTCGTGCCGCAGCCGGAATATTCGTTTTCATATCGAAGCCCATCTGATCTTGAAAGTAGAGGATGGCGATTTGGTCGGAGCTAGAGCGAACGGCGCCAGTGCAAGCATAGGCGGCAGCATAAAACCAGACGAGGGGATGGGTGAAGATCGTGCGGAACGAATCGAGAAGGGAGACGGTCACGCCGGCAGAGTCATCGATTTCATCTCGGATGACTCCTGGGAAGCCAGCCTCCTCGGGGGTAGGTCGGGCGGCGAAGTACATGAAGAGGGCGGCGGCGGCGGTGAAGAGCGGAGGGATACGAAAGAGCCAGCGCCATTCGCCCTCCGGAACGGTAAAGGCAAAAAAGGTAAAACCGGCCAAGATAAGTGGGGCCAGAAAGCTGACGGCAACTTGGCCGAGTTGTATCATGAGACCAAAGATTCCGGAGAAAGTGCCTCGTTCCCGGCGAGCGAACCAGGCTGCATTAATTTTCACCATTCCAGGTGCACCGAAGGATTGAAAGTAGCCGTTCATCAGCCAGACGAGGGAGAAGGTGATGAAAGTGCCGGCGAGGGAGGCGAAGCCGAAGATGAGATTGATGCCGATGGTACCAACGGCACCGATGAGGAGGGAGGTGCGGCCGCCGATTCGGTCGGTCAAAAGTCCGTTGATGAGTTGGCCGGTGCCGTAGGCGAGAGACCAGATGGCCAACATATCGGTAATTTGGGAGGTGGTGAAGTGGAACTCGGCAATCATGCCCGGGGCAGCAAAACGAAAGTTGTAGCGGCACATGTAGAAGGCGCCGTAGAGGAGGCCGATGGAGACCCAGTTCAGGCCGCGCCGTGAACGAAACCCAGCCGGGTAAGCGGCATGCGCGGCAGTCGGGTGCATAGGATGACCCTACTGGGTTTCAAAAGCGGGTGGAATGGGAAAGAGAGTCGTGCGGCGGCGTTGTGGCCACTAAGATCTGGAATGGATTGGACACAGGTTCGGCATGTGATTTGGGACTGGAACGGAACCTTGCTGGATGACGCTTGGTTGTGTCGCGAGATCATGAATGGGCAGCTACGAAAACGCGGGTTGCCGGTGCTGAGCGTTGAGCGATACGAAGCAATCTTTGATTTTCCAGTCGAGGGGTATTATCGAAAGGTGGGTTTTCATTGGGAGCAGGAGACTTTTCAGGAAGCTGGGACTGAGTTCATCGTGGAGTACGAGAAGAGAAAGACGGAGTGTCGCCTGCAGATCGGGGCGAGAGAGTTGTTGCAACAAGTGGAGAGGGCAGGTTGCTCCCAAGCGGTGTTATCGGCTTACTCTCACGGATCGCTCGAGGGATTTTTAGGTCACTTTGGAGTCCGGGGTTATTTCAAGAGCGTGGCGGGAAGTCGGAATCACTATGCGGAGGGAAAAGTGGAGGATGGCTTGAGAATGCTACAAGAGCTTCATGTTTTACCTTCCGAAACGCTGCTGATCGGAGATACGACCCACGATGCGGAGGTAGCCCGGGCGATGGGGGTGGGGTGCGTCTTGATTCCGTGTGGGCACAATAGCCGGGACCGATTGGATCGGTGTGGGGTCGAGGTAGTGGCTGGGCTGGGAGATTTAGCCCTAGATTTTTTGCGAAGAAAATGATCACCCTGAGAGTTGGGGTTTGGTAGGTTAGCAGGATGGATGTGGCCATGATTGATTATGGGCGGGGAAATTTAAGAAGTGTAGAGAGGGCATTGGAGAAGGCGGGAGCAAAGGTTAGGCGGGTAGAGGATCCGGTGGGCCTGAAGAAGGCCGAGCTGGTTGTTTTGCCGGGGGTGGGGTCGTTTGGAGATGCGGTGGACGGCCTGAAGCAGAGAAAGTTGTGGGAGCCGCTACGGGATTGGGTGAGGTCGGACCAGCCTTTTTTGGGAATCTGTTTAGGGTTTCAGCTTCTTTGGGAAGAGGGGGAGGAGGCGCCGGGGGCAAAGGGGTTGGGAATTTTTCCTGGGCGTGTCAGTAAATTTCAGGGGCATGGGTTGAAAATTCCTTTAATTGGATGGTGTGAGGTCAGGCCAAAGGGGGACGCAGAGGAATTTTTCCAAGAAGCAGACAGATTTTTTTATCATGTTCACTCCTATCGTCCTGAGTCGGTGCCCTCTGAGTTTCTTCTTTGCGAGACGGAGTATGGGGGTTGGTATCCAAGCGGTGTTCGCAAAGGCAGGGTGGTTGGCTTTCAGTTCCACCCCGAGAAAAGCCAGCAAGCTGGTATCTCGTTGATCCAAAGTGCTTTAAACATTATTCGCGGGGGCTGACTTGCATCTGTAGCCAACTTCACTAAGGTGAAATGATGATAAACAAATTAGTTCGTCTTGCCGTGTTGGGGTTGGTGGTTGGTTTGGCCTCGGTCTCTGCTCACGCCGGTTGCGGCAGTTGCGGTGGCTGCAAAGACAGCTGCGGTGACAGTGACAGCGCTGCCAAGAAAAAGACCAATAACGTCACTCCTGCCGATAAGAAATAACGTCACGTAAAACAGAAAACCCAGTCCTGAACTTCAGGGCTGGGTTTTTTGTTTTAAGATGGGGTGAGGGTTTTGTTTAGTTTTTTGGACGACCTAATTTGGCCTTCATGGTGACTGGGCTCTTTGGGTTGTCGCGCGGGTCACGGGGTTTGGCGACAATTTTGTCGGCCACCTCCATGCCCTCGATGACTTCACCGAAAGCGGAGTACTGGCCATCGAGAAAAGCGGTTTCGGTGACGCAGATAAAAAACTGGCTGCCGCTGGAATCCCGTTTGGGGTTGCCTTCATCCCCGAGCCTGGCGGCGGAAACGGTGCCGCGCTTGTGTTTATTTCCGATTTCAGCGGGTATGGTGTAGCCAGGACCACCTGTGCCGTGGGAACCGCGATCGTCGGAATTTTTACTTTTGGGATCGCCACCTTGGATCATGAAGCCAGGGATGACGCGGTGGAAGGTGGTGCCATCGTAAAATCCATCTTTGACCAGCTTTTTGAAATTTTCGGAGTGCTTGGGGCATTTGATGACATCGAGTTTGATGACGATGATGCCGTCGTCGGTGGTTAGGGTGACGATATCTTCTTCAACGAGGGTGGGTTTCATGTCGGTAGTTTCCTTTGGGGTGGGGGTGTTGGTCTCTGCCGCGTGCGCGACAAAAGTGCCGATGAGTGAAAATAACGTAAGGGACAGATAATAATTAAGCATGTCGAATAATGGTCCAAGATGCCCCTTCGGCCAATACTGAATTTCCGACTGCGGCATAATCCCGCTTGATCATGGCGAGGGCGAGCGTCATCGAAAAATGAAACATTGGGGCCAAGCTGCTTATTTTTCCGGCAACCACTCCGTCTGAGTTTGTGCACTCCCCCACTCCTTGAGGGGAGGCACTGGGCGTCCCCAAAACGCAAAGGTGACGATTGACGTGGCCGACGCTTCGGAGACGGGACATAACCTCTTGGCCGATGTAGCAACCTTTGGTGGAGCTGATGGCGTCCGATTCGAACCCGGCTTCCGGAGGAAGGGTGTCGGGTCCGACATCCACTCCCCAAAGAGGAAGGCCACGAGCGATGCGGAGGGGTTCCCAATCGGAAAGTGGGAGGGATTTTGGCCGCCACGGGGAGGTTGCGGGGATCCAGAGGTCGAGTCCGGGCTCGCGAAAGCGTGGGCAGAGAAAAGAGAGGGCGTCTTTGGGTGCATCGGCGGGAGGAGCGGAAAGGGCGGTGTAGTGGGCGAGGGTGTAGGAGGAGGAGATGTCTTCGAGGGTGACATCATCGGCGACGATAAATTTTTCGATTCGGGACCGGATTGATTCACGAAGCGAAAAGTCGGTTTCAAGGAGGAGGGAGTCGGGTGTGGCCGCGATATGGAGATCGGCCTCTAGCCGGCCTTTGGCGGAGGTGATGGCGGATCGGACGGCGTGGCTGGCAGGGAGTTTCTTGAGGTCTTGGGTGACTTGTCCGTTGAGGAAGCGGAGGCGATCGGCACCCGTCAGGCGGAGGAGGGTGCGCGGGCCGGGCGTCCAGGGGGAGGTGGGAGATTTGATCTTTTGGAGGAGCTCGGAATTCATCAGAGTGGTGGGGTGACAGATGAACATTTCATGGAAGAGGCCTTACGCCAAGCACGGAAGGCGGCGGCGAAGGGGGAGGTCCCTGTCGGCGCCGTGTTGGTGGTAAATGGCGCGGTCCTTACTAAAGCGCATAATCAGGTGGAGGAGTTGAAGGATGCGACGGCCCATGCGGAGATGCTGGTGGTGACAGCGGCGGCGGGGGAGATAGGGGATTGGCGTCTGAACGAAGCGACGGTTTATGTGACGAAGGAGCCGTGTCCGATGTGTGCGGGGGCGATGGTATTATCGAGGGTCAAGAGAGTTGTCTATGGGGCGTCGGATCCCAAGGGAGGTGCGGCGGGGGGTGCGCTGAATTTGCTGCAGTTTGCGGGGTTGAATCACAAGTGTGAGATACGAAGTGGGGTGAGGGCGGAGGAGTGTCGGGATCTATTGAGGGATTTTTTTAAAAAACAGAGAGTGGCCGAAGATGTTGGCGGAAAATAAGCCATCGGGTCAGTGGCCTTTGGGCCCAGGGGTGGAGATTGTAAAGGAAGGGCCGGCGGGTCTTTATGCGCTGAGTAAACCAAGCGGAGTTCGATCGCAGCCTAAGGAGGGTGGAAAAGATGCCCAAGCGCTTTTTACCTGCAGCTACTCGTTACGGGATGAAGCCTACCATCTTCCGCCGGATAAAGGTGGGGGCAAGGTGTGGCTTCTGCATCGGCTCGATGGTGGGACATCTGGGGTTATTTTGGTGGCCCGAGAGGAGCAAGCGGCCGCTGAGGTGAAGTATGCCTTTGCGCAGCATCAGGTAAAAAAGAGATATGTGGCGGTGGTTTTTGGATGGCCAGAAAGAGTGAACGCGGTGTGGAAGGATCGGATTGAGGTGATCAAAGATAAAGGTAGAGTTCGGGCGAGACCGGGGAATGGTTCTTGGGCGGAGGCGGTGATGAAGGAGAGGGGTAGGGGTAAGGGAGTGGCGGGAGCGATGAGTTTATTGGAGCTGGAACCAAAGACGGGGAGGACGCACCAGCTCCGAATCCAGTGCTCGCAAAGAAATTTGCCGATTGTGGGGGATCGGACCTACGGGGATTTTGAGAAAAATAGAGTCTTGGCCAAAAGTATGGGTCAGCAGGGCATGTTTCTTCATGCAGAGCAAGTGAAGGTTCCATTTCGTGGGAACGATTGGGTCGCGGGTGTGGATGTGCCCAGTCACTTTATTATTTAGCTTAAGTTTTTGGGATTGGCTTGGGCAAAGCAAACGTAAAAAATTTAAATATATTTAAAGATCGCAGGTAAAGCGACGAAGTGGGAAATATGTATGGTGGATAGTATCACGAAGACCAACTGGTTGCGCCGTCTCTACAACTGGACGATTCACTGGGCGACGACGCCGCAGGCGGTGCCGGCACTGGTGACGATTGCCTTTATTGAATCTAGTTTTTTTCCGATTCCGCCCGATGTGCTCCTCTTGGCCCTTTGTTTTGCCCATCCGAAGAAGTGGGCTCACTTTGCTTTTTGGTGCACAGTGGGTTCTGCGGCGGGGGGAGTATTTGGATGGTGGATTGGGCATGCGTTGTGGGGAGTAGTGGCCCCTTGGTTTTTTGCCCACGTGCCCGGTTTCACTGAGGCCACTTTCTTAAAAGTCGAAGGGTTTTATCAGCAAAACGCTTTTCTTTTTATTCTTACGGCTGCCTTTACACCCATCCCCTTCAAGGTTTTTACGGTCGCATCCGGTGTTTTTGCAGTTCCCTTACCTACCCTTGTGTCTGCCTCAATTTTGGGTCGGGCGGGCAGGTTCTTTCTGGTGGCAGCGGTGATTCGCTTGGGGGGGGTAAAACTCAAGCCCCACATTGAAAAGTATCTTGAGGTGGCGGTTACCCTTTTATTCCTTCTGGGTATTGGGGGCTTTATAGCGATCAAGTGGCTCAAATAGTTGAAAATAGTTTGAACGTTTTGACCCTTTTCTTGTCTATAACAACAGATCGTTTACATCTACTAGTGTTTGGCAAGAAGCGTGGGTTTGATCACCCGCGCTTCTTGTTTTTATAGGTATTTGCCCAATATGTACTTAGATAGGAATCCTCTTTCACACCTATAGAAATATAATTATTGTCTTTCGAGTTAGGTTCTATCACTATTTCGATTCCCCTCATGATTTCGAAGATTCATCATCATCAGGTCGGAATACATGCGACCCGGTTATCGGAGGATTTGCAGAGGGAAATTTGGGGATTCGCCCAGGCAGTCGTGGACGAGGTGAACCAAGGTTGTGCTGGCAACCGAATGAACTACTGGAAAAGTCGTCTCACCCTATCCGTGGAGCACGCCAAGTCACGGGGAATGGATGCGGAGGAGATCGCCCATCAGTGTGAGTTGACGTTGTGTACGTCGCGTGGCACGAAGCCGCTACCGGGAGATACATTATCAAGAATTGAGGCTTATCTTAAAACGCAAGGAGTACCCGCAAAGCTCATTTCGGCCGATTTAGCGAGAGGGTCGGGTCGCTTCTTTTCTCGCTAACGTCTTGTTCGCCCGCCAGAGACTCCGGGTCGCCCCATCGCTTGACCCCCTGATTTTTTTGCGTCAGATTCAACCTTAATGGCGGACAACTTATATGCGGTCAAAGTGACCGGGGTGGGTTACTCCTACGGGAAAAAGCGGGTCTTGGACAACATTGATCTGAAATTGGAAGAGGGTGGGATGTTTTGCGTCCTCGGCCCCAACGGAAGCGGAAAAACCACCCTTTTTAAGATCATTTCGACTATTTTCGCACTGCAAGACGGGGAAATCTCGGTCGGGGGGCGAAGTTTGCGGCGATTCCCGACTCCAGTTAGAAAAAAATTGGGGGTCTTATTCCAAAATCCGGCAGTGGATATGAAACTTACGGTACGAGAAAATCTGCGGCATCATGGGAATCTCTATGGCATCGACCCTCACGATCTGGAAACCCGGATCAATAAAAATTTGGAGGCTCTGGGCGTGGAAAATCGGGGAGGGGAAATGGTGGAGAGCCTTTCCGGCGGGCTCCGGCGGCGGGTTGAGATTGCTAAAGTTCTGCTCACCCGCCCCAGCATCCTTCTGATGGATGAGCCGACCACGGGACTGGATCCCGCGATTCGATCCGAGCTCTGGAGCATCATTTCGGGAATCCGAAACACTCGTAAACTAAGTGTTCTCTTTACTACCCATCTTCTGGAGGAGGCGGAGCCGGCCGATGAAATCCTTCTCCTCGATCAAGGGCACTCTGTCGCCTCGGGAAGGGTAGCTGAACTGCGCAGCTCGCTGGGAAAAGAGTACGTCCGACTTGGAACCTACAGTCCGAAAAAATTAGCGGGTAAAATTCGCAAGGAAGGGGAGATTGAAGTCACGCTCGATCCCGCTTCGGTGAAAGTAGTTCCTTCGCGGGGGCTGGCCGCTCCCTTAGCGATTCGTTTATGGCGGGAGTATAGTCATGAAGTGACTTCGGTGACCCTGTGCCGTCCTACCCTCGAAGATCTTTTCCTACAAAAAACGGGTCGTCTTTGGTCTTCAACTCCGGGGGAGATTTAAACCATGTTCATGCAAGCTTCCTACAGTTTAGCCCTTCGAGAGGTCACCCGTTTCCTTCGGCAAAAAAATCGCGTCATCGGGGCGATGGCGACCCCCGTGCTATTTTGGTTTCTTTTAGGTTCAGGTGTTGGGCGATCCTTGGTTGCCCCTGGGTTTCGGGAGCGAACCGACTACCTCACCTACTTTTTTCCAGGCATTGTCCTTTTGATTATTCTTTTCACGGCCATTTTCTCCACGGTTTCTGTCATTGAGGACCGCCGGGAGGGGTTCTTGCAAGGCGTGCTGGTTGCCCCCGATGGGCGCTCCGCCATTCTCTTTGGTAAACTGATGGGTGGAACTATGTTGGCTGTTTTTCAAGCCATCGTGGTCGTCCTGCTGGCACCTTACTCGGATTATCATCCGGATGCGCGGGTGCTCTTTAATCTTTTCGCAATGATTGCCGTCCTTGCGGTGGGATTGACGGCGTTGGGATTTCTGATCGCCTGGCCGATGGATTCCACGCAGGGATTCCATGCTTTGATCAATCTCTTTTTCGTTCCTCTCTGGTTTTTGAGCGGGGCTCTGTTTCCTCCCTCCGGTGCCGCCGGATGGATTCGGGCACTGATGCACTTTAATCCTTTGAGTTATGGGCACGATGCCTTGGCGGGGCTACTGGCGACACGTCCGGGTATGCCCCTCCCCGTTGATTTATCCCACGACTTTTCGATTGTCTGTGTCACTACGTTGCTTTTGGTCATGGCCTGCACGGTCCAGGTTAGTCGGCGTTCGTGACCCCTGAATCGCCGGTTCCCACCGGTCCCCGCCCTGCCAATCGTCACCTCACCGCCGCGATTTGGGCGTTGCTCGTGGCCGGGCTGGTGGCGGTCATGGTGGCTGGGGTTCGGGAAATATGGACCTCGTCCGAGCGACAAGAGTTTCCGGTACTCCCTATCCTAGGGCAATTATCCGACTTTCAATTGACCGAGCGAAGCGGGGAGATTAAGACTTTAGCCGATCTGAAAGGAGAGGTGTGGCTGGCGGATTTCTTCTTTTCTACCTGCCCAGGGCCGTGCCCGATCCTGACCACGAGAATGGGTGAGGTGGCGCAGGCGGTCCGGAGAACGAAAGGCAAAGTGAAGATTGTCTCGATCACCGTCGATCCCGAGACGGACACACCGGAAAAGCTGCGCAAGTATGCGGATCAATATGGGGCGGGGAGCAACTGGTGGTTTTTGACTGGATCCCTGTCGGAGACATTTCGCTTGGCGAGGGAGGGGTTCAAACTGGCGGTGGAGGAGAATCCACCCGAATCGGTTCCGCAAGCTGGGAAAATGCTCCACAGCACGAAGGTCGCGCTGATCGATGGGCAGGGAAGGGTGCGTGCTTACTATAATGGAACCGAGCCTGACCTATTGGCACGGGTTCTTCCTGATGTAGGTTCCGTTTTGCAAGAGCAGGAGATCCATCCTTCGATTCCATGACCCTTCACGATTTGCCGTTGCTGAATGCCTGCCTGAATGCCACCACCGCCCTGCTTCTTCTGGCTGGATGGATCCAGATCAAGCGGGGAAACAAGGCTGCCCACAAAAAAATCATGGCGACGGCATTTTGTGTTTCGACCGTTTTCTTAGGCTCTTACCTGCTCCATAAATTTACGGTTGGGCCAAAGCTCTTTCCGATGCAGGGTTGGATTCGCGCTTTGTATTTCTTTATTTTGATTCCGCACACCATTTTAGCCGTGATCAACTTGCCCTTTATTTTAGCGGCGGTCTACTTTGCGGCCACCGGCCAGTTCGAAAAGCACAAGCGGTTGACCCCTTGGGTGTGGCCCGTCTGGATGTACGTCTCGGTGACTGGGGTTCTGGTTTATCTCATGCTCTATCGTTGGTACGCATAGCTTTACGACGCGGGAGCTGGTCTCGCACCTGGCCCCGAGGGGGAGTACTTGCAACTGAGTCTCAAAAGGGGCAGATTCCAATTGTGGATATAAGTTCACTGAATCTGACTCAGGTTGGGCCCGGGATGGAGGTCCGAGTCAGCCGATTGGAGTGTGCGCCAAACACTTGCCAGCGGTTACGAGAGATGGGTTTTTGTGAGAACGCCTTGGTCACAAAGATTCGTGGGGGAGCCGATCTGGTTTGTTGGGTTTGTGGAACTCGGGTCGCTTTGAGCGCCCGCTTGGCCAAGCAAATTTTGGTCGAGCATGTGGACGGAAGGTCTTAAAGCACTTTTTTGCGGGGGAGACGCCCCGTCTTGCCGATGAATCAGGATCCAACCAAACGCTGGGTAGCCGTGATCGGAAATCCGAATGCAGGGAAAAGCACGCTCTTCAATGCTTTGACCGGTCTGCGGCAACGGGTGGGGAACTACCCAGGGGTGACGGTGGAAAAAAGAACGGGTACGGCCTACACCCTTCACGGCGAGGCGATTGAGCTCATCGACCTTCCTGGTTTATACAGCCTTTCTCCCCGATCCCCGGATGAGAAAATCGCCTGGCAGGTATTGCGGGGCGAGTCACCCGGTGTGCCCCGTCCGAATGCCGTTTTGTGTGTCGTCGATGCGAGTAATCTCGAGCGAAATCTTTTTCTCGTGACCCAAGTGATGGAGCTCGGTCTTCCTGTGCTCGTCGCCCTGAACATGGTGGATATGGCCGAAGCGAAAGGAGTCCGGCTACGACCGGAGGAGTTGAGCCAAAAGCTGGGGGTTCCTTTTATTCCGACGCAAGCTCATCGGGGCAAAGGGTTGGTCGAATTACGGGCCGCTTTAGGGCAAAGCCTGACTCATCCAGGACCGAGACAGTGGACCATGCCTCCACCCCTGGCGGCAGCGGTGGGTCAGATTGCGGCGGCTTGGCGGGAGTCATTGCCCGCCGAAGCGCAGGCCGAGGGAAAAGCTTTAGAGCTTTTGGCGGGCTCGAACCGTGGTCCCGAGGGAGCAAAAAAGTTAGCCCTCGCATGGCGAGAGAGGTTTGGCAAAGAGGCGTATGATTGGTCGGCGGCGGTGATTCATGCCCGATACGAGTATGTCCGGAATCTTTTGGGTGAGGCGGGAGTGTTGGGGAACAAGCGGGTAGCCAGTTGGACCGATTGGATCGACGCGGCGGTTTTGCACCCGGTGGCGGGGTGGGGGGTACTGGCGGTGATGATGCTATCGCTCTTTGTTTCGATTTTCTCGATCGCCTCTTACCCGATGGATTGGATCGACGCCGGTTTCACCTGGGCGGGGCAGGCTTTAGAAAACCGAATGCCGGCGGGTGTCTTGCGGGATCTTTTGGTGAATGGGGTGTTGGCGGGGGTGGGTGGCGTCGTCATTTTCTTACCGCAAATTCTGATTCTCTTTTTCTTCCTCGGACTTCTGGAGGATTCTGGATATTTGGCGCGAACCGCCTTTCTCTTAGATCGGGTCATGCACCGAGTCGGGTTAAGTGGAAAGTCGTTTATTCCTCTGCTTAGCTCCTATGCCTGCGCCATTCCCGGAATCATGGCCACCCGAACGGTCGAGGATCCAAAGGATCGCTTAACCACCATTCTGATCGCACCTCTGATGAGTTGTTCCGCTCGAATCCCCGTGTACACCACGCTAATTGCGGCGGCGGTGCCGGTTGCGCTTGTCCCGGTTTGGGGAAAAGCGTTGGGAATGCTGGGACTTTACGCTTTGGGAACCGGTACAGCCTTTCTTTTGGCCTGGCTATTTCGAAAGAAGATGTTGGGGGGAGGTTCTCCCCCACTCATCTTGGAACTGCCCCCCTATCGGCGTCCGGCGTTGCGAACGGTGGCCCTGAAAATGTGGGAGCGTGCGGTTATCTTTCTGCGACGTGCCGGGACAGTAATTTTGGCGCTGTCGATCTTGCTCTGGTTTTTATCCAGTTTTCCTGTCCGATCGGACGATCCGACTGAGACCCTGGCGGGAAGCTATGCCGGACAGCTTGGCCTTTGGATCGAGCCAATGATCCGTCCTTTGGGTTTTGATTGGCGGATCGGGATTGGGTTGGTGGCCTCTTTGGCGGCCCGAGAGGTGTTCGTCAGCACGATGTCGATTGTTTATCACGTGGGCGGAGAGCAGGAGGGTTTAGTGGCAGCCATGCAAAGTGCCACCTGGCCTGATGGAGCGATGATCTACACTCCGGTCACCTGTTTATCCCTTCTGGTTTTCTATGTGTACGCGTTGCAGTGTTTGAGCACCGTGGCGGTGGCCAAAAGGGAAACGGGAGGGTGGGGTTGGCCGGCCTTCATGATGCTTTACATGACAGGATTGGCGTACGGGGCTGCTTGGATGGTGCAAATCGTGGGTCGGGCATTAGGGTTTTCTTGAGATGAGCGAGAGTTGGCAAGGCTGGGTTACGGGAGGCGTGGTTCTGGGTGCTCTCATCTATCTGGTGATTCGATTTTTTAAACCCAAAGGAGGCAAGGGGGCAGGGTGCGGGAAATGCTCCTCTTAGGCGAAGATTCGTGTCACTGATCGCAAGGCTAAAGCCTTAGGTATTCAGAAGAGAAAACTTCGGGTACTATTTCTTATGGAAAAACGTTCTCCTTGGTGGGTGCTGGCGGGTTTGGTCGCGGGCGTAGGGACGGGCCTCGGGCTACGTGCGTGGCAACCGAATGCAGGTCCCTTCCTCCAGACGTGGGTCGAGCCGTGGGGGGAGCTGTTCTTAAGGCTTCTTTTTCTCCTCGTGATTCCAGTTCTCTTGACGGCGCTCCCCTTGGCCATTGCCTCGGCCGGGAGCTTGTTACGACTGGGTCGAACGGCCCTGTCGGCCTTTGCGCTCGCTTTACTATTAGGTGCGTCGAGCGTGCTGGTGGCCTTGGCTTTGGTCAATGTGACCCATCCGGGGAAAAGTATGGCGGGCAAAGTTCCGCCCGCGGAGGAGATTGCTTTGGGCCAAGGCAGTGGATTTCTCGCTCAAGCGGTCAATCTGATTCCGGGAAATCCGTTTGGGCTGCTGGCGGGTTGGTTGGGATGGGAATCGTCCGCTAAGATGATGTTGGCGATTTTAGGACTGGCGGTTGGCCTGGGGCTGATGATGTTGCTTTTGCCGGAGAGTCGTGGAAAGGGCATCAGGCAAGCGTGGGAGGGAACTTTTGCGATTTGCATGCGGTTCATTGCTGGGCTGATTCGGTGGGCACCGGGGGCGGTTTTTTGCCTGACCTGCCTTTCTTTTTTTCGGACAGGTCCGGAGTTGTTGGGCTATTTGGGGACTTTTGGTCTGACGGTGCTGCTGGCGTTGGCGCTGCAAGGTTTTGGGGTGTATCCGGTCTTGCTGCGGGTTTTGGGAAAATACGATCTGGGTAAGTTTTGGCGGGGGATTCGCGAGCCGCTTTCGACGGCGTTTGCTACGGCTTCCAGCAATGCGACATTGCCGGTGACACTGCGGGCGGCGGAGGGACCGCTGGGGCTTCGGCCGGAGATATCGAGGTTTGTTCTGACGGCGGGGGCGAGCACGAATCAGAATGGGACGGCCCTCTATGAGGGGGTGACCGTGATTTTTCTGGCACAGGCGGCCGGGGTGGATTTGAGTCTGACCCAGCAAGCGGTGGTGGCGGGTTATGCTCTGATTGCCAGCATGGGGACGGCGGGTGTTCCGGGTGGAACCCTGCCGATGATTGCGGCGGTGCTGGCCTCGCTGGGGGTTAACCCAGATAACACAGGGGTGGGGATTGCGCTCATTTTGGGAGTGGATCGGTTTTTGGATATGTGCCGGACCAGCATCAACGTGACGGGGGATCTGGTGATCGCGGTGGTGGCGGATCGGTGGGCCGGCGGGAAGAGTTGATTGGACGCTACTGGGATTGAACCAGTGACCTCCTGCGTGTGAAGCAGGCGCTCTACCACTAAGCTAAGCGTCCGTTAGGGTGGAAATTATAATTGGAATCTTAAAAATTGGCGAGTCTGAGGATTGAGTCGCTCAAACGAAGCTTGGGGTTTGGCTGGAAAGTTTATGAGCGGACGCAACAACTTGGCAGGTTAGTTTTCCATTATGGGTGCTGATCCCCGAGAGTAGACTTGGCTGACGTTGGGTGGCAACCGCCAGACCGTCGTCGGCGATGAGTTCGATATAGGGATAGGTGACATTGGTGAGGGCTTGGGTGGCAGTACGAGCATAAGCGCCAGGCATATTTGCGACGCAGTAGTGAAGAACGCCCTCCTCTATATATACGGGATTGTCGTGGGTGGTGGGGCGGGAAGTCTCCGCGCAACCACCTTGATCAATGGCGATGTCGACAAGGACACTACCAGGGCGCATGCGGCGAAGCATGGCACGGGTGACGAGTTTCGGGGCTTTGGCACCAGGAACGAGGACAGCTCCAATGAGAAGGTCGACCTGGGGGAGGAGTTCGTCGAGATGGGTCTGATTTGAGAAGAGAGTGTGGGCGGTATGCATGGTGATATCGAGAAAGCGCATCCGCTCGAGATCAACCTCCAGAATGGTGACATCTGCACCTAAGCCAGTGGCCATTCGGGCAGCGTTGATGCCTGAGGAGCCGCCCCCGATGACGACGACCCGACCTGGAAGAACTCCAGGTACGCCACCGAGTAGAACGCCACTTCCTCCCGTGTGTTTTGCAAGAAAGTAGGCTCCAACGATCACCGACATACGACCAGCAATTTCCGACATCGGCTCAAGAAGGGGAAGTCGCCGGCCTTGGGTGACCATTTCGTAAGCCACGGAAGTGACGCCGGATTCCATCAGTGCCTGGGTTAAGTTGAAGTTCGCGGCCAGATGAAGGTAGGTGAAGAGAATCTGGCCTGAACGAAGGAGGGGATACTCTTCAGGAAGGGGTTCCTTTACTTTGACGATAAGCTCAGCTGAAAAAACTTCGGTATGGTTCGCTACGATGGTAGCCCCAGCTGAGGCATACTGGTCGTCGGGATAGCCTGAGCCGAGACCTGCGTTCTTTTCGATGAGAACTTTATGCCCACGCTGGATAAGCTGATAGACTGCGGAGGGTAGCAGGGCGACGCGGGCCTCTTGGGATTTGATCTCGCGGGGAACACCTATGACCATGCCCAAGATTAAGTGAAAAAGGATCAAGAGCGAGTGTGGAAAAGAGGGTATGTGGAGTAGGTGAATTGGGTCTTCGAAGGAGATTTATTGTGGGTTTTATAGTCATCGCGAAATCTCGTCGTAGATAAGGATTGCGCTATCCAGAATTGGAGGAAAGCATCGCTACGTGCATTTACTCTGTTTTGTGAGAGATGGTTTCTTCGCTTTATTGAAGTTCGAGTTGTAATTTACGAAAAAAGGGAGTGGAACGTGTGTAAGTCAAAAGAGAGATGGGCTGAGTTTTTTCTGTTTAGGATTAGAAAAGGAGTGGCGTGGGGCGTAGCTTTTTTGTTCCTTTGGTTCATGTGGGGATGTAGTCGGCCCATTCGAACGAAAGCGCCCTCAGAGGAGAAGCCGATGGGCATGGTTTGGATCCCAGGAGGAAAATTTTCGATGGGTGGGCCAAGGCAGGAGGTTTGTCAGGAGGCTTTGTCGGCGGCCGATCCAAAAAAGCCGACCTGCACTTTACTCCGCAGTGGTTTCGCCGATTGCCAGCCCACGCATGAGGTGGAGGTGGATGGATTTTGGATGGACGAGACAGAGGTGACCAACGACCAGTTTCAAAAATTTATCGATGCAACTCACTATGTGACTGTGGCGGAGAGAAAGCCTAAGGCGGAGGATTTTCCAGGAGCGCCTGAAGAGATGTTGGTGCCTGGCTCGGTCTGTTTTAGGAGTCCAAAGAACTCCGTTTCTTTGGATGATTTCGCAGCTTGGTGGAGTTATGTGCCTGGGGCTTGCTGGAATCACCCGACGGGACCCAAAAGTGACCTGAAGGGAAAGGGAAGTTTTCCAGTTGTGCATGTGGCCTTTCAGGATGCGGAGGCGTACGCCAAGTGGGCGGGCAAGAGGTTGCCGACGGAGGCAGAGTGGGAGCGGGCATCGCGAGGTGGCAGGGAGGGGGAGACCTACCCTTGGGGGAATGAGTTTCGGCCTGGTGGAAAGTGGATGGCGAACACCTGGCAGGGAAATTTTCCTAACTTGGATACGGGAGAGGATGGATGGAAAGGGATTGCCCCTGTGAAAAAATATCCGCCCAATCCTTACGGGTTGTATGACTTATCGGGAAATGTGTGGGAGTGGTGTTCCGACTGGTACCGAGCGGATAGTTATGAAAAAGATTCAGCACAAGGTGTGGTGAGGAATCCACGAGGCCCAAATCACAGTTTTGATCCGGAAGAGCCCAGTGCGATGAAAAAGGTGCACCGCGGCGGGTCATTCCTCTGTTCGGACCAGTTCTGTGCCCGTTATATTTCAGGAACTCGAAGCAAGGGGGAGATCAGCACGGGAACAACCCACCTTGGCCTCCGCTGCGTAAAGTAGTCGTAACGTGCTGCGGGCATGGTGGGTGAGTAGGAAGGGTATGGACTGAGTTTTATATGGAAAAAGGGTGGGGGGCGTGGGAGGATTTATCTATGTCGCGTTTGGTTAAGGGAGGGTTGGTGCAGACTGCGAGTAGTCACGATGGTGACGCTCCCTTGGATGTGATTAAGAAGGCGATGATTGAGAAACATCTTAAGTTCACCGAAAGTGCAGCGAAAAAAGGGGTGCAGGTCCTCTGCTATCAAGAAATTTTTTACGGTCCTTACTTTTGTGCAGAGCAGAAAACCCGCTGGTACGACACAGCAGAAAAAATTCCGGATGGGCCTACGACGCAGCTGATGTGTGAAACGGCGAAGCGGCTGGGCATGGTGCTGGTGGTGCCGATCTATGAAGTGGATCTGCCTGGGGTCTACTACAACACGGCGGCGGTGATTGATGCAGATGGGAAGTACCTAGGGAAATATCGAAAGCATCACATCCCGCACTGCCTGCCGGGTTTCTGGGAGAAGTTTTATTTTAAACCCGGCAACCTCGGGTATCCCGTGTTCGAAACAGCCGTTGGTAAAGTAGGAGTCTATATCTGCTACGATCGGCATTTTCCCGAAGGAGCGCGTTGCCTCGGATTAAATGGGGCGGAAATCGTGTTTAACCCCTCTGCCACTGTGGCCGGTCTAAGCGAATACCTTTGGAAACTAGAACAACCTGCGCATGCGGTAGCGAACCAGTACTTTGTCGGGGCCATTAACCGTGTGGGCAAAGAGAAGCCCTGGAATATCGGAGAATTTTATGGCCAGTCTTATTTTTGTAATCCCAAGGGACAGATGCTGACGGTGGGCAGCCGAGACCAAGAGGAGTTGGTGATCGCAGATATGGATTTAGATTCCATTCGGGAAGTGCGAAATACTTGGCAGTTTTTCCGAGATCGGCGCCCCGATTCCTATGGGGCGATCACTGCACCCGAGAATTAATCGCCATCGGATCGACGCATGGACACAAAACTGGCGTCCGATTTAACCCCAACGCAGCAAAAAGTGTTGGAGGGGAGTTCGCTCTATAATTCCGATTTAGCGCCGATTCCTTCCACGGGGCGCCGCTGGGGCACCCTCGACATCGCTACTCTTTGGGTCGGGATGTCGGTCTGTATTCCGACCTACATGTTGGCGAGCAGTCTGATCTCGGGGGGCATGAACCGGTGGCAGGCTATCGCCACCGTGGCGTTGGGAAACCTGATTGTGCTGGTGCCTATGATTCTCAATGGGCATGCCGGAACTAAATATGGCATCCCGCTTCCTGTTTTTGCCCGAGCCTCGTTTGGCATTCGCGGAACACACGTTGCCTCTGTACTGAGGGGGATCGTCGGTTGTGGGTGGTTTGGAATCCAAACGTGGATTGGGGGAATCGCAATTTACGAATGCGCCAAGGCACTGTGGCCAAGTCTGGGTCAAACTCCCGTGTTCGCACTTATCAGCAATGAGCAGGTACAGGTCAATCTCGCCCAGTTCATCTGTTTTCTTATCTTTTGGATGATCAATATTGGAATCTTCTGGAAAGGGATGGAGTGGATTCGCCTTGTCGAGAATTGGGGAGCGCCACTCTTGATTGGAATGGGGTTGGCCTTGCTGGGTTGGGCTTGGGGGAAGGCAAATGGATTTGGCCCCATGCTTTCCCAACCCTCTAAGTTTAGCACGACAGGAGAGTTCTGGGATTTCTTCTTTCCAAGTTTGACGGCGATGGTGGGATTTTGGGCCACGCTCTCGCTGAACATTCCCGACTTCACGCGTGAGGCAAAGAGTCAGAGGGCGCAAATTATCGGTCAATTCTTAGGGCTCAACACGACGATGCCTTTCTATGCTTTTATCGGTGTTGCGGTTACGAGCGCGACGGTGGTCGTTTTTGGGGAGGCTATTTGGGATCCAGTCCAGCTTCTTTCCCGGTTTGGAAACGTTTGGCT
>FLOH01001192.1_pt1 | contig 42046 bp, 36 predicted proteins | sample 756751 | NCBI WGS metagenome assembly FLOH01 (sample SAMEA4026879, study PRJEB14308) | marine metagenome | biome: coastal water; material: water | depth 74 m
CCAAACACAATACCCAAAAATACTACATCCTATGAATTTCTAAATCTTGCTAATGGAACTTATTACTTCATGGTAGCGCTAGTAAGTTCAGATGATCAACAAACAAGCTACACTGCTCACTCTGAGCATGTTACACACATCGTAAATAATCCCCCAAATGTTGTAACAGGCCTTGCCGCTTCACTCAATGGTCCAACTAGCATAAAGCTAGATTGGTCTGCCTATGCCGGACCAGACGCATTCGATAATTACGCAGTATATATGAAAAAAGACGCTCCATTTACAGATGAAGAGCTGAATCAAACTCTCAATCCTATTTTCGAACCCAATGGTACAACAATACACACCTACGAAAATCTAACAAACGGGACCTACTATTTTACAATCGAACTGGTAGCAAATTTAGATAATGGAGGACTAGATTTCGCAAAGGCTTTTGCCGAAGTTCATACCTACGTTTTGGATGTGCAAATAAATTAGGCATCACTTCTTACAAATTTTACAGTCATCCCTTAGCTGCTTCTCAAGCAGCCACAAAGCGGCGAGCATCAGAACGATGCTCGCCGCTTTAAAGGCCAAATTAAAATCAGTAAAAGCGCTCAAACCAAAGCTAAAGCCAAATAAAGAAACCACGGGAATAGTACAAGATGGGCAGAACACTGTAAGAGCCCCAATAAGCATCGCAGCACCCGTTAGCCCTCCACTGCCTGAAGCTAGCATCTTTGCGCGCCTCATCTTAAATACAGCGACAACGCCGCTAAATACAATTCCAGACAAAGCGCTATAAAAAACAGAAAACACAATGTTTCCAGTTGTGAAATTCGCGCCCTCAACGCACATCAAATTCACACTACCTGGCAGATTCTTCATGAAATAGAAATTGATATCAAAGAAGATGAAGGCTACTCCCAAAGCTATCAAAGAATAAAACGGATCTCTTAAATTCCTGAGTATTTTTAGCGACATGTCCATTTTTTATGCTTCCTCTAATGCCTCTTCAATAATCTTTTCAAAAACGCTATATGGCTGTGCTCCTCTCACTCTCACACCGTTTATTACAGCTGTTGGTGTACCAATGCCACCTCCTGCAGCAATTTCAGCAGGCAATAGTAATCCACTTGCGTCATCAACATCATCGTAAATCTCATCAGCAAATTTTTCCTTGTCCACGCAGTCATTAAGTTCATCACTATCAACTCCATCAAGGCTTCCACCATAAGCCAGTAATGCATCTAAATTTGACCCATTATCAAAAATATAATCATGCATCTTAAAATATGTGCTATCTCCACCTTGGTCTCTTGCACATTCAGCAGCCAAAGCAGCTGGAAAAGCACCAGCATGACTTGGAATAGGGTAATCTCGATACATAAATACAACCTTTCCTGAATCAATATAGTTTTCCTTTATCTGGCTCAAGGTATCAGTATAAAATCTCTTACAAAACGGGCATTCATAATCTGAAAACTCTACAATTTTTACAGGGGCATTAGGATCGCCAATAATTGCATCGTCATCCCAAAAATCTTGGCCTAAATCCGGAAATTCAGGGATACTATTAACCTCTTCTTCTTGATCCACATACTCCTGTTCTTTCTGTTCGATATAAGTTTCAATTCCTTTAAAAATTGCCGCTTGTAAATCAGAATCAGACAACCCAGTTGCCCCACTTCCTCCCATTTGCATCCCAAAAAATACTAGTGAAGCCGAGATAGCAGCTGATGAGAAACTAACTGCAAATATCATTCCTTTATCTTTTTTAGCCATAAGTTTATATTAATTACGAAGCCAATTTTACCCTATTTCCTCTTCTAATACAATTCTATGAAAATTATCTCCTGGAACGTGAACGGTATTAGAGCTGCAGAGAAAAAAGGCTTTTTAGATTGGTTGGAATTGGAAAAGCCAGATGTGATTGGAGTGCAGGAAATTAAAGCGATGGAGGATCAACTGAGCGAAGAATTAAAAACGCCAAAAGGATATGTGAGCTACTTTAATTCCGCAGAGAGAAAGGGCTATTCGGGTACGGGGCTTTTTAGCAGACATCGTCCAGTGGCTATTAGCTCGGGCCTTGGAGTTGCCGAATTCGATACTGAAGGACGCACCCAAGCCATCGATTTTGGAGATTTTATTTTGTTCAACATTTACTTCCCAAATGGAAAACGCAGTATGGAACGCCTAGAATACAAATTGGAGTTTTACGATGAAGCCTTGGAGTTGTTTGATCGTTTAGTGGGGGAGGGACGCAAGGTGATAGTTACAGGAGATTTCAATACTGCTCATCATCCGATTGATCTGGCTCGGCCAGCAGAAAACGAAAAAATATCTGGGTTTATGCCAATCGAACGCCAATGGTTAGATAAATTGGTGGAGCGTGGTTATAGCGATTGCTTTCGACAGTTCAACAATGATCCCCACAATTATACCTGGTGGAGTATGCGCTCAGGAGCAAGGCCACGAAATATTGGCTGGAGAATAGATTACTTTTTTTGTTCTCAAAATGCCCAAGGATTAATAAAAAACTGCTACCACATGCCGGAGGTTCAGGGCTCAGATCACTGTCCAATAGTTTTGGAAACAGTTTAATTTCTTAACATTTAGGACTTGTAGGGTAGTATTCAGAGTTGGGTGTTGAGACGTGCAGGAGCGATGAGCTGTAGCAGTGGTCTTCCTTTTTCTTCATACCACTCTACAAGCCGCTAGTTCAGTGTTCGATCATGTTCCGCTTGATTGTCAGCGGAACTGCCTCCTCCCTCGCCGGCGACGTATCCACCGCCTTATCTCCCTGGCGTGGGACTTCATGGCTGCGATGTGCACATAGTGCGAACCGCAGCCACTGCAGCCTCGCACCTGACACATGACCCACTTACCCCGGCTCTTCATGAAGGTCATGTTCTCCTCCCTAGTTGCTCGGGCTGCAGGTTTTGTGGGTTTCAGGCAGGCGCTTGGCCTTGCCCCTCCAAGTCCCACACTGGCAGGTGATGGTGTGGTTTCCCCTCAGGGCACCACTCTTGTTCCTCTCGCGCCTCTCCCTTCTCCAGGGAGTAGTGGTGGTTTCTTCGGCTTCTTGATCGGCGATCTGGTTCTGCTGCATCAATCTCTCTCCTCACGGTGAATACTACCCTAATTGTAATTAACCATGTCGAGACACGGCCTCTTTTAAAAGGGCAGTGGCTACAGAAAACGGTCTAGCGTACTCTACAGCCTTTTTTTTGTTTGTCAATAAAGTCGGTCAAACCTGATAAACACATCAATTCTACTTATTTAAGAAGGCAAATCTTTTATCCACCCACTTGTTTTTTTCATAGACCACCTTTCCGTCGAAAGTAAGTTTCGCCTTTGCCCAGTGGAAGTGAAAAATAAGGTCCCAATGGATATTGGAATCATTGCCATTTGGCGCTTCGTCATAACATTTACCCAAAGCCATATGTAGGCTGTTGCCCATTTTCTCATCAAACAAAATCTGACGTGTTCCCTTGGTAATACTGTTGTTCATCCCAAAAGCAAACTCACCATAGTGACGAGAGCCCTTATCTGTATCCAGAATTTCCGTCAAAGCCTTTTGATTATTTGATTCTTCTTTCACAACTTTGCCGTCTTTCAGCGTAAGTTTTACCCAATCAAAATCGTGAGAGCGGTAATGAGTTGGCACATTATATTTGATGTAACCGTTTACGCCATCTCTTACCGGCGAAGTGAAAATCTCCCCATCTGGCAAATTGCATTTCCCACAACAAGTCTTCCATTTTTGCCCATTAATGTTTACCTCTAAATCTGTTTCCTCACCTTCAATATGCACATGTTTAATCTTCTTCATCAAATCCACAAACTTGATTTGTTTCTTCTCCTCAGTTTTCCAATCTTGCAAACAACTATCAAAGACAAAATCCTCCCATTCCTCTAAACTCTTTTTCGCTAAGGCTGCAGAGGCTGAATTTGGATAGTAGAACAAACACCATCTTTTTTTATGTAAGATATCTGATAAAGGTTTACGCGCCTTTTGAGCTACTTGAATTTTCTTTACGCTAACATCAGTTAATTCATATGGGTTTTCATCAGCAACAATTTGCACCATTGCATCATAACTATCAGCAACCTTTTTATCTAAAGCTGTAAGACTTTTTAGCTGCTTTTCGTTTGCTTCCTCAAAAAAGATCCTAGAAAGTTCATCTACAGAAAACCTCACATCCACTTGCTCTGCGCCAGCCTTAATACATTCACGATAAAGTTCCTTAATAAGCGGATAGCTATCAAAGCCGTAACCTCGAAGCAAAACTTTTTCCCCCTTTTTCACTGCAATTGAATAGTTGGTAATTAACTCTGCCAACTTTTTAACTTTTGTACGATCAACCATAAAAATAAATTAGAATAGCTCTAATTTACCTCACTTGCCCATTTCCTACAATCTGCCATTTATATGAACATATTTCCTTAATCCCCATTGGCCCTCTGGCGTGAAGTTTTTGTGTGCTAATGCCAATTTCCGCGCCCAAACCAAATACTGCACCATCGGTATAACGTATTGATGCATTAACATATACTGCCGCAGCATCTACACTTTTTAGAAAGATTTCTGCATTTTCTTTGTTTTCTGTGACGATGGCCTCGCTATGTTTTGATCCCAAGCTATTTATATGATCAATAGCTTCATCCAAATTATCAACCACCTTAACAGACATTTTTAAACTTAAAAATTCCATTCCAAAATGCTCGGCCTCCGCCTTAAATAATTTATCCTTATCAAAATTTCCTGACAAAGCTTCAAAAGCGCGCTTATCCGCAAAAACCTCCACTCCAAAATCACCTAATGGTCTCATTATGGCCTTCAAATCATTTACTCGCGATTCGTGTACCAACAAAGTATCCAAAGAATTACAAACACTCGGTCTAGTAGTTTTTGCATTAAAAGTAATGTCCTTTGCCATCTGTAAATCTGCCGATTCATCGATGTATGTATGACAAACTCCTCGCCCTGTCTCTATCACCGGGATTAGAGAATTTGCCCGTACATAATCTATTAATCCTTGGCCACCTCTCGGCACAATCACATCTACATAGCTATCCATTTTTAGGAATTCTCCCACTAATTCTCGGTCATTACTAAGCAATAAAACGCAGTCTTTTAAGAATTCGACATTCCCCAATTCTGTGCCTCCACATTCGGCTTCAATCGCAGCCAAAATAAACTTGAGCAAAACTTTATTTGAAGAATCTGCTTGAGACCCCCCCTTCATTACGCAACAATTTCGTGATTTAAAACAAAGAGCAAAAGTATCTACCGCCACATTTGGTCTGGCCTCAAAAATTGCCCCAACAACACCAATTGGAGTTGTAACTTTTTTCATTTCCATTCCGTTCTCGTGGGTTTTTTCTTCCATAACTATGCCAATGGGGGATTCGTAGCTAGCAATATCCTTCAAGCTTTGGGCAATGGCTACTATCCTCCCCTCATCCAACATGATTCGATCATAAATATGTTCTGTTGGATCTATTTTCGCCAAATCCTTAGCATTCTCCCTGATTATTTCTTCGGAATTTTTCACCAATAAAGCGGAAAGGCATAATAATACTTCATTTATCTTTTCCTCGGCCAACATCGGGAATTTCAGGCTAGCGGCCTTCATTCTCTTCAGTGACTCAACCAATTTTTCAACTTCTCCGCCTTCCATATTAATTATTTAACTCTTTCGTCCGCTTTCCTGCTGCCAAAACAGCCTCGCAAACAATGCCCTTAAATCCCTGTCGCTCAAATTCGGCAATTGCTACTTCTGTTGAACCACCCTTAGAAGAAACATTGCGCCGCAACTCTGAGGGGCTTAAAGATTTAGCCTCCAATAAGGCTGCTGTGCCAGTTAATGTTTGCCCAGCAATTTCCGCGGCCTCTGCTAAGGTAAATCCAGCATCCACTGCACTTTGCTCTAAAGCCTCAGAGAGATAACAAAAATATGCAGGGCCACTACCGCTTAATGGAGTGATTAAATCCAGTTTTTCTTCGCTATCCAATTCAATTCCTGTACCTAAAATCCCAATAATTTCTCTTATCAAATTTTTCTCCTCTTCATCCACTTCCTCAGAACAAAACCAGCCGCTAAAACTTTTTCCTACCTGCAATGCCAAGTTTGGCATCATTCTTACAATTTTTTTTGCATTAAGAAGTGTAGTTATTTTCTCCACACTCATGCCCGCCATTATCGAAACAATTAACTTTCCGCTTAAATCACATTCAATACTTTTCGCCAGGGTCTCAAAAGATTGAGGCTTAACTGCTATAATTACCAGATCGCAATCCTCTAAAAAATCATTTGGATTTTCGCTAGAATCAAAGGCTGATACTTCAAACCCTTCAACATTACTCAATAAATCAAAAATTGCTTGGCCCATATTTCCTTTCCCTGCGATGCAAACTTTAGTCATTTTTAGTTTTAAACTTCGTACCAATTGCCTCCCCACTCAAAATCCGCGTCACCACATTCTCACATCTGCTATTAGCAATATAAACCTCGGTTCCATGTCCTGCCGTTTTCTGAGCAATATTAAATTTAGTTTGCATGCCGCCCTTTCCAAAAGACGATTTTCCACTGCCTTCAATATGTGCCGGCACGTCACTTCCAAGCTGAACCTCGCTAATCACTTCTGCATTCTCATCCAAAACACCATCCACATTGCTGAGCATTATCAATTTATCCGCAAAAAGCAGTTTGGAGATGATACCAGAAAGTTCGTCATTATCTGTAAACATCAGCTCCTCAATACAAACAAAATCATTCTCATTCAAAATTGGCACGATGTCTTCACGAAACAAAGACTCAATACAATTCTTGGTATTGAGGTAATGCGTGCGATTCTCAAAATCCTGACGAGTGGCCAGCATCTGAGCAATGGTGATGCCATTTTCACTAAACATCTTCGAATAAATCTCCATAAGCCTAACCTGCCCCACAACAGCATAAAGCTGACGGCTAGTAACATCGTCATAGGGGAGTTCCTTTTGCAATATCGACCTTCCAGCCCCCATCGCACCAGAAGTCACTAAGAGGACGTTATATTGCTTATGCGCTAAAGCCAATTGCCCCACGAAATCTTCAAGAAGTGGAAGGTTTAGGTTCCCATCCTCCTTAGTTAGGGCATTAGTTCCGATCTTTACAACAATAGTTTGCTTCTTCATACCAGGGAAATTTAGCGAATTGCCCCTTTAAATGCAAATAGTGTTAATAAATTTGCCATTTTAAAAGATTCAGATTAGAATCTCCGACGTCTGATTTTTCAAATAGTTGAAGATCTTGCCGGGGTAGCTCAGTGGTAGAGCAAAGGATTGAAAATCCTTGTGTCGAGAGTTCAATTCTCTCCCCCGGCACCATTTAAATTGCGAGGTTACCGATCCGTAGCCGAAGGATTTTGTGAAACAAAACCGTAGGCGAAGGAAAGATTTCATTAATTTTGTCGCGTTCAGCGAAAACAAAATTATTGAAATCTTAGGTAAAACCCAATTCCAAGCAATTGCGAGATCCCTTGATAGTGCAAGGAGCAAAGCGACGCAGTGAAGCCGAAGACATGGTGTGCCCTCGAGGTGCACCATTGAATTTGAGATGAGCACAAGCAAAGGCGCAGTGTGAAACGGAAAGACAGGTATCACTTTGAGCTGAATCATATCTTATTATGAATAATGAGAAATTTAGTGGTAAAATGAAGCCCACAAATATTTGTAAATTATTCTATCATTTTTAACCCATTTTTATGAAAAGAATATCTAGTCTTCTTTTTGGAGCCATCTTAGTTTTTACTCTTAATATCGGCTTAACATACGCTGATGATCATGGTGACGATAATTACACTGAGGATGAGCTTGCCAATATGCTACCTCCAGGATTTGAGGAAGGTTTTTATGATGTGGATACTCAAAACCCATACTATTCAGCAATTAGGTATCTCAAATTCTTTGAGGTTGTAAAAGGATATGACAATGGTTCCTTCGGGCCTGATAACAAAATTAGCAGAGCTGAGTTTGTAAAAATAAATATCGCCAGCCAATTTGGTGAATCCGAAATAAATAGTTGTAATAATGGGAAACAATTTAAAGATGTGCCCTCTGATCACTGGGTTCTGCCCTTTCTCTGTGTTGCAACAAATCACGACGTTATTAAAGGATATGAGGATGGCACATTTAAGCCTGAAGCTAATATAAATTTTGCTGAAGCAGCAAAAATAATTAATGTTGTCTTTAATTTTGAAACACAGCCAGATCCAATTTGGTACAAGCCTTATGTTATCAATTTTGAAGAAAATAATATTTCACCCGCTACTATTGATTCAATAGATAAGGAAATCACTCGTGGCGAAATGGCAGATATGATCTTTCGAATAAAAGCTAGAGTTAGTAATAAACCTACTACCTCATTTTTTGTAACACCAGTCACCCCTACTCCGCCAACCGAAATATCAGACCTTTGCCGAGAAAATTATTATACAATGGCCTTTATTGTTGTAACCGATCCTGAAAGCCCATTAAGCAATGACAGGAAAAAATTATATACAACACTAGGTAATACTTTTGAAAAAGCATTTAATCTTGCAACTAATAATCTGGCAGTTATGAATGTTAATGAAATCAGCGATCTTCCCTATAAAACTGATTGGGAAACGACTCCTGGACAAGTAGACTATTCACTTATAGCTCAAGAATTTTATGAGACACACGAAGATGATTATGATTTATTAACAGTTTTTAGAGATGATGGAACTGCTCCTGGCGGACCCGCATCACATGGAGCGTACAACAACAGTATCCGTAATATTGGAATAGATTTGTCTGATAATTCCGCCCAATTTGGGAGTAAGGGCCGTCTTTTAGGGATTACGGGTGATATGTCATTAAACACCGAGAATGTTAGTAGCATAAAGGACTATGTAGTATGGGTGTTGCTACATGAAACGGGACATCAATGGTGTTGCGGAATTGATGATCCAAACCTGAAAATTGCTGATGGTGCGCATTTTTCATTAGGTCTAGAAACAACGAATAATTCAATACTCGATGGCATTGGTGGATCCACACATTATGTATTTAATAAAAACAACGGAACATTTTTGCAAATGGCATCCGAATATGCAGAAGTTTTTACCTACCACCCTTTTAATCTTTATTTCATGGGTCTATTACCAGAGGATCAGTACGATGTTGCGTTTGATGTCTATGATGTAGGCTCTTATGAGGATCAATACGCAGGACCGCTTAAAGAAGAAGCTACTTTCTTTAAGAGTATCTCTGTTAATGACATTATTGATACTGTCGGCCCACGGTCTTGTGAAGATAATTAAAAACTAGTTATTTCTGGTTATGTGCATTAAATAAGAGCAAAGGAATAAAAACCTTTTGCTCTTATTTTGATTATCCTCATCACGTTGAAACCATAGCACAGCTCCCCTCTACACCTCCTTTTTCAACTTTTTATCGAAAAGCTTTTTAACCTCCACTGGACTAAATACTCCCTCGTTTGTAACTATCCCCTTAAATAATTCTGCTGGCACACGATCATGTGAATATTTTATTCTATCAAATAAAATATCTTTGTTATGATGCCGCCTCTTATGTGCGTGAATAAAAATCTCGCCCCTCTTTTTTGAAGGCCACAAACTAAACTTCGCTGTATCAATAAACATGTAAACAGGTGTTTTTTCTATATTGAATTCTGAGATGATACTGTGCGTGCCTGGATCCATCACAAAGTGCATAGAATCCTTCAAAGTTAGGCCGCCAAAAAAAAGCATATCTATTTGCTCGTGAACGTGTGAAAGCATATATGATGGTACAACTTGAAAAGGTATTTTTGCCTTGTGCATTCTTTCAATATTCCCGTAAGTTTTTTCAAAATCTTGTTCTGCAATTACCACCTGGAATTTTTTCCCATGTTTGCGATAATTCACCAGAACATCCTGCACAGTATGACTGTGGTCATGAATTAAAATTGTTTTTCCTTCTACTTCAATTTTTTCTGACATCTCAATTATCCGCTTTTTCCCCTTTTTAGCTGAATTAGCTACTTTGGCCACTTGCTTATGTGCATATTTTTTCCACTTCCTTTCTAAAATATCCTTGTCAGCAAAAGTGCAGGCAAATTCCTTATCCAATCTTGCAAAATGATGATTAAGGATTCCAAACTTTGGTTCAGTGCTGGAGATAATTTCCACTAAATCGTCAAACTGAGCACAAAAATCTTGGGCGTTCTCAGCCTTAAATGTCTTAATTGATGCTCCTAATGAAGCAATTACCAGTCTTGCCAAATCAGTTGTTCCAATTTCAGCTTCAAGCTCTCTAAACATTTTAGAGAACAAAGCAGTTCTGTCGTTTTTTTCCTCGGATTCCATCAATTAATTACAAAGAATAAATATGCGCTACAGATTGTTAAAACTCCAAAAGTTAAAGGTAGACTAAACTTCATATAGTTTAAGAAAGTAATTTCCACTCCATGTTTTCTTGCTATATCAGCACTAATCAAGTTTGCAGAAGAGCCTATTAATGTTCCATTACCCCCCAAACATGCACCAAGTGAAAGAGCCCACCAAAGTATTGAAGTATCAACTCCAATAAATTCAGCCTGGATACCCAAAATAACGGGGATCATAACTGTTACAAAAGGGATATTATCTATAACCATTGAAATAATTCCGGAAGCCCAAAGAATTAACACAGACAGGTAAAATAAATTAGTAGTGGATCCCAGGATCCAGGCGCTAATTTCCTCAAGTAGTCCCGTTTTTTCTACCCCATCTACCATAATGAATAATCCAGCAAAGAAAAAGAGTGTGGTCCATTCCACAGAGCCAAAAGATTCATTTATGTCTACACGTTTTGATGTTAATAGTGCTAGTAAGACTGCTCCAGTGAATGCAATGATATATGAGGGAATGCCAATCTTTTCTTCGAAAAAGAAGCCCAATACTGTGAGTGTTAATACCCCAACTACTTTGAATATAAAGTCTTTATGCAGTGTTCTTTTCAGAAACTTTAGTCGGATCTTTTTTATAATAATGTTCGCAACAACTAAGTCTATAAGGTTAGTTGATATGGGTCTCAAAGCCTTCCAGTTTTTTACAATAAAAACCAAAAGTGCAAATATTGTTGAAAGTAGTATTGGAATCCATAAGTTGACTATGAAATCTGTAAATGAAAAATCTGCCACCCCACCAATAATAATATTTGGAGGGTCACCAATCAAAGTTAGGCTGCCTCCTATATTTGAAAAAATTATTTCGGCAAATATGTAGGGTTTTGGATCCCTGCCCATTCCCCTTATTAGTTCAATTGTTAAGGGAACTATTAGGATTATTGTTGTTACATTATTCAAAAAGGTTGAAAGGAAGAATGTTGCAAAAGAGAAAAATAAAAAGATCGCCAAGGGATTGCCCTTTGTTAAATGGGCAATTTTTACATTTAACCAGGCGAAAATCCCACTTTTGGATGCTATATGCACCAAAATCATCATCCCAAGTAGCAGCAGTATTGTTTCAAATTCAATCGCCTCAATCGCTTCTACTGGAGTAAGTATCCCAAATATAATCATTAAAAGCGCCCCAGTTAAAGCCACCAGAGATTTGTCATAAATCTCAAATACAATGAACACGAATGCCAGGAAAAATATCCCTAAAGTCAGATAAGTCATTCAGATGCTTAAACACTTTAGAAGGATTCTACTATTCTTTTCACGAATGTCTAGAGGAAAAAGTCATAGAAATTCCTTAAAGAAGTGCTATAATGGCCACCGTACATTTAACCAGCTTATATGGAAATTACTCACTTTCACAAACATCTCAGTAAGGATGAGGAAAGACTATTCAACGAATACGTTGATGGAAAAACTGAAGCAGTTAGCAATCTACTAACTCATTTTGCTGATGACGCAACTATACTTAGGATTTCAATCGAGAAATTCGAAAAGCACGATGCCTACGAAGTGGAATTTCTCTTAACCCTACCGTCAAAGTCCATAGTGGCTAAGGAGGCGAGTCATTCAATTACTAAAGCTGTAGACCTTTCACGGGATCGTATGGTTTCTCAATTAAAAAAGCATATTGCTCATCTAAGAAAAGATCGTTCTCACAAATCAATTCGTGAGAATCAGGAAGTGTCAGAAGTAGTCGAGCAAGAATTTGCAACTCAATCAGTTGTAGTTGAATCTTAAAGTTTGATTTAATAAAAAAAAGGCCTGGCATATAAATACGCCGGGCCTTTTTCTAGCTAGAAAAAGGGAAATTATTCAGCAGCTTCTTCAGCTACTACTTCCTCTCCTTCAGCAACGTCAGCGTCCATAGCTTCTTCAACTACTTCTTCTTCCATTACTTCTTCAACCATTTCTGGTTCAACAACTTCTGCGTCTACAACTGGTGTCTCTTCAACAACTTCTTCTGTTGATGAGCAAGCAGCGAGTGAAACAGTAGTCATGCTAGCAAGAGCTAAAAGTACTAATAGTTTTCTCATGATATTAGGTTAAAAGATATATGAGTAAATTTGGCGTGAAATATACTACACAGAGCTTATTTAAGTCAAGTAATTATGTTATTATATTCTCATGAACGATAAATCAATTATTCAGGGAGAGAAAGCGGCAAAAGAGGGTATCATTCATTTGATAGTACTTGGCACGATCAAATTGATAGCCGGCTTTGCCACTGGTTTAAGCGTCCTTATTGTTGATGCAATCAGTACATTTACCGATACTGCAGGAGTAATTGCGGCATACTTTGGGCTAAAAATTTCTCGACGTAACGCTGACGATTCCTTTGAATATGGTTATTACAAGATAGAAACTGTTGCTGCCCTCTTTATTTCCATGGGAATAATTTATGTAGGGTATGCCATTTTCAGTGATGCAGCCTATAGTCTCGGCTCTTTTAAATCAGCCGAGAATATTTGGATAGCTATTATTATCACGATTATTGCCATTTTTCATTCTTATAAGCTCTACCATTTATTAATGGATGCGGGAGTGCAAGCCAACTCTCTTGCCCTAGTTGCTAGTGCTAAGGATAAACGCAATGACATTATTGCTAGTACTGCAGTTTTATTTTCAGTCTTCGCTAATTACTATCAAATTCCCCACGTTGAACAACTTGTCAGTATGGGGATAGCAGTTTTCATAATAAAAGTTGGTATATCAACAGGAAAGGAATCTCTATTTTTCTTACTAGATTATTGGGATAACCCGCTACTTATCAAAAAGATTAAAAAAGTATTTCACTCTGAGAAGGACCTCATCCATAAGGTGCGTAATATTCGCCTCCGACGTGCTGGGACTTATATTTTTGGGCAAGCATTTGTCGAAATAAATCCCTATGCTGGTATCCAGGATCTTCGTGAAGAATTAGAAATTTTGCAAAGAAAGGTTCAGGATTTGAACCCCTACATTAAAGATTTTACGATTTATAGCCACATCCCTCAGTACAAAAAAATTCGCGTGGCCGTTCCCATTAAATCAGGTATTGATCTAGATGCACCAGTTGCAAATACCCTCAAAGAAACTAATGCCTACCTGATTGCCAATATTGAAGACAATAAAGTGAAAGATTTTAGTATCAAGCATCTTTCTAAAGATCAAAAGAAACCGGCCCAGCTAGACAATTTTATTAAAAAAGAAATGCCAGATATCCTTATCGATAATAATTTGCACTCTTTAGTTTATTATAATCTTAGGCGTACACACCATATTTTAATCTATCCAAATTTTTCTGATATTATCTATGCTAAGCAAACACTTAGTCTGCTTCTAATCGATACCTAAATGATTTGTATTCCACTTAAAGAAAAAAAACTCTCCTCTCTTCTCCAAAAGATAAAACAGTCACAGAAATTAGCAGATGTTATTGAGATTTGGTTTGATGAAATACCAGGCCTAACAGAAGAAATGCTGTCATCAATTTGCAAAATCACTAATAAGCCCTTGATGTACAAATACATGGGTAATAGCGAAAACTTGAAATTAATTCTAGGCAAATTCCCAGCCTACATCGATTTCGACTATTTAACCGACAAAAAAATCATCAATGAAACCAAAAAGTACTCACCCAAAACAAAAATAATTCTCTCTTTTCATGATTATAAAGGCACAGCACCAAGTAGCGAATTGATGAAAACAGTGAAAAGCATGCAGCTTAAGGGCGCAGATATAGTAAAATTGGCAACCACCGCTAAAAGTTTAACCGATTCATTTAGGATGTTATCAGTACTAGGAAATCTAAATGAAAATGGTCAAAAATCAATCTGCCTCTGTATGGGAAAAGAGGGACGCATCACTAGAGTTGCTGGACATTTGTTCGGCAATTATTTAATGTACGCAGCGTTAACAGCAGCAGACCGCACAGCTAGCGGGCAATTGTTAGCTAAGGAACTGAAGCAAATTCACGCATTAATCTAATCAAAATGGCTCTTAAAATTGGTATTGTTGGACTCCCTAACGTTGGTAAATCAACGCTTTTCAATTCCCTTACACGCAGTAGAGGAGCGGATGCGCAGAATTACCCTTTTTGTACGATTGAACCCAACAAAGGCATAGTTGAGGTGCCAGATTCACGCCTAGATAAGCTTAGTGAGATATCTGGCTCAGAAAAAAGAATTCCAACAACAATCGAGTTTGTAGATATTGCAGGATTAGTAAAAGGCGCAAGCGAGGGAGAAGGACTAGGAAATAAATTTCTTTCACATATCCGTGAGTGTGATGCCATTGGCCATGTTGTAAGAATTTTTGATGATCCCAATATTACTCATGTTCATGGAGGTATAGACCCAAAACTGGATAGGGAAGTGATAGAATCAGAACTTTTGCTATGTGATCTAGAAACAACAACAAAGCGTTTAGAGAAGGCAATTGGAGAAACAAAATCTGGTGATAAAGAACGCCTTGCCTACAGTGAGCTTGTTAAACGTATGCACCATCATATTGGCGACGGCAATCTAGCCATTGATCTGGATTTACTTCCAGAGGAAAGAGAGCAGTTGAATGATCTCCATTTGCTTACAAATAAACCGAATATCTACATTATCAATATCCCGGAGAATGAATTGGGCAACATCGATAAAGCAAAATATGCCCAAATGTTAGGCATCACAGACCAAGATAAAATTGTGCCGATCTGTGCACATTTGGAGCAGGAATTAATTGATTTAGATGTGCAAGAAACCAAAGAATACATGGAATCTCTAGGAATCCATGACACTGGACTTGGACACCTAATTCGCACTGCATACAAAACCCTAGATCTTCTAACCTTTTTCACCTCTGGACCAAAGGAAACTAGAGCCTGGACAGTGAACACTGGTGCTTTGGCTCCTCAGGCTGCCGGCAAAATCCACACTGATTTTGAGAAAGGATTCATTAAGGCCGAAGTTGTTCATACGGATCATTTCATAGAACACCAAGGCGAAGCTAAAGCTAAAGAAGCAGGAAAGGTTAGGTTAGAAGGTAAGCAATATGTTGTGAAAGATGGAGACATCATGCACTTCAAATTCGCTAACTAAGAAATAGTGCTAAGTTCTGAATTCACCCGGGGTGAGGTTTCTGCTCGAGCAGACATATCTTACTTTAGGAATATATTGAAGATTATTTATCGTATTCAATCATTGCCATTGATTTTCGATAGTTTCTGTAGCTCATCAGGAGGAAACCATAAATAAGCAAGACCTCAAAAACAAAAATACCTAAACTTAACTCTAATTCCAAATTAGCAATTTCAATAGCTAAGGTTGCAATGCCAAGCAAGGGAACAAAGAATGCCAAGGTCCAAATAAGTTTTCTAGATTTTTGTCTGAACATTGGGAAATATTTACTGACAATGCCTTGAATCCAGAAAAATACTAGAAATAAAGTCAAAAACACTAAATATATCAATGTTTTAGACCAAAAGTCAGAAAGCATAGATTCTTCAGGATTGCTTAAATGTGACAACGCTATAGGGTGAAAGGCCCACAATGCAGCTGCAGTAGTTAAGGCTAGGTAAAAGAGAAACAGACCTTTCTTAGAAACCCTGCAAACCTCAACAACATCTTCTATTTGCAATAATTCATCAAATAGAAGACCTACAACATTTACATCATCAACCAGGACATCTGCAGTGAAATAAGCCATTTTTTCCTGTTTCGATGCCCACCCCTTCAACACGTACATGTCCTTCACATTTCTATATAGCACGTCTGAAATATCCTTTAACAGACCAAAACGGTTCTTTGCCATAATTTTAATCACAACCCTTAAGCCAGAATCTGCGGAAGAATAACTAGAACCCTGAATTAAACTTACAACCATATGCGGTCTAAGTTCACCGCTACCTATCGAGATCAAAAGATCCTTAAAAGTTTTAAAATTTACCCCCATTTTTTTGATTATCTTCTCTTTCAGTTTGCGGAAATTTATATCTCTCACCAAGCCTAGACCGGAAATATCTAATTCTCTTTGTAAAATATGCTTACCTTCAATCAGTTGATTTTTTTGACCAGCTTTTTTTAAGTGATCCAAAATTCTATTTCGTGCCAGAGTTGTTTTTGCAAAAGAAAGCCAACTAAGGCTTGGCTGTATTTGATTACTTGTTTCTATTTCCACCACGTCACGAGTATCCAAAATTGTACTAATTGGCCTCGTCTTGCCATTTATTTTTGCTCTTTTCGCCTTATTACCAATTTCTGTATGAATGGCATAGGCAAAATCTATAGCCGTGGCCCCTTGTGGTAAATCAATTGGTTCACCTTTTGGTGTAAAGGCAAAGATTCTATCCTGAAAAATATCAGATTTAAGACCCTCAAGAAAAGAATCGGAACCGGCATCACTTTTCTCAAATTCCAAAATTTTATTTACCCAATTAGATTGATTAGAGTCAGCAGCAAAGTAATCACTCACATCTGTATCAAGAAAAAAGTGTGAGGCAATGCCATATTCTGCCTCGATATCCATTCTCTCAGTTTTAATTTGCACCTCGGTTAATACGCCTTCCACGCCAAATACTCCCGTATGTAGACTTTGGTATCCATTTGACTTTGGGCTGGCTATATAGTCTTTAAAACGATCTGTTTTTGGTAAAAACTTACTGTGAATAATCCCCAAAACTTGATAACAGGAGGGTACATCCTCTGCAATTATACTCATTGCAATTCTGTTATCTACATCTTCAATAGTTTTTCCATCAGCGCAAATCTTCTTGTATAAAGAATAAATATTTTTTTCTCGCTCAACAATCTTTACCTTTAAATTATCCTTCTTGCAGGCCTTTGCTATCAAAGTCCTAAATTCCTCAGCATGCTTTTTCCTTCTCTCTTTCTCTTCCTTTAATTTTTCTTTTACTTTTGCGTATTCTGATGGAAATAGATATTTGAAACAATAATCTTCCAATTTTGATTTTATCTCCCTAATGCCCAGTAAATTAGCTATAGGTACATATATTTCCAAAGTTTCCGTAGCGATTCTAATAACCTTCTCCTCCTTTTGAATATTCCCTAGGGTGCTCATGTTATGAAGTCTATCGGCAAGCTTTACGATAATAACCCGCAAATCTTCAGCACTGTGTAAAAGGAGCTTTTTTAAAGATTCAACCTGTCTCTCTGGCATATTCTGCTTGTAGTGAACCTTTGATAACTTGGTGATTCCATCAACTAAAAAGGCCACTTTGTCTCCAAACTTGGCCTTTACATCATGGATCTCGTATTTAGTATCTTCAGGGACATCGTGCAGCAAGCAGCTTATCAAGGTGTCCTCATCTGCGTGCAGATCAACTAGGATCTCCATTGCAGCCACAGGGTGGGAAATGTAAGGGCTTGTACCATCTTTTCTGTATTGACCCTTGTGCGCCTGCTCTGCAAATTCATAAGCACTAATTAGCCTTTTTTTATCCAGATTAGGCAAATAGCGCTGAATCTTTGCGATAATCTTATTTAAATCGAAGTACTTTTTGTAATTTTCAGTCTTCATACAGATAAATAGTGAACTTCATTATTTCATAAATTGATAAAAAAGACAAAAAAAGATATAATAGTAAGATGCAACATGATCATGAAAATTCAGAAGAGCTAGATCTCTTTAAAGATGAGTACTTAAGAGACCCATTTCGCGAACCAAATTTAGCCTTTAAGGACAACGAAGAGAACTACTTTTTTATTCATGCTGATCATGAGCCAACTAAGGAGAGCAAGGCCAAAACGAAGAGCCATAAAGCAAACAAAAAAGGGCAGTCTCCAACTGTAGATGAGGCGGAGAAAAGCAGTCAGCCTAAACAACCTCAACAGCCCGAACAAGAGCCCCAGCCTAAGCCTACTGCAAAGCAACTATTTGCGGCACAGAGCGCTAGGAGCGTAAACCAAAACCCTAGAAATCAACATGTGAAAGCTGAGTTTAAAGCCATTAAAAAAACAGAAAAGAGAACCCTAAAAACTATATTTCAAGATGCAGGCCGCCAAATTGTAGCAAGCATTTTAATTTTTATTGTTGGCTTTTTTCTTCTCAATTGGCAGGCTTATAGCAAAATTGCCGTAAGCAAATATTATGAAGTGATGGGAGTAGAAAGAACTAGCCCTCTGGATGAGATAGTGGAAAAGCAAGCAGTTCCTAGGTCTACGGCTAATTTGGAAACTAGTGCTGATCCTGAGATACAAAAGAAACTTATTCCAGACCTAAATCTAGAAATTGCTCCAACTGATAATAGGCTTATTGTGCCACGAATAAATCAAAATATTCCAATAGTTAGGGTTTCCAGTCAGAGTCTAATTGATCGAAACTGGGAGGCTCTCGAAAAAGAAATGCAGGGAGCGCTACAAGATGGAGTAGTTCATTATCCTGGAACAAGTTTGCCAGGACAAAGTGGAAACGTTGTAATTACCGGACATAGTTCCTATTTTCCTTGGGATGCAGGCAGATTTAAAGATGTATTTGCCCTTCTTCATGACGTTGTTGATGGCGATAAAATTGTTATCTACTATGACCAGGACAAATACGTCTACGAAGTTACACAAAGAGAGGTAGTTCTTCCTGAAGATATTGATGTATTAAAGCAAACCCCCAGTGATAAATTGACATTAATTACTTGTACCCCGGTGGGAACGAATCTAAAAAGACTGATTGTTTCCGCTGTGCCCATCCTTAAAAACGGAGTGCCCATCAACGATGAAGAAGTCATCCAATTTAATTCAGGGGTGACTAGATAGTGATTGCTTTAAATTGCTCTTAGCGAGGCTATAGTCCTTCTAGTTGCTTCAATAATGCCGCTTCATCAGCATCATCTTCTATATCGTCCGCCTTTTCAGCTGCCTTTATTTGCTGCAATTCCTCTTTAATCTTGTTAGCATTAATCTCTTTTGGCTTGCTATCATTAATTTTCGCCATTTGAGTATCGTATTCTTGATCAAGTCTCTCTAACTGTTGTTTTTCATTCACTAAGATATCCCTAAATTTCACTATCTGCTCTTCACTCATAATCGCCAAGATTTGTAGCCAATACTCTCTTTCTTCTTCGTTCATTGATTCTGTCTCGTAGATTAATTTTACCAAATCTGCAAAATTTGATCGGACGATATCTGGAATAATGTAGTTTTTTTCTGCATCAATAATATACTGCTCGTTGCTTTTATTCTTATCAATAACAACTCCTCCGTTACTAACAGCTGCAGATTTTGATCCATCACTAGTGGTCGTTGAGCCAGCTGTCGTAGTAGAAGCAGAAACAGGCGCTGTATTAGCTACAACAGGAGGAATGGGGGCAGTTGGAATCACAGGGGCGACAAATGTAGCTCCATCGACTGCTACGGTGCCACCAGCACTTACAGCAGTTGTGGCCACCGTACCTGTTGTGCCAGCAGTACCAGCACCTGTGCCAGTAGTACCAGCACCTGCGCCACTTCCTTGATTTGTTTGATTATCTTCAGCCATCTAAAATTTATTTTATCAGTTTATGCGAAAAGTTTAAACCACTAAAGCCGCAAGTGTTCGTATAGGCCCATCAGTCTCACCTTCTTTATGTTTAGCCATTGCCACAGCAAAGCTTTTGAATGAATCTTTACTATAATCTTCCAATGTTAAATTCCTTTCAAAGTATTTCTTTACCTTGGGCTCAAGTGCATGCCAATATAATGCCACAAATGCCATTTTATCGAGTTTAACCTCTTTGCCATCCTTCATTACTAGTGTCAAAGAACCAAGTTCACCATCAGTTCCAGTTGTAGCTTTTAATGATTTAATTTCACCACCATTATCTCTGACAAAGGCCAGAAACTCGTCTTTGAACGGATTATTTTCTAATATGTTTCTGCTTGTCGCGTCATTTGTAAATGGCGCAAGTTTGGCTTCAATGAGAAGTCTCTCAATTTCAACAATCATATCTTGGGCCACTTGCTCAATTTCCCCTTCAGATGTTTCTACAACTTGAGGAGGTTCTGTTATTGGTTCTCCAGTCCCAGAGGGGGGATTATCAACTTCAGCGCCAACGGCACTCTTATAATCTTCCAAAACTTTGGCGAAATATTCATCAGTTTTGGCTTTATCTGAACCCTTAGCAAGTTCCTTAAAGTAAACTTTACAGTGCTCTTTAAGTGCAACATACTCTAATGCTTCTTGATCCGCTATCTGCCCCTTTTCAAGCAAGGCAGCAATAAGAATTTTTTTATATTCAGGCCAATATAATTCAACAACAGCCATTTCCTGAGCCAATACTTCTTCACTATTATCTTCGAGTATTAATGTTATTTTATCGCCTTCCTTTTTCACTGCCTTTGCTTTTAGATATTTAGCTAAATCTGCTTCTGTAAGGGCGCCATATTTTTTAAGGATGCTATCTTTATATGGGTTGTTTTCCAAAATGCTAGCACTTATTGGCGGATCAATCTTTAGAGCATTTAAGCGCGCAATAATATTTTTTGTATTTTGCTCAGGCTTTTTGCTAGCAGTTTCAGCGGTAGTTTCGCCATCTTCTTTTTTCGGAGTTGGAGTATCCGCTGGAGCGCTAAAGGCTGGCACGAAGCCACCAAGGAAGTTTGATTTAGAAACCGGAGATTTGGAGCCACCTAATTTAAAAGTGACGACTTTATTATCTAGGGCATTGAAATAGCGGAATTGATTTCCACCAATAGAATATGCGGCAGTCTTAGCTTTGTTTTTATATTTTTCAATCATGTCTTTGGACCTCGTTTTAGAATCCATTGAGAAAAATATCACTGTCCCTCTTGGAGATGTAGAATTTACCAAAGCAGAATAATCCGGATGCTGAGTAAATGTTTTTGAGCCATCTTTATTCTCTGTGAACATTAACTTAGCAGCCAAAGTTGTAGCATCTTCAATTCCTTCACCGCCAGCAGCTAAAGGTTTTCCAACTTCACCCTTCCAGAGATTATTCAAGAGGAATTTTACTGAAGCCTTCTCAAAGCCTAGAGCCACAAGATCTGCTCTCTCCTTTTCACCATCTTTCCCTGATAACTTTTCAATTCTCGCCTTTTCCGCCGCTTCACTTTCTGCCAGGGTACTTGCTTTTATCGCCTTCAGCTCCGTTTCTGTAAATGCTTTCTTCTGAAGCTCTTTGTCTTCAGATAGCCTCTTGAAAAATTGACCTGGAAATGAATCAAAGGCGTTCAAGAACTTTGAATACAAACCAATCGCTTTCATACAAACCGAAGCAATCTGCTGCGCAGTTTTTTTATTAGGACCTTCTTCCATACCATCTACATAACCCTGAATGGTTTCAGCATAGACCGCCAATTCTCCATCTAGCTCTGCCCCTGCTTGTGCTGCCAAGGCAGCAGCAGGAGCACCCGCTCCCGCTCCAGCTGCTGCTGCTGCTGTACCTGTCCCAAGAACAGCCTGAACCGTATTAGTAGCTGGGGCGTTTGGCGCTGTGGTATCTGCCGGCGTGCTTGGCGCGGCCCCAGCAACAGTCTTAGCGTCATCCTCAGCCAAATTCACTAGATCCGCTGCAGCCTTTGCCTTCACTTCAGTAGAGCCCACAGCAAGAGCCTCGGAGGTTTTAGCAGTAGCATCAACAGCTACTTTTGCAGCACCTTGCTTTTCTTCAGCACCTTGCTTTTCTTCACCACCTTGCTTTTCTTCACCACCAGTAGGTCCTGATTTTGCTGCTGCTGATCGATCCATCTTTAAATATTAAATTATAAATAAATCTCCACCCTCCTGCTCAATACGTTCCTTTGTGGCTCGTACTTGAGCAACAAGATTTTCCATCTGATAAGTTTCAACAAATCCCGCATCCTTTAAATCATTAATTTGCCTAATTGATGAGAGCAAATTAACTGCCTCCATATCTGCCCTTCCTTGTTTTTCCTCAGGAAGTGTTTTGTAAAATTCCTCATTAATCAGCGATGATGGCACATACGCATTTATCTTTCCTTCATTAATCAAAGAAATCACCAAATTCATGAATTTTAAGTCCTCAACATTCATTCCTCCAGATTTTTGTTGAGGGGCATTGAGCATAGTCTGAGTTTCCTCATCTACATAAACTGCTTTTTGCTGTGCGTCGTCCATCTGAATAAGTTGAATTAATCTCTAAATTATAGCAAAATTAGCAAAATTTATCAATTCTCATGGACCGCAATTCTGCAAAGGAGCGAATTTCAAAGCTGAAGGAGAAGATTAAAGATCTCAATTATAAGTATTTTGTCCTAGATCAATCTGAGGTAGACGAATCTGTGCGAGACTCACTTAAAAAGGAATTAATAGCTTTAGAAAGCCAGTTTCCAGAATTTATTACCCCCGATTCTCCCACTCAAAGAGTTGGTAGCACCTTATCTGGAAAGTTCCCCAAAATTAAACACTTAAGCGCAAAAAGAAGCCTGGCTGATGTTTTTTCTCCAGAAGAAATTAGAGAATGGGCTGTTAGATGCCGTAAATTAGTCCAAGGGCCAATAGAGTTTGTTTGTGAACTTAAGATAGATGGCTTAAATATTTCCATTCAATACGAGAAAGGGGTACTAAAAAGGGCTTTAACTAGAGGAGATGGTAAAATGGGAGAGGACGTTACCCATTGTATTAAAACCATTGAATCCGTGCCATTAACCCTTAAAGATCCTGTAAATATTGAGGTTTCTGGCGAAGCTTTTCTACCAAAAAAGGAGTTTGAAAGAATTAATAAAGAGCAGGCAAAACTTGGTTTACCTCTTTATGCTAACCCAAGAAATACGGCGGCCGGCAGCGTAAGGCAGCTTGATCCCCAGATTACTGCTTCTCGCAAATTAGATCTCTTTTTCTACCACGTCGATAAAAATAATTTAACTCTGCCAATTAATTCTCAAGAGCAGCTACTGCTTGGACTGCAAAAATTGGGACTTCGGATCTGTAAATTATACAAAAAATTCAGTTCAATTGAAGATGTGATTAAATTCTGTGAGAGTTGGCACGATAAAAAGGACTCTCTTGATTATGAAATTGATGGGATCGTAATTAAGGTAAACGCTCTCTCTCAGCAAAAAACAATGGGCTATACAGCCAAGGCTCCGCGCTACGCAGTGGCCTATAAATTCCCTGCAGCTAGAGTTTCTAGCAGAATTTTAGACATTATTCTCCAAGTAGGTAGAACCGGGGCAATCACGCCGGTAGCAATTATGACTCCTACATTAATTGCCGGATCCACAGTTTCCAGAGCCACCCTCCACAATGAAGATGAGATAGCTCGCAAGGACGTGCGAATAGGGGACAGCGTTATTATTCAAAAGGCTGGTGACATTATTCCTGAAGTTGTCGAGGTATTGAAAGATCTCCGCACAGGGAAGGAAAAAGCCTTCTCCTTCCCAGAAAATTGCCCGATCTGTCATTCGCCGATCACCAGAAAAATTAGACAATCCGCTTACTATTGCAGCAACAAAAGCTGCTATGCCCAGGAAAAAGAGCGTATTTCTCATTTTATTTCTAAAAAAGCCTTCAATATTGATGGTCTAGGCGACAAAGTTGTAGCTCAACTAATTGATGCCGGTCTTATTCAAGATCCTGCAGACCTCTTTTCCCTTAAAGCAGAAGATTTAAAAGGACTAGAGTTCTTTCAGGAAAAGCGCACACAAAACTTGTTCAATAGTCTTGAGGTATCTAAGGATATTGGCTTAGATCACTTTCTTTATGCCCTTGGCATTCGCTATATCGGAGAGCAGAGCAGTTACGATTTTGCCAAATATTTACAGCAACATTTTCATGAGCCAAATTTTCAAACACTGATAAATCTCAATAAAAACCTCAGCCTCATTCAAATTACAAATATTGATGGCATAGGGGAGAAGATGGGGAAAAAAATCTACGAATGGTTTCAAGAAAATGATAATCTAGCATTTCTTCAAAAGCTTGAAGATGCAGGGATTCAATTAGAATCCGCTCATTTAAGCAGTGAAGGATCACTTCTAGGTAAGAGCTTTGTTTTAACTGGCACTCTAATAACAATGACTCGAGATCAGGCAAAAAATCTCATCAAACAAAATGGCGGAAAGATTGTTTCTTCAGTTTCTCCAAAAACCGATTACCTTTTGGTAGGGGAAAAAGCTGGTTCAAAGCTTAATAAAGCCAAAAAACTAGGCTTAAAGATTATCGACGAAGTGCAGTTTAAGGCCATGATTTAGTCCATCAATTCGCCACCGAAAATATCCAAAGCCTCATCAATCACCTTATTTAAGGCTTCCTCAGGTTTTGAATTCTGACTTGAGTCTGGGCTATAAGGAGCTGGTTCTACAAAAGAAGGTCCACTAAGAGCCGAGTCTTGTTGATAGTTATCCATTACTGGCATTATTTCAATTTCCTTCACAATAGTAACAATTTTCATACTATGTCCCAGTGCTTCATCTAATATTGTCTCTAATTCAACCCGGTTGTCATTTTCAATTACCTTATCTTTATGAAAGTTAGTACTAAACTCTAGCGTTAAATCGTAGCCATCCACCTTAATAGGATGACCATTTTTCAAGGACATTCTTAGCGAAGGTTTAGTAATGCGTTCAGTAATTCGGGGCCATTTTAGCTTTACTGTCGCAAGGTCAATTACGCTATTTTTAGCACTGATGCTAGCCGTTTGTTCGACAATACCTTTGTGCGCCCGATCAAGGGCAGCATTTGGATCAACTGCAGGGGCGGCGGCACTCTTTGCAGATTCAGTATTTTTTGGCGCCTCAGCACTTTTTGCAGGCTCAGTGATTTTTGGCTCGACAGCACTTGCTGCCTCAGCGACCTTTTCGGCAACTTCCACCTTAACTGGTTCACTAACCGCTGCTTTAACAGTGGCAACTGCCTGCTGTGAAGTAGCAACAGCAGCCTGAGTCATCTCGGCCGGTTTTGCCTCATCCTTATTACCAACACCTCCAGTAATTTTAATCACCGCAATTTCAATCGGCAACTGAGGGATGCTCAAATTAAATTCTCTTTGGGCTTCATTAAAAATATCTATCATCCAGATTAAATTAGCAGTTTCATCTTTTATTCCAGCATGAACACTTTCAATCATTCTATTTCTTAGTAACTCAACAAAATCATGAACAAACTGACGCAAATCACTGCCATGATTATGCAATTCATTCACTATTGCCAAGGCTCCAGAACTGTCCTTCGCCCTTAAAGTTAGAAATAGCTTGTTGATCAAATTGAAATCGCTCACACCCAAGAGCTCCTTTACATGAGCAAATTTTAAACTGCCTTCATTACTCAACTGTTCAACAAGTCCAATCGCATCTCTTAGTCCACCATCAGCATGTTTACTAATGGCTTCCAAAGCTGAGTCTTCTGCGTCAATTTTTTCCGCCTTTGTAATAAAACTTAGGCGCTCTTTCATTGTCGCTACATCAATTCTTCTAAAATCGAATCTCTGACAACGAGAGATAATTGTCTCTGGGATCTTATGCACCTCAGTCGTTGCCAAAATAAAATAAGCATGCGCCGGTGGTTCTTCTAAGGTTTTAAGCAAGGCGTTGAAGGCCTCCTTTGTCATCATATGTACCTCATCAATTATATAGATTTTGTATTTTGCTCTACTTGGTGCAAAGTTGATTTTTTCCTTCAAATCTCTCACCTCATCAATTCCTCTATTTGAAGCTGCATCAACTTCAATCAAATCAATCAAACGGCCATCAGATATATCGGTACACAAATCACACTCATTACAAGGTTCAAAAGCGTCTTTTAGATTTTCACAGTTTAAAGCCTTAGCAATTAACCTTGCAGTAGAAGTCTTTCCAGTTCCCCTTGGTCCAGTAAAAAGATAGGCATGCGCCACGTGGTCACTTTTAAGGGCATTAATCAAAGTATCTTTCACATGATCTTGGCCTACCAAGTTTTCGAAGTTATGAGGACGATATTTGCGATAAAGTGAAATCTCTGACATGTAAATATATGAAAAAATACTGGACTAGGATACTAGCATAGTGGCCGAGCAATTTGAACTTCAAAATATTGCATTAGAGACTTCTTTGTTTCCGTAACTTTCTAATCTCGCTTAAGATTTTTTTCTCAAAGTTTTCCTTGGAAAAGTTTAAAGCGTGTCGTCTAACTGTATGAGGTTTATAGAACTTAGAGTTATAGATCAATCTAGCCAATCCATCTTCCATGGCCTCAACATTTTGTTCAAAAAAGAATTCACCAGTCTTACCTGATACCACAGTTTCTTTTACCCCTCCTTTTGCATAGGCCAATACCGGCTTGCCGCAAGCCATTGCCTCTAGAGGAGTTATGCCAAAATCTTCTTCTCCTGGAAAAATTAAGGCCCTACAGTTTTCTAGATATTCTTTCACAGTTTCATCATCCTTAAAGCCTAGAAATTCAATATTGTCTCCAGCAATTTCCTTCAGATAATCCAGATGAGGACCATCACCAATTACCACTAATTGCCGGCCAATCTTATTGAAAAGTTGTACTGCAAGATCCACTTTTTTATAGGGAGTAAGAGTACTGACAATCAAGAAGTAACCCTCATTTTTTTCACTGGCTCTAAAACGATCAGTCTCAACGGGAGGAAAAACCACTGTACTGTCAGTGGTGTAATATTTTTTTAATCGCTTACGTACATGCTCAGAGTTAGCCAAGTATTTATCAGGACGATCTGCAGAAACCCTATCCCATTGGCGCAAATACTTAATAAGAAAACTATATACTAAAGCTTTTAACCCTGTTACATCATTCTCTTTCTTATATTCGTTAGCCCAATCCCAGGAGTAACGCATAGGGGAGTGGCAATAGCAGAGATGCTGAGTTTCCAGCGGTACGATTATTCCGTGGGTAAAAGCTGAGCTAGAGCTAATTACTAAATCAAAATCTTGAAAGCACATTTCCTCAACTGCTCTAGGCATTTTATGAGTGAGAAAACGCGGCCTCTTGCGCAAAAACTTAGGGTACTTTTGCAGAAATGAACTGCGTATCCTTTCTTTGGGAAAACTAGTACCTACTTTTTCTTCATCATAGAGAATGCAGTAAATGGGGGCATCTGGAAACATGTCAGCAAGAGCCTTTGTTACACGCTCCGCCCCTCCAAGCTTCAATAAAAAATCGTGAACTATCGCTACTTTCATGAACACAAGTATAGGACTTTATCATCCTTAAATCAAAAGCATAAAAAAGAGGCCTTATTGCTAAGGCCCCTTAATCTAATGAAACTAATTATTCAACAATAGCTGCATCAACTTCAGCATCAACTTCTACAGCGTCAGCTTCTTCAGCGTCAACTTCTTCAGCATCAACTTCTTCAGCATCAACTTCTTCAGCATCTTCCATGCCTTCTACCAACGCTTCTCCCATTCCTTCTCCCATTCCTTCAAAAGCTTTCATAAGATCACCAGCACATTCAGCAAGAGCTTCCTCTACAGCTGATTGAACATCAGGATCATTTTCGTATCTAGCAGTAACTTCTTCCATTGCAGCTTCATCCTCAACATCGAAACCGTGCTCAGAGAAGATATCTTTTGTCTTTTGCTCTAGGCTTGGATCAAGAAGATCTTCAGCTTGGAACACCATACAAGTTACCTCAACAGTGGCTTCAATAAAACTTTGCTTCTCATCAACAGCCGGTCCACCACAGGCAGTTAATAACATCATAGGAAGCACTAAGCTAATAGTAAGCTTTTTCATAGGGTTTGTTTAAAAACTATTAGCGTCATTATACTCACCCAAAGTAGCCTGTCAAATCAGATAAGCTCCTTGTATTGATAATATTTTCTTTTGTAAGCCAGCCTCTCCTCGCCATTCCCACTCCATAACGCATGAAATGGCAGTGCTCTGTGCTGTGTGAGTCTGTGTTGATAACAAATTTCGCACCTTTTTCCCTAGCAATACGTAAATATTTTTCTGATAAATCAAGTCTGCGCGGACTACTATTTACTTCTAAGGCAACCTTATTTTCTACGCAAGCATCAATTACTGCTTCCATATCAAACTCCATTTCTGGTCTTTTATTTAGCAGCCTACCAGTTGGATTTGCCAAAATCATTGAATAGGGATTTTCGATCGCTCTAATTATTCGCTTCGTTTGTTCCTGTGCCGGCAAACGACCAAACATGTGCGCACTAACAATCACAATGTCTAATTGCTTCAGTACATCATCTTCAAAATCCAAAGTTCCATCTTTCAAAACATCCACCTCGCAACCCTTCAAAATATTTATGCGTCCTGCGAATTGCTTTTGCAATTGCTCCACCTCTTTCCATTGCTTCTCAATATCCGCTTTATTCATGCCTCCAGTTACCGCCATCAATTTAGAATGATCAGATATAGCGAAATACTCATACCCTCTTTCAATAAAAGCCTCTGCCATTTGTTCAATTGAGTGCTGCCCATCGCTGTAAGTGCTGTGGCAATGTAGGTCACCTTTTATATCCGCAAGCTCTACCAACTCAGGAACTTCACCATGCTTCATTGCATATTCAAATTCACCATCATTTCGTCTCATTTCCGGTGGGATATATGGCAAGCCTACCGCAGCAAAAATATCTTCCTCACGTTCTCCGGCAATCAACTCTTCACCCTTCATTAGGCCATATTCATTCAGTTTAAAGCCCTTCTTTTTGGCTAAATCACGCATTTTAATATTATGGTTTTTACTACCAGTGAAGTAGTGCATCGCCGCCCCAAAACTCTCCATAGCGACAACCCTTAAATCAACATCAACGCCACTATTTAGCAGTACACTAGATTTTGTATCTCCTTCAGCCACAATATTTCTCACTTCAGGATATGACACAAAGTGTTTCATTATTTTATCTCGACTATCTTCTGGATTTTCCACTGTGAGCAAAATATCAATATCACCAATTGTTTCTTTTGCTCGTCTTAAACTTCCCGCAAACTCAATGCTCTTGATATCTTTACACTGCTTCATATATTCGATGTAACTCTCTGCTTCAAGCATTGCTACATTGATTAAAATTCGATCTGATGAAAATTCAGAAAATTCAGCAATCGCCTTGAGTATTTCTGACTCACTTTTTTCTCCCATTTTAGGCAAACTTCGCAACAAACCTTCCTCTGCTGCTTTCTTTAATGCTCCTACAGTTTCTATCCGAAGTTCCTCATAAAATAGTTTCACTTTCTTTGGTCCCAGGCCTCTTAACTTTAGGATTTCAAGCAGTCCTCGGGGAAAATCCTTTTTTAATTGCTGATGATATTCACAATTCCCCGTTTCTACTAGCTCAATAATTTTATCCTTTAATGCTTGGCCAATTCCCGGGATATTAGATAATTCTGTGGGAGTTTTTGCCACAATATCTTTAAGCTCTTTTGGCAGCCCCAAAATAGTTAATGAAGCTCTTCTATAGGCATTAAGCTTGAAAAAGTTTTCTCCCTGAATTTCCAAAATATCAGCGATCTCATCAAATACTGCTGCGATGCCTTTATTATCCATAAATAATTTTTACAGTTTTTTCCGCAGCGACTTCCCAACTAAAATTTTTCAGTCTTTCTTTTCCAAGCTCGCTTAACTCCCTGCAACGCTCCTTACTATTTGCTAATTTCTCCATGCCTGCAAAAATGGAATCGCTTTTTTGTGGATCCACATATTCTGCGGCCTCTCCAGCCACCTCCGGCAAGGAAGAAACATCCGAGCAGACAACAGGCACTTCATGATAAAAGGCCTCCAATACTGGCAAACCAAAGCCTTCATAAAGTGAGGGAAAAACAAAAAATTGACAGTTTTTGTAGAGAACAAATTTTTCTTCTTCGTTAATATATCCAGGCATCACAATTTTCTCGCCCATCTCTAGCTCGCGAACTTTGCGCAAAATCTTATTGAAACCCACTCCACGTTTACCGGCTAGTATTAAACGGTATTCCGGATGAAGCTCTGAGAATTTTGCAAAAGCCTCTACCAAAAGTACAAGATTTTTCTTCGTCTCTAAGCGCCCAACAAAAAGTAAATACTTAGAGTCCTTGGAAATATTGAAATGCTTAAAAATCACAGAATTCTGCCTTATGCTTTCTTCATCAACCTGCGCTGGAGCTGTAAATCCATGATGAACAACTTCGATTTTGCCCTCATCACAATTGTAAAATTCGATTAAATCCTGCTTCGTTACCTCACTTGGAACAATAATTTTTACCGCCTTTTTTACAGCCACCTTCGTACTCCAGTTTAGATAGTTATACTGCACGAAACTATAAACTCTTTTGAATCGCTTAAAAGCAAGATCATGCACCGTGATAATACTGCGCTCAGCAAGCTTCAGCGGTAATACATGAGAGGGGATAAAAAGCGCATCAGGTGGACTTTCCTTTATCTCCTTACTCAAAGCCTTTAAGGTCCAAAATCTTTTGGAGTAAATTACACGGTTTTCTACCGCCTCAAATCCTAGATCCTCTAAAGGAAACCGGGAATATAAAATTAAATTATCATCCTTCCTAAATAGGGGCAGCATATGATCGATAATTTGCTTTCCATACCATTCCACACCTGTGGCAAACTCATTGTTATAGCGTGAAGCATCTATTCCAATTCTCATATTTTGAATTTTATGAAGCAATCTTAACAAATGTCCTAAGCCCTAGCCAGCACCAAAACAATTATTTCCTTTGCTCCCGCTAATCGCAGCACTCTAGAGCACTCATTAACAGTAGAACCTGTGGTAAACACATCATCTACAAGAATAATTCGCTTAGGAATTTCTCCAGCCAAATTAACACTAAAGTGACCCTTTAAGTGCGTAAGACGATTTTTTCTATTTAATTTTGATTGGGGAAGATCGTATTTTATACGCTCTAAACAATCTAAATATCTAAGCTTGCAGGATTGGGTCAGGTATTTAGCGAGAATTGCTGCCTGATTAAAGCCACGCTCCTTTAAACGACGTTTATGTATTGGCACTGAGCAAACATTAAGTCGGCCAGCACAAAGCCCGCCAACATCAAACGCACCAGCACCAAGCTCGCCAGTACCAAGCTCGCCAGTACCAAGCTCGCCAACACCAAATCGGCGATATGCTTTTTGCAGGATGTCTCCCAGTTTCATCCCCAAAGATTCAACAAATTTGAATTTAAAGGTATGTATAAGCCTTTGTACGATTCGATCATTATAAGAAAAGCAGTAAATAATTTTGCTAAAGTTTTGGCCCCGAACCTCTTGGCAGCGCGGCCTAAAAATCCTAAAACAACACATATCACAAAAATATTCTCCAGCCTTTTCGCAACCAATGCATTGCAACGGAAAAATAAATTGTAAAATTTTATTCAGCATTTTTCCAAGCTAGCAAACACTTATTAAATTTTTCTAAAATTTTCTGACTTCAAAGTTAGTTCTATTAATATCTCCATTTAGATTTTAATTACAAAGCTAATTGTAAGTTATTGGCTTTTCCAAGCGCATATGCTAGGATTGCAGCAATATTATTCACCACAGCTTTTATGAGCAACAAAACTTCTAATCCCTCTCGTAAAAGGTTCGGTAAAAAAGATCTCATTGCCACTCTAATTATCTTCCTCGCCATTGCCGGCGTTGGTTACACTATGCTTGGTCCAGATATTGAAGAAGGAGATGTAGTTAGTGATCTAGATCCCATGACAGGCGTTCCATATTCTGGAACCTGGTCATTTAAGCTAGATATAGGCAACACTGGCCCTGCAAATCTTTCAGTTTCCCCTAATGGCTCATATGTTTTGATGTCAGCAGATGGACAAAATCTTTTCTTTTATAGAACTGGTTCAATGGTTCCTTACACTTACAAAACAAATCAGCGCCCTTTTGGACTTCGAGATGGCGAGGATAACCCTGTAACTGGCTACGCTTACTTCGAATTTACTGCGGTAGATTCAGATGTGATAGATGGTATCTTGCACCACAGTACACAACCGGGAGGCATGACCACTAAATCTTTCCATATGGAATTAGTAGATTTAGAATTGCCAGATATGGAGTGGATTGATCTCTTGGCAGGTGATTGGAATCTTGAATATAATGCAGTTGAAAGTGATTGTGAAGGTGATGACGTCGGTTCATTTCCAGGTCTTCCGGAAAGTTTCAGCCTTGAGCCAGAATATGATCTAGACACAGGTGAAGCTAGCGGAGATATGTGGCTTGATTTTGGTAATGACGATATCTTCATCTCTCCGGGCGAAGATCCAAACAGTTACTTCCAAAATGATGCAGCCATTGATATTGGCAACCCTCTTTCTCCAGAAGGAGACCTACTTTTAGATTTCGAGGATGATAGTTTCACAGCCGAATTCAATTTCTTTGGCACTGGCGAAGACACCATGGAAGGCTACGTTGAAATAACTGGCAGTAATGGTTGCGGCTATACTGTTGGATTTTCGGGGAGCATATAGGGTGGCGAAACTGTAATGGATCATTGGTGGGCCAAACTGGTCGCCATCCGAACGTGGTTTAGGGAGGGAGAAGTCTGTTGGTTTAAGTGCTTTTAGCTTAAGGGGCAGTAGATATTCATCTTAATCTTTACTATCTACGTTATCGTATTCCCTCTTAAGTTGACCAAGTTTTTGATCTTCTCTTCTTAGCTCTTCGACTGTTTTAATTTTACCGCTGCCATCCAACATTTCTAACTCTTTTAGTTGGTCATCGGTTAAAGGGAAGTGTGCTTCTGTTCCAAGTCCATGTTTAACAAGACCTATCCACTGCTTGCCTGATTGTTCGGCATCAAAAAATCCTTCATTTTTGTAGGCATCTTCAGGGGAAACGGATTCATCTAGTCTCATGACACCAAAGTGAGCAAGTTCATTAGCTAGCTCTCTACCTGCGTCACCATCTGGTAGCTTACTAGGTGAAATTCCCATGAAATCGGTCACAAAGCGATAGGTAAGCTCCTTATCCACTACTTTTTCAAGATCTTTCCAAGATTTTATGGATTCAGATCTTGGCTTACCTGTTCCACCATTCATAACTACTCTTGGTTCTTCATTTTCTCCCTTTGGAATGTAAAACTGAATATCTTTATATTTACCAAATTCTACAACTACCATGTCGCTTCCTTCTTGAATCTCTGCAGAATCTCTACTCATCATTAGCTCTGTAAAATATGGAGGAGCAGTAGCTAGTAGGGGTGTGGATTCAATGAGTTTTTCTCGGTCACCTTCATAGGATGTGAACTCTGTTTTTGGTTTATCCACAGGAACTTCTTTTTGAATTTCCTCCTTGGGCTCTTCTTTTGGCTTCTGCTTTTCAGATTCTTCCTTTATCTCGTCATCCACTAGGGCATCCTGCAATTCGGCAAATGCATATTTAAAATCTTTCAATTCTTCCTTAAGCACTTCAGGCAGATTGCCTTCAATCATTGCTTTACCAATTCGCTCCAAATCACCTTTCTCTGCTAAATGTTTTAGACTTGATAAAAGTTCATGTTCTGCCAATAGCAACCTTAACCCTCCTCTCATTCCTCCTCTAGTGTCACCATAAATTGTTCCAGTTGCTTTCAAGACTTCTTCAATTTGTATATCATTAGCTTTAAGTTTGGATTGCAGCCGATCTAAAACCTCCTCTATAGGTATTTCACCATCTTTATCAAAACCTTTTGGTAGTAAACCTTTTCTCTCAAAGTACTTTATTAATTCTTTTCTTTGTCTAACTCTCTCTCTAACTTCAGCCTGTTGAGGAGGTTTAAGAGTTTTAAATGTAGGGCTTGTAATAGTTTGAGAATTAACACTGTTAACCCTATTGAATACTATATCTGCTCTATTTCTTACTCCAACCCTAGATTGAATAATGAGTTCCTCAAGAACAATTTTTGCCAAGAGCTCATTTCCAGTAATTGTTTCTTTTTCATTATTAACAAAATCTGCAAGCCTCTTTCTTATTTGCAAATTTTCTGGTGCTAATTGTTCTAGAATTTTAGGATTAGCCAAAATGGCAGGCCTAACATCTGTATCACCCAAATTAACTTCAGGGATACTGGCAAAAATCTTCGCAGATAATTCCGCCTGTTTTCCAATTCTATCGTCTAGCTCTTTAGCCGTTTCTTCAGCATTTGCTTGAATATAATCTTTTTTTACCTTCTTAACAACATCTTCAATGTTATCTTTATGTTGAACTCTCACTAAATCTTTAGTTTCACTTGGAGAGTTTCCAACGCGATTAAATGATTCGGATAAATTAAATTTTGCCACTTTTTTTGTTAATAAATCCTCACATTATAACAAAAAAAACACATTTAATCCATCATCCAAGCTTAAATATGCCTAATCCAATTCTTCAACAGGAAATTTGTGCCTACTATTCTCATAGCTATCTAGCAATGTTTCAAAACCTCTTATGAAAGTTATCTCTTCTCCCAATTTTTCATCTTTATTTGTAAAAGTGAGAACAATAATACCTTCTTTATTCTCTTCAAACCTAATAGCTATTATGTCATACCGCCCTGTCATCTGGAATTTCAAAGTATAGTCCTGTTTCTTCGCTATCCTCCTCAAACCCTCTGCCCGTACTTTTGCATATTTTGCTTCTCTACTATTACTCATTTCTACTGCAGTATCATCAACAACACCATCAACTGCACTATCATCATCCTGCGCTCTTGCCTCACCCACTCCACTAACCCCTCCCATTCCAGCTAAAAATCCTGCTGCAGCAACAAGCGCCCCTCTACTAAAAGCACGCCTACTCATCACGCCAGTTCTTCCACCCACATCATCCCTAACTCCCTCAACTGCATTATTGGCTACAGCATCAACTCCTTCCATTCTCACTAAAGTTTCTCGCCCACTATCAAGAGCGACCGCCTCATCAGCGGTACCATCCAGAACTGGACTATCCACCACGGATGCTCTACTCATAGTGACATGGTTAAGCAGCTGGATAATATACCCAAATATTGAAAAAAAGCAAGTTTTAGTGCATGTAGCAGGGGTAGGGGAGTTCGGATGGTATCCAGTTCGCCAAAAAAGGCAGACTGGATTCGAACGCTGTTTTCATTTTAAATAAGCCAATAAATCAATGGTGGGCCATCGAGGCAAGGTTACTATCTTTTTGAGTTTGAGACGATTTTGGCTTACAGAAACCCTATAAATAGAAAATTCAAACCACCTAAGCAATTTAACTTCAGTAGTAATGTGGAATCGAAACAGCCAAGAGCGGCTTTTAGTAAACAGTAAAACCCTATGTAAATGGAATAGAGTGATAAAGAGTTATCTACTTTAGAGGAAAATAGAATATGAAATACAAGAAACATAGAACAAAAACAGGAGGGAGAAAGAAGGGGATCCCTAATAAGCGAACTCAGCAATGGGAGAAGTTTTCAGAATGGTTTGAGTCTCAAGGTATGGAGAAGCTAGAATACGAGCTAGGAAAACTTGAAGGAAAAGAATACATCACCGTTATGAGAGATCTTCTGGAGTATTTCCATCCCAAACTAGCTAGACAGGAACTTGTAGGTTTAGATGAGAACAATTTACCTATTCCAATACTGTCAGGAATTATTACTAATAAAAGAGAGGATTAGCCCTACAATGTCACTTATTTATAATATATTCAGTAATAAGTTTATCAGGTGCAACACACGCTTTTAATACTGTTAGATCTTACTGATATCTTTCTTTATTTTAAGCTTGTACTAAACATAAAAAGGGCTATTATTTAGCTGCTTCCAGCATTTAGCCTTCAATGGCTTTATCTGGAGTGTTACAGCGTTAGAAAGCGCTACACGTTGCCCGTCTGTGAAGATGGTCGAGGTTGTAGAAAGGGGGCTACTAATACTGAACTAGCAATAGTTCATATTATTAGTCAAAAAATGCCTGATCCATTAGATCAAACAAAGAAAGTGAAAAAGAAGAAGGTAGTTTTTGAAGCTGTCTTTGGAGAAGAAGCAAATGATTTTATGTGCGAAGCATTGTTTGAGTATCTCCAGTCAATTAACCTGTTCGATCAGTAGGGGCTAACTTTAAAAAGAATGGAGAGGGAACCTAATACTCAGCTGTTGCCAATTCGGACCTCAAGCACCTCTGCCATACAGGCTAAGGTCTTTGTGATTCTTTGGAGCTTCACCGTAGAGGACGTTAGAACTGTTTTTCGCTACGCCTAAACCTGGTCAGAGCAGGGGAGGATTGGGTTAATTGATCTTGGCACTCTTTATCGAAGAAGTGCGGAGTGGAATGCTTTGAAATTTTGTTTTTTTCTCAGATCAGTTCAGCAGTCCACATTTTATCAACCTGGACTGCTGAACTGCCAATATAATCTATTTTGAAAATAAACTGACTTCTACGGCGCCAATAAGCTCAAAGTCTAGAGGGAGATAGTCAACTGAGTAATCACTAAAGTTTAAATAGAACCCCTTTTCAAAGGATGCTTGTGAAAATGCTTCATAACCTGAATTTTTACACTGAAATTGTCCCATACCTATACCAACAAATTCACAATCATATGCATCTATGAATGCTCCTCCACCCTGAGCTTGAGATACAACAGCTCTGATGTTACACCCATCCTTTATTAGTGCCTCTAAATTATCATAGCTTATAGATTTCTGAGGTACAGTACTCATTGCATATGCAGTTTCGGTTTCATCAACTTGATTGTAGTCTGTTGAACCTTGAAAAATATGAACTAGCTCATTTGAACAACTCTCTGAATCATAAGATATTTGATCATTATAGGCAGGTGCTGATTCTCGAACGTCTTCTTCTAGTATAGTCATTCGTCCTTGTACATCCTCTCCATTTATACCTGTACATCCTGCGAGGAAAATAGTGCCTATAATTAAATAAATTGGTGCTGACTTTTTCATAGAGTTACTTTTGTTAATAATTAAAACCATTATACCACAACACCCCTCACTAGTCAATCAGGGCGGTTTCTTGAAGTTGTACTACTGAGAAAATCGTATCGGTAATAACACTATTACAGATAAAGGCCCCCATAGGAAAAGGCTAGATTCAAACTCATAGAAGGCTTTTTTCAAGGTTAATAAATTATTCCCGCTCTTTCCAATCAGGTGTAAAATAAAAGAACATCATTTCTTTTGTAAATAATACCATTAAACATACTTGGAGCTGCACCCTGGAGGATGTGCTAACTGGTTTTTTTAGTGCTTAAACCTGTTCAGCGGAGAGGCAGATTTGGTCAATTGGTAATAACCCACGCTACTCAATAACCTTAGATAATTTGAGGCTAAAGGTATATGATACCTGCAACATGGAAGACGCAAAAAAAGTCAGAATAGCACTATACATAAGGGTTTCAACAGCTGAACAGTCGTCGAACTTTAGCTTTGAAACTCAGGAGCGTGACCTTATGGAATATATTTCACATAAGGGTTATCGAGGTTGGGAGACCAAGGATAAATGGATATTTAGAGAGCAGGCGTCTGGAAGTAATACAGACAGAAAAGAGCTAAACCGCTTGATGCAGATGGCCAAAAAAAAGGAATTTGATTTGGTTCTAGTATGGAAGATTGATCGTATATCAAGAAGCCTTACAGACCTGTTAGGCATATTTAGAACATTGGATGATCATAACGTTGGTTTCGCCTCTTACAAGGAGGATATAGACTTCACAGGCATAATAGGGAAGTTAGTCTTTCAGATATTTGGAGCACTAGCAGAATTCGAAAGAGGTACAATCAAAATGAGAACTGAAGAAGGAAAGAAAACTTCGGCGTTGGCGGGGAATTATATTGGGGGAGGTGTTCCATACGGATACGAGAAAGTACCAAATAAGAATGGCAAAGGGGGTAAACTTAAACTCATTAAGGCAGAGGGAGAGATTGTTAAGAAGATATTTAAACAATTTATTTATGAAAAGAAGAGTCTTCAAGAGATCGCTAAAAATTTAAATGAAATTGGTGTACCTAAAGGAAAAAGTCAACGAGCTAAACATAAGAATATCAAATGGCTAGCAGCTAGGATTAAAGTTATCCTCATAAATGATATTTATAGAGGTAAATACATCGTAAATAGATATAAGATAATCAATAAAAAGCCCTTAAGAAAAGAAGAGAGACCAAAAAGTGAGTGGATTATTAACGATGTAGAAGGCGTGATTAGCGATTCTATCTTCTTTGAGGCACAAGACCTTTTGAGAAAAGGTGTTAAAGCTAAACCTGGTGGTGGCAAAGAGACATATATGCTTTCTCAGAAGTTGATAGATACCAAAACTAATAAAGGATTTGTTGGATACAAAACCAAGGACTATAAAAATTATAGAAGGAAAAAGTTTACAGATAAAAATTCAGGAGAGACATATCCAACAATAAGTATTGCGGCTAAGGACTTAGAAACCTTTGTATGGAGCTATGTGGAGAATGCAGTCAATAACCCTGAGTTATTTTTAAAAATGTATCTAGCCAATACTGATAATTCAAAGAAAAAGAAGTCATTAGAGGCTGAATACACTATATGTGAAAAGAGTCTGTCTAAAGCAAATGAGAGAATTGATAGGGTAAAGCTCGATTTCTATAGTGGAAACATTGATGAAAGTGAAAGAGCAGATCTATTGAATAAGTTTGAATCCAAAAGGGATAAGTTTTATGAAAAAGTGAGCAATATAGAGAAGAAACTTACAAAACTTCAACATTTTGAAATAGGCTGTTTAGACTTAAAGAAATTTTCTGCAAATATGAAGAACAACATTAAAGGCCTTACTTATAAGCAAAAGGCCAATATAGTAAAAATAATGATCGAAAAAATTGAAATCTCTGAAACCAATAATGAAAGAAGAGCTAAAGTCTTTTGCCGTTTCGACCCTAAGGCCATAACGTTAGCCATTCCAGTGGGTCGAAATGATATTGTTGAACGACAAGCCAATAAGCAGATTCCAGTAGAAGGAAACTCTATCATTGGTGGGCGATAGTGGGTTCGAACCACTGACCTCCTCGAAGTCAACGAGGCGCTCTACCAGCTGAGCTAATCGCCCGGGAGCAAAGTGCAACATAACAAAAGTGCCAGCCAATTTTATTCGCAGTTGCACACTTTGTCCACTGTGAAACTCACTTGAAGAGCCAAAGAATTAAAGATATAATTTAAACTAAGCAATTAAACAGATTTCATGAATCATCAAGACGATAAAAGTCATAATCAGGGAGACGGCACACAAGGAGGAGATCAAAATCCACCACAATCTTCTGGCGGGCAAACTCCACCTCCAGGCTCAGGGCAAGATTCAGGTAGCACACCTCCACCAGCAGGCGGAACAAGTGATCCAGGATCAACACAACATCAACAACAGCCACCAGCGGGAGGAACTCAGGCACCTCAAGGAGGCTACCCACCACAGGGAGCATATCCACCAGCAGGAGGAGGATACCCACCACAAGGAGCCTACCCACCACCTCAAGGCGGCTATCCACCACAAGGGGCATATCCACCAGCTCAAGGAAGCTACCCACCGCAAGGAGCATATCCACCAGCGGGAGGAGGCTACCCACCACAGGGAGCATATCCACCAGCAGGAGGAGGTTACCCACCACAGGGAGCATATCCACCAGCAGGAGGAGGCTATCCACCACAGGGAGCATATCCACCAGCCCAAGGAGGCTACCCCCCACAAGGAGCATATCCACCAGCGGGAGGAGCGGGAGCCATGGGTGATGCAAATCCACAAGACAACACACCGGCAAACTTCCAGCTTGGAACTAAACTTCCAGCAACATTAAAAGTAGTTTGCCCTAAAAACGATCTTAAATTCGATGAAGAGCACTTTATCCGCTTACTTGCAGGATCAATTTCTCTTTCAAAAGACGAGAAAAAGAAAATAGTAGATTCAATTCCAAAATTAAAACAAGCCCAAGTAGATGAATTAATTCGCATCTTTGAAGAGGAAAAACAGAAATTCGCAGCCCTTTCCCAAAAACACGTTCCACAGCTTGAAAAATTAGCTGTTCAACACTTTGATGAATGGATGCAGTTAGAAGATGAGACTCAACTTTCAAGTAAAAAAGAAGAGGATCAAGGTCGAGCTGATGAAATCCGAAAGAATCTTGGATTGTAGAAGCCTTCTTAAAAAATAAGATTTAGCCCCAAAGTTTTGGGGCTTTTTTTGAGCAAATTTTGTTGCCAAGATATGAGGGAAGTTCACCCCATGCAAATGCGCTCTTGCTAAAAGCCCCCACCCGTAATATTCTCATAACAATCACTCCTAAGAAAAAATATGAAAAAATTCCTCCCCATAATTGCGCTCATTGCACTTAGCTTTGTTGCTTGTACTTCAGCAGGGCCAGAGGCCACAGCACCGACAGAGGAGGCAATTGACTCAAACAACCAGCCTGAAACTATTACAAGTGCTGATGAATTATTGGATCAAGAAATTTACAATCGTGCTACCGCAAATTTAAGTACTGAATTATGCGCAGATATTATGGATGTAGAGAAACAAAATGAATGTTCTGATGTTGTTATCTCTATCATTAAAACTAATGAAGCTCTAAATAATAATGATAAGAGTAACTGCCAGGAAATTCCTTTAAAGAGATTTAAAGAAGATTGCATTACTCAAGTGTCAGAAAAATCAGACTCAGTAGCAATGGAGGAAAAAGAAAACACTGAAAGAGAACTGGTAGAAAAACTTCAACAGGGAAAAAATCTAGATGGTTGCTACGCATTAAGTTTTGAATATCTGAAAGAGCAATGTATTACAAATATATCCTTCGGGCTAGCAACATTCGAAATGGATGCAACTTATTGTCAAAACATAAGTGATTCTAACCTCAAAGATAACTGCATTAAATCGGCTAATGAAGCTAGTTTGCCAGTTAAACCGGAGGCAAACTAAAAGTCTACTCCATTATCAAACTTATTAGGTGCAAAACAAATTGCTTGTACTTCGAATGGCGTAGTTAATGTTGAGTCTGCTTTATCCCAAAAGCCATTAACATTTATAGCCGAAGCATTACAATTGTTATTGTTAATCGAAGTACCTATCAAATTTAAATCTTTCCCTGAAAAGTAGGTGGTAGACCCAAGTCCAAAGTATCCCCAACTAGAAAATCTACTATTACATGAAATTGGTCTATAATCAGTGGGGCAAACCGCTGTATGTGAGTAAACACCTTTAGAGCTGCTAATTGTACCAGTTGAATTTACAATTTTAAAATCTCCAATCTCCTTAGCTCTAAAATTATGATTTACCTCCAATGCATCGTTTACAATTACTGGCCAAGCAGTACCCACATCACCGGCTCGTTGAATTGAATCAGTTCCAACACCGTCAAATTTTAAGCTTCCGTCAAGATCTATGCCACCTGCTACATCAAGGCTTTCACCAATATTTACAGTTGTATCACTTGTTGCTACATCAAAAATTTCCCCTCCATTTATATATATATTTCCATTTACATCCAAATGACTCCCAACATCTACACGACCTGAAGTAGTAAGCTTTCCTGTTAAGTCTGTGGTACCTGCAACTACAAGATTTTCGTTCATATAGACCCGATTGATCATTCTCATAACTGTACCCACTACAACTTCAGATTTGCCTTCTGCCTTATTATATATTGTTCCTCTTACATCCAAATCATCATCAACTTTTAGAGGAAGATCTATTCCTGCATTATCCTTTTCTTTGTTAGATAATGCTTCGCCAACAAAAACAAAATCATCAACAATTATATCCTGATGAACGGTAACATCCTCACCGAAATATGCACTACCATCATATTGCTCGATACTACCTAGCATATATACATTATCATCTATAAATATAG
>FLOH01001193.1_pt1 | contig 42035 bp, 41 predicted proteins | sample 756751 | NCBI WGS metagenome assembly FLOH01 (sample SAMEA4026879, study PRJEB14308) | marine metagenome | biome: coastal water; material: water | depth 74 m
TAAAAGTCCATCGCTTGCTATGGTAAAGTCGCCAGGGCCGTCGTAGCCCATCGCCCGGTCAGGATCGTGGAGCAACAAAATTCCGTCCATAGCCCCGTCATTCCACGCCTCCGCCAAGCGGATCAGGGCGTTTTGCGATCCGTCCAGCCACAGTCCGTCCGAATTGCAGGCGAAAAAAGGATCCAGGCCTAAGCACTTCAGCGCGTGCTCGATGCCGCCCCCGGTTTCCAGCACCGGGTCTTCAGGACTGAACACGATACGCGGGTTGGTGCGGTTTTTCAGGTGGGCTTCTATTTGTTCGCTCAAATAATGCACGTTGACGATGGCTTGGCTGACCCCAGCCGCCGAAATGCGCGCTAAGGCCCAATCGATAAGGGTCCGGCCGGCGACGGGAATCAACGGCTTGGGCCGGGTGTCGGTCATTGGGCGCATGCGCGTACCAAGCCCAGCGGCTAAAATCATAGCTGACAATGGATTCATGTTGAGAGCCCCGGTGCAAGGCGTTTGTCGGGGGGAATGTGGGTGTTTATCCACGCCGCCATGTCGCTGAGGGCGGGATGGGTGAGGGCTTGTTCCAACAACCGCCACACCCGGCCTATGTGCTTGAGATACACGGGCTTGCCGTCGCGGCGGTCCAAGCGGGTGAAGATGCCGATGACCTTGGCGTGACGCTGAGCGGCTAAAATGGCATAGGACCGTTCAAAATCTGTGCGTGCCAGGCCGTGGATGTTGAGCGCGTCCGAGTAACGATCCATCATGCGGGCTTGCAGGCTTGGCGCAACATCGCGCCGGGCGTCTTGCAACAGGCTCATCAAATCGTACGCCGGGTGTCCGGCCAGGGCGTCTTGAAAATCCAGCAAACCACACGCTTCAATTCCACAGCGATCGGCCAAGTGCATCAAATTATCCACGTGGTAGTCGCGTAGCACCAGGGTGCGGGGGCCTTGGTGCACGTGGGCGAACAATTCCAGCCAGATGCGCTCATAGGCGCTGCGAGCGATGGTCGTCACCTCTAGCCCGTGGGCGGGCATAAACCAATCAAGCAGCAATGCGGCTTCGTCGCGCAGCCGTTTATCGTTGTAGGGGGGCAGCCAGTCGGGGGCGACGGTGGCGGTTTCAAGGGCGTGCAGGGCGATCAGAACGTCTGTCGCCAGGGCGTACAGCAGTTCTTCATCGGCACCGTCGTTGAGCAGGTTGGTAAACGTCGCGTCGGCAAAATCTTCAAGCAATAAAAAACTATTGACCAAGTCTTCAGCGATGATCTCAGGGGCGCTGAAGTCCAACAGGCGCAGGTGTTTGTCGATCAAAACAAAGGCCCGCACGTCTTCGTGCGTGGGCGGGGCGTCCATCACCAGCGCGGCCTTCGCACCCAGTGTCAAGCGGATGTAGCGGCGAAACGACGCGTCGCTGGGCAGCGGCGCTTGATGTGCGTCCCCCCACCCTGCGTCCTTGAGAAACGTCGCCAAGTGCGTGGCGCGGGTGTTGTCAGCCATGCCCACAGGTCCTCAACCGTTCGGACCAGTCGGTGTTGTGCGGGATCAGTTCGATTTGGCGGTGATTTCGCCCCTTGGTGACGGTGAGGCGCACCACTAAGCGGTTGCGTGGGATATAGGTGCCCATCCGTTCCGGCCACTCAATCAGCGAAATCGCTTCGGCTAAGGCGTCTTCAATGCCCAATTCAAAGATATCTTCGGGGTGTTCCAAGCGGTACAGATCAAAATGACAGATGGTGTTTTGCTCCCCTTCATAGGTTTGCACCAAGGTGAATGTGGGGCTGGGCACGTCTTCGTCGGGCTCGGTCAGGGTGCGGATAAAGGCACGGGCAAATTCGGTTTTGCCTGCCCCCAAATCACCCGAAAGGGCGATAACATCGCCGGTTTTGGCCAGACGCGCCAAACGGGCGGCCAACTCGTGCGTTGCCTTCAATCCGGCCAGTTCGATGATGACGTTTTCAGTATCCGCGTTCATAGTATTCCATCTTAGCGTGACCGTCCCTTTTTTCATCTTAGCGTGACCGCCACCGGTGGCCCAATCTTTTTCCCTTAAAATCACGTGCGAACCTGATATAAATTCAAGACGATTCGCACCACCAGTTTAACCCTCATCCATCGGGAGAGGCTATGCCCAACTCATCACCCACTCCGCTCTACTCTACAGACGTCGCCGTTATCGGCGCGGGCCCGGTGGGCCTGTTCGCCGTGTTTGAATGCGGCATGTTAAAGCTGTCGTGTCACGTAATTGATGCGCTAGACGATGTGGGCGGGCAGTTGACGGCGTTGTACCCGGAAAAGCCCATTTACGACATTCCCGGCCATCCGGATATTTTGGCGGGCGACCTGATCGCCAATTTGGAAGCCCAGGCCGCACCTTTTCACCCCACCTATCACTTGGGCCAGCAGGTCACGGCCCTCGAAAGCCATGAGAATGGCCGCTGGTTGCTCACCACCTCCAAAGGGGTGCGCCTTGATGCGGGTGCGGTGATCATTGCGGCGGGGGTCGGCGCGTTTGGCCCCAATCGTCCGCCGTTGGACGGCATCCAGGATTTTGAGGGCATGGGTGCGGGCCGGGGGGTGAATTATTTGGTAAAACGGCGAGAAGATTTTCGCGGCAAAAAAGTCGTTATTGCAGGTGGTGGCGATTCGGCCGTCGATTGGGCGGTGTCGCTGTCTGAAGTCGCCAAAAGCATCAATGTCGTCCATCGTCGGGCAAAGTTTCGCGCCGCTCCTGAAACGGTGCAGCGCATGGCAGCCTTGGCTGAAACGGGCAATGTGGAGCTGGTAGTGCCCTACCAGTTGGCAGGCCTTGAAGGTGGAGCGGACGGTTTGAGCGCCGTTTTGGTCGCTGACCTGGACGGCACGGATCGCCGCCTAGAGGCCGACGTGTTGTTGCCGTTTTTTGGCTTGTCGCAAAACATCGGCCCGATTGCCGAATGGGGATTGGGCCTTGAGCACCATCACATCACCGTCGATGCGGCCACCATGAACGCCGGACGTCCGGGCATTTTTGGCGCGGGGGACATTGTGTCCTATCCGGGCAAACTGAAGCTGATTTTGATGGGCTTTTCCGAAGCCGCCTTGGCAGCGCATAGTGCCCGCGATCACATCCACCCGAACGAGGCTTATCATTTTGAGCATTCAACGTCGTGTGGTGTTCCGGGTAGCGCATAAAGGAGCAGAACTGAGCATGATGGGCGTGAACCACAGCCATCTCTTTTACGGTATGTTGGGACTTGCACTGGTTGCGAGTCTGCCGCTGTTTGCCCAAAGTTCTGCGCCTTCCGCTGCTTCTTCCCTTCAAGTTCAGGTTCAGGACGTGCTGAAAATCTGTTTTCAGTGCCACGGCGAAGGCGCGGTCAGCCTGATTCCCACCCGCCCCACCATCGCCGGGCAAAAAGCCGAATATATTCGCCGCCAACTGACGGCTTTTAAAAACACGGTTTTAAGGGCGAATGATAACCGTGATACAGGCGCGGGCGCCGCTTTGATCAAACGCACCGACCCTGTTATGGAGCACATGGCGGCGGGTATAGCGGACAGTTTGATTGATCCGGTGGCGCAGGCGCTGTCAAATTTGGCCTGCGATGGCGGCACGGCCAAAGCGCCGCGCACCAATCCTTTGGCGCTGCCCCCCAGCGCCCAAACCTGCGCCGTGTGCCACGGTGTGGACGGCATCAGCAGCCAAAACCAAGTCCCCAATCTGGCCGGACAACAGCGCGCCTATTTGCGTCGTCAGCTGCTGTTGATCCGCGAAACGGCCTGGGGGGCGCAGCCCCGCGAAGGCGAAGCCTGGCGCGGCCACCCCATTATGGAAGCCCAAGCCGCACGCCTTCCCATCGCCGGTATCGACGCCATAGCAAGCTATTTTTCCGAATTGGATTGTCGCGGCGGCGGTGTTAAATAATATTAACTGAGAAACGTATATTGGCGTTTTAGCTTGGCGGCTCAATGAAGCCACTGAACAGATCGGGTTGGCGCAGTCTGTCTTCGTCGATTTCGACGGGCAGGCGACAGGCCACCGTGGTGCCGCGACCGGGGCGGTTGGTCAGTTCAACCGCACCGTTGTGCAGTTCGATAAAGCGCGCAATCAAGGCCAAGCCGGGCGGCACTTCGTTTTCTTTGAGCCCGGTTCCGCCATCGGTGACGCTGAACACCAGATCGCCGCCATCCCGGTGCGCCTTGAGGAGGATTTGCCCACCCGGCGGAGTGCTTGACACCGCACTGGACAGCAGCGTGAACAACACCTGCTTGAGGCGCTTTTCATCCGCCACCACCCAGCCGATGTCGGCGGGGCTGTCAAATTCAATATCAACGTCTTTGCGCTTAGCGCGTTCGCGGACCAAATTCATGGCCGTCACCAGCAATCGGTTGACGTCCACGGTGTCCAGCTCCAAGGTCATCAGCCCGGCTTCGACGGACGCCAAATCGAGCATGTTGTCGATGATGCCGATCAGTTCTTCGGCGCTTTCGACGATGCCTTGGGAATACTCATGTTGGCGGGCATTTAGCTCGCCAAAGTGATTGTCGGTGAGTATTGACGCAAAGCCCACGATGGCGTTGAGTGGGGTGCGAATTTCGTGGCTGATTCCGGCCATAAATTCGGACTTCAACACATTGGCTTCGGCCATCGCGTGGGCGCGTTCTAGCAAAGCATTTTCCACCCGGGCGCTGTCGGTGACGTCCAGGTAGCTGAGCAGCACCGCGCCGTCGGGCAGCGGCACTTTGGCGTATTCCAGTACGCCGCCGTCGATCAGGTGGACCCGGCCCCGATCGGAATCGCGGCTCATCAGTTTGGCGGCGAGATGGATGGTGTCAAACGTACCATCGTTGCCGCCCCCACCCCCGCCGTCTTCGCGGCGGATCAGGGCGGTGATGTGCTTGATAAAGCCGCTCATGCGCAGCGGCACCTCGTCGTTTTTGGGCGCAAGCTTCCAAATCCGCGCAAACGAGGGGTTCATCAGTTTGACTTGGCCATCAACGCCGAACACCGCCACCCCTTCATAGAGGTTGTCGAGGGTTTCGCGTTGCACCGCAGACAAGGTTTTGTAGTTGCGTTCCAAATCCAACTGATCGGTGACGTCTTCATAGGCAAAAATCAAGCCGCCCAGTGGATGGGGGCTGGCGACGGACCGCAAAGTCGTGCCGTCAGGCAGATGCATAAGCGTTTCCAACGGCTTATCCAGCCGCCCAAACAGACCCGTTTGATCGGCCTTGAACGCTTTGAAGTCGGCGACTTCAGGCAAGCGACGCTGTTCGCGCAAACGTTCTAAGACTTCGGTGAAGGTCGGCTCATCACTCAGCCACGTCGGGTTTAGATCCCACAGTTTGGCGAACGCGGAATTGAACAAGGTGAGTTTGTGGTCCGCGCCATAAATAGAGATGGCGGTGGTGAGGGTTTCGAGCACCTGATCTTGCGCCTGAATGTGGCGGGTGAACGTGTCTTCGGCGTGTTGCGCATGGGTCATGTCTTGGGCCACGCCTAAGGTGCCGCCCCCCGGCAGCGGTACTTCGGTGATGTCGACAAGACACGATGCGCCATCGTCACGGTTCAATACCTGGCGTTCAGTGAGGGATGTTTTATCGGCGCGGGCGCGTTCCGCCAGACCTTGACCGGCATGGGCTGCGCCCAACGTCCTGGCCGCGCTGTTGATGACTTGCACGCCCAATTTGCCGCCCCGCAGCCATGCGGGTAGGGGCATGGCTTCGATGATCTCGCGGGCACTGATGCTGGCCCCTTCGGCGGGCGGGGCCAAATCGGAAACGTCGCGCATCCACAGCACGTCAGCCAAGGGGGCGTCGGTTTCGCCGTCTTTGATTTCTCCGGCACCGGCGCGCACGCCGACGATCAGCAAACGCCGGGCTCCGTCTTGGGTGGTGACCACGCATTCAAACGGTGCGCCTTCCGTGCGCAGCTTGTGCGCCGCGCCCATCAATGCCTTGGCGTCGTCGCCGGTGAAGCATTCCATCACCGAACGAAAGCTGGACCGTACCCCGTCGCGCAACCCCAACAGCACCGCCAAGCGTCGCGAGCAGGCTTCCGAATTGTTCGCCACCACCCACAAAAACAAACCATCCGGCGCGGTGGCCAAAATTTCATGACTGATCTCGGCATCCGACAGCAGTCGTTTGTGCTTAAGCTGCAACTGATTGAACTGGGTGCGCTGACGCAACGCAAAAACAATAAGCCCAAGCGCCGCCAGCGCCATCACCAGCGCCAGAAGTGGGGATGCGTTTGTTAACAAATCGCCGAACGTGAAACCGTCCATAGTGTGCCAGATGTCCCTTCGGATTGCTCAGCATTATCAGGGCGCTGATCCTGTGAGGGGGATGTTAGGCCCGTGCTGTCCTTGGGGCAACAAAAAGGGCGCTCCAAGGAGCGCCCTTTTGCAAAATATGTTGGTTCGCTTAGTAGCGATAGCTGTCCGGCTTGAACGGGCCGTCGACGGCGACGCCGATGTAGTTGGCCTGTTCGGCGGATAATTTAGTAAGCGTTGCGCCCAATTTGTCCAGGTGCAGACGGGCGACTTTTTCGTCCAAGTGCTTGGGCAGAACATAAACGTCGTTCTTGTATTTGCCGTCGGCATTGTTCTTGAACAGTTCAATCTGCGCCAAAACTTGGTTGGTGAAGGATGCTGACATGACGAAGCTGGGGTGGCCGGTGGCGCAGCCCAAGTTCACCAAGCGGCCTTCGGCCAACAAGATGATGCGGTTGCCGTCGGGAAATTCGATTTCGTCAACCTGCGGCTTGATGTTGTTCCACTTGAAGTTTTTCAGACCCGCAACTCCGATTTCGTTGTCGAAGTGACCAATGTTGCACACAATGGCGCGATCTTTCATGCCCCGCATGTGGTCCACGGTGATGATGTCCAAGTTGCCAGTGGTGGTGACATAGATATCGCCTTCGGGCAGCGCTTGTTCCAGGGTGACGACTTCAAAGCCTTCCATGCACGCCTGCAAGGCGCAGATGGGATCGACTTCGGTGACCAGCACGCGACAGCCGGACGAACGCAGGCTTTCCGACGAGCCTTTGCCGACATCGCCGTAACCGCAGACCACGGCGACTTTGCCCGCCATCATCACATCGGTGGCGCGACGGATGCTGTCGACTAAGCTTTCGCGGCAGCCGTATTTGTTGTCGAACTTGGACTTGGTGACGGAATCGTTGACGTTGATGGCGGGGAAACGAAGCGTGCCCTTTTTCGCCATTTCGTACAAACGATGCACGCCGGTGGTGGTTTCTTCGGTGACGCCCATGATGTTTGCGGCGGCCTTGGAGTACCACTGTGGATCTTCGGCGATGTGCGCTTTGATCGTGGCGAACAAGATGGTTTCTTCTTCGGTGGAGGGGTTGTCCAGCACGGAGAGATCTTTTTCCGCGTCTTGGCCTAAGTGCAGCAACAACGTGGCGTCGCCGCCATCATCCAAAATCATGTTGGCGGTTTTGCCGCCCGGCCAAGCGAACAGACGGTGGGTGAAGTCCCAATATTCTTCCAAGGTTTCGCCCTTGTGGGCAAACACTGGGGTGCCGTTGTCGGCGATCGCGGCGGCGGCGTGATCTTGGGTCGAATAAATGTTGCACGACACCCAGCGCACTTCGGCACCCAGCGCTTCCAGGGTTTCGATCAGTACGGCGGTCTGAATGGTCATGTGCAAAGACCCGGCGATGCGCGCGCCCTTGAGCGGTTGTTGAGCTTTGAGCTCATCGCGAATGGAAATCAGACCCGGCATTTCGGTATTGGACAGGTCGATGTCTTTGTGGCCCCATTCGGCAAGGCTGATATCGGCTACTTGATAGTCTTGTGCGTCGCTCATGGATGCGTCTCCTGGACGGGAAAGTCGGTGAAGGCTGTAAAAACTGTTGGGTGGGGGTTTACCAGCCCTTAGGCGGCGGGGCAAGGGCGCAAATGTCCCGATTTTGGGCGCGCGACTGTTCTTGGGTGCTGAAAAAGGTCTAAATAATTTCGTCTTCATCGAACAAGGGGTCAATTTCGAATTCTTTTTCCGCTTGGTTGACGAACTTTTCGACCACCAGGGCGCGATTCACGTGGGCGATGTGGAATAGGGCGTCGCCTTGGTTCACGACGGGTAGATTGGTGCGGCCGATGATCACGCCTTCGGTTTGCACCTTGAGCTCTTTTTCAATCTCGCCGATGGGATCGGAAATGACGCCGATGATATCGCCCATGTGGACCGCGTCGCCGATGGTGCGAAAAGCCCGCAGCAGGCCGCCGCGGGGCGCGCGAATCCAGTGGCTGGTGGTGGCGAATTGGGGCTTGGTTTTGGTGTCGGCGACGGCTTTTGACGCGACCATGCCAAGCGCCTTCATGACCCGCAAAACACCTTTCACCCCCACCCGCACGGCAAATTCGTCAAAGCGCAACGCTTCCCCGGCTTCATAGACCAAAACGTCGACCCCCGCTTCATGCGCGGTCATGCGCAGCGAGCCTTCGCGGAAACTCGATTCCAACACAACCGGCGCGCCGAACACTTCGGCCAGCTCCGCTGCGCGGTTGCCGTCCCGGGTGATGCGCATTTGTGGCAGGTTGATGCGGTGCTGGGCGGCGGAGTGCAAATCAATGCCGATATCCGAGCGCAGAACCACCTCGGTCATAAACAGGTTCGCCAATTGGCCCGCCAAGGAGCCTTTGGCCGAGCCGGGAAAGGAGCGATTGAGATCGCGCCTGTCGGGCAGATAGCGGCTCTGGTTGATAAAGCCAAAGGCGTTGACGATGGGTACGCACAGCAGCGTGCCTTTGAGATTGCGCAGCGCACGGGCGTTAATAACCCGGCGCACGATTTCCACGCCAATCACTTCATCACCGTGTACGGCGGCGGAAATGAACATCACCGGGCCGGGACGCTTGCCATGCACCACATGAACCGACAGGTTCATCGGCGTGTGGTTGGACAGCAGGCTTACGGGAATATCGACGGATTGACGGGCGCCGGGCGCTATCAATACTCCATTGATGATGAATGGCTCGACCATTGTAATGCCCCTATTTACGTATTCGGCCTAACCGCGGCCTTTCGTCTTGGTTTTGCCGGGCTTGGCGCTTTTTTCTAAAAATTCGATGATTTTCCCGGCGACATCAACGCCTGTGGCAGCTTCCACGCCTTCCAGGCCGGGGGAAGAGTTAACTTCCATGACAACCGGGCCGTGGTTGGAGCGCAGCATATCCACGCCGCACACATTCAGGCCCATGGCTTTGGCGGCGCGCACTGCGGTGGAGCGTTCTTCGGCGGTGATTTTAATACTGTCCGCGTGCCCGCCCCGATGCAGGTTGGAGCGAAAATCGTCCCCCGAGCCGGTGCGCTGCATGGACGCCACCACCTTGCCGCCGACCACCAGCACGCGGATGTCTTTGTTGCCCGCTTCTTTGATGAATTCCTGGACCAAAATGTTCACTTTGGCGCCGCGAAAGGCTTCGATGATCGACTTGGCCGAACGGGGTGTTTCCGCCAGCACCACCCCGACGCCCTGGGTGCCTTCCAACAATTTAATCACCACTGGTGTGCCACCTGCAATTTCGATGACTTCCTCGCTTTTGTTGGTATCATGGGCGAATGCTGTGACGGGTAGGCCGATGCCGTCGCGCGCCAGCAATTGCATGGACCGCAGTTTGTCGCGTGATCGCCCAATCGCCACCGATTCGTTGAGCGGATAGACCCCCATCATTTCCAGTTGGCGCACCACAGCGGTTCCATAGAACGTGATGGACGCCCCGATGCGCGGAATAACGGCGTCATAGCCTTCCAGCTTCTCACCGCCATATCGCAACTCCGGACGATGTGAGGTGATGTTCATATAACAGCGCAAGGTATCAATGACGTCGATTTCATGGCCGCGGACTTGAGCGGCTTCGACTAAGCGCTTGTGGGAATATAAATTCGCATTTCGGGCCAGCATGATAATTTTCATCAACTTGAGTCCTTGTTTGTTAGGCAACGTAAAATCAGGTGCGTGTGGCGATATAGGAACGGCCGGGGTTAATCAAGAAACGGTTTTTTAAGGCGGTGCGCCCCAACAGCAGGCGAAAGCCCATCTTGTCACGATTTGTCAAGGTGAGCTCAATCGGCCAGCTGACAGTGCCGAGGGTCACGCCGGTTTCGATGACGTAGCGCATTTCTTGTTTTCCACCGGTATTGCGCACAAGACGGCGATCCATCACGGCGGCTGCGCACGTCACGACGGTGCGATTGTTGCGTTGGATGGGGTGCAGGCTAAAGCGCACCCACGGCGCGCCGTCCTTTTCGAAGGGTTCGATGTCCCACGCATGCAGAGCGGACGTGCGCGCGCCGGTGTCGATCTTGGCCTTCATGCGCTCAACGCCCAATTGTGGCAAAGCCACCCATTCGCGCCAGCCAATCAACGTCAGAGAGCTGAACTTTGATGGTTTTTGCGATTTGAGGGGCGTAACGACCGAGGCATGCGTTTTAGGTTTGGCGGACATGGTCATCATTTGTGTTGATTTTCAGGAACGGCGGGTGCCGTCGTGGGCTCAAGGACGGCGGGTGCCGTCGTGGGCAAGGTGAAGCTGAACGTCGAGCCGTTGCCGGGTTCGCTTTCGACCGTTAACCGCCCCTGGTTGCGTTCCACCAATTCCTTGCACAACAACAAACCCAGGCCAGTGCCTTTTTCGCCGTCGGTGCCATTGGTGGTCAAGTTGGAAGACAGATGAAAAATAGCATCGGCGGTTTTTAAGTCCATGCCGACGCCGGTATCACAGATGCTCACTTGAGCGCGATGATCGGGGGCCTGACCATCTGGAGCCGGACCATCGGGGATAGTGGCGTATTTTATGGTGATGGTGCCGCCCCGGGGGGTGAACTTAATGGCGTTGCTGACCAAATTACGGATCACCGTATCAATCATCTGGGGGTCGGCAAAAGCTTGATGAGCTTCGCCGCTCTCGGTTAACGCGATGCCCTTGTCGGCGGCTACGGGGCCTAGGATTTCTAGCGTTTTGTCCGTAATCTTTTGAAGCGCAAACAGCTGCGGTTGGTATTTAATCCGATCCATTTGGAGGAGCGCCCATTCCAATAGGTTTTCCAACAACTTGAACACGCGGGTTGCGCTTTCGTTGATGGTTTGGGCGTAGTCTTTGATATTTTCTGCGGGCAAAATATCGGCGCGCTGTTCCAGCAACGATGTGAAGCCCAGCAGCGCGGTGAACGGGCTGCGCAGATCGTGGGCAATAATCGAAAAGAACTTATTTTTTTCCTGGTTGAGTTTTTCCAACTCGTCCTTGGCAAGGGCGTAGTCCTCGGCCAGCTCGACATACTGGATGTTGATGGCTTCGGCGCGTTCGCGCTCATCTTGGATGGTGAGCATTTCTTGGATCAAACGATCGTTTGTTTTGCGCAGGTTGTCCTCGGAATTGCGCAAAATAACGGTCAAGCGGACAAAATTGCGCAGCATCGCTTCTTGGCTGCCATCCCACGGCATGGCGGCCAGTGCGCTGGCATCTAAGAAGGCATTTTCCGAATTGCGGCTGGCTATGTCCATTAGCACAATAATGGGAATGCGCACGCCGGATAGTTTGGCGCCAGCACACACAGAAAGGGCGAATTCAGGCTGGTCAGAGATGGCGCGCACCACGCACATCTGAAATTTAGAGCTGACCAAAGCCGTTAGCGTTTCCTCAATGTCGCCAGAGTGAACAAGATCAATGGTGAAGCCATCATGTTTAAAGGCTTCCGCCAAGGCAAACTCTGTTTCAGTGCCCCCACCTGCCAAAAGTATTTTTGCAGACCCCATAGTGCTTGATTGCCTCTCAAATTTGCTCATAGTTTTTAGCAATTGCTTGAATACTATAAGAATACGTCAATGTAATGGCTAATTTAAAATGATAACACACCCATTTAGGGGAATTGGAGATTTTACCATGTCAGAAGATGATACCGCCGAACGCCACAAGTCAAAAATGGAAAAAAAGAAGGTTGCTCGGGACAAAATCATGGCGGCAAAGACCGAGGCGCGCGGCTTGGTGATTGTCCATACCGGTAAAGGCAAAGGCAAATCCACGGCGGCCTGGGGTATGGCGTTGCGCACCCTGGGCTATGGCCGACGGGTGGGTATCGTGCAATTTGTGAAGGGCAAGTGGGAGACGGGCGAGCGCGGTGCGTTTGAAAAATTTGGCGATCAATGCGTGATCGAAGCCCACGGCGAAGGCTTCAGCTGGGAAAGCCAGGACTTAGAGCGCGACAAAGCCGCTGCCGCACGGGCATGGGCGGCGGTGACGGCGATGATGGCGGATGACACCATATCGTTGCTGATTTTGGACGAAATCAACATTGCGCTGCGCTATGGCCAATTGGAGGCTGAGCTAGTGGTGAACGCCCTCAAAACCAAACGGGCCGATTTGCATATGGTGCTGACCGGGCGCAATGCGCTCGACGAAATCATCGACGTGGCCGACTTGGTGACGGAAATGACTTTGGTGAAGCACCCCTTCCGCTCTGGCATTAAAGCACAAGAGGGCATCGAATTTTAACATTTGCGTGGTAATTTTAGATTCTCGAATCGGCGCATTGATGAAAAAGGGCGGGCTTATGATTTCACGTATTGGGGCAATGGTGTTGGTGGTGTTGGCCTTGTCGGTGGCTTTATCAGCGTGTGCGACCCGGCCGATGACTGATGAAGCCCGCGCCCATCAGCTTGTCCAAGCGGCGCAGTTGGCGGTGCAAAAATTCAAGGCCTCAAACGATCATCCCATGGATGAGTTTCGCGCCTTGTTGTCCAAAGCCCAAGGCATCATCATTTTGCCGGGTGTGATCAAAGGCGGCTTTATCTTGGCGGCCGAAGGCGGCAGCGGCGTTATGCTGGCCAAGGACGGAGCAGGCCAATGGGGGTCACCGGCCTTTTATGTGTTGGCGGCGGGCAGCGTCGGTTTGCAGGCGGGCGCGCAGGTTGGCGATGCCATTTTGCTGATGTTTAGCCAAGACGCGGTGCGTGCGGTGATCGAAAATCAAGGTAAGCTGGGGGCTGATTTGGGTCTGATCATCGGCACCATTGGCGCGGGCGTTGAGGCTTCGACCACCACCAATGTCGGCACCGACATTATGGTTTTCACCCAAGGCGTGGGCGCGTTCGCCGGGGGCTCTTTGGAAGCCGCAGCCTTGATCAAACGCAACGACTTGAATCACGCATATTACGGCGAAATGATGCTGCCCGAAGACATCGTGTTGGCCGGGCGCGTGCACAATCCGGCCTCAGACAGCTTGCGCAGGGTGTTGAATGGCCAATAAGGGTAAAGCACCTGCCGACATCCTGCCCGTCCGCGCTCTGATGGTGCAAGGCACCGGTTCGGACGCGGGCAAGTCTTTGATTGTCGCAGGGCTGTGTCGGGCGTTTGCCAAGCGCGGTCTTCGCGTGCGCCCGTTCAAGCCGCAAAATATGTCCAACAACGCCGCCGTCACCTCGGACGGCGGGGAAATTGGTCGCGCCCAGGCGTTGCAGGCGCGCGCCTGTGGGGTTGAGGCCCACACCGACATGAACCCAGTGCTGCTCAAACCCGAACACGATTCGGGCGCGCAGTTGGTGGTTAACGGACAGATGCGGGGCCATGTGCAGCCGCACGATTTCCGCACCTTCAAAGAAACCTTGCTGCCCGAAGTTTTGGCCGCGTTTGAACGGCTTAAATCCACCTGTGATTTGGTGATTGTCGAGGGCGCGGGCAGTCCGTCCGAAGTCAATTTGCGCGGCGGCGACATCGCCAACATGGGCTTTGCCCTAGTGGCTAAAGTTCCGGTCGTGTTGGCGGGCGACGTGGAAAAAGGCGGGGTGATCGCCCAGGTGGTGGGCACCCACGCGGTGCTGATGCCGTCTGAACGCGCCCTGATTAAGGGTTTCCTTATCAACAAGTTTCGTGGCGACGTATCGCTGTTTTTGCCCGCTATGACGGATATGGAAGCGCGCACCGGATGGGCCGGCTTGGGCATCGTTTCGTGGTTTGGGGACGCGGCAAAACTGCCTAAGGAAGACAGCGCCTCGTTAGGGTCTTGGTTGGAAGCAGGCCAAAACGGCGAAACCCCCATCCGCATCGCCGTGCCGCGCTTGGCCCGTATCGCCAACTTCGACGACTTAGACCCGTTGAGGGCGGAAGACGATGTCGAAGTGTTGATGATTGAGCCGGGCCAAGCCATCCCCGGCGACGTCGACGTGATCATCGTGCCCGGTTCCAAATCGGTGATCGGTGACTTGCGCCAAGTCAAAGCCGAAGACTGGGACGTGGACATCGCCGCGCACATCCATCGCGGCGGTTTGGTGGTGGGTCTGTGCGGCGGCTACCAAATGTTGGGCCAACGCATCTGTGACCCCGACGGCATCGAAGGCGTTGCGAGCGAAGAAATGGGCCTGGGCTTTTTGGACGTGGAAACCGTGTTGACGGGCGACAAGACCTTGGAGCAAGTCAGTGGCATTGAATGTGCCACCCGCCAAAACATTGCAGGCTATGAAATGCACATTGGCCTCACCGAAGGCCCCGACCGCCATACCCCGTGGTTCCATCTCAAAGACGGCCGCGAAGAGGGCGCACTCAGCGCCACCGGGCAAGTCATGGGCACCTATCTGCACGGCGTGTTCGCGGCGGACCCTTTCCGCCACGCCTTCCTAGCCCGGCTGCGCCAAGACCGCCGCGGCGGCGCAGCCTACGAACAAGGCGTCGAAAACGCCTTAGACGCCCTGGCCGTTCATTTGGAAGCGTGCCTGGACTTGGACCAGCTGCTTAGCCTTGCGAGATAGGCATTCCATCTCCCTAAACCAGTGAATTAAAATCGTCCAGCAGCATGGCGATGCGGCCGCTGTCGGTTTGGCCCATGATGACGGTGGCGCGGTTTTGCGCGGCGGCCAAGTCGATTTCGCGGACCCGTTGTTTGACCGGTCCCAAGGCGTTTGCGCTCATGGACAATTCGCGGATGCCGAGGCCCATCAACAAGGCGGTGTAGCGCGGATCCCCGGCCATTTCCCCGCACAGCGATATGGGGATGCGCGCGCGCAACGCCGCTTCGGTGGTGAACTGGATGAGCCGTAACACGGACGGATGCAGCGGGTTATACAGCCCCGCCACCTGTTCGTCGGTGCGGTCCACGGCCATGGTATACATGGTCAGATCGTTCGATCCGATGGCGAAAAAGTCCGAGACTGAGGCCAGCGCATCTGCCGTCAGTGCGGCGCTGGGGACTTCGATCATGATGCCTAAGGGCGGCAAGGGATCGGCGATTTTGACCTTTTTACGTTTCAGATTGGCGGCAAGTTTGGTGAGGATGGTGCGGGTTGTGCGCACTTCTTGCTGGGTCGAAACCATCGGCAGCAAAATTCGCACCGGGCCGTGCACGCCAGCGCGCAAAATGGCAGTGAGCTGGGCTTCCAACAATTCCGGTTTTTTCAGCGACAAACGAATACCGCGCAGACCCAGCGCGCTCTGAGCACTTTCGCCGATGTCTTGGGTCATGGATTCGGCCAGTTTTTCACCGCCGATGTCCAGCGTGCGCACCGTGACGGTGCGCCCATCCATGGCTTTGACGATATCGCGGAGCATCTTGTACTGCTCTTCTTCACCCGGAATATCTTCTCTGTTCATGAACATAAATTCAGAGCGCAGCAAGCCGATGTTTGAGGCCCCCGCGTCCAACACGCCGGGCATTTCGATGGGCAGCTCGACATTGCAGCCGAGCGAGATTTCGGTGCCGTCGCGGGTCACTGAGGGCTGGCGGCGCAACCGCGCCAGACGGCTCAAGGTGCGGCGGTGTTGGGCCTGTTTGGCTTCGAACGCGGCCAAGGTGGCGGGCTTGGGATTGATGACGATGCGGCCCTGAAAGCCATCGATAACCACATGGTCGCCGGACGAAATATGCCCCAGCAAACCCGCCGCACCCAGCACCGCAGGCAGGCCCAAGGCGCGCGCCATGATCGCGGTGTGGCCTTGCGCGCCGCCCAAAACGGTGGCGAAGCCAGACACCTTTTTGGGGTTGAGCTGGGCAGTGTCGGCGGGGGTCATTTCTTCAGAAATGATGATCGAGCCCTTGGGCACCGTGTTTAACGGCTTCACGTGCGATTTGGTGAGCGCGCGGATGAGGCGGTTGGCGACTTCGCGGATATCGTCCACGCGCGCCGCGATGTAGATGTCGTCTAGGGCGGCAAAGCCCGTCGTAATGTCTTTGATTTCCGCTTGAACGGCGGCTTCGGCGTTGATTTTGTCTTCGCGGATGCGCCGATAGGCCCCGCGCACCAGACGTGAATCCCGGAGCATCTGCTGATAGGCTTCGAGCAAAAAGCCCATTTCTTCGGCAGCGGCAGGGGGCATTGTCGCGGCCTTGGCTTGCAACCGTCCGATTTGCCGCTGGGCGGTTTGCAGCGCGCCCTCCAAGCGGGCGCATTCTTCGTCGATTTTGGCCCCGCGCACGGCGTATTCCGGCACTGCGATGGAACCGCTTTCGCGCACATGGACAACACCAATGGCGATGCCGGGGGAGACCCCCAGACCATGCAGGATAATCTCTTTGGGGCCTGATTTAGCAGCGGGACACATGCGTTAGCAGCCCTCGCCAAATTTGTCGTTGATGAGGGCTTCGATGGCGGCCATGGCGGCGGCGTGTTCGGCCCCGGAGATGGCGACAAAGATATTTGAGCCAATGCTAGCCGCCAACATCATCAGCCCCATGATGGATCCGCCCGACACCGATTGGCCGTCTTTGGTGACGGTGATTTCCGCATCAAATTGGCCCGCCAGTTTAACAAACTTGGCGGCCGCGCGGGCATGCAGGCCGCGCTGGTTGCGAATGGTGATGGTGCGCTCTAGAGCGTGAGCGTTTGGCGAGGAGGTCACGGCGAAGTCCTTATGGTCCCTTAAGAACCGTCTTGGCCCAAAAGATCTGAGGCAATGTTAATGTACTTGCGCCCGGCTTCTTGGGCGTGGGTCGCGGCGGCTTTGAGGGTGCTGTCGGCGCGCACGCTGGCCAGCTTGATGAGCATCGGCAGGTTGGCCCCGGCGATGACTTCGACGTTGGCCTTTTCGATTACGCTGATGGCCAAATTTGACGGCGTGCCGCCAAACATATCGGTGAGCAAAATCACTCCAGAGCCATCATCGACCTTGGCGATGTTTTCCAGTATTTGCCCACGGCGTTCTTCCATATCGTCGTCCGGACCGATGCAGATAGAAGCGACCCGGTCTTGCGGGCCGACCACGTGTTCCATGGCGGAGACAAATTCTTCGGCCAAACGACCGTGTGTCACGAGCACAATGCCAATCATGACGATTTCCCGTTTCCTTGTTGTTGCTCCGGCTGGTCTTGTGGCCCGTTGAGTGGCCTGACGTCTTTTGGCATGTCACGATGCGCCAGCCGGATGCGGTTGTGTCTAGTTTCCAACCACGCCGCTAACTTTTCAGCGACGAAGACGGAACGGTGTTGTCCCCCTGTGCAGCCCACTGCGATGGTGAGATACGATTTTCCCTCGGCCTCAAAGCGCGTGACCATGGGTCCTAAAAGCGCGCTTAAATTGGCGAAAAACCCAGCAAACTCGACATCCTCTTCAATGTATGCCTGGACCTCTGGATGTTTCCCCGTAAGCGGTTTTAGGGGGGGATCATAGTGGGGATTGCGCAAAAAGCGAACATCGAACACAAGGTCCGCGTCGCGGGGCAATCCTTTGCGAAAAGAAAACGATGTCACAAAGATCGCCATGCCGGTATCGGCGTGGTCGTCGCCAAAGGTATGGGCGAGAAAACTTTTGACGTCGTAAGGGGTGTCGCCGGTGGTGTCGAGATGAATATCGGCGACATCCAGCAGCGGCGAAACCAGCCCGCGTTCGATGCGAATGCCGTCCAGAACGGGCAGATCGGCGGCCAACGGGTGGCGATGGCGGGTTTCGGTGTAGCGCCGCACCAGTTCTTCGTCGCCGCAATCGACAAACAGCACCTTGACCTGTACGCCGGGTTGCGCGCGCAACACCAGCAGCTGGCGCATGAAGGTGTCGGCGGCGAAATCGCGGGTGCGGATGTCCACACCGACGGCGATGGGTCGCAAGGGCGCGGCGGCATCAGAAAAAAGGTCTGGCGGCGGTGCCACGATGTTGGGCAGCAACGACAGCGGCACGTTGTCCAAGGCTTCAAAGCCTAAGTCTTCAAAGGCTTTGAGCACCGTGGTTTTGCCCGCCCCGGACATACCCGTGACCAAGACAACGTGGGGTGAAGGTGAGGGTGCTAAAGACGTCATGTGCGGGGGCGGATCCACAAATAGAGAAGGGGTGGGTGAAGGGTGCTGATCTTTTTAAGTGGGGTGAAAAAGATTTTCCTTCTGGGCCTTGAGCGCCATGCGCACCTTGGCGGGCGCGGAGGCGTCGAAACCATGCAGGCAATAGCGCGCGATGTCTATGCCTTCGATGACTTCCATTTGTGCACCGGGCAAGCGTTCGATGTCGGCTAACGCCACCAGATCAAAAATGGCCACCACCGGCGCACGGGGGACGCACCCGACGTGCAAGATGCCGACGCCGCGAACTTCTAAAAGACCCTGAATGGCTTTGGGGGCGTTGGCGTAGAGGTTGCCGTCTTCGGTACTCAGCTCGGTATAATCGTCGGCTACCAGTCCGGCTCCGTCGTCCATCAGGCGCAACGCCAAATCAGACTTACCGTTGCCGGGCTGGCCGCGCAACAAAATGCCGTGGCCCTTGATCACAACACACGTGGCATGAATACGTTCCATACGGAGAGCCTAAACGGGCGGGCGATGGAGTCAATGGGCGAGATGAGCTGCGATTAAGTTTTTACGCTGCCCGCGTGGGGTTGGAGGCATTGATCCGCCGCGCCAACAGTCCGTCGAGCTTGTCGCGGGCGGTGTTGGTCAAAAAGGCCGAACGGCTCAGCCCCATGGACGCGGCGGCGGTGTTGATCTCATCCAGGGTAGCTTCTTCAATGGTGATGTTGACGCGTTTCGCCGGGCCGGGCAGCGCGGCTTCGATCAGCGTGACGTAGGCGATGGTGGAATCGTCGCGGGCAAGCGCGCTCTGGACGTCGTTAACGGATGTAGGAGCGGGGATGGGAAGCTTATCTTCGATCAGCCCTCTGCTTTGAAGCGTTTGAACACATCTAAATTTTTCATAAAAAAAGTTCCTTAAAAAATAAGGTCATGGCGGTTTTCTCCGTGGTTGGTGTTGTGATGTGAATTGTATGTGGATTTAAACGGCAGGCAGACGCACGGTGAAGTGCGCGCCCAGGGCGTGGCCGTTTTCGTCCAGCAGGGTTTCGGCGATGATGGTGCCGCCGTGGGCTTCGACGATTTGTTTGGAAATTGCTAAGCCCAAGCCGGAATGGCGGCCAAATTCTTCGGCTTCGGGGCGTTCGGTATAAAAGCGATTAAAAATATCGAGCTCTTTGCCGGGGGGGATGCCGGGGCCTTGGTCTTGTACGGTGATGAGTGCGGAGCCGTTGTCGCGCCATGCGGCAAGACGGATAACCGCGCTTTGAAGCGGGCTGGAGGGCGGGCTGAACGACACCGCGTTGGTGATCAGGTTGCGAAACACTTGAACCAAGCGGTCTTCCATGCCGATCACTTGGACCTCGCCTTGGACATTGACCATCAGTTGGGGCGCACCATCGTGGGCGGTGTGGGTGTGAATGTCGGCAAGGGTGGACAACATTTTGCCGAGGTCCACCGGCGCGGTTTCCGCCCGAGACAGTTCGGCGTCGAGCCTGGATGCGTCGGAGATGTCGCTGATCAGACGGTCCAAGCGTTCGACGTCGTCTTGAATGACGGCCATCAGTTTGCGTTGTTGGTCCGGGTCTTTCAAGCGCGCCGCTGTTTCCACCGCGCTTTTAAGGCTGGTGAGGGGGTTTTTGATTTCGTGGCTGACGTCGGCGGCGAACGCCTCGATGGCGTCCATGCGGGTCCACAACGCCTCAGTCATATCGTTGAGCGCAATCGCCAGTTCGCCGATTTCATCGTCGCGCCCGCGCATTCCGGGAATGGTGTGCTGACGGTGATTGCCCTTGCGCACGCGGTCGGCGGCGCGGGCTAAAATGCGAATCGGCCGCGCGATGGTGCCGGCCAGATAAAACGACATCAACACCGTGATCATCAAGGTGAATGCAAACACCCGTAAGATTTCTAACCGCACATCAAACAGCGCGGCGTCAATATCCAGGGACGATTTGGACAGCATCAACACGCCCAAGGTTTGTTTGTAGCGGGTGACCGGCATGGCCACCGACAGCACCAGCGAGCCGTCCGGCATGGATCTGCGCGCCACCCACGTTTCGCCGTCCATCGCCCCTTTGGCTTCGCGGTAATCGTCGACGTGCTGTTCGATTTTTTCACTGTAGGGGGGGTATTCGTCAATGCCCGGCAGCCACATATAGACGGTGTCAAAGGCGTGAAACACTTGCGTCAACACGCTGTCGGTTTCTGCTTCGTCGGGCGGCGGGGGCAGGCTTTCGGCCTGTACTTGACCGCCCGGTTCCAGTAAGATGCGCGAATCGGCCACCAACGAGCCATCAAAGGCAAACAGACGGGCGCGGGTTTCGGCGGTGAACGCCAAACGGCGCACGATCTGGCTAGCCAGATCGGGCAGCAACTGCTCGCCCGCATCCGACACCGCTGTTTCGCCCAACGCCACGGCGAAAATTTCCGCGTGGGTGCGCAACGCCGACAGCTCCGTCGCGATCAAGTTGCGGCGATACTCTCCCAAATAAAACAACCCCGCCACCAACAGCGCCGGAGCCAGCAGGTTTACCGCCAAAATGCGCCGGGTGAGAGGTGAAAAGCGGCTATCGAACGCGGACCGGCGTTCGCACGGTTGCGCCAAATGTGCAGGTTGGGTCTTGGGTCCGGGTTGCGACATGAGTGGAGCTTAAATCACTCGCCCGAATACCGATAGCCGACACCATATAGGGTTTCGATAGCCCCGAAGGTGTCGTCCACTTCGCGAAATTTACGCCGCAAGCGTTTGATGTGGCTGTCGATGGTGCGGTCGTCCACATAGATGTGTTCGCCATACGCCGCGTCGATCAACTGATCGCGGCTTTTGACGTGACCAGGATTACGCGCTAGGGCTTGCAACAATAAAAATTCCGTGACAGTCAAGTTCACATGTTGGTCTTTCCACACACACAGGTGGCGGGTGCTGTCCAACGTCAAATCGCCCCGGTGAACCACTTCGGCCCCGGCGGTGGGCGGTTCGCGGCGGCGCAACACGGCGCGGATGCGTTCGATCAACAAGCGTTGCGAAAAGGGCTTTTTGATATAATCGTCGGCGCCCATGCGCAGACCCATGGCTTCGTCCAGCTCGTCGTCTTTGGAAGTGAGAAAAATCACTGGCAGATCGCCGCGTTTTTTCAGTTCCCCCAGCAGCTCCATGCCGTCCATGCGAGGCATTTTGATGTCGAGGATGGCCAGATCGGGTGGATTGCGCGACATTTCACGTAGCGCTTCCTGTCCGTCTTTGTAGGTAAAGACTTCAAAGCCTTCCGCTTCCAGCGTCATGGCGACGGATGTGAGGATATTGCGGTCATCATCAACCAGGGCAATGGTTTGGGCCATAGGGGTTCCAAATTTCTGTTTGGGTGATGTTAGCTGAAATGCGATGTTCATATGTAAAAAATCTCCGCTTTTTCAATCAATCCAATTGACCTTTGCTTTGTGGCAAAATTATAGTGTCATCAAGGCACATCAAGGTCAGCCGAAAATTGCCCAAAAATGGGGCCAAAACGGAGCCAAGACGGAGAATGACGATGGACAACGCTTATCACAGCAAAATGCGCCAAATCGCATCCCGAAACGGTACGCAAAATCGTCCCAAAGCCAGCCGCTCAACGGTCCGGGTGAAAGCGGTTGAAGCGCCTGCGTTTGGTCCGCTGCTGTTCGCTGTGGGCTTCGCCAGTTTGGTGGCCCTGGCCCTGGTGTCGTTGGCCGCACAGACGTTCTGATCGTATTCCTTCCCGACTTGAACCCCAAAATGGGTATAGGGGCCAACGTGGGTGAATTTCTCAAAACATCTAAGGCTTTTACGGGGTTGCTGGTGGACGCCGCGCGCGATCTGCTGCCCATTGTCTTAGTTATCGCGTTCTTCCAGGCGGTGGTGATTCGCGAACCTTTTCCCAATTTGGCCGAAACCTTGGTGGGCACGGCGTTGGTGGTTGTGGGCTTGGCGTTTTTTGTCCGTGGCTTGGAAATGGGGCTGTTTCCGCTAGGCGAAGCCATGGCTCAGGCGTTTGCGCAAAAGGGCAGTCTGTTGTGGCTGATGGGTTTTGCCTTCGCCTTGGGTTTTGGCACCACGGTGGCGGAACCCGCGCTGATTGCAGTGGCCGCCGAAGCCGCCCAGACAGTCGCCGAGGGCGGACTGATTGTGGCCGACCAAGAAAGCCTGGACGCCTATGCCTACGGCCTGCGCATGACGGTGGCGTTGTCGGTGGGGGTGGCCCTGATGATTGGCATCATGCGCATCATTAAGGGCTGGCCCATCCAGGCGGTGATCTTGTCAGGCTACCTGTGCGTGGTGGTATTGACCTTTTTTGCTCCGGCGGAAATTGTTGGCATTGCTTACGACAGCGGCGGCGTCACCACCTCTACCATTACGGTGCCGCTGGTGACCGCACTGGGCGTGGGCTTGGCGACCTCCATTCGCGGGCGCAATCCGATGACCGACGGCTTTGGCTTGATCGCGTTGGCCAGTTTGACGCCGATGATGTTCGTGATGGTTTACGGAATGGTGTACTAAGATGATGGATCTGGCCGATCATATCTTGCGCACCGGCTGGGTGACGTTGTTTGACGTTTTGCCCATCGCGGCCATTTTGTTTTTTTTCCAAGCTTTTGTGCTGCGCCGGGTGCCGCCCAAGCCCAAGCGCATCCTCGTGGGGTTTGTTTATGTGTTGGTCGGCTTGACGCTGTTTTTGGTGGGTCTGGAAATGGCGCTGTTCCCGTTGGGGGAAACCATGGCGCACCAGTTGACCGATCCGCACTTTATCGGCGGCGCGGCGCTGTTGGGCAAGGTCCATTGGCTTGATTATATGTGGGTTTATGTTTTCGCCGCCGCCATAGGGTTCGCCACCACCGTTGCCGAACCGGCCTTGATCGCGGTGGCGGTGAAGGCCGAACAGATTTCCGGCGGGGGCATCAAGGCGCGGGGCTTGCGTCTGGCGGTCGCCTTGGGCGTCGCGGTGGGGGTGGCGCTGGGTTCCTATCGGATTGTTTCGGGCACACCTCTGCACTGGTATATAATAGCTGGCTATATAGTTGTTATCGCACAGACCTTTTGGGCTTCAAAATTCATCATCGCCCTGGCTTATGACAGCGGCGGCGTGACCACTTCGACGGTGACGGTGCCGGTGGTGACGGCGCTGGGCTTGGGACTGGCTTCGACCATCCCCGGTCGCAGCACCTTGTTGGACGGATTCGGACTGATTGCGTTCGCCAGTTTGTTTCCCATTATGGCGGTTTTGGCGTATGCCAATCTGGCTGAATGGTTGCTGCGGCGAAAATTTGTGAAAGATTTTGTGAAAGATCAAGTGAGGGATAAGGATACACACTCATGAACCTCAAAATGATAATGGCTCTTGTCAAAGATGACATCACGCAAACGATTATTGATGCCGCGCGTGAAGCCGGGGCCACGGGGGCCACGGTGATCACCAGCGCTCAGGGCGAGGGGCTGAAAAAGGAAAAGACCTTTTTGGGACTGGACCTCTCCGCTCAACGCGATATCGTACTGTTTTTGGTGGCCCAGCCCAAAGCGCGGGAAATTTTGGAAACCATCGCCAAGGCCGGAAAATTTGATGAAGAACCCGGTTCCGGGATAGCCTGCCAAATCGCCTTGGAAGACGCGGTTGGGCTTTCGACCCAATTGCCAACATTGATTGATGAAGTCGAGAAAGAGATATGAGCGAAAAAAGCTACGTGAAGGTCGAAGACGTCATGTCGACGGCCATCGCCACCATCGATTCCACCGCCACAGTTCAAGATGCGGTTACGAGAATGCGCGATACGGGGGTGAGTTCGTTGGTTGTGGAACGCCGCGATTCGGATGATGAATACGGTCTCGTCGTGGTCACCGACATCGCCAAGAGAGTGATCGCGGAGAACCGATCCCCCGAACGGGTCAATGTCTATGAAATCATGTCCAAGCCGGTTCTGACGGTGCCCAAAGAAATGAACATCCGCTACGCGGTGCGGCTGTTGGTTCAGTTTGGCGTCAGCCGTGGCTTGGTGGTGGATGAGCACCGCGCCCCGGTGGGAATTGTGACCTTGCGCGATTTGGTGCTGCGTCATATTGACGTTTGAAATAAGGATTGTTCGGTGGTGAAAAGCACGCCTTCCGACGCGGGTCCCGATATAGGCCCCGATGCCGCGCGCGCGGCTCGGCTGATTGCCCGCGCAGTCCTAAAGGGCGCGTTGGCCACCAACCGGCGCGCTGCACGTGATGATGCCCAGGGCCAGCCTTATGTGTCAAAGGTCGGCGTCGCTGCTGGCGCGGATGGCGCACCGCTGTTTTTGTTTTCGACCCTGGCCGCGCACACTCAAGATCTATTGGCGGATCCGCGTGCGTCGGTATTGTTGGAAGCGCCGAGCCGAGCCGACAATCCCCTGGAAGGCGCACGCTGCACGCTGGTCGGGCGGATGGAAAAGGTGCCAGATTCTGACGTTCACGCGGCCCGCGCCTTGTATCTCGCCCGTCACCCCGGTGCCGCGCTGTATGCGGATTTTGGTGATTTCGCCATGTGGCGACTGATTGTGGACAAGGTTCACTACGTGGGCGGGTTTGGTCGGGCGAAATGGGTTAAGGGGGCCGGGTATCTTCTGCATACTCCCGATTTGACCCAGGCCGAAGGGCGCATCCTCAAAACCGTGAACGCCGCCGCCCTTCAAGCGCTTTGCGGGCAAGCGTCGGGGCGCAAGGCCCAGGGCTGGCGCGCCTTGGCGGTGGACGGCGATGGTCTTGTCGCGGCCCGTTTTGCCCAGGAAGAGCAAAGTGGGGCACCCCAGGGCGCACCCCAGGGCGTACCCAAGGGCGCACCCAAGGGCGCACAGGTGCGCATCAACTTTGCCACCCCAGCGGCGGATGCGCGAGGCTGGCGGGCGCGCTTTCAGAGGGCGGCGAAGCTGTTGTAGAGCCGATCACAAAAGTAAAAAGCATGTCTCATTTCAACATGTTATGAGCGGCGGCCTGGCTTAAGACCCGCCAAGATTTCAGGCCATGAAAAACATTTGATTTTCCTTAATTGAAGGCCCCCTAATCTGTATAATGGATACGTTGTTGCTGTCTTGACGGATCACCTTTTGCACGTTCGGAAATTTCATGGGCCTTGAAATAATACTTTCCATGCTGGCGTTCCTCATCGCTATGGTGGCGTTGTGGCTGACCAGTGACACGGTCAAAAAAGTCGAAAATCAAAATGAGAAATTTGTCCGCGCCCACATCGTGACGCTGCGCGAAGAAATGAGCGGGATGGAGAATGTGCTGAGCAAAGCGACGCATCTGGCGCACAATAATGAGCAGGAGCAGATCACCCTCAATCAGCGCTTGGGTGAGCAAGGTGTCGTCGTTAAGGCGCTTCAAGATCAGATGCTGCTGCTCCACTCAAAGCTTGAAGAGCTGGACCAATCGATACCCCAACGCTACCGCGAGAAGCCCGTTAAGGCCGCCCCTCGAGAGGCCTCCAAACCCAGCGCTCAATAACGGACAAGGGGCGCTGTTGCTTGGGGGCGGCGGGCTCGATTCCCACCCCCGGATCCCCCATTTGCCAAGATTTTTTCAAATTTATATGAATGGTGTTGTGGATTATCTCCAATACTGTACGCAAGTCTTTGTGTTTGAGGTCTTTTTTGCAGATGCACAAAACCTTTTGACGGGGCCGTCACACTCGCTAACCTATACCCCCCTTGAGAGGGAATAGATCAAACGTTCAAAGGACACGAAACAATGCTCAACAGTGCGGATGCGCCAAAAGCGCACGCTAAACTCAATGCCTGGATCGACGAGATTGCGGCGCTGACAAAACCTGCCGCCATTCACTGGTGTGATGGCAGCAAGGAAGAATTTGACCGCATGTGTGCTGAAATGGTGGCCGCAGGCACGTTGATCAAGCTGAACGAGGACAAACGCCCTGGCAGCTATTTGGCGCGCTCCAGCCCGTCAGACGTGGCGCGCGTGGAAGACCGCACCTACATCTGCGCTGAGCGCGAAGAAGACGCAGGGCCCACCAACAATTGGATGGCCCCGTCTGAGATGCGCAAAACCCTGAACGGCATGTATGACGGCTGTATGCAGGGCCGCACCATGTATGTGGTGCCGTTTTCCATGGGGCCTTTGGGTTCGCCCATCGCCCACATCGGCGTGCAGTTGACCGACAGCGCGTATGCGGCGGCCAATATGCGCATCATGACCCGCATGGGTACTAAGGTTCTTGACGTTTTGGGTAGCGACGGTGAGTTTGTGCCGTGCGTTCATTCCGTTGGCGCGCCGCTGGCCGCCGGCGAAAAAGACGTCGTGTGGCCGTGCAACGCTGAAAAATATATCGTTCACTATCCCGAAACCCGCGAGATCTGGTCGTTTGGCTCGGGTTACGGCGGCAACGCGTTGTTGGGCAAAAAGTGTTTTGCGCTGCGCATCGCGTCGGCCATGGCGCGCGACGAAGGCTGGTTGGCGGAGCACATGCTGATTGTCGGCCTGGAAAGCCCCGAAGGTGAAAAGACCTACGTGGCGGCGGCGTTCCCGTCGGCGTGCGGCAAAACCAATTTGGCCATGCTGATCCCCCCCGACGGTTTTGAAGGCTGGAAAGTGTGGACGGTGGGTGACGACATCGCCTGGATCAAACCCGGCGCCGACGGCAAGCTGTACGCCATCAATCCCGAATACGGCTATTTTGGCGTTGCCCCAGGCACGTCCGACAAATCAAACCCTTCGGCGATGAAAGCTCTGGTCAAAGACTGCATCTACACCAACGTGGCGCTGACCGACGACAACGATGTGTGGTGGGAAGACATGTGCGATGCCCCTGCCCATGCCGTCGATTGGAAAGGCAACGATTGGACGCCCGCCTCAGAAACACCAGCGGCGCATCCCAACGCGCGCTTTACCGCTCCTGCGGCGCAGTGCCCGAGCATCGATCCCAACTGGGAAGATCCCAAGGGCGTGCCGATTTCGGCGTTTATCTTTGGTGGCCGTCTGTCCAAAACCTTCCCCCTGGCGTATCAGGCGTTTGATTGGAATCACGGCGTGTATATGGCCGCGACCATGGGTTCGGAAGCCACCGCTGCGGCGGTTGGTCAAGCCGCGATCCGCCGCGATCCGTTCGCGATGTTGCCGTTTTGCGGCTACAACATGGGCGATTATTGGCAGCACTGGGTGGACTTCGGCGCAAAGCTGTCCAACCCGCCCGCCATTTTCCGCGTCAACTGGTTCCGCAAAGACCAAAACGGTAAGTTCATGTGGCCGGGGTTTGGTCAGAACATGCGCGTTTTGAAGTGGGTTGTTGATCGTGTGAACGGCGCGGGCCATGCGGTTGAAAGCCCCATCGGAATGATGCCAACCCATGCCGACATCACCTGGAAGGGCTTGGATTACGCCAAAGAAACGTTCGAGCATCTGATGGAAGTCGATCGCGCCGGCGCAATGGCCGATGCCGAAGACCAAGCCGAGCTGTTTGGTCGCTTTGGCGACAAGCTGCCGGCTGAAATGGAAAAGCAACGTCAAGCGCAGATCAAACGCTTGAGCGATGCGCCGGAAATCTGGCGTCACACGTCTTAAAATCCGTTTTATCCGATCTCAAAAACAAACCGCCGCCCACATTGGGGCGGCGGTTTTTTTTGCCGTAAGGGCGCGCTGCGTGACAGGTATCAGGGCGTTGCTGGGGGCTTCTCAGCTTTTTCCAGATTGCCGATCATGTGCTCAAGCATGTCCATCAGGGCCTTGCGATCTTTTTTCTTGATGCCGTCAAAGGCCGACTTGGCGACGCTTTTGGCCCCTTTGGTCAAGATTTCTTGGAGATTTTTGGACATGCCGGTCAGGTGGATGCGCATGGCGCGGCGGTCAGCCGGGTCGGGCTCGCGGTAAATCAGACAGTCGCGTTCCATGCGTTTGAGGGTGTTGGACATGGTCGCTTGTTCAATTTTAACCCGTTCATACAATTCCCGCTGGGTCAGGCCATCTTGTTCCCACAAGCACATCAGCACCGGAAATTGGCCGGGGGCGACGCCATGTGATTTCATTTCATCGGACAGCGACTGGGTGAGCAGGCGCGACAGATGGTTGACAACATACGCGGGAGATTTTTCAGGTTCACTGGACATGGCAGGGAAGTCCTTTCCAACAATGCAGACCATCCACTTAAAGTGTACACAATATAGTCAGCTATTGGTATTAAAAAATATTGAGGTGAAGATACCGTTTAGGCCCCCGTATCGGGGTTGTCTGTATCGGATCCGTCCGAATCATGGATCTGTTTGCCGCAATGGGGGCAGGTCTCCATCGCCTCTTGGGCTTGCTTGACCCTGACGGCATGCATAATGGCCCTGGTGTCGAGGTCGCTCAAGTTGAGTTGCTCCACCAGTTGTTCGAGTGCGTTTTGCTCCGCCACCGTAATAATGCCATCTTCCATAATCTCTTGAACATGCTCTTCGAGGATGGCGCGGCGTCTGTGCAAGGCGTTGCCGAAGCCGGATGCCAAAATACCTGCGGGCAATGCCACCATACCCAAACCGATAATGCCGATGAACGCGCCAAGCATTTTGCCCCATGGCGTCAACGGCACGATGTCGCCGTAGCCCACCGTGGTCATGGTGATGGTGGCCCAATACATGGCAGCGGGAATGGACGAAAATTTATCGGGCTGCACCGGATGTTCAACCACAAAGGCCAAGGTTGAGGCGACGAACATCAACAGCGTGGAGACAAACATCGCGGCCCCGATGGTGCGGGCCTCTTCGCGAAACACTTGGAACAACAGGGTCATGGCGCTGGAATAGCGGGTCAGTTTGAAGATCCGCAGCAGCCGCAGCGCGCGCAGCACGCGCAGATCATCAGCGGCGAAAAAGCTCAGATAAAACGGCGCAATGGCGACCAGATCGATGACCGCCATCCACGTGAGCATGTATTTGATGCGCCCCTTGAGCGGATGGGCGTGTGCGGGATTCCACGGATTATCGACAACCGACCACACCCGGGCGATGTACTCGAGGCTAAAAACAGTCACGGAAAAAACTTCGAAGACGTAAAAAAAATCCTCCGCTACAGCATGTATGCCTCTAACCGATTCCAGAATCACCGCCAAGATATTCAATGAAATCAATATGATTAAACCGATATCGACAAACCGCGACAAGGCGTCGGTCTTGCCTGTCGTGAACAAGATTAACGCGGTCCGCTTGCGCGCACGGCCATAGAGGTTGAGTTGATTCGGTCCGTCCATAGCAAAAGATACTGCGAAAGAGGTTAAGCAAAAACGAATAAAATGTCAGTCCGATTTTGCCGCCTGAAGGCCATAGCGCGTGCCAACGCCGCCCAAAATGAGCCAGGCCACCATCAGCAGTCCGCCGCCAAACGGCGCAGCGCCTTCGACGGGCACCACGGAAAACGCGCCAAAACTATACAGGGTGCCAGAAAATAAAATGATTCCGGCCTGAAAAAAGCCCCCCGCCGTGTGCAGGGCACGACGATAGGCGCGCCCTTCAAGCGGACGGATGATCAGCCCCACACCCATGAGGGCGATGGCGTGCCACATCTGATATTGCGAACCCATCATAAAAATATCGCGGATATCTGGGGTATCGCCCAGGGCGTGCCAGCCATAGGCTCCAGAGGCGACGGCGACGGCGCCATTGACGCCCGCAAGTAAAATCCAAACGTTCATGGCGCGTTCCTTTATGTGTTTCTTTAACAATCTCTTGAGCGTTTTGCTTTATCACCAATGCATGGCCTTACGAAATGCCCTGATGATTTTAATTTTCCCCGCCTTGATGGTGGTGGCGGGGCTTGTCTTTACGGCGGCCCAACCCGACGTGCCGTGGTCGCTGGGCGCCATGTTGGCTTATGCGCCTTATTTTGTCGCCGCACTAGCCGCCATCGTTGGCGGTTGGTTCAAGTGCCCGCGCATGGTGTTAATGGCCACCTTGATCGCTGGCGCGCATTGGGTTGTGCAAGCTTTTGTCGCAGGCGTCAATATTTATGACCGGGGTCCGGAAATAACCGTGATCTACGCAGGGCTCGCGGTTCTGTTTCCGCTCAACGCGGCGCTGGTGGCGGTGAAGCCCGACCGCGGGCTGTTGTCGCTGGGCGTACTCAGTCGGGTTTTGTTCGCGGCCTTGCAAATCGTCGCTTTGATTGTGGTGTGGGATGCCGGGGAAAGCGCTCGTACGTTCACCGACGATGTGCTCCACACCCGCGTGTTTGACAAAGATTTGGACTATTGGTCGCTGTTGCCGCAACCGGCCTTATTGCTGTTCGCCTTGGTCAGTGCCGGGTTGTTGGCGCGGGCGCTGTGGAAGGGCGGAGTGCTGGATGGCGGCTTGTTCGGCGCTGTGGCAGTGTCGGCGTTGGCGCTGCATGCGGCGGGAAACGGTCCTTTGTCGTCCATCTTGTTTTCGTTGGCCGCCATTGTCTTGTTGGCGGCGGTCGGCCAAGAAAGTTACCGTTTGGCGTATATCGACGAGCTAACCGGGCTGCCCGGGCGGCGCGCGTTGATGCACGACTTGATGACGCTGAGCGGCGCCTACACGGTGGCGATGCTGGACGTCGATCATTTTAAAAAATTTAACGACACCTATGGCCACGATGTGGGCGATCAGGTGTTGAAGATGGTGGCCGGGAAAATGATGTGCGTCACCGGTGGCGGGCGCTCTTATCGTTATGGTGGGGAAGAATTCACCGTGCTGTTCGCCCATAAAGGCGTGGACAACGCGATCACGCACCTGGATAAGCTGCGCCTCGCGATTGAGGCGGCGTCGTTTAAGCTGCGCGCCCAAGATCGGCCAAAAGCCAAACCGGAAGACGCCAAAGTCACAAAAGCTTCGGGCAAAAAAATTAGCGACATCGTCAGCGTCACCATTTCCATCGGCGCAGCCCCCTCAGAAGATGGCCTCACCCCGCAAGACGCGTTGAAGGCTGCAGACCAAGCGCTGTACCGGGCCAAAGACGGTGGCCGCAACCGGGTCTCGCGCTGAGCGTTTCTGTTAAAGCCGCCAATAGCCGGGTGTAAACAGCACCAAAACGGTGAAAAACTCCAACCGTCCCAGCAACATGGAAAAGGCCAGAACCCACTTTGCGGTATCGGGCAGCGGCGCAAACGTGCCGCTCGGCCCGATAATTGAGCCCAGCCCAGGGCCAACATTGGCGATGGCTGTCGCCGCGCCGCTCATGGCGGTGTCCAAATCAAGACCTAAGCTGGTGAGCAGCAAACCAACCAATCCGGTGATCACCAAAAACGATAAGGTGAACACCAAAACGCCCACCGCCACATCGGTGGAGATGGTGGTGTCGCCAAACTGGGTTGTGCGCACGCTGTGGGGATAGATCAAGCGCGACATATAGGCGCTGTACACTTGGCGGAGCACTTGAAAGCGTAAAATTTTGATGCCGCCGCTGGTGGAACCGGTACACCCGCCGATGAAGGTCATGAGAAAAAATGCACCCAAAGGCAGCGCCCCCCACAGGGCGTAATCGGTGGAGACAAACCCGGTGGTTGAGATCACCGATACAATATTGAACGCCGAATAGCGTAAGGCGTGAAAGAGAGAAAAATCGTTTTTGATCACCAGCCAGGCCGACAGCATCAGCGTCATCGTCAGTAAAATACCCAGCAGGCCGCGAATTTGCGGATCGTTGCGAAATGCCATTTTGTCGCCGTGGACGAATTTGAAATAGGCGATGAACGGGATCGACCCGCTGAACATAAAAACCATGATGATGTTTTCGATCAAGGCGCTGTCAAAGTACGCAATCGAGGCGTCGTGGCTGGAAAATCCCCCCGTCGACAGCGTCGTCATGGCGTGAATGGCGGCGTCCAACGGGGTCATGCCCGCATACCACAAGGCCAAGGCGCAGGCCGTCGTCAACAGCGCATAGGTCACCAGCAAGCTGGTGGTCATGCGCTTGATGCGGGGGATCACGCGCTCTGACATGTCGGAGGATTCGGTGCGAAACAGCTGCATGCCGCCCGAACGTAAAAACGGCAAAATCGCAATGGCCACGACAATGATGCCGATGCCGCCCATCCACTGCAAAATACTGCGCCACAGCAAGATGCCCGGCGGCATAGAATCCAGCCCGGTTAAAACCGTTGATCCGGTGGTGGTCAGCCCCGACATGGCTTCGAAAAAAGCGTCGGTGTAGCCGATGTTGAGAGTCGAAAAACGCAACGGCAAGGCGGCGAACAAGGCCAGCAAAACCCACCCTGAGGAGGTCAACATAAAGGCCTGCTTGGTGTTCAGATGCACGTCGCCACCCTGTTGGGAAAAAGCCAACAACGATCCCACCAGCATTGTCACAACGGCGCTGGCGGCAAAGACCTGCCAGTCGGAATTGTGGGCGATCAGATCGGCCAGCAGCGGCGGAGTCATGCCAAATGCGAGCACCATCAAAAGCAGGCCGTTGATGAACATAACGGGGCGCAAAGTCACGCGCGTGAACTCCAAAATTCAAGGCAAAAGCAGATGTTTGGCGAATACTACGCGCCTTGGCAGCGAATTGCACAAAAATATCAGATGTGGAAACTTCCCCGCCCGGCCCTTATGTATGGGTTGAGTAACACCTCATCGCGAGGAGCTTATCCATGTCGACCAAATCGCAGGCCAATACGATCCAATCCATATTGACGTTCTGGTTTGGCCCCCCCGACAGCCCCGAATATGGCGCGGATAGGGCGGCTTGGTTCGTCAAAGATCTGCAATTTGATGCCGAGATCAAAAGCAAATTTGAGTCTGTGCTTGAAACCGTGGCGGGTGGGCAGGGGGAGCTGATGGCCGATTGCCCAGAAGGTGCGGTAGCGGCGGTGGTGGTGCTCGATCAATTTCCGCGCAATATGTACCGAAATGAGGCCCGGGCGTTCGCCACCGATGAGCACGCCCGGCGAATCGCCAACCAAGCGCTTGTCCGGGGGTTCGATCAAGACGTCAACTTGGTGATGCGTAAATTTTTGTATCTGCCATTTGAGCACAGTGAAAACTTAGAAGATCAAAATCGGGCGTTGGCGTTGTTTGCGACCTTGGGTCCGCAAGATCTCGATTACGCCCAAAAGCATCATGCCATTATTGCTCGCTTTGGCCGGTTTCCCCATCGCAATGGCGCGTTGGGGCGCACCAGCACGGCGCAAGAAGTGGCGTTTCTCAACCAGCCGGGGTCATCCTTTTAGATGTCGAAACTCTCATCCACCAAAACGGATGGCTCTCGCCCATCAAACAAAACCGCGCGCCGCATATGCTCAAAATCTGAACAAGCGTGCCGTTCAGGCCGCTGCCTTAACGCCGCATGTGGCTGAAGCCGACCTTTCTCCCGATAGTCCACCAGAAACGCAACCAGAAACACCACACGATTCATAACGCCAAATGCGTTTAGCCCTTCATCGCGCAACCGCCATTGCCACAGCTTGGCGCTGCGGGGCAGGTGGGGAAGTCTGGGGCGGACTGGCCGCCGACACTGGGGGCGCTGAGGCCCTTCACCAGGGTCTGAGAGCCACACGTCGGGCACGCCAGCGCTTTGGCCTTAAGTTGAACTTGGCAGTCATCAAAGCCATCGAAGTGGTGGGCGAATTCGTGATCTTTATCGCAAATCAGGGTGTAGGAAATCATGATTGCCTTCAGGTTTAAAAGTGGCGTGCGCCTTAGCGGGGCAGCTCGGTGCTGCCCATGAGGAATTTGTCCACCGCGCGGGCGGCTTGGCGGCCTTCGCGAATGGCCCACACCACCAATGACTGCCCGCGACGCATGTCGCCTGCGGCAAACACTTTGGCGATGGAGGTTTGATAGTCCTCGGTGTTGGCATCGACATTCCCGCGAGGATCTGTCGCGACTTCCAATTCCTCAATCATGCCTTCGTGCACCGGGTGGACGAAGCCCATGGCGAGAAACGCGCGTTCGCAGGGGATTTCAAACTCGGACCCGGAGATTTCGCTCATTTTGCCATGGTCCCACTGTACGCGCACGCACTTGGCGGCTTTGAGATTGCCGTTTTCGTCGCCGATGAAGGCCTTGGTCAACACGCCCCAATCGCGCTGGCAGCCTTCTTCATGGCTGGTTGAGGTGCGTAATTTTTGCGGCCAATTGGGCCAGGTGGCAAGCTTGTCTTCTTTTTCCGGCGGTTTGGGCATGATTTCGATTTGCGTGATCGATGTCGCCTTTTGGCGCGCTGAGGTGCCGACGCAATCGGAACCGGTATCACCGCCGCCAATGACCAAAACATTCATGTCGGTGGCCAAGATATTAAAGGCGTCGAGCGCTTCGCCGCCGTTGCGACGGTTTTGCTGGGTCAAGAAATCCATGGCGAAATGGACGCCGTTCAGTTCGCGGCCAAGAACGGGCAAATCGTGGGGCTTTTCCGCGCCGCCAGTCAAAACAATCGCGTCATAATCATCGAGCAGTTGTTGCGCCATGATGTCTTCGCCGATGGTGGTGTTGGGGCGAAAATCCACGCCTTCGCCCTTCAATTGGCTGAGACGGCGATCAATGATCGATTTTTCAAGTTTGAAATCGGGAATGCCATAGCGCATCAGCCCCCCTGCATGGGCGTTCTTTTCATACAGCGAGACTTTGTGCCCGGCGCGCGCCAATTGCTGCGCCGCCGCCATGCCAGCGGGGCCAGCGCCGACGACAGCAACTTTTTTGTCGGTGTGGTGCTTGGCGATTTTGGGTTTAATCCAGCCCTTAGACCAGCCGTTGTCGACGATGGCGCATTCAATGGTTTTGATGGTGACGGGCTTGTCGTCCAAATTCAAGGTGCACGAGGCTTCGCACGGTGCGGGGCAAATGCGCCCGGTGAATTCGGGGAAGTTGTTGGTGGAATGCAGCATATCCAACGCCGCCTTCATGTCGCCCTGGTAGGTCATGTCGTTCCACTCGGGGATGATGTTCATCACCGGGCAGCCCTGGTGGCAAAACGGAATGCCGCAATCCATACAGCGCGCGCCTTGCTTTTGCAGCTCGTCTTGTTTGAGCGCAATCGAGAATTCCTGGTAATGGTTCAGGCGGTCTTTGACCGGCGCGTAGGAACGCTCATGACGGTCAATTTCGAGAAATCCGGTTGGCTTACCCATAGTCTTAGTTCCCCACCGAAGTGTTGACGCCGTCATGCTCGGACGCGCGATGTTTAGCCTGCATGTCTTGAAGCGCACGGCGGTAATCCACCGGCATCACCTTGACGAATTTGGGTAAGTACGTTTCCCAGTTGTCCAAGATGGTCTTCGCCCGCGGGCTGGCGGTGTAGTGACGATGCTTTTCGATCAGCATTTTGAGCCGCTGGGCGTCATAGCGGGTCATGTCGTGGTCGATATCGACACGGCCATGCGTTTCCAAATCGCCGCCTTGACCGATGACCTCATCGTTGAGACGTTCTTCGGCCTCGATGGGTTCCAGATCAACCTGCGCCAAGTTGCAGCGGGTCTCAAAATCGCCTGCTTCGTCGAGCACATAGGCGACGCCGCCGGACATGCCCGCCGCGAAGTTGCGCCCGGTTTGACCCAGCACCACGACAATGCCGCCGGTCATGTATTCGCAGCCATGATCGCCCGCGCCTTCGACAACGGCGGCTGCGCCGGAGTTGCGTACCGCAAAACGTTCACCCGCGACGCCTTGGAAAAAGGCCTCACCCGATGTTGCGCCATATAAGCACGTGTTGCCGACGATGATGTTGTCATGGGGCACAATCGGGCTGTCGGCGGCGGGGCTGATGACGATGCGCCCACCCGATAGACCCTTGCCGACATAATCGTTGGCGTCGCCCTTCAGATAGATGCTTACCCCCTTGGCCAGCCACGCGCCCAGCGATTGCCCTGCGGTGCCGTGGGCATCGATGACGATGCTGTCGTCAGCCAATCCGGCTTTGCCGTGCTTTAAGGCGACTTCACCCGACAACATCGCGCCGATCGTGCGGTTGACGTTGATGAGCTTGGTTTGAATGCGCACCGGCTTGCCGCCGTCGATGGTAGCGCGGGCCTGGACGATGAAGGCGTTGTCCAAAGCTTTGTCGAGGCCATGGTCTTGGCTTTCGCAATGGGACACGGCCACACCTGCACCCGCGACGGGCTTGTGCAAGATGCCGGAGAAATCCAAACCACGGCCTTTCCAGTGATCAATCGCCGGGTTCATTTCCAGACAGTCTGAGCGTCCGACCATCTCTTCGATGGTTTTAAAGCCAAGCTCGGCCATCAGCACGCGGACTTCTTCGGCCATAAAGGTGACGTAGTTGACCACGTGCGCAGGTTGGCCGGGGAACAGCTTGCGCAGTTGCGGATTTTGCGTCGCGATGCCGACCGGACAGGTGTTCAAGTGACACTTGCGCATCATCAAGCAGCCCGCTGCAATCAACGCGCCGGTGGCGAAGCCAAATTCATCGGCACCCAACAGCGCGCCGACGACGATGTCGCGAGCCGTGCGCAAGCCGCCATCGACCTGCACCGCGACGCGACCGCGCAACTTGTTCATCACCAAGGTCTGATGGGTTTCGGCCAAGCCGATTTCCCACGGACCGCCGGCATGCTGGGTGGAGGTCAAGGGCGATGCCCCGGTGCCGCCGTCAAAGCCGGAAATGGTGATGTGATCGGCGTGCGCCTTGCTGACGCCAGCCGCCACTGTGCCGACGCCGACTTCGGACACCAACTTGACGGAAATGCGCGCCTTGGGGTTGACGTTTTTCAGATCGTGGATCAACTGCGCCAAATCTTCGATGGAATAGATATCGTGATGTGGCGGCGGGGAAATCAGGCCCACGCCGGGGGTCGAGTGACGCACCCGGGCGATCCATTCGTCAACCTTGTGGCCGGGCAACTGCCCGCCTTCGCCAGGCTTTGCGCCTTGGGCCATTTTGATTTGGATATCGTCGGCATTGACCAAGTATTCGGTGGTGACGCCAAAGCGTCCGGACGCAACTTGTTTGATGGCCGAACGCATGTTGTCGCCGTTTTCCAACGGCTTAAAGCGCACCGCTTCTTCGCCGCCTTCACCGGTGTTGGACTTGCCGCCCACGCGGTTCATAGCAATGGCCAACGTGGTGTGGGCTTCCCACGAAATTGAGCCAAACGACATGGCCCCGGTGGAAAAGCGTTTGCAAATGTTTTCAATCGGTTCGACCTCGTCCAAAGGCACGGACTTGCCGGTGCCTTTTAAGGTGAACAGTCCGCGCAGGTTTTTCACCTGAACGTCATAGTCGTTCATGGCCGCTTCGAATTTGCGGTAGGTGTCGCGGTCCCCTTTACGCGCCGCATGCTGCAGCAAAGCAATGGTTTCAGGCGTCCAGGCGTGTTGCTCGCCCCGGTGCCGCCAAGCCAGTTCGCCGCCGACATCTAAGTGCTTGAGATAGAGCGGGTTGTCGCCAAACGCGTGGACGTGACGGCGCACCGTTTCTTCGGCCACTTCGTCCAAACCAATGCCGCCAATGCGCGAAGCGGTGTTGGTGAAAAAACGATCAATAAAGCTTGCGTTCAGGCCCACGGCGTCAAAAATCTGCGCGCCGCAATACGATTGGAAGGTCGAGATGCCCATTTTGGAAAAGACTTTGAGCATGCCTTTGGCGACCGCTTTGATATAGCGATACTGGCCCTCGGCGATGGTCAAATCATCGGGCAGTTCGTCGGCCATATCGGCAATGGTATCAAACGCCAAATAGGGGTTGATGGCTTCCGCGCCATACCCCGCCAGCAAACAAAAATCATGCACGCGGCGCGCTTCACCGGTTTCGACAACCAGCCCGGCAGAGGTTCTGAGACCCGCCCGGATCAGGTGATGGTGCACGCCCGCCGTCGCCAGCAAGGCCGGAATCGCGACGTGATCTATATCCATGCGGCGATCGGATAAGATAATGATGTTGTACCCGTCGTTGACCACTTTTTCAGCCTTGGCGAACAGTTTTTCCAGGGCCGCTTCCATGCCCGCTACGCCTTGATCAGCGGGGTAGACGATGTCCAGGGTAATCGCTTTGAAGGCGCGATCCATGTGGTTTTCGATGTGGCGAATTTTTTCCAGGTCCAGATTGGACAAGATCGGTTGGCGCACTTCCAGGCGCATGCGCGTGCCCGCGTCTTCCGCGTCCAACAAGTTTGGCCGCGGCCCAATCAGGCTGACCAAGCTCATCACCAATTCTTCGCGGATCGGATCGATCGGCGGATTGGTGACTTGGGCGAAGTTCTGCGCGAAATAATCGTACAGCACCTTGGGCCGATCCGAGAGCACCGCAATCGGCGTGTCGCGGCCCATGGAGCCGATGGGGTCTTGCCCGCTCATCACCATCGGTTTGATGAAGTGCTTCAAATCTTCTTGGGTGTAACCAAACGCCTGCTGAGCATCAAGCATGGTGTCATGATCGGGGGCCATGGCGGGATATTCTTCGGGTAGGTCTTCGACGTGGATCTGGGTCCGGTCGAGCCACTTTTGATAAGGCTTGTCTTGGGCCAGTTCCGATTTGATTTCTTCGTCGTCGATGATGCGGCCCTGTTCCAGATCAATGAGGAACATCTTACCCGGTTGCAAACGCCACTTTTTAATGATTTTGTGTTCCGGGATCGGCAATACGCCCACTTCGGATGCCATAATAACAAAGTCATCATCGGTGACGATGTAGCGCGCCGGGCGCAAGCCGTTGCGATCCAGAGTCGCGCCAATTTGTCGGCCATCGGTAAAGCACACTGCGGCGGGGCCGTCCCACGGCTCCATCAAGGCGGCGTGGTATTCATAAAAAGCGCGCCGGTCTTTATCCATCAACGGGTTGTTGTCCCACGCTTCGGGAATCATCATCATCATCGCGTGGGCCAGCGAATAGCCGCCTGCGACCAAAAGTTCCAGGGCGTTGTCAAAGGTCGCAGAATCGGATGAGCCGCCGCCGATCAGCGGCCACAGCTTGTCCAAATCGTCGCCCAAAATCTTTGAGCTCATGGTCGCTTTGCGGGCCGCCATCCAGTTGATGTTGCCGCGCACAGTGTTGATTTCACCGTTGTGGCACAGATAGCGGAACGGCTGCGCCAGTTCCCAGCTGGGGAAGGTATTGGTGGAAAATCGTTGATGCACCAATGCCAACGCCGAGGTCGTGCGGGGGTCTTTTAAGTCCAGATAATAGTTCGCCAAGTTGCCCGACAGCACCATGCCTTTGTAGACGATGGTGTGGGTCGACAGGGACGGCATATAGAAGTTGGCGCGGTTGCCGGCTTCGTCCCAGATGATGTGGTGGACTTGTTTGCGAATGACAAACAGCTTGCGCTCAAATGCGGCCTGATCGGGGGTGTTTGGGCCTTTTTTGATGAACACCTGACGGATTACCGGCTCTTCGGCCTTGACGCTTTCGCCCAGGCAGGAATTGTCCACCGGCACATCGCGCCAGCCCAACAGTTCTTGACCTTCGCGGGGCACAACCGTGTCAAACGCGGTGAGGCAAGCGCTGCGCGTGGCGTCGTCCTGAGGTAAAAACACTTGGCCCACGGCGTATTCGCCGACGGCGGGCAAGTCGAAGCCCAGCGTGGCGCATTCGGCGACAAACAGGTCGTGGGGAATTTGCATGATGATGCCCGCGCCATCGCCCGCCAACGGGTCCGCGCCAACCGCGCCACGGTGATCCAAGTTCACCAGAATTTGCAACCCCTGGCGAATGATCTCGTGGCTCTTTTGGTTCTTAATGTTGCAAATGAATCCAACACCGCAGTTGTCGTGCTCGTTGCTTGGGTCGTAAAGGCCCTGCTTATCGGGCAGCCCGCTTGCTTTCATGGTCATTTCCAATCTTAAGTCCACCGCCGGAGTGCGGCTAAATAATCTATATGTTTCAAGGCGTTAATGTTGCGTCCGCCGCCAGTCGTGTGCACTGCGGCCCGCGCCATCGTAAATCGTATCAGAAACTTTGGAGGCGCGACATTACTAGAACTAAACCTAAAAGGAAAGCCCGCCGCTGCAATTTTTGAAACACTTTGAAACACGCAGAAATCCAGGGATTTAGGCCCATTTGCGATTGGTTTGAGCGGGAACTTGGGGTCTATTCCCTCAGAATCCAAAAAAACGGCGGGAATTCAGCCCTTTGCGGGATGATGCGGGTGCGTTAATGTTGCCGCCTTAAAGGCTTTCCCCCAGATTCGCCTCTCCTTTAATAAGGCTGAGAACCGCCGTGCCGCTTTTTCATATCGTCATTTTGGCGCTCGTTCAGGGCGTAACCGAATTTCTGCCCATCAGCTCCAGCGCCCATTTGGTCTTGGCGCCTTGGTTTTTGGGCTGGCAAGACCAAGGCTTGATCGTGGATGTCGCCGTGCATGTGGGCACGCTGGGCGCGGTGATGGCGTATCTGTGGCGCGATGTGATCGACATGCTGAACGGGTTGTGGGGCTTGGTTCAGGGCAAGGGTATCGACGCGGGGGTGCGGCTGGCCTTTTATTTGGTGCTGGGCACGCTGCCAGTCGTCATAGCAGGCTATGCTATGAACAAAGTCGTCCCCGGCGGCATTCGCTCCATCGAAGTGATCGGCTGGGCGACGTTGGGCTTTGGCGTGTTGCTGTGGGGGATGGACCGCTACAGCGTCACTGTGCGCACCATGGAACATTTGAAGCTGTCTGACGTCGTGCTGATCGGTTTGTCGCAATGTTTGGCGCTGATACCGGGCACGTCCAGAAGCGGCATCACCATGACCACCGGACGCTTTTTAGGCATGGCTGTTGAGCATTCCCGCCATCGTCGGCGCGGGCACCTTGAAGGGGCTTGAGCTTTATCAAGCGGGCGACGCCGTGCAAATCAGCACCGCGCTCACCGGAGCAGGCTTGGCATTCGTGTCGGCACTCATCGCCATCGCCCTGATGATGGCGTGGCTCAAACGCGCCAGCTTTACACCGTTCGTGATTTATCGCCTCGCCCTGGGCTGCGTGCTGTTGGCGGTGAGTTATGGATATCTCTAATAGCCCTGGGTGAAATCCACCAGATTGTCGGGCGTTTGGCCGTCTGCTAAATCCCGCAGAGCTTTTGCGATCACTTCGCTGGCCGACATTGGGGTGGTGAGGCTGGCGATGTGGGGAGTGACGAAGACGTTATCCATCGCCCAAAAAGGATGGCCTTGGGGCAGCGGTTCGGTGTTGAACACGTCCAACGCGGCGGCGGCGATGTGACCATTTTTGAGCGCCGCTATCAAATCTTCATCGACCACCAGTGGCCCGCGTCCGGCGTTGATGACGAACGCGCCTTGGGGGAGGTGGGCGAGTGTGTCCGCGTAGAGCAGGCCACGGGTGGCGGCGCTTAAGGGCAACAGACAGATGAGAATTTCCGTGCGCTTGAGAAACGCTTCAAGGCCCTTGTCCCCGGCATCCCCGGCAAAGCTTTGCACGCCGGGCAGGTCTTTGGCGGTACGGCTCCAGCCCGCAATGCTTTCAAAGCCCAGCAGCAGTAATGCGTGGGCGACGTTTTGCCCCAGCTCGCCCAGGCCCAAAATCCCCACACGGCGGTTTTTGGTGGTGGCGTTGGCGTGCGGGGTCCAGTCTTGTGCGCGTTGTTGGCGGGCGTAGATGTGCATGCCCCGATGAAAATGCAAAACCCAGTGCACCGCGTATTCGACCATGCCGGAACTCAACAGCGGATCGACCAAGCGCACCAGCGGTATATGGCGGGGGAAGGGTTGGTCTTGCAGCAACGCATCGACGCCCGCGCCCAAATTGAAAATGCCCTTCAAGTTGGCGAAGCGTGTGAGCAGTCCCGGTTCGGGCTTCCACACCAAGGCGTAATCCATGGTGGCCGGATCAAGGTCGTCTTGGCCCCATATAAACAGGTCGGCTTCGGGCAGATGGCGGCGCAGCGCTTTTTGCCACGGGGCCGGATTTTCCGCGCTGATGAAGACGACGTTCATGGCGCAATCATTCCATCCATGTCGGCGATGTCGGCTTCAATATC
>FLOH01001194.1_pt1 | contig 42007 bp, 40 predicted proteins | sample 756751 | NCBI WGS metagenome assembly FLOH01 (sample SAMEA4026879, study PRJEB14308) | marine metagenome | biome: coastal water; material: water | depth 74 m
GGATTCATCCAAGGTGCCGCACCTGTCATATGTGGGTGATGCACAGATCGGTACTGGCAGCAATATTGGGGCGGCAACTGTTTTCGTCAACTATGACGGAGTCGAAAAACATAGCACCGTAATCGGTGATCATGTTCGGGTGGGTAGCGACACCATGCTCATTGCCCCGGTAACCATCGGCGACGGCGCCTATACCGCCGCCGGGTCGGTCATTACCGAAGATGTGCCGCCAGGGGCAATTGGGGTGGGGCGGTCTCGGCAGCGCAATATCCTCGACTGGGTGCTTCGGCGCAGGCCGGGCACCGCATCAGCACAGGCAGCAAGCCAAGCAAGTAAACCGGTAACTCACGCACAGGAGGATAAGTGACCGAACTCGTGGTGGCCAACAAGAAGCGAATAGTGCTACTTGCAGGTAGGTCACACCCCGAACTGGCGAATCAAGTAGCCCATCACCTCGGCATCCCGCTATCCAAGACGACCGCATTTGATTTCGCCAACGGTGAGATCTTTGTGCGATTCCAGGAGTCGGTGCGCGGTTGCGACGCTTTCGTTCTACAAAGCCACACGACGCCGATCAACCAATGGATCATGGAGCAGCTGATCATGGTTGATGCGTTGAAGCGGGCGTCGGCAAAACGCATCACTGTGGTGATGCCATTTTATGGTTACGCGCGCCAAGACAAGAAGCATCGCGGACGCGAGCCCATCTCGGCACGGTTGATGGCAGATTTGTTCAAGGCCGCTGGCGCTGACCGTTTGATGACAGTTGATCTGCATACCTCCCAGATTCAAGGTTTCTTTGACGGCCCGGTAGACCACCTGTTTGCACTCCCACTGCTCGCCTCTCACGTGGCGAACAAAGTTGACCGAGCCAAGATCACGGTGATCTCTCCTGATGCCGGCCGGGTGCGGGTTGCTGAGCGTTGGACAGATGTGCTCGGGGCCCCATTAGCTATCATCCATAAGCGTCGTGACCCCGATGTGCCAAATCAGGTACGGGTTCTTGAGGTGGTCGGCGATGTTGAGGGCCGGGTTTGTGTCGTGGTCGATGACATGATCGACACGGGCGGCACCATCGTGAAAGCGGCCAAGACTCTATTTGACAACGGTGCGGCCGATGTAATCGTGGCGGCCACCCATGGCATCTTGAGTGATCCGGCGGCCGAGCAGCTGCAGAACTCGCGGATCTCCGAGGTGATCATCACCGACACTTTGCCGATCGCCGAAGATCACCGATTCCCCAAGCTCACGGTGCTGTCGATCGCCCCGATTTTGGGCAAGGCGATAAACGAGGTTTTCACCGATGGTTCGGTCACCAGCATGTTTGAAGACACCGACACCTCAGCGGTCAACTCTTCGCACTGAGCCCCCTGGGGTAGAGCTCGGGGGCGTTGGCGGCCGAGATTTGGGCCGGGCTAGACTTCTTCTACTCCTCGGCGAGGGTGGCCCAGCTTGCTGGACACCGTGATCGACGCGGTCGGCGCCCAACGCGCTTCACCGAGGTGACTTTCGCCTAAGGAGAAGAACGTTGTCACAGGTAGCCATCATCGCTGAAGCCCGCTCCGAATTCGGTAAGGGCGCAGCCCGCAAACTGCGCCGCGAAGGCCGCATTCCCGCCGTCATCTATGGCGGTGGCACCGAACTTCTCCACATCACCTTGCCGGAGCACGAGCTCAATCTCGCGCTGCGCAAGCCACGGGTGGTGCTCGCGGTCACCTTCGAAGGCTCGACCGTCATCACCAAGCCCCGCGACGTGCAGCGTGACCCGGTCAAGCGGGTACTTGAGCACTTAGACCTTGTGATCATCTCCAAGCTAGAAGCCGCGACCCGTGGTGATATGGCTGATGCCATGAAGGTCGCTGAAGCAGCGGCAATCGAAGCCGGCATTGACCCAGGCACGGTTGCTGCCGCGATGCTAGATGCCATCGCTCGCGGTGAAGACCCAATGGCAGCTGCACTGCACGCTGTTGCTGACGTTCGCGCTCAAGCTGAGGCATATGCCGAAGTCAACACAGCGCAGGCTGAAGTTGATGATGCGGCCGCCGCTGCTGGAGCAGCTGCAGCTGCTGCTGCCGCTCCGCCGAGCGCACCTGTCGATCCGGATGCCGAGTAGTTCACTTTTCTGAGACGGAAATCCCATGACCTGGCTCATTGTGGGCCTGGGCAATCCTGGGCCCGACTACGCAGCTACCCGGCACAATGTCGGGTACCTCGCGGTGGCCGAGTTCGCGGTGCGGATGGGCGGGCGGTTGGCAAAGCACAAACGCGCCAACGCTCTAGTACTGGAGGGTCGACTTGGGGTTCCGGGTAATTCGGTAAATGTGGTGCTCGTACAGCCACTATCTTTCATGAACGAGTCGGGTGGGCCGGTGAAAGCGTTGATGCAGTTTTATGACGTTGCTGAGGATAATTTGATCGTGCTCCATGATGAGCTTGATATTGCTTTCGGCAGTATTCGGGCGAAGTTTGGTGGCGGTGATAACGGCCACAATGGTTTGAAAAGTATCCGTAAAGCCTTGGGGTCCGGCGAGTATTTTCGAGTGCGTCTTGGGATCGGCCGCCCGGTTGGGGCACAGGATCCAGCTGACTTTGTCCTCAAGCCATTTGCTTCCGCGCAGCGTGCCGAAGCTGGGGTGATGGTGGCCCGAGGGGCAGATGCTGTCGATTCCTTAGTTTTTGACGGGCTCGAGCGCACCCAGAATATTTTCAATGGTGATGGCGAGGCGGGGTAGGTGCACATGCTCAGTGACGCCGAGCTATCTCGAGCCATTGCGGCGCAAGCCGGGCAGGCCTTGCTTAACTTGCGTTCGGCATTCGGCGAGCTCGACCCCGCCGACAAAGATCGGGCCAATGAATTACGAAAGTCAGGCGATCGCACCGCGCATGTTTTGATCGCTGAACTATTGGCTGAGCACCGACCTCATGATGCTTTGCTCAGCGAAGAAGGTGCCGATGATGCTCGACGGCTTTCGGCCGAACGGGTTTGGATCGTCGACCCCCTTGATGGTACTTGGGAGTTTGGCCAAGGGCGTGGGGATTTCGCGGTCCACATCGCACTGTGGCAGCCGGCAACGATGTCCCTGGCGGCTTGCACGGTTGACCTGCCGGCGCAGGGGATGTCTCGTTCGATGCTAGATGAAGTGGGCGTTCCTGCGGATTTGCCAGCCAATCGCCCTATCCGAATAGTGGCATCGCGAACTCGCCCACCAGCCACTTTGCCGAAGGCGGTCGAACTCCTTGGCAAGAAATTGGCGGCGGCTGGTTTAAGTGAACACGGGGTTGAAATCCTAGATGTCGGGTCAGTGGGTGCGAAAGTCAATGAAATGTTGTGCGGCCGCGCTGAGGCGTATGTGCACGACACCGGCTTCTATGAGTGGGATGTAGCAGCTCCGTACGGGGTGGCGATGCACTACGGCTATATCGCCAGCCATGTCGACGGCTCGCCGGTGACGTTCAATCACCTGCCGCCTTATGTAACCGACCTCACCGTTGCACATCCACAGCTAGCGGAATTACTGCGCGAGTGCCTTGCGGAGGCGGCGCACCAGTGAGCCTCACGGGTCTCCTTAAGGCGGTCGCTACTCAACCGGCGTTTATTCGACTTGCCAAATCACGGGTGGCAACAGCGGTTGCGCCCACCTCCTTGGCGCCGGTGCTCTTGGCTCAACTTTGTGCTCCTGGTCCTATTGGAGCGGGCCGGCGACTGTTAGTGGTCACCGCAACCGGTCGCGAAGCCGATGATTTAGCTGAAGTGCTGCGCGCGCTAGTGCCTGAGCGCGAGGTCGCGGTTTTCCCCTCCTGGGAGACCCTGCCCCATGAGCGCCTGTCACCATCTTTGGATACCGTCGGGCGTCGAGTTGCTATCTTGCGCCGGCTGGCACATGCAGATGCTACGGATGCATTAATTCCGCCGATCGATATTTTGATTGCCTCGGTGCGTGCGGTGCTGCAACCGATGGCCGCGGGTCTTGGCGATGTTGACCCGGTGCGGATAACCCACGGGATGAGTGTTGACCTCATCGGTCTGGTGGAGCGATTGGTTGAGCTCGGGTATGAGCGAAATGACTTAGTAGAACGGCGCGGTCAGTTCGCGGTTCGAGGTGGGATCCTCGACGTCTTCCCTCCACCCGATGAGCACCCACTGCGGGTTGAATTCTGGGGGGACGTGGTTGAAGAGATTCGTACTTTTTCGGTTGCTGACCAAAGGTCCCTAGAGCTTGCCCACCACGGATTATTCGCGCCCCCGGTTCGTGAGTTGCTGCTAACCGCAAAGGTGCGCGAGCGGGCTAGGTTACTTGCATCCTCGGCCCCTGAAATCGCGGATGTAGCCGCTCGGATAGCAGAGGGGCTACATGTTGAAGGCATGGAGACACTTATCCCGGTATTGGTCGACGGCATGGTCTCGCTACCCGAACTCATCGACCCATCGTCGACTTTGGTGCTGATCGAGCCAGAGCGCCTTCGCACTCGAGCCCATGATCTGGAGCGCACCGCGGCTGAGTTTTTGGCTGCTTCATGGCACAATGCCGCGGTCGGGAACCAAACGCCGATAGATCTAGCCGGGGCTTCATATTTATCCGTAGCTGAAATTTTGGACTTGACCGATGCCCGCTCCATGCCCCGGATCTTGATCACCCCGCTGGCAAGTGATGTTGAACTATTAGATGCACGTGATGATGAAGTCATTGACTTCGAGGCCACCGCCGCGATCTCGTATCGCGGTGATGCAAGTTTGGCTTTCACTGACATTGCCAAGTGGGCGAAGGCCAGCTGGCGGGTGGTGCTAGCGAGTGAGGGGCACGGTTCTGCAGAGCGATTTGTCGAAACCTTGTCGGGCGAAGATATCCCGGCTCGCCTGGTTGACTCGTTAGACGATGAGCCGCAGGCTGGCGTTGTGAGCGTGACGACGGCGAGTATGGCACACGGTTTTGTCCTGGCTGGGTGCTCGATTGCGGTGCTGACCGAGACCGACATCGTGGGCCAGCGTACGTCGACCAAAGATATGCGACGGATGCCATCGAGCCGGCGCCGAACCATTGACCCCTTGACTCTTGCCAAAGGGGATTATGTTGTTCATGAGCAGCACGGGGTTGGCCGCTACGTTGAGATGGCAAAGCGTGAAGTCGGTGGTGCAGCACGTGAGTATTTAGTGGTCGAGTATGCGCCTAGTAAGCGGGGGCAGCCGGCGGATCGGCTCTATGTGCCGACCGACCAACTTGATTTAGTTACCCGCTATATAGGTGGCGAATCACCCAGTGTGCACCGCCTGGGCGGCGCGGATTGGGAGAAGTCGAAAGGGCGAGCCCGTAAGGCGGTTAAGCAGATCGCTGGTGAACTGATCAAGCTCTACGCTGCTCGTCAGGCCACCAAGGGCCATGCATTTGGGCCTGATACGCCTTGGCAGCGAGAACTTGAGGATGCGTTCGCATATGTCGAAACTCCAGATCAACTTTCGTGTATTGACGAAGTCAAAGTTGATATGCAGCGCGAAATTCCGATGGATCGGCTGATTTGCGGTGACGTGGGTTACGGCAAAACTGAGATCGCGGTGCGGGCCGCTTTTAAAGCGGTCCAAGATGGTAAACAGGTCGCCGTTTTGGTCCCTACTACCTTGTTGGTGCAACAGCATCTTTCGACATTCGCGGAGCGCTACGCCCCATTCCCACTAAAGGTTGCCGGGCTCTCGCGGTTCAACACCGACAAAGAAGCCCGTGAGGTAGTCGCTGGTTTGGGTGATGGCACGGTCGACGTGGTAATCGGCACCCATCGCATGCTTACTGCGAATGTACGTTTCAAGGATCTGGGTTTGGTAATTCTTGATGAAGAGCAGCGATTCGGCGTGGAGCACAAGGAGCACTTGAAGGCGCTGCGGACAAACGTGGATGTGCTGGCGATGTCTGCTACACCGATCCCGCGGACCCTCGAAATGGCGGTGACGGGTATCCGTGAAATGTCGGTGATACAAACACCGCCAGAAGAACGTCTCCCGGTGCTTACCTTCGTCGGTCCATATGACGATAAGCAGATCTCCGCGGCAATTCGCCGTGAGCTACTTCGCGAGGGTCAGATTTTCTTTGTCCATAACCGGGTTGAGTCAATCGAGAAAGTTGCAGCTCGACTGCGCCTGCTAGTTCCCGAGGCGCGTTTTTCCACCGCCCACGGGCAGATGAATGAGTCCACGCTTGAGCAGGTCATCGTGGATTTCTGGGACGGGCAAATTGATGTACTGGTTTGCACCACGATTGTCGAATCCGGTATCGACATTGCAAATGCGAACACTTTGATTGTTGACCGAGCCGACACCTTCGGGCTTTCGCAGTTACATCAATTGCGCGGTCGAGTTGGTCGCGGGCGTGAGCGGGCCTACGCCTACTTCCTGTATAACGCAGATAAACCAATGACCGAAACTGCGCATGAGCGCTTGGTCACGATCGCCCAGAACACCGATTTGGGTTCGGGAATGCGCATCGCGATGAAGGATCTGGAGATCCGAGGTGCCGGCAACTTACTCGGTGGTGAGCAAAGTGGGCACATCGCCGATGTGGGATTTGACCTATATGTTCGACTCGTTGGTGAGGCTTTGGCCGAGCACCGAGGTCAAGATGAGCAGGATTTCGCTGAAGTGCGGGTTGAACTGCCGATCAATGCACACATCCCACACGAGTACGTGCCGCAGGAGCGTCTGCGGTTGGCGGCCTACAAGAGTCTCGCCGATGCGACCACCGATGCGGGCGTCGATGAGGTCGCAGTCGAGTTAACCGACCGATTCGGCCCGCTCCCTGACCCGGTGGCCGCCCTGCTCGCGGTGGCAAGGTTCCGGGCGCTCGCGCGGGCGGTGGGCCTGACAGAGGTGGTGGTTCAGGGGCCCAAGGTGCGCTTCCACCCGGTTGAGTTACCCGAGTCGGCCCAGCTGCGACTCGAGCGCCTATACCCAGGAACATTGATCAGGGGGGCGGTCCGTACGATCGTGGTGCCGCGGCCCATGACCGCCCCGATGGGTGGGCAGCCGGTTCGCGACACCGCCCTTCTTGACTGGGCGGCAGAACTAATTAGTGCGGTTTTACCAAAGCCTTAGCCAAGTCCAGCCCAACCCAAGCCCAGCCCAACCCAAGCCCAACCCAAGTTTCGGAGATTAAGTGAGAACCGATCGGATCCGCGTAGTTTTTGTCAGTGCAGTCATCTCGGGCGCGCTGGTCGCTGGCCTAACATTGACCGGCTGCGGCGCAGCAACAGCGGGTGCCGCAGCGGTTGTTGGTGATACGCGAATCTCCGAGCAGACTCTTACGAGCAACGTTCAAGAAGTGTTGGTCGCGCAGCAGAAATCGCCGAATACCTCTGACGCGGCCATCATCAACTCGGTACTCAATCGTCTGGTGACCAGTGAGCTCGTCAACGTACTCGCCGCTGAGAAAGGCGTCACGGTGACTCAAGGTGCCATTGACAGCACTTTGCAGGGATATTTGGAGCAGGCCGGTGGTGAAGCCGAGGTCCAAAATGCATTACTGCAACGCAATATCGCCCCCTCTCAGATCGAGGCGTTTGTTCGCACCAACGTTTTGGCACAAATGCTCGGCCAAGCACTCGCACCAACCGCCGATGTTCAAGGTCAAAGTGATGCCGTGGTTGCGGCTGTCATCGAAACCAGCTTGGTGGTCGGCACCGAAGTTAGCCCGCGGTTTGGTACTTGGGATGCCACCAAGTTAGCTATCGGGCCGGTACCGAGTGATCTTTCTGCGCTGCCAGCTAATTAGTTCTTGAAAACCGAACAATGACAAGTGCCCGGGGAGAGCGATTCCTAGACCTCGTCGCGATCATGGATCAACTTCGCTCACCTGATGGTTGCCCGTGGGATGCCCGCCAAACCCATGCGTCCTTGGTTGAGTATCTGGTTGAAGAGACATATGAGTTGGTTGAGGCGATCGACACCAGTGACGATGCTGGGGTGCGCGAGGAACTGGGTGACCTGCTTCTTCAGGTGGTATTCCATGCGCGTATCGCCCAAGAGAACCTTGATGATCCATGGGATATCGATGCGGTGTGTGAGGGCATCATTAACAAACTCATCTCCCGACATCCTCATGTATTTGCAGGCGCCGATGAGGCCACGGCTGCTGCGGTCGAAGCCAATTGGCATGCGCTAAAAGCTAAGGAAAAGGGCAGAAGCTCAGTAACAGAGGGCATCCCGGGGCAATTGCCGGCGTTGGTGCTTGCGGGAAAAGTGATTTCGCGCAGCGCAGCATTAGCCGAGCAACTGCCCCCACTGGATAATGACCAGGTAGGTGCGCTGGTCGCAGATTTAGGTGATGAGCAGCAACTTGGTGACCACCTGCTCTCGTTGGTATCGCTGGCACGTGCGCGCGGGTGGGATGCTGAAGGTGCACTGCGCGGAGCTGTTCGCCGCCGGGTAAGTGCGATTCAAGAACTCGAGAGATCAGGCAGGGATACGACTAATGAGTGAACTCAATGACGCTACGCGCGAGTTCCAGGTAATTGCGACTAAAGCCATTGATGACCTGCTGTCATTCGACCCAGTGTTCGCGACTTATTTAGGTGATCACCGGTTCGATGATCGTCTCCCTGAGATGACTGCACAGGCTCGTGAACATCAAGCGCGACAGATCGCGGATCACCTAACCGAACTCGATGCGGTCGATGACCTTGAACTTTCTGCATCTGACCAAATCGACCTTGAAATCCTACGATCTCGATTAACTAAATCTCAGTTCGAGGTCAGTGAATTGCGCGCTGCCACCTGGAACCCGATGGCCTGGAATCCAGGCACTGCATTGCACCTTTTGGTATCTCGTGATTTCGCCTCGAAGACTGAGCGGGCGCGAAGTGTCAAGGCGCGCCTCGCGGCAATCCCCGGATTCTTAGCCGATGCACGAATTGAACTTGGTGAACTAACCCAAATTCACACCGAGACCGCAATCAGCCAGTTAGCCGGAACCGCGCGCCTCATCGAGACCGAGGTAGCGGATTTAGTTGACGACGCCGATCTGGTGAGTACCGCCCATGCGGCAGTTACCGAGTTCAGCGCCTGGCTTAACGAACAATTGCCTGAGGCCCGGCGCAGCCCACGGCTGGGTGAGCGCCTTTATGCGGCAACTTTGTGGCATGGCCTAGATGATGGCACCTCGCCGACAATGCTGCTTGAGGCCGCTGAAGCACACCTTGAAAAGGTGAATTTGGCGCTGCAGGGGTATGCGGCGCAATACCTGGGCGAGAAAGCAACGGCACCTGGTCTGGTGCACCGCGCCTTCGCTCGTATCGCGGCGCAGGCGCCCGTAACCAATGAGACGGTGCTAGAAATTGTCGAGCAAGCACTGGTGCGAACAACAGAGTTTGTGCGAGCACATGAGCTAATCTCGATTCCGGAACTTGATGTGCGCGTGATCGAAATGCCCGAGATCCACCGAGGTGTTGCGGTGGCGTATTGCGATGCCCCCGGGCCACTTGAGAGTGCGCAGGTTGCCACCTTCGTCGCCGTCTCGCCGACTCCAAATGACTGGACGATTGAGCGTGTTGATTCTTTTTACCGTGAATACAATGCGGTGCAGTTGCACGGGCTCACTATCCACGAGGCGATGCCAGGTCATGTGCTGCAACTTGCCCAGTCGCACCATTTTGAGGCAACGACGCCGGTTCGCGCCTTTGCTCGCAGCGGTGTCTTTATCGAAGGCTGGGCTGTCTACTCAGAAGAGTTATTAGTTAGTCACGGTTATGCACCCTTTGATGACAAAACTTCAGCACTTGCCTTGCGCCTCCAACAGTTAAAGATGCAGGCGCGCTTGACGATAAACGCGATTTTGGATGTTCGAGTTCATACCGCCGAAATGACCGAGCAAGAGGGCCTAGACCTAATGATGAACCGCGGCTTTCAAGAGGAGGGGGAGGCCATCGGTAAGTGGCGTCGTGCGCTGCTAACCGCTGGGCAATTGCCCACCTACTTCGCCGGCTACCGCGCCTTAAGTGAAATCGTGGCTGATCTGCGGGTCCTGCATCCGGATTGGAGTGATCGGCAGATTCATGACCTGGTGTTGGCCTACGGGGCACCGGCGCCGCGCTACCTGCGCGAATTCCTTGGCATTTAAAAGTCACTCAGGCCATTAGGGGGTAAAAACCTCTCGCTCCTTTGACACATGAATTCCGGACTGAATGAATTGAGAATGCTCAAACTAAAATATTGTTTCAACGAAGTAAGGAACCATCGGTGCCCTCTCGTTGGAAGTGGGAATAACTACCAAAAGATCTGCCCGGACTATCCGTGTTCAACTCCCGTGGCATGGATCGTTACTTCACCTTGGGCATAGTCAGCGACCCTCAGTTGATACTCGCGAGGCTGGAGGGTCCGGAAGGGTATGGACACAGACTCGGTACGTTGCTGGCCCGCTGTTCCCATGAGCGGCCCTGATGCGACCACGGTGTAGGTGTGGGTTTCGACAAGCTCCCACCTGCCTATCGTGACCTGCGGTGATGCGGAAGCAGTGTAGGTCACTTTCCAGAAGTAAGGACCCTGTCGCATCTGACGCAGGGGCTGGAGTGCCAGGTAGCCGGGCTTGCCTGTTGAGGATGCGTCAATGGCGATCCACTCGCTACGCGGACCTGGCTGGGAGAAGAAACCCGAAATAAGAATCGCGAGCATTCCTATCACCACCACTACAGCGCCGATACGCACCCTGACAGCGATCACGATGAGCCCTGCAGCGAGTATTAACCACGCGTAATTCGTGAGGTAGGTGAAAGCCCAATCCACGTTGTAGTACGCAGGGAACCAATTCTGGATCGGGAAGTAGAAGATGCTGTAGCTCTCCAGCCAGGTACCGGGAGGTTTCGTGAAGAGATCGAGCCCCAGCGAGATTCCTGGTCCTGCGCCTCCGGTAATAGTTATAAGTGCCAAGACGAGCAAATGGAAACCAATTCCCGCGGCGAGGAGAATGGCAAAGACCTTCCTCCATCGTGCTGCCACGATGCTGAGTGCCAGCAGCGCGGGAACGATCAGCAAGACACTTAATGCCCAGGAGTAGCGACCGACGAAACTGCCAAGGCCATACCAGCCCGGGTGCATCGCGCTCGGAATCCAGATCGAGGCGAAGATTAGCGCCCAGGCAATAGTTACCTTCCTGAAGGAACGAAACAGCGGTATGAGTCCGATGAGAGCGATCCAAAGCACTGGGTTTTCTAGGAGACTGCCCTGATCCTGATCGAAGATCAGTCCAAGGAAGACCATGAATGAGGTTAGAGTTGCCTCGAGAGAGTCTTCTAGGCGTGGTCCCGAGAGCCTGCCGAATGCCTGCATGTTGTACCAGCACAGCAGGGCCCAAGAAAGTGCGACCGGGATGATTAACCACAGCAATCGGCGAATGCGATCGTGACCAAGACTCCATGTCATGGCGGCAAGTAGCAACAGTGAAGTGACTAGGTACTTCATGCCTAGCCACGGAAGGTAGGCGAACAGCAGGGAATAGGCGGTGAGTACGAGATTACTACGCGGGAGTTCTCGACTGATGAGGAACCACACGCCACTAAGACAAATCAGCCCAGCCACCATGTCGGGGTAAATCTGCGTTGAGGAAGGTACTAGCGGATAGGCGATTGCGACTGCGAGTACCGATAGAAACCTCGGCCACTGCGAGGTAAATCTCTCTGTGGTGAAGAACACTCCGGAAATACGCCAACTTACGATCACGATGAGCCCACCGAGTGCGGCCATCATTAGCTTGGCGCCAACTGCTCCTGCGATTGCATAAGGGATAGCGATCAGGAAGGGCACCCCCCAGCCATGCCAAGTGAAGTATCCATTGTCGCCAGGCAGAACGTGCGCGAACGGAAGCTCAAGCGGGCTGTCGGGCTGACCCAACCCCAGCGGGAAGATCGCGTGACTGATGAATTCACTTCGGTAGGCAGACGAGAGTTCCAAGGTGTGGTGGCGGACGAGGCTTTCAGCCATCACCAGATAGTGAGGCTCGTCACCGGTGACTGCGTACACACCTCGGGCTGACCATGCAAACAGCGTAATTATCGTTGCGACTGCATATATGGCAAGAAGCACAGCCACCATCGCGTTACTTGAAGAGGAGAGGCGCAAATAGATACGTAGTACCCATGACCCCATGGCGCTATCATATTTCACACCAAAATATTCATCTCCGGCTCTTAAGGTCCCTGGACCGAAACCGAGCCGAATAAGCCAGGTAAGTCAGTGGTGGCAAAGGCTCGGTGCTAGTCAAGAACTGGGCTAGAAACTTGCGAAACGAGACTAAGGCGAGTGAGGGCTTGTGGACTCGCCTCGATATCCTTCTACAGTCTCGATTGAGACAATTTTAAGAGGCGAGGTCGTGGTTCAAAATGGAGAGCCTTACCGCTGAGAAGTTGAGTTTAGTGATGCCAGTTTTTAATGAGCAGGACACGTTGTTGGAATGCATCCATTCAGTCTTGCGGCAAGAATTCGTGGGGCAGTTGGTCATCGTCGACGACGCCTCGACAGATGCCTCATGGGACATTCTCCAAGGTTTCACTGACCCCCGCGTGTTAGTTATTCGTCACGCCCGGAATCAAGGCAAGGGCGCAGCGCTACGCACTGGATTAGGGGCTACCACTTGCGGCATTATTGGGATCCAAGATGCAGATCTTGAATATGATCCCGCAGAATTCGAGCAACTCCTAAAACCAATTCTTGTAGGCCGTGCTGACGTCGTATTCGGCTCTCGGTTCAACTCTGGACAGACTCACAACGTGCTGCTTTTCTGGCATTCGGTTGGCAATCGAATACTGACACTTGCATCGAATGCCATGACGAACATCAATCTGACGGACATGGAAACGTGCTACAAAGTGTTCACCCGTGAAGTCCTCGATGCTTTACTTGTTGAAGAAGATAGGTTCGGATTCGAACCTGAGTTCACCGTTAAGGTCGCCAAACGAGGATTCCGGATATACGAGATGGGGATTTCGTATAACGGGCGAAGCTACGACGAAGGCAAAAAAATTGGTTGGCGAGACGGCGTTGAAGCCTTCCAATGTGTGGTCAAGTGTTCCGTTCGCGAAACAAGGCGAAGGAAGCGATCCGCCAAGTTACGAGAAACAAGCGCCATCAAGTCCTTGGATACGAGCGTTGATGAAATGAGCCAGTCGGAGAATTACTACGCTTGGATTGCGGACCTAATTCAGACTGCCACCCAGGGCAATATTCTGGAGCTTGGCGCGGGGAACGGTACGTTTACGAAGGTCTTGTCGAAATATGCAAAACACGTTGATGCAGTAGAACCGTCAAAAGAGCTGGTGGTTAAGCTCAATGAGACTGCCGCGAATTTACAAACGTGCGAGTCATTGAAGGCACACTGGAGTCGTCGCTATCCAAACTCCATGCCCCTTATGACGGTGCTGTTCTCATAAATGTCTTAGAACATATCGAAAATGATCGACAAGTTCTGCAATGCTTGAAGTCACTCGTAAAACCTGGTGGGCGTATCGCTATTTGGGTTCCCGCTCATGAATTGCTGTATTCAAAGTTTGATCTAGAGGTTGGTCACTACCGACGGTACTCAAGAAGAGAGCTACGTGCTCTTGCAAGTGACGCTGGACTTCAAGTGGTGACCCTTAAACATGTGAATGCACTGGGCGCGTTGGCATGGGGAGTCATTGCAACTATGGCACGACAACACCCAACGTCTTCGGAGCGAGTGGCTTTTTGGGATAAGCACGTTGTGCCAAGAATCCGAAGGCTAGAAGAGACCACCGAGCCACTTTGGGGCCAGTCACTCCTACTCATCGTTGAGATACCCAGCGTGGATCATGTCGCGGAAGACACGTCCGGTTTGGATCGACCGGCAGGTCCATGACCTCGTTTTTAAGAGTTAAGAGTTAGCGATGTACAAGAGTATGCTTGGAGTGTGACTAAAAAGCAAGAATTTAAAGTGCTGCAAACTTATGAGGATTTTGAGGTTCGTGAATATTTTCCGTGTGTCATCGCAGAGGTAAGAGTTTCTGGGCAGTATTCAACGGCATCAAGCAGTGCATTCTCTTCATTATTCAATTACATTTCAAAGGGAAATCAATTATCGCAAAAAATCGCGATGACAGCCCCAGTAATTGCCGCTCAAAGTAAAGACAATGCCGACCCCTCCAAATGGTATGTCTCGTTTGTGATGCCTTCAGGTAGCACCTTCGGCACCATGCCGCAGCCAAACGATTCACAAGTCACATTGCGAGAATTAGATACACAAACATGTGCTGCCAAATCATTCCGCGGAAGAGCCACCGATGAACTCTCACAAAAGATGGCTCAGGTACTTCGTACAAGCGCTTCTAAGGCCAATATTGCACTCTCTGACGAAACACGAATCTGTCGGTTTGATCCGCCATTCAAGCCTGGCTTCTTGCAGTACAACGAAATTGTGATCCCTATTCACTTGGGGCAGTAGCAGTAGGCAGGTGAGCACGACAATTAAGAGTCGCTCAGGCCATCATGGGGTGAAAACCTCTCGTTGCTTTGACACCTGAATTCCGTACTGAACGAATTGAGAATTCCCAAACTGAAAAGCTATTTCAACAAAGTCGGGCCTGATCCACGAAACGGGGGTTATCCCCACGGGACCTTCGGCTTCCTTTGACGGCGCGGTCCCTTCACGGCTGGACAGACGCCAATGAAAGCGCCACAATTGTGTCCATGTCGACTCAGTCCCTGCGGGATGTCCGCGACCACCTGTCCGAGGTCATCGATCGGGTCGAGCACCAGCATGAACGCGTCGTGGTTACCCGCAACGGAAAGCCTGCGGCGGTCATTCTCAGTCCGGAGGATCTCGCCCAAATGCAGGAGACGATCGACGTCCTGAGCGATCCCCAGGCTCTGGCCGACATCCGGGAGGCCGATGCCGCGTACGCGCGTGGCGACGTCGTCCGCGGCACCGATGCCGTGCGCCAGTTGCGCGCGTGACGGAGCAGCCCTACGAGATCGTCCTCACCCCGCCCGCCCGGAGCGCCATCACCAACGACCTGCCGGAGGCGGTGGCAGCCGCGGTCATCGACCTCGTTACCACGGCGCTTCTGGACAACCCGCACCTCGTCGGCAAGCCGCTGCGTAATGACCTCGACGGCATCTGGTCCGCGCGCCGTGGCACGTATCGAGTGCTGTACCGCATCCGTGAGGACCCGCGTGAAGTCGTCGTCCTGCGCATCGATCACCGCCGCAGAACACAAGACTCCCTGTGTCGATAGACCCCAATCGAATTTGAGACCACCATGACCACACCAGCCAATCAGGCTGCGTGACCGAAACTGTCACCTGATCTTGAATCAGACCCGGTAGGCCTGCACTACTTGCGCACGATATTGATTAAATAACTCAGCCCAAATCCAAAACCAATGGCGGCATAGAGATAGGCAAACCAGGTTAGCTGCGCTGGGATCAGCAGAGTCAAAACACCGAGTGCACTTGCACTTACACACATCACCCATGCCACTTGCCCTACACCCGCATCAGAACTACTCCTTGAGTTGTTCCACATATTCCCAGCAAGGGCAATCAGGGTTATGCCAATCATGCGCATTGACCACACCATGCCATCGTTTACTTCGAGGCCGAGCAGGCCTAGAAAGGCTGCGGGAAGAATAACGAGGAAGAGTGCTGAGGCTCCAAAGACAACAGATCCAGCTTTGAGAGTCGTACGCAGTGATGAGTAGTTCATAGAAAAGAGCCTACAACTTCAACATAAAAGCCACTAACCTTTGGTCCATGGAGTTACTTCGCAAAGCATTCCAAATAATTCTTGGTGCAGGCCTTGCATACGCCGGCTTCACGCACTTAACAACTAATCGCGCTGAGTTTCAAGCACAAGTCCCCACCATCTTGCAGAGCCAAGCCGACTTTGTAGTCATCGCATCCGGTGTTGTGGAGATACTTCTTGGTATCTCGCTAATTGTTTTATTCAAATACCGCACCTACCTTGGTTGGATCGTCGCCGCATTCTTTATTGCAGTCTTCCCCGGAAACATCTCCCAATACATCAACGGCACAGATGCATTTGGATTAAACACCGATCAAGCACGTGCCATCCGCCTACTCTTTCAACCCTTACTAGTTATCTGGGCACTTTGGAGCACAGGTGCGTGGGCTAGTTACCGCGCCAGAAAAAGAACACTATGAAAGCTAAAACCAAAAACGGTTTCGAACCGAAAATCTGCCAACGATGCAATCTGCCCTTTGAGTGGCGTAAGAAATGGGTTCGCGATTGGGAGAACGTGAAGTACTGCTCAGAGAGATGTAAGCGGGGGCAGACACCTGACGGTGCCCCGAGATGACTCGGACATTCGATATCAGGCTGAGAAATCCTTGATGGGTAAGACCGCTGGGCAGTCGCCCACCTACTTCGCCGGTCCCGCGCTACCTGCGCGAATTCCTTGGGATTTAACAGGCAGCGGCTGCTGATCTCGATGTGACCGCACGATGTTTGCTGAGCCCAAGTGAGACGAGAAATGTTGGTGGTGAATACCTTGCGGCTATTTTCGCTTCTTGTTCGCCGCTTACTCATTACAGAATCCGGCTTATAGAGCGACTCTTCTCTAAATTTGGTGGGAGGAGAGCAAATTTCTGCTCAGCATTGGCTGCCTAAATCAGGCTTCTCCCGACACGACCTCCATTTGCGACATTGTTGCGACATGCCTCGCATCGCCCCGCGACATTCATCGGCCATTGTGATGTTAAGAAAGTTTTTCGACTGGAGGAGCATCATGGAAACTCAGCGGCACTCAACGTCGATCGTCAAAGATCGAACTGTCCAACCAGTAGCACAACACCGGAGACTTGAAGGAGTCCAGGCAAGGATGCTAGTAGAGGCAAAGCAGGGCCGCTCGATTGCGGTATGCATTCCGGCAAGGAATGAGACGGCAACCATCGGCGGCATCGTTGGATCGATAGTGAATCATCTGTGCCGCGAGATCCCACTGGTCGACGAAGTCATCGTGCTAGACCACGATTCTGTCGATTCCACCGCTGAGGTTTCAGAGTTAGCCGGCGCTCGAGTGATTTCTGCAAGTCAGATCGCAGCGCATCTTGGTCCCGCCCTGGGTAAAGGTGATGTGCTGTGGCGATCACTTCTCGCGACTGAGGCTGACATCATCGTTTGGGTCGATGCAGACCTGACCTTGTTCGATCCTTCGCATGTCACTCGCCTGGTGAACCCGTTGCTACTGGATGACCGGGTGTCGTTAGTTCGCGGGATGCATGAAAGATATTTAAATGGCCAGGCGGAAGAAGGTGGGAGAGTTACCGAACTCACGGCTCGACCACTGTTGAAGCTCTTCTTCCCAGAGCTTGCACACATCCGTCAGCCCCTCGGCGGCGAGTACGCGATTCGCCGATCTGTTGCCGCGAGGGTCCCCTTCGAGGTGGATTACGGAGTCGAGATCGGCTTACTAATCGACATCGCACGGATGACCGGACCGGAGTCAATCATGCAGGTCGAGCTAGGGGCGCTTGCACATCGGAATCGCCAGCTGTCACAACTGCACGACCAGTCAGTCCAGATCATGAGAGCGTTGATGTGCCGGGTAAATGACGGCGCCCTCCTCTCCCCGGGCCTCCAGCGTGAACCGGCGAATTACGTGGCGCGTGAACTCACACCTTCCCCCGACCTCGCAGCCTAAGCAGGCTTGTATGACGTACTACCGAAAATCTCGAGCAATCCTTGGCACAGCTACATGCATCACCAGTATGTGCTTGATAGCGGTGGCACTCCCAATGAGTCCGGCGTCGGCAGTAACTGGCGACTACGCCGAGTTCTCCGTTGATGCTGCATCATCAGCACCAACGGAGATCGCTAATCTCGGAGGTGATGTGCTGTGGACGTCTCTTTCGTCAGCGGGCAAGCTGGCCAAGATTGGCATGGACGGGAAGTCGACAGTGATCGCCCCGAGCGGGATGGCGACTACTGCCGCTCCTGCCGGCCTGGCGCTCGGTGGTGACAAGCGCATCTGGGTAGCCGAGAGCGCAGGCAACCGAATAGGTGCACTGGATCCAAAGACCGGCACTTATGTCGCTTTTTCTTTGCCGAAGGCAGATTCTGGACCAACTTCACTGGCTACAGCAACTGATGGATCTATCTGGTTCACAGAGAAGACGGGCAGTCGCATTGGTCGAATCGACAACTCCGGAAAGATCACAGAGTTTGCGCTTTCGGCGGACTCGGGGCCACTTGGCATTATTCTTGGCGGTGACGGAGCGATGTGGTTTACCTCCAGCACGGCCAATGCGATTGGACGCATCACGCCAAGTGGGGTCACGACGTCTTTCGCACTCCCGAATGCAAACTCAACTCCTGTGGGCATCGCGCTCGGCCCAGATGGGAATGTGTGGTTCACGGAAGCGACAGGAAATCGCATCGGACGCATTACTCCGGCCGGTACCATAACCGAATTCAAACTGCCGGTTGCGAACTCTGCGCCGCTGGGAATCACCGCGCTTCCCGACGGTAATATGTGGTTCAGTGAGAGTGCCGCCAACCGAGTTGGCTTGATAACTATGTCTGGCGGAATTGTCGAGTATTCAATGCAGCAGGGGGTGCGCCCGTCAGGAATCGCCGCGGGAAGTGACGGTAACGCCTGGTTCACGCAGCCGACTGTTTCGAAAGTAGCACGACTGCTTAGTGGAGTGCTCCCCGCAAACACGACAGTACCGGCAGTGACGCCGCTTACATCAACCCTCGGAGCAACTTTGACGGCTACACCGGGTACCTGGAATTTCTCTCCCACTAGTTACTCCTACAGGTGGCAACGGTGCACGGCTGCAACTCCATCTGTCTGCTCCAACATCACCGAAGCGACGAAGAGTACCTACGTTGTATCGGCGGCCGACTCGGCTCTCCGAGTGCAGGTGCTCGTGACCGCGACCAACCTCAATGGGCAAGCTGACAAGGGATCAATGAGTAACCAGGTCGCAATCACTTCAGTAACGCCGGCGATCACGCCCTCGGTGAAACCTAACCCCGTTACCGGACAACGTTCAATCCAGATCGGCTCGGGTGTCAATGCAACGATCCTTCGAGCGTCAATCGCTCGGCGCGGGAAGTACCAGAAATTCACTCTGCAGATGAGCAACAGTAGTGTGCGCGGCCAGGTTCGGATGGCTGTTCTCAACAGCGCAGCCACGACCGTTCTCGTTATCGCACCCAGGAAGTCGGTGAACGCACGCGGCATAGCGAAGAAGGCCAAGCGCATCCCATATCGCCTAGCGAAGGGCACTTACACCTTGCAGATGACGTACACGCCTATAGCGCAGCAGGAATTCATGTACTCCTCTGCCACCATAGCAATCCCTCTCCGAATTCGCTGACCACGAGATCTGCACGGATGTGCTGCTCACCCGTGGCCGGTGGGCAGCACAACGAGTTGTGCTGCGCTACAGAGTGCTTAATGACAGTTTCGGCAAAACAGTCGAGCGCTCGCTCGCTGATCGATCATCTATTCGATTGCGATCAAGCTGTCGAAGTCAGTTCTCAGGACAGGTCCGGTGAGAAGCCGGCCATTTGGCAGCGGTACTGCCAAGGTGCCTCCCATGGTGTCGGTGAAGATTACCGATCGAAAGCCACCACTGGTCAGGCTCATTACCGCTTGGCCAAGGAGGAGGCTCTGGTCAACCGCCGGTAGTGCGAAGAATGCATCAAAGAGTGCTACGTTCGCGATCGACAGGTCGGTGGTCGAATCAGTTGGCTCTTGCTCGTCGAGCGTTGGCAATCCAACGGTCAGCAATGGCGCACCTGTGCTCGGGTCTTTATTCAGGGTGCGATCGGTGTCCTTTCCTCCGTGCGCTACCGGCCCATCGAAGAGAGCAGCCAGAATTTGCTCTGCCGAACTCCCGAGATCTAGATCCGAATTCGTCGGAGCTAACTCACCGAATCGAACGAACCATAGTTTGGTTCCTGAACCAACGGGTTTTAGGCTCAAATCTGGTGTCGGGATAGTGGTCCCAGATGATGTAGGCGATGGGCTCGAGATATTCGGTGTGGCCAACGGCACAGGACTCACCTGCATGGGGATACCGCAGGCCGTGAAAAGTGTTGCAGTGACTGCCAAGGAAACCAACGATCCGTGCAAGGTTCGCAGCGATGTCATTGCACCTCCTGAGTCGGAAGGGTGATGATCAAACGTGCACCGCCTGCACTGTTGGTCTCGATTGTGATGTCTCCTCCGAGCATCCGGGCTTGTTCGCGCGCAATTGCCATTCCCAGTCCTGCACCATCAGTTAAATGCGAATCAACTCCTCTGGCGAAAGGCTCAAATACTCGCTCTCGCTCTTCCAATGGGATTCCATGGCCGCTGTCGTTGATGTGAATGGTCACTCGGCTGAGTTCTTGGCGCACTTCTACCCCGGTGAGGCCGCCGCCATGATTTTGCGCGTTATCCACTAGGTTTCCTAATATTCGTTCCAGCCGACGCGCATCGGAGTGAATCCATGCGTCCTCCCCACGCAGGAGGGTAGGGCTGATGTCTCGGCTCTCGAGCACCTCGGTGCAGAGCATTCGCAGATCAGTGTTCTCCCATTGCAAAGGTGCGTCAGAGGCTACCTTGCTGATTTCCAGGAGGTCGAGCAGTGTCTGTGACATGCGGCGGACTTGGACTGCCAGAATCTCTACCAGTTTTGCCTCCCGCTCAGGCAGTCGATTCCGCCCACCGGCAAGAAGTTCACTCGTACCAAGCACTGCGGTCAAAGGAGAACGCAGCTCGTGACTGACATTAGCGCTGAAGCGACGTTCCCGGGAAATTCGGGATTGAACCGAGGCCGCCATCTCATTGAACGCAGCTGCGATGGGATCGAGATCAGGATCTCCGGTGAGCGCAATTCGGCTGGAGAGCTCACCTGCGGCTAGGCGATTGGCACCAACCTCAAGTCGGCGGACCGGCCCTAGAATGCGACCGACTGAGGTAGCACCAACGATGGCGCCGATCGCGGCCGCCAACAGACTTGAAACGACTAGTAGCAGGCCGCCGCGAGTCAGGGTTTGTTCGAGCTCATCAAGGGGGAAAACTTCCACATATTCCCCCAGGGGCATCGAAATTGCCACGGCGAAGTACGGGTCCCCCTCGATGGCAAAGCGCTGATATCCACCGGTTTCTTGGCCAATTGCGAGTAGTTCATCGGGCAGGGATGTTGGAGGGACAGTCACCGATGCCGTGTACCAAGTGCCCGAACTGAGTAGGAGCGGCTGCGCTGTACCTACGCTGGGAATAATTGCCAGCGCTTCTGCCGGCGGACCACCGCGCTCAAGGAAGGCGCGCACGGCGCGGGCATCGAGCTGGGCCCGGGTCAATGCGGCCTTCTCCCCCTGGCTTAATAAGTACCAGCGCGAGAATGTGTAAGTGGCGATCGAACCGGTGCCAGCCACCAATAGTGCTAGTAGCGCGAATGCGGCGGCGACTCGCGTGTGTAGACGAGGGGGCTGCGTGAGACCAAACATGTCATTCAACCAATCGATAGCCGAAGCCACGAACGGTTAGAAGGTGCTGCGGGGCTTTTGGAGTCTGTTCGAGTTTCACTCGCAATCGGTAGATGAGATTGTCGACGACACGGCCATCGCCGGCGTTACCGTAGCCCCAAACATTCCGGAGAAGGTAATCGCGGCTAAGTATCTTGCCGCGTGCCGCGATCAATTCCGCGAGGACCTCGTATTCGATGCGCGAGACTGGCATCGACCGTCCAGCCACGGTGACTTCGGCTGTCTGAGCACTCAACACGATTGACCCGCAGACAAGTTCAACCTCATCACTTTCCGGTTGCGAAATTCTCCGGAAGACTGTGCGCAAGCGGGCCATTAGTTCCTTGGAAACGAATGGCTTGGTGACGTAGTCGTCAGCCCCCGCCTCCAGCCCTGCGACGACATCGTGGCTATCGGCTTGTGCCGAGACGATGATGATTGGCACCTGGCTGCGCAAGCGCACCGCCCGCACGAGTCCTAGTCCTTGCATTCCAGGCAGGCGAAGATCGACAAGCAATGCGTCCGGGGAATCGTCAATCATGATCTCCAGAGCCCGCTCGGCCGTCGAGGCTTCGAGTGCGCGGTAGCCCTCATCTTCGAGATTAGTGCGAAGCACTAGACGAATGGCATCATCGTCTTCGACAATGAGTACGGTAGGGGCCACCTGCCAATTCAACCCTGTTATGCCCTCAAGTGGTAATCATTGGGTAATAAATGCACGCACAGAATTGAATATGCGACAATAATACGACATTTGCCCTCAACAACTTGCCCATGCGGCTGCCGCAGAGCCGCCGGCGTCTTGGCCTACCCGATGCGGCGTGTACACGCCAAGGTGGCGAGGCTACACATTCATTTAACCGCCCGTGACCTTTTTGTTGGCGGGGTCATACATGGGCCGAAGTGAAGTAGTGGCCGGCACTTTCAGCCCGGCTACCTCGACCTCCCAGGTTCCAGCTGCTAGGTAATCTGCGGTGATCGGCTCAGTTGCGTCCACCATCGCCAGCCCAACAGCGCCGCCGAGGGTGTGACCATAACTACCAGCGCGCACATAGCCAACTACTTCACCATTGCGCAGTAGGATTTCGCCGTGGTAGAGCAAGGGCAGTGGGTCTAGGAGCTTGACCTGCACAAGGCGTCGATGCAGTGGTCCGGACTTCTTTTGCTCAAGGGCGGCCTCACGCCCGATGAAGTCACTTGCCTTATCCCAAGCAACTGCAAAGCCGAGCCCAACTTCGAGCACTGAATCGGTGTTGTCGATGTCATGGCCAAAGTCGCGATAACCCTTTTCCATTCTCAGGCTCGCGAGTGCCTTAAGCCCACAATGCACGAGTTGGACTTGCTGTCCCACTTCGCAAAGGCGCTCATAGGCGTGCACCGCTTGCTCGGTTGGGATGTAGAGCTCGTAGCCAAGTTCGCCCACATAGGTGATGCGCACACACAGGGCGCGGGCGAAGCCAAGGTCAATTTCGCGGGCGGTACGAAACGGAAATGCACTGTTTGACATATCCGCTGTGGTCGCAGCCTGCAGGAGATCGCGGGCCAGGGGGCCATGAATATTGAATTGGGCGTAGCCAGAGGTTACATCGGTCACCGTGGCGGCAAAGTCTTCACCTTGGCGCGTTAACCACTGAAGAACTTGTCCGTGCGCGGTATCAGATGCGACCACGAAGAACTTATTGACCGCAAGTTTGGTGACAGTGAGGTCGGCTTGGATATTGCCCGAGTCGTTGAGCCACTGGGTGTAGGTGATAACACCATCGGCGCCATCGACAGCGTTCGCCGATACGTAGTCAAGGAGGGAGCCGGCTTGTTCACCTTGTACTAAGAACTTAGACATGAAACTCATGTCCATGAACCCAACGCCCTCGCGGATGGCGCGGTGCTCGGTCGCCCAAGAATCAAACCAGTGGGGGCGACCCCAAGTGAGTTCACCCGTCTTGGGGATTTCGCCGGGTGGGGCATACCAATCTGCGCCCTCCCAGCCGCTGACATCGCGGAAGTAAGCCCCGCGCTCTTTGAGTAGGTGATGAATAGGTGAGCGCTTGACGCCGCGGGCGGTCGTGACCGTGCGGCCGGGGTAATGGGTTTGGTAAACCAGCCCGAGAGTTTCAACGGTGCGCTCGGCGCGGTACTGCGGGTTTCGTTGGTGGGGGAGTGCGCGATTGATATTGAAACCGGTGACATCAACATCGGGCTTGCCGTTAATGATCCAGTTCGCAACAACGCGACCGACGCCACCACCGGTGAGGATGCCAACTGAGTTCATGCCGGCGGCAACAAAATAGTTGCGGATGCCGGGTGCCTCACCGATGAACGGCTGCAAATCTGGGGTGAATGATTCTGGCCCGCAGAAGAACTTTCGGATACCAGCTTCGAGTGAAATTGGCACCCGTTGCATGGCCCGCTCCAGGTATGGGCCCATGCGATCCCAGTCTGGCGGGATTTCGCCAAAGGAGAAGTCCTGCGGAATCGAATCCACATTCCACGGTGCACACACCGGCTCAAAGAGGCCGATCATCAAGCCGCCGCCCTCCTCACGGTAGTAGGCGTGCGCAGAGGGGTCCTCGAATACGGGAAGTGTCGAGTCGATACCAGAGATGGTGTCGGTGATCAAGTAGTAATGCTCGGCGGCCTGCAGCGGAATGTTTACCCCGTGGGCTTGGCCGAATTGGCGCGCCCACATCCCGGTGCAGTTGACTACATAGTCACATTCGATGTCACCCAGCGCAGTGGTTACTGATTGCACTCGCTCGTTGGTCACCTTCACCCCGGTTGCGGTGACTTCTTCAAAAATCTGCACCCCATTCGCGCGGGCCCCTTTAGCCAACGCCATCGTGACGTCAACCGGGTTTACCCGCCCGTCACCTGGTACATAGAAGCCGGCTTCTAGCCCGGTGATGTCGGCAATCGGAAACCGGTCGGCAATCTCGCGCGGGCTGATTTCATGGACTTCGAGCCCGCAGAGGCGGTTGAATGCGGCGACCCGTCGGTACTCCTCTAGTCGATCTTTATCGGCTGCAGCTTCAATGAATCCAACGGGATTAAAGCCGGTGGCTTGGCCGGTCTTGGCTTCAAGCTCGCGATAAAGCTCCCGGGTGTAGAGGCGCATCTGCATTGAGGTTTCGGAGAAGGAACCAAAGCAGGTCATGAGCCCAGCGGCATGCCAGGTCGTGCCGGATGTCAACTTGTCGCGCTCGAGAAGTACAACATCGGTCCAACCGGCTTCGGCCAGGTGGTAGGCCACCGAGCAGCCGATCACCCCGCCGCCGACTATGACCACCTGAACTCGGCCGGATATCTGGGCCTTAGGTAGGGCGGCTGAGGTCATATCTGAGGATGGCATAGGGCGGGTTACTTGCGCACGCGGGTACGGATTTCGTCGGGGCGGCGGCGAAGTTAGAGTTGGGGCATGGCCCTCATCGAATCCATCATCGCCCGCGAAATCCTCGATTCCCGTGGTAATCCCACGGTCGAAGTTGAAATTCTGTTAGACGACGACACCGTGGCTCGGGCCGCCGTGCCGTCGGGGGCGTCAACCGGTGCTTTTGAGGCCGCAGAACTACGCGATGGTGATGCCCGTTACGGCGGCAAAGGGGTAATGCAGGCTGTCGGAAATGTCGAGGACGAAATTGCACCTGAGCTTTTGGGTCTTGAGGCCACCGATCAACGCTTGATTGATCAAGTCATGATTGACCTTGACGGCACGCCCAATAAGGCTCGCCTGGGAGCCAATGCGATTTTGGGTGTTTCACTCGCTGTTGCAAAGGCTGCCGCCATTTCGGCCGGCCTACCGCTATTTCGTTATCTAGGTGGCCCCAACGCTCATGTGCTTCCGGTTCCGATGATGAATATCTTGAACGGTGGCGCGCATGCCGATACCGGTGTCGATGTTCAAGAGTTCATGATTGCGCCAATTGGCGCATCCACATTTGGTGAGGCGCTACGTCAAGGCACCGAGGTCTACCACGCACTTAAGTCGGTACTCAAGCAGCAGGGTTACGCCACCGGGCTCGGCGATGAAGGTGGATTCGCACCTGATCTACCGAGCAATCGGGCGGCCCTCGAACTCATCGCTACCGCGGTTGGAGCAACCGGCCTGAAGCTCGGCACCGACATCGCTTTAGCCCTTGACGTTGCGGCCACCGAGTTCCACACAAACGGTGAGTACTTATTCGAGGGTACGGCGCGGTCTGCGCAGTGGTTAACGGCCTATTACGAGACTTTGCTCAGTGACTTCCCGATTGTTTCTATTGAAGACCCGTTGTCTGAGGATGATTGGGCCGGCTGGATTCACCTGACTGAGTCCATCGGTTCGCGGGTTCAAGTAGTCGGTGATGATCTGTTCGTCACCAACCCCACGCGCCTCCAACGTGGTATCGACGACGATGCCGCGAACGCCCTGCTCGTCAAGGTAAATCAGATCGGCTCACTGACGGAGACCCTTGATGCGGTTTCACTAGCCCATCGTGCGGGCTTCAGTTGCATGATGAGCCATCGCTCCGGCGAGACCGAAGACACCACGATTGCCGACCTAGCGGTGGCAACAGACTGCGGCCAGATCAAGACCGGTGCCCCGGCTCGATCTGAGCGGGTTGCCAAGTACAACCAGTTGCTCCGTATTGAAGAAGAGCTAGATGATGCGGCCCGCTATGCAGGAGCCGGGGCTTTCCCGCGTTTCGTCCGCTGATTCCCCTGTGATTCGTGGGACTATCGGGGCGTGAGTTCCGGAAGTCAATTACTGGCACCAAAGCAACGTGGCTCCCTAACGGGGCGGGCCGCGGTTTTGGCCCTCGTCTTTGGACTCTTGGTGCTCACCTTGGCCGTTCCGGTGCGGTCGTGGTTCGCCCAGCGGGCTGAGATCTCCGGCCTTGAAGCCAATGTCGCCGCTGCCCGAGAGCGGGTGGCAGAGCTGCAAATCCTCCAAGAACGCTGGAATGATCCGGCATTTATCGTGGCTGAAGCGCGCCGCCGCCTGCACTTTGTGATGCCAGGTGAAGTTGGCTACACGACCATCGGAGCTGATGGGCTCCCCACTGCGGCAGCGGTGGTGGGGGTAAGCGCCGGCACTTGGTACGACAAAATCTGGACTGCCGTCGAGCAAGCCGATCAATTGGCACCCGCCACCGCCAGCACCCAATAAGGGGCCCCAAGTCGGTGATGTTCGCGGATGGCGTAGGCGAAATCTGAATGATCCCTCATGGAAGTACGTTGTACTCGACATGATGGGTTAGGGATCTGCGGTTACCATGGAGACCTGAACAATTAGTTGCTGACTGATGCACGTATACACAGATGGAGTGTGAGCGATGTTCGAGAGGTTTACCGACCGGGCGCGACGGGTAGTCGTGCTTGCTCAAGAAGAAGCCCGAATGTTGAACCACAACTACATCGGCACCGAGCACATTCTGCTCGGCCTAATCCACGAGGGCGAAGGCGTCGCAGCCAAAGCCCTCGAAAGCCTTGGCATCTCCTTGGAGGCGGTCCGCCAACAGGTTGAAGAAATCATCGGACAGGGCCAGCAGGCACCGAGTGGGCATATTCCATTTACCCCGCGGGCGAAGAAAGTTCTCGAACTCTCACTTCGTGAAGCACTACAACTTGGGCACAACTACATCGGCACCGAGCACATTCTGCTCGGCCTGATTCGTGAAGGCGAGGGTGTCGCTGCCCAGGTGCTGGTTAAGTTGGGCGCTGATCTGAACCGTGTGCGCCAGCAGGTAATTCAGTTGTTGAGTGGCTACCAAGGTAAGGAGCCCGCATCCGCGGGTGGTCCCGCCGAAGGTACGCCGTCTACTTCACTTGTCCTCGATCAATTTGGCCGCAACCTGACCGCGGCAGCGCGCGAGGGCAAGCTCGACCCAGTAATCGGTCGCGATAAAGAAATTGAGCGAGTGATGCAGGTGCTATCGCGCCGCACCAAGAACAATCCGGTGCTGATCGGTGAGCCCGGTGTTGGCAAGACTGCCATCGTTGAAGGCTTGGCCCAGAACATCATCAAGGGTGAGGTCCCCGAGACTTTGACCGATAAGCAGATTTACACCCTTGACCTCGGCGCACTTGTTGCCGGCTCGCGTTACCGCGGTGATTTCGAGGAGCGCCTGAAGAAGGTGCTCAAAGAGATTCGCACCCGCGGCGACATCATCTTGTTTATTGACGAAATGCACACCCTCGTGGGCGCCGGAGCCGCCGAAGGCGCAATTGATGCCGCCAGCATCCTGAAGCCGATGCTCGCCCGTGGGGAGCTTCAGACGATCGGCGCGACAACCCTTGATGAGTACCGCAAGCATGTTGAAAAGGATGCTGCGCTTGAGCGTCGCTTTGCACCCATCAAGGTTGAAGCACCTGATGTTCCACACACCGTTGAGATTCTGCGCGGCCTACGCGATCGCTACGAGTCACATCACCGAGTCTCAATAACTGACGGAGCGCTCGAGGCAGCAGCGCGCCTTTCTGATCGCTACATCTCTGATCGGCATCTTCCAGACAAAGCGATCGACCTCATTGACGAAGCCGGCTCCCGACTTCGAATCCGACGCATGAGCGCCCCGCCGGATCTGCGCGCCTTCGATGACCGCATTGCCGATGTCCGCAAGGAGAAAGAATCAGCGATTGACGGCCAAGACTTCGAAAAGGCCGCCTCATTACGCGATGACGAGAAGAATTTGCTCGCCGAGAAAGCCACCCGTGAGCGCGAGTGGAAAGCCGGCGACATGGATGTCGTTGCTGAGGTCGATGAGCGACTAATCGGTGAGGTTCTTGCACTCATGACCGGCATCCCGGTCACTGACTTGACCGAGGACGACATTGCGCGGTTGCTGCGGATGGAAGATGAACTCCATAAGCGCATCGTGGGTCAAGAGCAGGCTGTTATTGCGCTGTCAAAGGCCATTCGCCGCACGCGGGCTGGCTTGAAGGACCCGAAGCGCCCGTCAGGTTCGTTCATCTTTGCTGGGCCGTCCGGTGTCGGCAAAACCGAACTGAGCAAGACTCTCGCGGAATTCTTGTTCGGTAACGCTGATGCGCTAATCGCACTTGATATGAGCGAGTATTCAGAGCGCCATACTGCCTCACGGTTATTTGGCTCGCCTCCCGGATATGTCGGTTACGAAGAGGGCGGTCAACTCACTGAGAAGGTGCGCCGCAAGCCTTTCTCCGTGGTGCTGTTCGATGAAATCGAAAAGGCCCATCCGGATATCTTCAACACCTTGTTGCAGGTTCTCGAAGAAGGCCGATTGACCGATGCGCAGGGCCGCATGATCGACTTCAAAAACACGGTCATCATCATGACTACCAACCTAGGTAGCCGTGATGTGTCAAAGGGCGTGCTGCTGGGCTTTGCGCCAGAGAATGACGACGACAGCGCTTACGAGCGGATGAAGGCGAAGGTGCAGCAAGAACTCAAGCAGCACTTCCGTCCGGAGTTCTTGAACCGCATCGACGACACCATCGTGTTCCATCAGCTAACTAAAGAGGAAATCGTCAGCATCGTTGATCTCATGATTGCCGCATTGGATCTGCGCCTGCAGGACATGAACATGGGCATCGAGTTGACATTTGGCGCTAAGGCACTGCTCGCAGAGCGTGGATATGACCCGGTCATGGGTGCCCGCCCACTGCGTCGCACGATTCAGCGCGACCTTGAAGATCCACTGAGTGAGAAGATGCTCTTCGGTGAAATACCGCAGGGGTCGATAGTGGTCGTCGATGTAACCGGTGAAGGCGCCGAACGGGAGTTTACGTTTACGGCTACTCCGAAAACCGAATTGCCCGACTCCCCACCGATCGAAGCAGCCGGAACCATCGCGGAATAATCAGTAACTAGTTCGGGTACCGGAAGGAGGGGCCACCATTATGAGCGGGCCCCTAATTCCGGGTATCCGAGAGTTCGATGCACCCCGCAAACGTAATCCGGTAATCCTTTGGTGGCTTTTGGGGTTAGTGATTTTGTCTGGGGTTGTCGTGCTTGGCCTCGGGGTGTTCGCGGCGGCTGGCCCACTTCGACAACTTGGATTGGTTACCGAAAAGCTGGAGCCGTTGGCGTTTCGGCCCACGATTGTCGACACGGTGGTGCAGATATCGGTTGCCTTGCCCGCTGAAGGCCTTTGCGCCGACGATGTGGTTGATATCGCTCAGACTGAGGATGCAGCAGCTGTGTATGTGGGTGCATCGGTGACCTCCCCTCGCAATATCAGTTGCCCGGCGGTCGGGCTAAGCACCGATCAGGTCTGGGTCGATGTGCAACTACTAGCCCCGCTAGCGCAGCGTCAGGTGATTAGAGCTAATGATGGCCAGGTGCTGTCGCGGGAGAGCTCAACCGGCCTAGGCTGAAGGCGCTCCTTATTAGTTTGACGCACCGTGACACTGCCGGTTTTGATTGGGGATTAATCGGTGGCGTGCAATGCGGTGTTTAGCCCACCCCAGGTGCCGGTGCGCATGACAACTTCAATCGCTCCGCTTTGGGAGTTACGTCGAAACAGTAGGTTATCGGCGCCGGACACTTCACTAGCTTTTGCGACACTGCCGTCCGGCATGGTGACTTTCGAGCCGGCGGTTACGTAAAGGCCAGCTTCGACAACACAATTTGCGCCCAAAGACAAACCAACTCCCGCATTAGCACCTATTAAGCAGCCTTTGCCAATGCTGACAACTTCCTTGCCGCCACCGGACAAAGTGCCCATGATGGAGGCCCCGCCACCGATGTCAGAGCCGTCATCGACGACCACGCCGGCAGAGATGCGGCCTTCGACCATTGAGGTGCCAAGGGTGCCGGCATTGAAATTGACGAAGCCCTCGTGCATCACCACGGTGCCCGAAGCCAAGTGGGCACCTAGGCGAACTCGATCGGCGTCGGCGATGCGCACGCCACTTGGTACAACGTAATCGACCATCCGCGGGAACCGGTCTACTCCGTAGACGGTTAGGTGGTGGCCTTTTGACCGGGCCCGAAGGCGCACCTCGGTGAGTCGATCAAGTGGCACGGGGCCAGAATCGGTCCAGGCGACGATGGGCAGCAGGCCAAATATTCCATCGAGATTTATGGTGCGAGGCCTCACGATGCGGTGCGAGAGCAGGTGTAGACGTAGGTAGGCGTCGGCGGTATCGACCGGGGGCGCTGCCAAATCGGCGATAGTTGTCGAGATGCTTCGCACCTGCGCGCCGATGGTTTCGGTTGAATTGATGGCGCTACTGATATCAGGGACATCCTTTGGGATGGCACCGAGTGTCGGGGCTGGATACCAGACGTCCAGCACAACATCGCCAGCTATGGTCGCGAGGCCGATGGCCGAGGCGGGGCCGGTCACCGGGGTTAAGTCAGGGTGAGTGCTCATCGCACTACCGTATCCATGTGGCCATCGCTGATCGAACCTTGGACCTATCGACAGATGTCGTAGCTCTTACGGCTGCCTTGATCGATGTCCCGAGCCAGTCTCACCAGGAGGCGCAGTTGGCAGATTTGGTGCACGCCGCGCTAACTAGCTGCGCGCACCTAAGCGTTCAGCGGTTCGGCAACACGATCGTGGCACAAACCCAACTGGGTCATTCGGAGCGGGTGCTGATCGGTGGCCACCTCGACACGGTGCCTGCTTCCAGCAATCTGCCACACCACCTAGCGGGTGAGTTGCTCTACGGCTTGGGATCCTGCGACATGAAGGGTGGTGTTGCCGTAGCGCTTAGGTTGGCGGCGAGTGTTATCGCACCGCGCCGTGACATCACGTATGTGTTTTATGAGTGTGAAGAAGTTGCGGGCGAGTTCAACGGGTTGCAGAAACTTGCCGACGAGCAGCCGGAGTTACTCGAAGCCGACTTAGCAATCTTGATGGAGCCATCTAATGCCGGCATTGAAGCCGGGTGCCAAGGCACCTTGCGCGCCGAGATAAGCGTTGTTGGCGTACGTGCGCACAGTGCGCGCTCTTGGCTGGGTGATAACGCGGTCCATGCGGCGGCGGATGTGCTGCAAATTTTGCGCGAGTATTTGCCGCGACGCCCAATTGTTGACGGCCTTGAATACCGTGAGGGTCTGAATGCGGTTGCAATCAGTGCTGGTGTGGCCGGCAATGTGATCCCCGATAGTTGTGTAGTGACCGTGAACTATCGGTTCGCGCCGGATCGTTCAACTGCTGAGGCTAAGGCTCATGTCGAGGCAGTTTTTGAGGGTTACGGCGTCGTTGTTGTTGATTTGGCTGCGGGCGCCCGGCCTGGGCTTGATCGCCCGGCTGCTGCGGAGTTTGTTGCCGCGGTTGGGCAAGCCCCGGCGCCCAAGTTCGGTTGGACTGATGTCGCCCGGTTCTCGGCTATGGGTACCCCGGCCCTAAATTTTGGACCGGGGGACCCATCACTTGCGCATAGTGCTGACGAGCATGTACCACTTGAGCAACTGCGGGCCTGCGAGTTGCAGTTGCGTACCTGGCTGGCCTAGTTGGTCCTGCTACTGCTTATTAGCCTCCACGTCGAGGGTTAAGTGGATTTCATCACCGACCAAGACGCCACCGGTCTCGAGCGCTGCATTCCAGACTAAGCCGAAATCCTTACGGCTGATTTTCGCGGTGCCTTCGAAACCGACCTTATTGTTGCCGTAAGGATCGGTGCTGGCGCCGACAAATTCATACTTCACTTCGACCGACTTGGTCACTCCATGAATTGTTAGGTCACCGGTCACCAAGATGTCGTCGCCCATGGCGGCAACAGCGGTTGAGACAAAAGTGAGAGTGGGGAAATTCTCAGCGTCTAAGAATTCCGCGGATGCCATATGGGCATCGCGGTCGGCGGAGTGGGTGTTGATGCTGGCGGCCTCAATCGTTAGTTCAGCTGATGAAGCGGACAGGTTGTCACCATCAATGGTGAACGAGCCTGAGTAGGTGCCGAAGTTACCGCGGACTTTGGCGACCATCGCATGGCGGACCCAAAAGCCGATGGTGGTGTGGAAAGGATCGATGATCCAGGTGCCAGTGGCTGGCGACAGGTTACTCATGAGTCTCCTACAACAGTTAGAGTTTAGTTGAATGTTCTACTAATATAGTTGAAGATTTGACTGAAGTCAATTGCCGCCAAATCGAGCGGCTAGGGTTGGGGCCGTGCCCACTATCTGCGTATATTGCGCCTCGAGTTCGGGGATCGATGACCGCTACCTGGCCCTAGCCGATGAGGTGGGTACCGCGATTGCAAGACGCGGCTGGCAACTTGTCTCAGGTGGTGGCTCGGTATCGATGATGGGGGCGGTGGCGCGGGCGGTCCGCCGCGCAGGCGGGCACACCATCGGGGTGATCCCGCAAGCGCTCGTTGCTATGGAAGTGGCAGACCATGACGCGGATGAACTAATAATTACCGATGACATGCGCGCGCGCAAAGGGATCATGGACGACCGCGCGGACGCCTTCTTAGCCTTGCCGGGAGGAATTGGCACCTTAGAAGAGCTAATGGAGGTCTGGACCTCTCGCTGCCTTGGGATGCATGACAAGCCGGTTGTGGGCCTAGACCCGTGGGGTGACTTCGCGCTACTTCGTGAGCAGGTGCGTCACTGGGAGCAGCAGGGTTTCGTGCGAGGTGAGGCCGTGGCTGAGTTGGCCTGGACCACCGAGGTAGCGCAGGCGCTAGACCTAATCGCCGATAAATTGGCTGCCGCGGTGCGCCGGCCCCCGTCCCGTGGTGGGATAGAGGCATGACGTTCATCTTTGTGCTTTTGGCGGTTGGGGTCATTGCCTTAATTGGCGTATTGGCTACTGGACGACTCGGTGAACTCCCCGAACCGGTGCGCGATGCTCGTCCGGATAAGAAATTCGGCAATCCAGCTTTCGATGTAGTTGTGCGCGGATACCGAATGGACGAAGTCGATCAAGTGATCGAGGAATTGCAGGCACAGGTAGCGAAGCTGAGCGAGCGATGAAAAGGTCGGTGCACGTTGCCCTCGACGTCGTAATAAATGCACCGGTATCGGCTGTGTTTGTGGCATTTAGCCAGTGGTCTGAGCAGGGTCGATGGATGCTCGGTACGCGCGTCGAGGTAATCAAAGGCGATGGCGCCAGTGTTGGCTCAGAGCTTTCAGCATTTACCGGTCTGGGCCCGGCGGGTTTCCTCGACACCATGACGATCACCCGCTGGGATGCCCCTTACCGGGTTGATGTGCTGCATACCGGCAAGGTGGTTCGCGGCACCGGCATCATGGAGGTGGTCGCCTTGCCCGGTGGACGCTCGCGATTCATCTGGAGCGAGGATCTCGACCTGCCCTTAGGCCGACTTGGCCAACTTGGCTGGCCACTGGCCCGCCCTGCGTTCCTAAGTGGGGTCAGGCGCTCCCTGATGGCCTTCGGGCGCCTAGTCGAGGGTGGGGTCCTGCCCCGCTAGGGCAACCCCAACAGGTCGCCCCGGGGACAGACCAGCGATAATGTCCCAATGAGAAAGGGGTCTACATGGCAGCGATGAAGCCACGGACGGGTGATGGTCCCCTCGAGGTAACCAAGGAGGCGCGCAGTTATGTGATGCGCGTCCCACTCGAAGGCGGCGGTCGACTCGTTGTCGAACTCAAGGCTGACGAAGCCCGCGAGCTAGGCGACAAACTATTGGCGGTTTTCGCCTAGGGCAAAAGCCAAAGTTTCTTAATATCGAGGTGACATCCCACCGGGGTTGTCACCTCGATATCTTTATAGTGGGGCTACTCGACCTCGCCGCGCAGTACGGCGGCAAGTAAGCCATCACCAATCGTCATCAAGGCCGGCACCCAATGCTCGTCGTCACGAAGGGCCTGAGCCACATCACGGAGGGCTGCGGTTTCGGCATCGCGCTGACCGGGGTCGGCCACGGCGCCGTTGGATAGCACGTTGTCAAAGGCCAAAATTCCACCAACACGTAGTAGGCGCCGAGCTTGTTGCAAGATCGCCGGGTATTCAGCCTTATCGCCATCGACGAAAACCAGGTCATAGGCCTGATCGGCAAGTCGGGGTAGCACTTCGAGGGCTCGGCCGGCGATCAACCGGGCGCGTACATGGTCATAGCCCAATTCGGTGAGGATCTCACGGGCCACCCGCTGGTTTTCGGCTTCGGTGTCGATCGAGGTCAAAATACCGTCGGATGTCATTCCCGACAGTAGGGCTGCCGCTGAGACACCGGTGCCGGTACCGATCTCAACAACCGTCTGGGCACTTATTGCCGTCGCGAGCAGGCGCAGGACCGACGCGGTGGACTTTGTTACCGGCGTGCAGCCAAGTTCGACGGCTCGGCTGCGGGCAGCGCGAACGTGTTCATCCTCAACTAGCCAATCCTCGGCATATGCCCATGAGGCAGTATTTGGTGGTGTTGACATGTGACCCGATGATTCGGGCTGGTTGCTGGTAATGGTGCACCTCCGCTGGCCTTGGATTGCCAGCAGCCTAGCCTTAGCCCAGATACGAGGAGCAGATGAGCATGAGCATTGACCCGATGACCCCGCCGGTACCTCCGGTCCAAGAGTCGTTCCAAGAGACGATCCAGCCAGTTTTGGCCCCGGATCCGACCCCGGATCCGACCCCGGATCCGACCCCGGACTCGACCCCGGATCCGACCCCGGATCCTGTGCCCGCTAGTCGTGAACCACGGCGCGGCCTGGGATTCTTCTCCACCGTATTAGTGGCGGGTATCACCGCACTGGTTGTCGGTTTGGTAGCTGGTCTCAGCGGGTACCTAATAGGCCAGGCCGTTGACGACGGCACGGTGGTGAGCCAATCTGCTGTTACGGCCGCGGTGGTGCCGGTGGTGCCGTTGGTGCAGTCCGGTGGCGATACTTCACCGCGCGCCGACCAATCGATCGCCGGGATCGTGTCAGCGGTACTGCCCTCGGTTGTGTCGATCCTCGTTGAAGGCGGAGCGGATTCAGGTAGTGGTTCAGGTTTTGTACTTCGTCCCGATGGTTACATTCTTACCAACAACCACGTAGTGAACCTCGCGGGCAAAGACGGCAAGATCACCGTGGTTTTTAATGACGGCACCGAAATAAAAGGCAAAGTGGTCGGCACCAATAAGTCATATGACCTTGCGGTTATCAAAGTCAATAAGTCCGGCCTACCGCCGATGACCCTTGGCAACTCGGCAAATATTGCTGTTGGCGACTCCGCAATTGCTATTGGTGCTCCGCTCGGCCTCGATGGCACAGTTACGTACGGCATCATCAGCGCAATTGATCGCCCGGTCACCACAGGCACGCAGGGCGATGTTTCCTACATCAATGCAATCCAGACTGACGCCGCCATCAACCCGGGTAATTCGGGCGGTCCACTGCTCGATGCGGCCGGCCGCGTCATCGGCATCAACTCCGCGATCTCCACGCTGGTAAGTGGCGGTGAAGGTGGCAGCATCGGCCTTGGGTTTGCGATCCCGGTGAACTCCGCCAAACGCATCGCCGAGGAGATCATTGCTACGGGCTCCGCGAGTACTCCAGTAATAGGTGTCACTTTGGATTTGAGTTACACCGATGACGGAGCCAAGGTTGGCGAGGTTAACCAAGGTGGACCATCAGATGACGCTGGCTTACTTAAGGGCGACATTATTATCAAACTTGGCGATCGGGTTATCAATGACTCCACCGAACTGGTGGTCGCAATTCGCGAGTATGCCCCGGGCGACCCGGTGGTAATTGGTTTCACTCGGGGTGGGGTGACCCGAGAAGTAACTATCAAATTGGGCTCCGCCGAAGCTAGCTAAGCGGGTACGCTGCAACCATGTTCGATATTGGCATTGGCGAGATAATGATTTTGGCCGTCCTCGGCCTGTTGATTTTCGGGCCGGAGCGGCTGCCTAAAGCCGCTGCTGACGCGGGCCGCCTGGCGCGCCAACTCCGGGAGATGGCTACGGGGGCGAAGAGAGATCTAGCTGACTCCGCTGGGTTAGACATGAGCGAGACCATGGATTCAGTGCGCAGCCTCGGTGATCTGCATCCGCGTAAATTGGTGGCCGGATTATTTAATGATGACGAACCAGACGAAGTGAAGCCGACAAAAACTGCTAGCGAAGCCGGGCAAGCGCCCCGACCAGCATTCGACCCCGACGCCACCTAGGCCTTTGCTGGAGTCAGGCTTAAGTTCATCCCGGCCAGGCCCCGAGGTTTCATGCCCAGGGTGCGGGCTATTTCACGCAGTGCCAGTGATGCAGGTGCATCAGGTTGGCTGAGCACCAACGGATTACCAGCGTCACCGCCTTCGCGCAGCGCCACATCGAACGGGATTTTGCCAAGTAGCGGTACTTGTTTGCCGAAAACTTTCGATAGTTGCTCGGCTACCAACGCGCCACCGCCCATGCCGAACAGGTCAAGTGGTTCGCCGCAGTGCGGGCACGGGAAACCGCTCATGTTCTCGATGACCCCGGCAACTTTTTGCTTAGTTTGTTCGGCGAGGGTGCCGGCGCGTACCGCCACATCTGCGGCTGCGGGCTGCGGGGTGGTTACGACCACTATTTCAGCGTCAGGCAGTAACTGTGCGGTGGAGATGGCGATATCTCCGGTGCCCGGTGGCAGATCAAGGAGGAGAACATCTAGATCTCCCCACCACACATCCGCCAAGAATTGTTCTAAGGCGCGGTGCAACATGGGCCCGCGGAAAGCAACCGGCTGGGTCACCCCACCCGGCTTGAAAGCCAGCATAGAAATAAGGCGTACCCCAAAAGCCATCGGCGGCATGATCATGCCTTCAACCATATTTGGCTGAGCTGTAGTGCCGAGCATGCGCGGGATTGAATGGCCATACATGTCAGCGTCAACGAGTCCGACTGCCAGACCCATGTCGGCCATAGCGACGGCGAGGTTCGCCGTGACCGATGACTTACCGACGCCGCCCTTCCCGGATGCGATTGCATAAACCCGAGTAAGTGATCCGGCTTGGGTGAATTGAATTTCACGGGCATCGTGACCGCGTAGCAGTTTCTTTAGATCGGCGCGCTGCTCGTCGCCCATCACATCGAGTACCACATTGACGCCGGTTACTCCGGGGATGGGCTTTACTGCATTTGTTACCCGCTCGGTTATGGTGTCGCGCATCGGGCAGCCCTGGATGGTCAACCACACAGTGACGGTGACGACGCCGTCCTTCGAACACTCGACATCCTTGAGCATCCCAATTTCGGTTATTGGGCGGTTGATCTCGGGATCTTTAACATCTGCAAGGGCAAGGTGAACTGCTGCTAGGTCAACGCTCATACCGACAGACTATCTAGGGTCCCCTGACTGCGCATTTGCCTCATCGAGTTTCTGGGTTAAATCCGCTAGCAGGTCGCGAATTTCACCATGGACATAATCGCGAGTCGCGACTTCCCCGATTGCTAGGCGCAGTGCCGCAATCTCGCGGGCTAGGTAATCGCTATCAGCTAGTAATCGCTCGGTTCGGGCGCGATCTTCTTGATATTGCACGCGATCGCGGTCGGCCTGTCGATATTGAGCGAGCAAGATCAGCGGTGCCGCATAGGAGGCCTGGAGCGAAAGCAACAAAGTCAAGAAAATGAAAGGGAACGGATCTACTCGCAACTCGACCGGGGCCAATGAGTTCCAGGTGACCCAGCCTACGACTACCGCGGTCATCCAGGCGATGAACGCCCATGACCCGATTCGCCTAGCTACTCGCTCGGAAAGTCGGCCAAAAAGCTCTGGATCATAGGAGTCCCGCAGGTGTAACCCACGCTCTAGTGGTTGATCCAAGCGTGACTGACGGCGCGGTGCTGAGTTAGCCAAGGTGATCACCGCCGTGAACTTCCTTCTCGCGCCAATCGCCGGGCAGCATGTGGTCGATAACGTCGTCAACTGTTACTGCACCGAGGAGTCGGTTGTTTTCGTCGACAACGGGTAGGGCGACCAAGTTGTAGGCGGCAAAAGTGCGCGCCACATCGGCGAGGTTCACATTCGGGCCGATAGGCACCAAGGTGGTGTCGACGATCGACGAAACCATGGTTGCGGGTGGCTCGCGCAGCAGCCGCTGGAAATGGCAGGCACCCAAGTACTTACCGGTTGGAGGTTCAGTGGGGGAGCGGGTCACATAAACCTGCGAGGCAAGTGCTGGTGAAAGATCAGCATTGCGGATGTGGGCCAGTGCATCAGCAACCGTGGCATCAGCTGGCAATACCACCGGTTCAGTCGTCATCATTCCGCCCGAGGAGAAATCGTCATAGGTCAAAAGGCGGCGAATATCCTCGGCTTCATCAGGCTCCATGCGCTCGAGGAGGTCTTCTGCTTGGGCTTTCGGTAGACCAGAAATCAGGTCGGCGGCATCGTCGGGGTCCATTTCCTCCAGGACGTCTGCTGCGCGCTCGGCCTCAAGCATCTGCAAAATCTCAACCTGATCGTCTTCGGGTAATTCTTCTAAGACGTCAGCAAGTCTTTCATCGTTTAATTCGCGAGCGACTTCAAGTCGCCGTTTTGGAGTTAAGTCATGTAGCACCGCTGCGATATCGGCGGCGGGAAGTGTTTCAAGACTTGCGAGCAGCAGTTCTGCAGGCTGGTCAGTAATGGGTAGTGAGAGGCCGTGGATCTCTGGCCATTGAACTATGAAGCGTTCACCGCGGCGGCGAAATCCTTGCCCACCTTTACGCACGAACAGCTGCGACACTAGCCAATCCTGTGCGCGGTTTTGCTCAACGGCCATGTCGAGGACTGAAACTTGTTCACCGACCGCGAGTAGTTCAACGGTTCGGTCGAGAATCTCGGCGGTGACGAGTGTTTCATTTGGCCGCTGTTCAAAGCGGCGCAGATTCACGGTACCGGTAACGATGATTTGCCCGGTATCAATATTGGTGACTTTGGTCATCGGGACGAAGATGCGCCGACGCGGCTGTACCTCAACAACTAGGCCGGTAAGCCGAGGCGGGTTATTGCCGCTACGGAGCACGACGATGGCATCGCGGACCTTGCCCAGTTGGTCGCCATTGGGGTCGAATACCCCAATACCGGCCAATCGGGCCAAGAAAACACGGGTCGCGGTGCTCGTCGTCACGACCGAAGGCTACCGTCGCTGGCGTGTCCACAGCCCCGCAGCCATCAACTAGCCTTGGCCGGCCCCCAGCGGTGGACCTCGCCTGGCTGGGAGTGGCCATCGTTTTTATCTCAACCTCAGGGCCGATCATCACGGTTATCGCTGCGCCAGCGCTGGCAATTGCCTTCTGGCGCTGCTTCTTGGGTTGGGGGGCCACCGGGGTTTGGGTCATGCTCCGCCAGCGCCAGGCCTTAAGGCGACTGAGCCGGCGCGAAGTCAAACTCATGATCGTCTCGGGGCTTTTACTCGGGGCGCACTTTGCCGCGTGGATCCCGTCGCTGCGGTTCACCACGGTCGCCTCGTCAACCGCACTGGTGGCAACCCAGCCGATCTGGGCGGCGCTCTTGGCACGATTACGCGGCGTCCACATCCCCGGGCAGGCCTGGTTCGGCATCGCGGTTGCGCTCTTGGGGATCTTGATCTTGACCGGAATCGACTTTACGGTCGACCCGACGCACCTTATTGGTGATGGACTGGCGTTACTCGGCGGCATGCTCGCCGCTGCCTATGTGACGGTGGCCGAGCAGGCCCGTCAGAGTGTCTCAACGTCGGTAACAACATTTGGCGTTTATGCGAGTGCCGGGGCACTGCTCGTGGTCATGTGCTTGGTGCTCAGGGTGCCGTTGGTGGGCTTTAGCCTGCGAGATTGGCTACTGATCTTGGCCTTAACAGCCGGGGCGCAATTACTCGGCCATACCCTCATCAACAAAGTGCTATCGACTACTTCGGCGACGGTGGTATCGCTGGCAATTCTCTTTGAAATGCCGGGATCTACCTTGGTGGCAGCGGTGTGGCTGGGCCAGATCCCACCACTTGGCATCATCCCGGCGGCGGCCTTGATGTTCGCGGGCTTAGTTATGGTGATTAGGTCTAGCCGTGTGAAAGAGGCCACAGAGAGCTCGCCAATCTAGTTTTCGGTTAGGCGCCGGCATGGAAGTGTCGATACGCTCACCTTGCCCTAAGGAGGCCCAATGACTAGCCCAAGAGTGCTCCGTTCGCGTCGCTCAAATCTTGCGGTGCCCGGTAGTAGCCCCAAGATGCTCGATAAAGCCAGGGGCTTGGCTGCGGATCAGATCTTCATGGATATCGAAGACGCCGTCGCCCCGATCGCCAAGCCAGAGGCGCGCAAGAACATTGTGGCTGCCCTAAATGAAGGCGGCTATGAGGGCAAGGTTCGTTCGGTTCGGGTTAATGACTGGACAACGCAGTGGACTTATCAAGACGTAGTCGAAGTCGTTGAAGGTGCCGGCCCGAATCTAGATTGCATAATGCTTCCCAAAGTTCAGATGGCCGATCAGGTAGTAGCCCTTGACCTACTGCTTACCCAAATTGAAAAGTCCAACGGCTTTGAAGTTGGCCGTATCGGGATCGAAGCGCAGATAGAGAACGCACTAGGCCTGATCAACGTCGATGCCATCGCACAGGCGAGTCCACGGGTCGAAACCATCATCTTTGGCCCTGCAGATTTCATGGCGAGTATCAATATGAAGTCACTTGTGGTGGGTGAGCAGCCGCCGGGTTATGACGTAGGCGATGCGTACCACTACATCCTGATGCGAATTCTGATGGCGGCACGAGCCTTCGACAAGCAGGCAATTGATGGGCCTTATCTGCAAATTAAAGATGTTGACGGCTTCCGCCGGGTTGCTGGCCGATCTGCGGCCTTGGGATTCGACGGCAAGTGGGTCCTGCATCCGGGCCAGTTAGACGCCGCAAATGAGATCTTCTCACCGCGCCAAGATGACTATGACAAAGCCGAAATGATTCTTGACGCGTACGACTACTACACCTCGGCCGCTGGTGGCGCTAAGGGCGCGGCGATGCTGGGTGACGAAATGATCGATGAAGCTTCGCGCAAGATGGCCCTGGTTGTTTCAGCCAAGGGTCGCGCTGCTGCGATGGCCCGCACCCAGACTTTCACCCCGCCCGAGTAGAGGATCCAAATGAAGAAGCTGGCTGAAACCGAGGGTCTCACGGAGATTCAAGTTGACATCATTGCTGCGATTCGAGATTTCGTCGACAAGGAAATCCTGCCTGTTGCAACAGAGCTTGAGCATAAGGATGAGTACCCGACCGATATCGTCAATGGGCTCAAAGAGCTTGGTGTCTTTGGGCTAATGATCCCAGAGGAGTATGGGGGCCTGGGTGAGTCTCTGCTCACTTACGCACTTGTTGTCGAGGAAATTGCCCGCGGATGGATGAGTGTCAGCGGCGTCATCAACACGCACTTCATCGTGGCCTACATGCTCATGCATCACGGTACCGAGCAGCAAAAGCAGTACTACTTGCCACGCATGGCAACAGGTGAGGTGCGCGGTGCGTTCTCGATGAGTGAGCCAGGCTGTGGTTCTGATGTGGCCGCTATCACCAGCAAGGCGGTCAAGGACGGCGATGACTATGTACTCACCGGCCAGAAGATGTGGCTCACCAATGGGGGCTCCTCAACATTGGTCGCGGTGCTTGTGCGAACCGATGCCGATGTGGCAGCCGATGCCAGCGTCTACAAGAAGATGTCAACTTTCTTGATCGAAAAGCCTTCGGGGTTTGGTGAAGTAATTCCGG
>FLOH01001195.1_pt1 | contig 42003 bp, 53 predicted proteins | sample 756751 | NCBI WGS metagenome assembly FLOH01 (sample SAMEA4026879, study PRJEB14308) | marine metagenome | biome: coastal water; material: water | depth 74 m
AAGGCTGAGAAATTCCTGACAGAACTGTCTAAGCGTAAAAACTGGGGCGGCGTTGACTTCTTTGCAGCACATCTCTACCCAGAGGGCAGTACGAATCAAGCATCCCAGTGGATTGACTATTTCGATGACACGAAGGCGCTGTTGAAGAAAATGAAAGCCCCGAAGAATGCGGGCAAAAGTTCTTCAACGATTTGGGTTACTGAGACTGCTCTTGGCCTGCTGTCCGGTGGAATATCGGCGGAGAAGATTGAGCAGTACACGGCGAAGATCGCTGATCGTGGCGCATCGGTTGTTATCTGGTATGCCTGGGACCGTGAGGATCTGGGCGGAGCCTGGATTGGTCCGGGGACGTACATGTGGGAAGCCATCAAGCGTCACTGGAAATAAGAACCATGCAATCTGCATTTCACATGTGAGATTTGCATGGTTTTCATGTTTGGGCACTTGTAGGTAAACCCTTACAGGTAGGCATTACCTGTGCAGCATTAACTTCTCTAAGGCATTACCTGTGCAGCATTAACTACGGTAAGGCACTACCTGTGCAGCATTAACTACAATGGAGGAACAAAATGAAGACCGTCGGCGGAGATGAATTCAAGGCTGCAATCAAAGCCGCAGGTATCGAACCGGGCTTGAAGTTTTGGCACGATTGGGATAAAACTGACTGGAATGGTCGCTCTGGCTGGGCTGGAAAAAATGGGAACCCGCAAGGTCTCTTACTGCATCATAACGGCGGAGCCGCAACCGAATCCACGGAAGCGAAAGACAACAAGGATTGCAGCAAGGACGAGAACGGTGCCAAGTATGTGAACCGGCACCCGGACTTCGACTCCCCCGCTTCACAGTTCTTCCTCAGGCGCTGCGGTCAACTAGACATCAACGGATTCACCCAGTGCTACCACGCCGGTAAGGGCGACTTCACCGGAACCGAATGGAACGGCCATAACATCCCGCGCGACTCTGGCAACTCGTACCTGATGGGTATAGAGATCGCTTCCAAGGGAAACCGGAACGACTTTACTGAAGCGCAATGGAGCACACTGTCGAAGCTCGCTGTCTGCTTGAAGGATTTGTACGGATGGAAGGACACCGGAACGTATTACTTCCCACGACACAAGGACTGGGCTGGTTCACGCAAGAACGACATTCAAGCCAGCAACAAGTTTGTGCAAGGCAAGTTTGAAGAGTACGGCAACGATGTCTGGTGGGACGGTCAAGTACCCGACTACCTGCACATGATCGATTTGCAGGCAGACCCTGACACACCTTACGCAGGCTCGTGGCGTTTGACTATGAGGCTCCACGATCTGGGTTTTGGTGCTCAGTCAAAAAAGCCAATCAATGGCGAACAGAGTTGGCCAACGAAGAACTACACACTCTGGTGTGAAGCAAACGGTGTAGACCCCGAAGCCGTATACAGCGGTGAGGTTCACTCAACAATATTTGATACGCGGCCTATCTGTGAATGCTGCGGGCAGGAGTTACCAGAATGAGTCATTTCAGGCCAGACGAATGGTTGAAGTTCATGTTGGTTGTCACAGTGCCAGTCACGTTCATACTCATTCTGCTGATGATCACGTTCAGAGACAGAGTGCTTGACCCCGTTGTATCCGGCGGAATGATCGCACTTTTAGGCGCAATCGTGGCGATAGTTGTTACTAAAGGAGACAATAAAAATGAACCCAAAATTTGATAACGCTGAAGACGAAGAGAACTACAACCTGAAAGACATCGTTCCCGCACCTTTTAATGACAAAGCCAGTGACGAAGATGAGGTTACTGATGAGGTCGATTAAGAAGCAACAGGAATGGGCGAAGGGCCAGATCAATAACCCTAGCCAAGGCTGGGATGGAATGTGCCAGTCGTTCTCGCGCCAGTCATACGGCATGGGTGGTTTCGGTGGCTCAGCCACTATCGCTTGGGGCAACGTTTCGGAAAAATTTAAGCACAAGATCACAAAGTACAGCGACAAAGAATGGTGGTCGGCTGTTCCTGAAGGAGCGATCCTGTACTCGACTTCCGGTCAGTACGGCCATGCTTGGCTGGCTGCCGGCGACAGTGCCGCGTACTCCAACGATTACAAACGGTCTGGTCAAATAGATAAGTGCCCTGTGGATCTTCCGGGCTGGAGCAACGTGAAGAAAGCCACGGTCGGTTACATTGACGGCTGCCAGTGGTACGACAAGGACGGCAGTAAAAGATTCGGTTTGTCATTCGACCTGTGGGATGGGAAAATTCCGCCGTTTGAAAACGTCATGGCTGCGTTTGAAGATCCTGTACTCGCCAATAAAGCAGTATGGCGCCTTACTTGCCGTCTCAATGATATTGGGTTTGGTAAAAGTAACCCAGTCGCTTACGAGCAGACCTGGCCGAACAAGAACTATGGATTGTGGGCTGAAGCCAACGACGAAGATCCAGACAAGTTTAACGAATCAATATTCAACGACATTTTTAGTTAATGAGAGGCACGGGTATGGACACCGTAAAACGAAAGAACTGGTTCAAACGGCTATTCATCTTAGATTACGATGTCCAGCTTGCACCACTACTAGAATCAATCGACCCGATTCTAGAAAACATCCAAATCCAACAGATTGAAATTGACGACGCACACCTGAAAATTGATGGTCTCAGCGAGGCAGTGAAGGTTGTTGTTAGGCAGGTTGAATCTGTTGACGAGAAACTCAACTTAATAAAGACCTTCAACTATCATGGTAAGATCCTGTACGCACAAGCCGATATTGACATGAATGCTAGCGGCAATAGTGACATCGCGGTATCGATAGACAATATTAATAAGGCCGCGTATCTGCGCTTCGGTTCTTCTGAAGCCGTGGACACCGTTAACGCTGTATGGTTCATCTCTAAGACTGGCAACAAGGTCAAGAACGACTTCGGTGACGAACTATCCCCCAGCGCACCACGGTTGACAGTTCAAAACTTCCTGCGGATGACTCAGGAGAAGCAGGGCGATGAACCGCTCGAAGATCTGGTTCCACCTCATACTCACGACGTTTACCAAGATGAGATTGAGGATCTGGATATTCGTGTTGAGATTCTTGAGTCAGCGTCAAGTGCTGAGGCGTTTGATGACAGCGAACTTAAAAAAGGCATTGCTGAGAACACTGCCAGTATTGCAGTTAACACTGCCGGTATTGAATCAAACAGTATCGCTATTGGCGCAAACTATTTTCGATGTGAAGAGAACGAATTAAAAACTATCGAAAATGCTTTCCAAATCGCTTTAGTCGATGCTCGTGTAGAAGACATCGAAGAGTTCCTTGGCGGTGTTTACTTTGAAGTCTCGTTAGGTATTGATCGTTGGACTTTTGACACGGGATCAGTGCCTGGTGAAGGTAACTTCACTGCGTCCTCGTATAACTTTTCAGCAACCAACACAGAATATCGGGTCAACGAATTTGCCGCTGGTCAAGAAATCCTCGACTGGGTGGATGCTCGACCTGGTGATAAGTTCAATGTTACTGCCCAGAACAATGGAAACACCAACTACGGTAAGTACGTTATCAGCACTATCGAAAATTCAGACGGCATTTGGGACATCACGGGTGAATTCGTTGAAGGTGAAGGTAGGCTGACTGCCGGTTACGGTTACTTCATTGAGATCCTACACGGGTCAAGGCAGTTTGAAACCAAAGACCCGGCCAACAAACTTTCATCTGCAATCATGGCAGCAAACAACTTTGACGAGTTCAAAGCACTGCTCACTGACACATTAAAAGACTAAACTCAACGGGGGCGTTCTAGTAGCCGGAGCGTCCCCGTTCCTGCAATGGCTAAATTAGGTTTCCCCGCCCGGTGCGGGTAGACCGCTTCTCTCAAAACACAAAATGCCCCTGTCAAGAATCTCTTCAGTGAGAAACTTGGCAGGGGCTTTTTTGTTTTTTGGGGTCTCTTACTGGCGACATGCACTTCCTTGCGTGTTGGGCCAATGAGATTTTCCTTTACCGTTATCGAAGATCGACCAGAATGCCCATTCTTGGTAGAAAGGGTGCCAGCGATGCGCGGGTGTGGCGCGCAGTTTTTCTCCTATCTGGAACGCTTGTTCTTTCGGCGCTCCCTGTTCACGCATTGACTTTTGGATACGCCAGCCAGCGCCAACAGTAAAAGCAAGTGACATTTGGTAAGCGCCTTTATACTTCTTGGATCGGCTCATCGCACCGTAAACGTCACTAGACTCTGAACCGCGTATCTGTAACCGGCACTTGTTCCATCGACCTCGATACTCCGGTCCTTGGTAGAACGAGACGGTTGTCGGCAGGTACTTCTCGCCCTTCTGAACGACGCTAGGATAATCCATCCAGCCGTCAGCGCCGTCGTCGATGTTTGATGCAGCAGGCACCATCAGCGCAACGCTGAGCAGCGCGGCGGCTATCACTCTTTATCCACCAATAGTTGAGCAAAAGCATAAGCCGTTGCTGGATTTGTATTAACCATTCGCTCTGCCTTTCCTAGTCGGTCAATCATTGATAGAAGAGTATCATACGTCATTACGACCCTTGCATCCCCTACCGGCGCACGCCGCTTTTTGTGAACGACCACACCGAATAGAAGCCCAGAGTTTTTCCTCTGCTGCTCAACATCTTCAAGCCATTCGTTGTAACGAGCAGTGGCGTGATCTTTTGCTTGCACAGTGACAATGCCTTCGATGTGAACATCGCCGAGGTCGCCCTTACCAGCCTGCGCTGGTCTAAAAGCTTTGAGCCTCAACTTGTGCGCGTAGTCCCTAAGGGACGACTCGAAAGCCGTCCCCTTGACCTTGTTTGGGTTGACCATGTTTCTCCTTAGATGTCTACTATTTCACAGCCGGTGTCGGCAGAACACGCAAGTTCGCGCGACCCTATTGTTCCATCTTCTAGTTCATACATAATTAAATCAGCAAAGCGTACTTCTTTAGGGCTAGACTCAACTAAAGCCTCGTAAGCTTCCTTATTCAGCTCCGTGTACGGGGCTTGCTTATAGGTGTGTTCGCTGTACGGCAAGAAGCTGATGCCAGCCACCGAATCCCAATTCTTGTAAACCCAGTTAGCCACCTCAATCCACTCATCAGGCCGAACATTCACCGTGATCGAAACCATGTGCTCGCTGTAATTAAGCCGATACACTTTGTACAGTTCTAGGTGCTCAATCGCTGAGACCTTCTCACGCAACCTAGAACCGTCAGGAGCCTTAACCGGGAACGAGAACACTGTTGTCCGATCTGGTGCCGTGAGATCCGGCTCGTTAGGAACACCACTGTCAATCATCAACTTAGTCAGCGGGTCACTATTGCTCCCGCGAACCGTACGCGCGTAATACTCACTATGCCACGGATGAATGCCACTAGACACACCAGTCAGTTGAGACACAGTGCCAGAAGGCTTCACAGTCGTCACAGCAACACTCGCAGTAATACCCATCCGCGAAGCCCACTCTTCATTGATCGTCACCGCACGCTTCTTCATGGAGGCAAGACGGGCAGGGAGCTTGGTATCGAACGGATTGTTAAACATGTGGTTACCGTAGATCCCAGTCAGTGATACGCCCAACAGACGCTCTTCCTCCGCGTTCTCACGCCACTCTGCGCGAACGTAATGGAAGTTGGTTAACGTCGATTGCCAGGTGCCCAGGATTGCAGCAATGGTTACCTTATGAAGCACATCGGCTTCTGAATCTTCAGGACGGATTACAATTTCCGAAAGATTACAAAGACCCTTGCTCCGAAGCGAGATCTCTCCACAAGGATTCGTGCCCTCAATCAACTCTCCGTAACGGCGATCAGGAGACGCATTTCGCACACCTTCCAGGTTAAAGATTCCACGCTCACCCGACTGAGACTCAATCAATGCCGACCACTCATGCAAAAAGATCTCCGCTGAAGGTCGGCGAGTGTAAACCGCACTGTTGTTCGCAAGCGCGCGTTGCCCATTGTTCTCCCACCAGGCACCGCTCTTAGCCTTAGCCATCTCAGGATTGCTCAGATCAGACAGAGAAATCAAAGCTGAACGGCGAACACCACCACTGACAACAACGTCACCAATCTTGCAAACAAGATCGTGGACCTCAATCGGTGAAAGTCTGCGACCGACTGCACCACGGAAAGTATCAATGGTGAATTGGAACAGTTGCTCTAGCGGCTCAGGGCCAGACGCGCGCCCACCGAAGGTGCTTAGGCGAGCACCAAACGGGCGAACCTTGGAAACATCCCACATCGGCATATACCCTGAATATAAGTTTTCAATCAACGTGCGGAAGGCAGTAGCCCAACCTTCACGCGAATCAGCAACCTCAATAACTTCCTCCGTGTCAATAATCTGATTCGGTACCGGAGCCATCTGCTCAACATGCTTGCGTTCAACACTGAAGCCCATGCCAGTGCCGCACATAAGAATGAACATGATCTCATCGAAAGCCCGGTGATGATCCACAGCAATAAACGCACAGTTGTACCCAGCAAAATGTGATCGTTCTAAAGCTGGGCCAGCCGACATGAGCGCGCGCATTGAAGGCATAACATCCCGGTTCAGGATTGCCTTGCGTACTTCCTTGAACGAATCATCCTTCGGATCGACACCATAGTTTTCGCTCAGGTGCTCGCGGAAAAACTCAATGTATCGGTCAACTGTCTCCGTCCAAGTTTCCCGGCGGTTGTCTTCATCGCGCCATCGAGCGTACCGTGACGTATGTATGAAGCTTTCATACGGTGTCATTTTTCTCATTTACTGATCCTCTTTCTTTGGGCTATACCCGTGCTTTTGTTTGCGCTGTACTTGAAGTAAAACTAGGTAACCAATCAGATCCTCAACAGTATCTTCGTGTAGGAACTGGCTACCTTTAGCAAGACGATTCAACTTGTCGTCTATGCGTACAAGCAACTGCTCTTCGGCTGACTGCCTAGAGAACACGCGAATAGGCTCCGCGAATGAGTTACCGTACGACTGGTTTTTAGTAATGAGTAGCGCGGCCAACTGGTCGCACTGTTTTTTGATCATTCGCTGTGTATCAGTTAGTTCGATCATTTTTCCCTTTCATGGATTTAGTTATTCTTATATTCCAAGCCTTGAACTCGATCGTCACGCATCAGAACATTCCTTCGTCATAACGCTCAATGCGCGCCATGATTAACGGCAGGTATTCCTCGGTCATCTCAATCCCGATCACGTTGAAACCTTCAAGCAGTGCGGCTTCAATCGTTGCCCCGCTGCCAGAGAACGGTTCTAGGATCGTCCCGCCCGGTGGGGTGACTAACTTGCACAGGTAGCGCATCAGCGCGAGGGGTTTCACTGTGGGGTGCGCTACGCCGTCAACGTTTGGGCGCTCCTTTTTGTTGGCTTTGGGGCAGTAGAAGAAACGTGACGCGCCGCCGCTGTCGTTGTAGCCTTCTCGCGTTTCGCCTGCAACTATGTTGCTTTTCAAATAACCGTGGAAAGAACTGTCGCGCTGAGTTCTCATTCCGGGCCGATTCCCACTCTGCCTGTCCAACTCAGCGGCTTGTGACTCGTCAAGGATGACGTTGGCAGGCCAGCGGCCTTTGCCGATCAGCGACGCAGCACCAAACGCGCCGTCAATCGCACCGGCGCTGTTCTGTTGCCGCTGCACCTTTGCGGGGTCGTATTCCGCGCCCATGTCAATCCTCGACCCGTCAATGTTCAGCGCACCCGTCCCATGCGTGAGCACGTTCGCCGCCACCGTCCCAATCAACGGTTTACGGGCCACCACGATCGGTTCGTGCGCGGGCTTGAGTGCGGTGCCCCAGCCTTGCCATTGTTGGGCTGCGGGGGTTGCGGGGGCGGGTGGCACATATCCGCGACTTGGCGCGGTTGTCAGCAGTTTGTCGTTGTGTGAAAAGCCAGCAACGGTGAAACCAACGCCTTCGTTTTGTAACGCACCAGAGCGCTTATCAATCCCCTTGCTCACATCGTGCGATTTCGGGAACCCGCTGCCATACATCCACGCAATCGAATCGCGCACCTCAAAACCCGCATCCTCAATCGCCACCGCCAAGCGGTGCCAAGTGCGAGTGCCACCAAAGGCAAGTAGGTGACCGCCGGGCTTCAGTATGCGGTATGCGTTCTCCCACACCTCAGGGTTGTAAGCAATTCCTGACCCGTCCCAGCCCTTGCCCATGAAACCTAGTTCATACGGCGGGTCGGTGACAACCGAATCAACGCTGTTCTCAGGCAGCCCGCGCATCACCTCAATGCAATCGCCCTCGTACAACGTCACGCGATCATTTGCAAAATACTCGTAAGACTCCAGTGCCTGCTCCATTTTTCTTCTTCTCCTCGTCTATGGTTTTAATAAGTGCCTTTACAGTCTCAACAATCATTGAGACAATGAATACGGTAAGTCCAATAATGAACGCAGTTACTACCACGGTCATAAGGACAGTAGCAACGGCCCAAAATGTGTCACTCATCAGTCATCACCTTCAACACGATCAATATTGAACAGGCTCACGAACCCATCAATACGGTCAGCTAGATTCAGCAAATGAGCAGCCACCATCCGTGCGCCACTAGGTGTGAGCATTACGTTAGAGACAACAGAGTCGTCAACAGCGGTAGCAGCACCAGAGAACAGCGACACCGACACTAGCGGAATCAGACTGTCTGGATCGCTAGATAATTCAACAGGAATGTTCTGGATTAATAGAAAGTCCGAAATTTCCTCAACACAATGAATTTCCAGTGATGAACCATTCAGCTCAATCTCTGCTTCAATAGGATTCTCGTTGTCGTCATCGTATTCTGCCTGATTGAAAAAATCATCTTTCATAGTATTTCACCTTCTTCGTTTATCTGGTTCCGCAGTTTAGTGAACGCGCTCGCTAGCCTGTAACGGTAAGTCATTCTGGGCATCCCGCACTCTTCAGCGACTTGCCGGTCGTTGAAGTCAGGAAATTCAAGCCAGTTAGTAACGGCAGTAAACTCACTGTCGCTAAGAACTTCCCGCATCTTGTTAGTCAACTCCGGTGTCAGCGGGTCGAACCCGTTTTTTAACTTAGCCGGTTCACCAGGTTCAGCCACATACTGGAACTTGAAAAGCTGGTCACTGAGATTACTGAGTGACCGCCGTGTAAGCCCATACGGGTTGAGGTTACTAGCGATGTCGTTGGCGATCTCGTTTACGAGCGAGGTACGGAAACTAATAATGTTTTCTGTATCCGCCTTACTGACTCGTTCAAGGAACACGCACTGCGCTTCCGCAAGGCAGTCTTCCTTACCGTATTCTTTTTCGTATCTGCGTGCAGCGCGAGTGATCGCTGGCTTGTACTTTCTAAGCAGATATTCCATTGCTTCTTGGTCTCCACTTTGCGCTAGACGTATGCTGGAAAGGTCGAAGCGTTCGTCGGTCTCTTGCATGTTCCCATCTCCCTACTTGTAAGCATCGCCCCAACTTGAGCCAATGACCTCGCCATCAGTATTCAGAGGTAAACCCTGAAAACCCTTACCTTGCATTACCTTGGATATTTTCGCAATAATTTCTTCTGCTTCCCTTACTGGTGCTTGTGCCAGAATCTCATCATGAATAGGAAGGAGTAAATATTCGCCCAGCCCAGCCTCAAAAAGATCGACGATAGCCTGAGCCATAATGTCTCGCGCCGTGCTCTGAACCATGTAGTTCGTCGCGGCATACAAGCGTTCACGATCTAACGGCAAATGCCTGCCCGTCGGTGTGATGACTTCCCGTGCGCCATACTGCGCGTTCTCTTGTAAAACCCGCGAGTACTTTTTGATGCCCGTGAATGTCTCATCGAAAGCATGGATCGCTCGCTGAACATCGACCAGTTTAGCCCCAGTCTGCCTAGTGAGTGTTGCGGCACCACCACCGTACACTTTGCCGAAACCAACACCTTTTGCGAGTTTCCGTTGAAACTTCGTGAAGTCGGGACCGAACAGTTTGTCTGCCGTATAGTCGTGCAGATCACCACCAGCCATGATCGCTTCAGTCATGTTCTTGTCGCCACTGAGTGCAGCAAGCACACGCATCTCGATCTGCGAGTAGTCAGCAGCGATCATTACTTTTCCGGGGTCAGCGATGAAACACTTTCTGATCGTCGCGTCTCCAGAAGGTAACTGCTGCAATGGTGGTCTAGACACGGACATTCTTGCTGTTCGAGCCTGCAAGCCGTTGATCCACGGATGTAAACGGTCACCAGAGTCTTTCAGTGCCAGGAACGCCCCAGTGTAGGCGACACTCCACTTGTCGGCACGTTTAGCCCGAAGGATAGCGACCGCAAGCGGGTTAGGCTCACGAACACCAAGCCTGTTCCACTGAGAGTCAAGGTCGGCTAGTGGAAGCAGAACCGCACGGTCAATCTTGGTCGAGCCAGAGGCGGTCAGTTCGGTGAAAGTTTCACCCATAGCCTCCAAAGCATCCGCCACCTGTTTCGGTGAACCGATCTTCTCAACACCGTAACCTTCAGCGATCACAGCGAACTCAGACGCTTCCATCTGAAGTTGGCCGTGCAGCTTTTGAACATATGGAACATCGAGCAGCATCCCTCTCCGCTGAAGAACACACAGCAACTGCATCAGATGTAACTCAAACTTGAGCAAATGTTGAAGACCAGAACCAAGGATCAGTTCTTTCAGTTCATCAAACAGTCGCCGTGTAAGAATGACATCCATGCCAGCGTAATGCGTGTACACAGGGTTATCGATGTCAATGCGCGCCCAGCCTTCGTCCTGTTTCCAGCCATTAAACTTGAACACTTCGTTCAGTTCTTTCTGCCCATCTTGCGCGGTAGAATCTACCCACACTAGAGCCAGATCTTTGAGACTGTGCCCAGTGCCACCTTCACTTTTGGCTCTAGGATCTATAAGGTGAGCCATGATCTTAGTGTCGAAAACGCGACCCTCTAGTTTTTCGAGGGTAACGATCCCGGCTCGATCCATCGAAAGAAGATCGAAAGGAGCGTTATGAAGAATGAACTTATGCTTACTAGCCCAAACCGAATCGATCTCTTTCCGGTGCTTTCTAGGATCAAGCACATACGCGGTGTCCCGGTCACCGAACTGGATGAGTCGGACTTGGTAGTTTGGACTGAAAATATCTAGACCAGTGGTCTCTGTGTCAACAGCGATCGGTCCTTTAGTTGCCGATAGCCATTCCGAGAATCCGTCAGTGTCAGTCTTTATGTCTACTCTCATTCCTCTTCCTCCTCATCTTCATAGTAGTCTTCGCGTAGTTTAGTGATGAAGCCAAACGAGTGATCGCTTGTTGTAAGACGAGAGTTGTACTCCGTCTCTTCTTCTTCGATTTCTTCTTCGACCTCATCCGGCCCTACCGTGATTTCAAGTAGTGTCAGGCCGAGAAGCTTTACAATAAAATTAGGCATACTATAAATCCTCCAAATCTGCACCACCACTTACGGTTGCTACGGTCGCCGTAACCTTCTCTTTATTGTCTGAAGGTCTCGACTTCCGAATACCATCAAACACCGTTTTGTTGCCGTGCCCTATTCTTTTGTGTAGACCACGCTCTTCAAGCATTGAGAAGAACTTACGCCGGGTAACAATCTCTTGAGGCTTCAGGTTCTCTTCCTGAGACCAGTCAAGATAGTCGCTGAAGATAACACTTCCAGCAGCAGAAACCGCATCAACATCCTGCGAGTACATACCCGGAAGGAAACCCACCATCGGATCACTATTTGCCCTGTAATCCCCGGTTGCTTCCATGATCTTGAGAGGGTCATCTAGACCGCGCCGATACCATTCGACACTGCCTTGGATAGCCCAGTTCAAAATGCCTTCGGCTTGACCTTGCAGATTTTGCTGCAACTTGTGGTCGCGCTCTTCAGGCTTGAAGAAACGATTGAACTCAATCATTTTTACCCTGCGCCAAAGTCCTTCATCTTGACCTTTGAAGTTAGGCTTGTTGTTAGTAGCCAACATCAAAAGGAACGTCGGCGTGAAAGTAAAGAATTCTTTATGAAGGAACCTAGCCGTTACCGGCTCTGAGCCGGTCATCGATTTTAAGAGCGCCTCCGCCATCGGTCGATCCGCTTCACCTTCCGAAGCCATAGCAATTCTGGCTCCGAGTAGTGCAGCAATATCGTTTGGAATACCACCGCTGGCTTTTTTCTCGAAAGTAGAGAAAGGAGTCACTGTAGTCACTGAGCGAAATACATGCGTTAACGTAGCAGTGAAAACAGTTTTACCGTTCGCACCAGTTCCCCAAAGCACCGAGAACGCCTGCTCCGTATTATGCCCTGTGATACCGTAGCCGACAAGCCTTTGAAGGTAGTCAACCATTTCAAGGTCGCCTTGCATGACCTCAGACAGGAACTTTGTCCACATGTCGGACACAGCATCGGGTCGATAGTTGACTTCGATCCTGCGAGTTAAAAGCAGGTCGTTGTCTGTCTCCAATAGATCGCCCGTGGTCAGGTCAACCACACCATTCTTCACTGCCAGTAAGTCAACATGTGAATCGAATTCACTAATATCGGTAGCAACGCTGCGTAAAGATTGTAGTTCCTTTATCGCTGCATCGATACCGCGTGTTGACTGACAGTATTTGCTCCAACCATTCCAGCGTTTCGCGTCACTCTGAGCCGGGATAGTTAGTGCATTCTCCGCCATCGTTTCTGCGATTCTCTTTACTAGGTCCGACGTTTGTTGAACTATTGATCGGACTGTACCCAGATTGTCGTGTCGCCACACGCCGTCAGATGCGATAAGCCACCCCATTTGAGGCGCGAATCGGATAGCCTGGCCATTGCTGCTTGAAATGGCAGCCACGAATCTAGCGTTACCTAGATCAGTGAGCGGGAACAAGACTTCATCCCTAGACATCTGAACAGCCGTAGCAAGACTGATGTCAGACAGCCGACTAATGTGCTTAATCAGGTCGTCTTGGAACGTCTCCGGTGATTCGGAATACCAGTCAGCCAGATCGGTTCCTTCTCGCATCGGTAGCGTCCTAACAGTCACACCGATGTTGATTAGTTCCTCTGACAGTCGAGCAGCGAAACGGCCCCCAGCTTCGTCTCCATCACCTATAACAACTGCCGGACGGCCTTTTATCCATTCCTTGATAGTGTCAGCAATGTTGCCTTGAGCCGCGCCCCGAACAGCGATAGAGTCATAACCCGCAGCAGCAGCCGTGAGAGCATCTCCTGGACCTTCTGTCACGAGTACCTCTTGGTCGTCGCTGCCTCCGTGAAAGTAGCCCAGTTTACTCCATGACGAGTTGTCCGGGTTGCGTGGGCCTAACCAGCGAACTTGAGCGTCCGGCGAAAGTGCCCTACCCTGGTATCCACGGATTACGCCTTCCGGGTCACAGAAAGGAACCATCAGCCTCTCGTCGCTACCGTCGGAACGGCTAACGTAAGAGCCTAGTTTTAAGGTTGCTGCTAGGACACCAGTCACCCCAAATCGCTCCTTAGCGTACGTTAGAGCCGTTTCGCTTAGGGGGAGATTGTTGATAAACTGTTTTGCCTGCTCTAAGTGAAATTCTGAAAGTGGCTCAGTATTGGACACCATATCGGCAGATCCAGTCATATTGCTTAAATCACCAAAAGTGAGTCCCACAGCCGCGATAACGTCGGAGGTCTTGCACCCAGCACGGCATTTCAAAAGAGCCTTAGAATTAGCTACAGTGATCCTAAGCGACGGCTTTGAGTCATTATGGGAAGGACAGATAGCCACAAAGCCATCGATCTCCGGTGTCACCCCCTGAAATTTATCCAGCAAGTTTTGAAACTCCATTACTAACTCCCTCTGATAGTTGTTTTGCTTCAAAGATTTTGAGTGCTAAATCTAGCGCCTTCAGATTGTCCACAGTGATTAGACCAGAGCCAGTGCGCCATGCCTCCGTGGATCCCAGTTTGTAGCCGTCTGGTGGAACCGAGCCGACAGTTCCTAGACTCGTCTGCATACGTTTAATTCGGCTTTCGTACGCTCGCGCATCCGCACCGGAAGCGAACCTTCGGTGATCGATCAGCGTCCAGCCGTGCTTAATGTACCCGTAAGTTCTGCCCTGAAGGTTGTTCGTGATACCTATCTGGTTGTCACGGATGAACTCAGCGTGATCTCGCGTCAGCAGGTAAACAAATCCTTCAAGGTCATCTTGAAAACCGCGTTTGCAGCACTTTGAACACCCGCCTTGCTCAGCAGACTTACTTCTCATCGAGGCCCGGAAATTGTGAAGCCACATGTCAATATCGTGACCGTTCGGGCAGGTCAGTTTAATGCGTGCAGCATTCTGATTACCTTTAGCCATGTACATCTCAGCATAATAAATCTCAACATCGGTGTGACCATTCAAGGCAGCGAACTCAGACACATCTTCCGGTGCAATACGATTTTTACACGCTTGGCAGTGGGTGTGCCCGTTGTTTTTAAGGTTGTTAAGGATAGGTGAGCATGCCGTGTCACAGACAGCACAGACACCAGGAATTGGTGTTCTAGCACCTTCGTAAACCCAACCTTCTTCCACAATGAAGTCCGGGCATTTTTCGTTCAGCCAAGCTTTAACTTCTTCGTCAGTGAATTTAACTCCATGCTGCATGTCCATCTCCTCACTCATTATGGTCGACCCAGCAAATCGCGCATAGCGGTGCTGGGTGTGTTTTTACTACTGCCGGTGACTTGCAAATAAAGCATTCGTCTAGATTATTTACTGTTTCCATTATTTCTCCTTTGATAGTTGGTTAGTGCGCGGAACAGTCAGGTTTGACCCTGACCGCCCCCATGCCTTAAGGCATATCCGAAAACGGATTGTATCGATCGTACTGTGTTTCTTTAGGCTCCTTACTGCCAAACTTCCTGATGCTCGACACCAGAATGAAGATCGCACCCACACCAATTAACGCAGCGAACACGATCAACAACTCGTTCAAGAAGCAGCGCCAGTCAGCGTCACCGATGACTTTACGAAGCGTCTGTTAAGCCCAGTGCTCTTCTGGACGAACTCCACTGGCTCTAGCGCCATGTCACCGAAAGCACTACCGCCGAATCCTGCCAGTTTTGCTTCCACTTCACCGATACTTTTTGCCATGCCCCAACTCCCGGTGTGGAACTCGAACACACCAAGCTCATATAGACCCTGTACCCGGAAACGAAGCGTGATGTCGGGGGCACACCCAGTGCCGTTTTGAGCCGCTGCTTTTCGCTCTTCAATAGACTTACCTGCCATCGGGCAAGCGTCTCCTGCCTGATCTTCTGGAAAAGTGAGCACTTCGCCGTCACACTTATGCACGGGACCAGAGCGCCCCCACAACGTCATGCCGGAAAATACCTTCTCCAGAATGATCGGGATCGATGTAGCGTCGGTAAAGACCTCGAACGGTTGACGCTCGTTGTCCCAACTCTGAGATTCGCCACCAAAAGCTTCAGCGATGGCTTTAGTTACATCGGGATCATCTGATGTCAGTCGCCATGCTTCTAGGCTCTGTGGGCGCTTACCAACTAAATGACCTGCTCGAAACCGTCCAACTGTCTCGAATGACTGCCGTGGTGCTGCGTCTGCTTCTACTGCGAAAATATTGATACCCATTTACTTGTTACCTTTCGATAGTGATCTGAATGATTTGTTTTTTCTAACTAATTGCTTTGTGCAATGGCACCATGCGGTCGCTGATTTAAGTCCATACAACGTAACAGTTACGTCTTTGTGTTTCGGACAATGCAGCGTTCGCGCGGTTCCGTTCATCACCTCTTTCATTTGAAAAGTGGGCTTAGTGGACGGCCTTTAACGGTCTTGCTCTGTTCCTGCAACCACTCGTAAACGTGGTGGCGCAGAGCCAGGAACGTGTCGAAAACTTCCTGACCGCACTCATACGGGTAAAGCGTGTGCTCATCCTCGCGGATATGTAGCACCGCACCGCCAGTGATCGTCGGAATTGGAACCTTGTTTCCGTCGGCACGAACAATGTGGTCGGCAAACCGATAGGCAGCCAACTGAAGCGCGGTGTCCGGGTATGCGCTCTTCGATGTTTTATAGTCGAGAATGACTGTCTCTCCACCGATCTGGCAGATAGCATCAAATGAGCCAGCGTAACGGTGTGTGTCACTCCAGACAGTTTCTTCCATCATCAAGAACTCTGGCTGGAACTCGTCAAGAAACATTTGAAACTGTTCAGCGTGACCCTTCGTTTCTGGTGTGACCCGTGGCTTCTCACCGAGAGCCATACTTTCAAAGATATTATGTGCGTCGGTTCCGATAGATGCCCTACCCTGAGTGAAGCGTCGTGGGGCGTTTTTGAGCATATCCACGGCTGCTTCTCGTTCACCAGAAACGGCTAGATTAACGATTGCTCCTAAGTTGTCGTAAGCGTATTCTGCGACCAGCTTTTGGCCCCAAAATTGCAAAAACGGCTTCGGCACCGCATTCAGTACGCTCGTTACTCCGGGAACTTTCTCGCCTGTGGTTGGCTCAACATAGAACCTAGACCCAGATCGTGTCAGCGTTGCGACTTTTGGTGTTGTCATAACGTTACCTTTCTGTTACATTATTGTGTTTACCTTGTGGAAAACGTGCCCAGTCACGGACTCGCACCGTGGAAACTGCCTTTTCTGGGCCAAACCGTATAGGTGGTATAGGTTAAAAAGGTATTTCTATTAACCTCTACACTTTTTAATTCAATATATATAAGTAACCAGAAGTAACCTAAATACCTATACCACCTATACGCAAACTAAACCGACGGCTCCAGCCGGTGACGTTCATCGACTAGATCCAAGATCAACGGCTCCAGCGCACTCTCGAACTTTGAGTAGTGATGTCCACAGAACTTGAGTGAAGACTCACCTCTCAGGAAAGCCTCAACGTAAGCCTGAGCCTCACACCTGTCGCATCGATCTTTCTTTGAAAGCTTCGGCTGACTCATTTTTCGCCCCCTACCCTTAGAGCCACATACGCGCTCACAGCCTTCCGGCTGACCGGTGTAGGCGTGTCTAGATTCTGCTCGAATTGGCTATCCATTATTCCGTGCTCCCTAGCGATTCCTGCTGCTAAGCGTTGTGAAATGTACTTGGTTCGTTCTAACTCGCTGATAAACATGATTTCTCCTTTTGGTCGGTTATTTCGTCCTCTACCCTTACTGGTGTGTCAAGTTGGCATCGTTGGGGTACTCAGTACCCCAACGGCTAGTGTTCTGAAGAGTTGGTGATCTCACCCATCATCGCCTCAATCTCGATGCGTTCCTGTGTCCATTCTTCAATATCGCTTATATCTAAATTGTATCCCAAGCGAGACTGCAGCTTAACTTCTGGCTGTATCCATAACCCACCGATCATTATCCGCGTAGGCTGCTTCGCTGGACTGTTCTGTGCGTGGGTTGCCATCGTTACTTCGGTGCAAATCATTTCTTGGTACTCCTTTTGAGTCGGTGTTTTTCCGGTGTATTTGATGTGATCGTTAACTCTCTTTACTGACATTGCTTGAAGATTCATTTCTTTACCTTTCGGGTTACTGGAGCTAGTTTGATTACCTGGTCTGGGCGTACGCTGAGCCATCCACCTCTTGGTGTCTGGAGGTCGATCCATTCGACTCCATTGTCTTTCACAACGTGCCTCAGGAAGATGAAATTTCCTCTAATACTACGCAGCCTGACGGCTACACCTCCCACAGCGACCTTTCGTGCCGATAGCGCATATTTGTAGTGGTATGTGCAGCCTTCCGGGGCATCGCCTAGCGGGTGACTGTGCAGCCTCGCACGCTTGCGCCTAAGCACCTCAAGCCTCCGTGCTAGCGATGGCGTTGAGACGCTTCAGGAAGAGCGAACTCATTTTTGTGGCTTCAGCCTGCATGTTGTTATCGAGTAGCACTGCATATGCCTTAACCGCTGCATTCAAGTGCGAGTCGAGCGTGTTTTTCGCCTTCTCGCTGTCGAACACGGCCTCACCCTCGCCACTCGATGACGTTGTTTCTCTACCCCATTTGAGCCATTCTTGGTAGGCATCACCAAGCGTGGTAGTGCCGTCAACGATCTGTTTCACCAACTTGGCTGCAAATGGCTCCGTTAGTGACCCGGTGTGGATTGCTTGTGACCGTTTCAATCCTTCAGAACTGACCGCGTGCATGTTGGCTACATGCTGCCGTACCCGGCCCGTGACTGGCTTCCTGACCTCGATCCATTCTCCGGTGCTTGTCCTCACATCGAAACGAATACCATTGTCATCGTGTGGGATTACGTTGTGCTTTGGGTCGGCTAGGCAATTCAGGATCAAAGCCACTTGGCTCTGAATCGCTGGATTCCAGCGCCTACCGTCGAACACGTTGAACTCGCTCTTATCAGGGACAAAAGCATCCTGACGCTTCTTGGCAGCATCTACTTCTTGAATTCCACTTTGAAGGTAAGCGATCATTGCCCGTTGTCCGGGTGTGATCTGTCGTGTGCGAGCCGAACTGATGATTATCATCTGCGGGTCACGGTCATCAATGTCGAACTTTGGTGTCTGATTGATTGCCCGTAGCGCCCGTAGCCGATTGCGACCGTCTAGTAGCACACCGTCGCTGGTGACCTTGATCGGGTAACTCTGACCGACAGCCTTGAGGCTGGATTTCAGTGCCTCAAACTCAGCACCGACGACGAACGGTGGTACCGATGCCATCGGGTGGACGGTCAGGTTGTGGCTTTTTAGTGCCTTCTCTAGTTGTGCGGCTGCTATTTCTTGAGGGTCTCTTACTGCCTCTGGTGTGTAGTCAGCCAGTGGTGATGGTTGCATTTCTTTCCTTTCGGTTGATGTTCGGTTGTACTTTATTTGACGTTCCTGGTTAAGCTTTGGTTCCAGCTTTGTCTAATGATTCCCTTTATTGTAGTGTAAACAATTTACCCCCAACTTACCCACTGGGCACGGATTCCGAATATACAGTGCGAATCCGGTCCAGTGAGTCTTTTTCACCTTCCGAACGCTTTCTTTGCTTGCGCCCGGTTGCTGTGCTTCCATTCTGCCCATGTCATGTCATTCTTTGAAGAGTTGCATGGCTTGCACAACGGTGCGAGGTTACCCACGGAGTGAGCACCTCCCCGGCTAATTGGGATCAGGTGCTCGATAGTCGAGGGTGCAGGTGCATCGCATGCCATGCAAGGCTGGGCGATGATCGCGGCAGTCTCAGCGGCGGTGACTAGGTTCACTCCGTTGGTTGCTTTGCGGGCACGGCGGCGGTGTCCTGTGGCGGCTACATTTTCAGGGTTATTTTCTTTCCATTTTTTATTGTATTTAGCCTGTAATTCAGGGTTAGACGCATACTTAGCCTTTTTATTTTCATAAAGTTTTTCAGCATTATCTTTATTGTATTTTTTATTGTAAGAAGTATGCCGTTCTAAGTTTGATTCTACCCATTTCATAGTATTTTTTGACACACAAACTTTACACTGGTGTCTAAACCCACCACGATACCTTGAATCTTTACTAAACTCGGCAAGCGCCTTGGACGCTTTGCATTTAGTACATGTCTTCATCTCACTCACCTTCCCTTCGTTGTTGTTAAATACAATGTACCACATGCCTATCCCACCTACTTCACCGGGGGTACCTATGACGGTCCTTGAGAAACTGCGTATCCTCCGTGCCCACAGTTACAAGTGCGGCTATCGGTATCTGAACGGGCGTAAGTGTGGCGAGCATTCCCGCGCGGTGCAGGGTTTCATCCCGGTGTGTTCCGAGCATTTGCTTTTGCCTGGGGGGTGACCCTGGATAGACCCGTGGGGGGAGACCCTCCCCTAAAGGGTGGGGGGTATCCCCTCCCCATTCCAAAACTCAACTTTTTCAAAAATTCGATCTGAACTGACTTTTATTGAAGGGAGCCTGAAGTGGGTAACAGTTTCTTGACCCCTAAAGCACCGGCTCCTTCCACAGAGCCTATTTCAAGTCCAGCTAGCCAGCCTGAGACGCTTATCCCTGCTTATGCTTGCTCTCACCCTGACCATTCCGAATCGGGCCACACGCTGCTGTGTCGGTTCATATCTAATCTTAAAGCATGACGACGGTTTTTCCTAAGCCGTGCATTGTGTGCGGAGTCGTTACTAAGGACAGCCGCTGTGATGAGCACAAACTGCTTGATAAACGCCCCAGCACGGTGAACCGGGCGAGCGTTAATTCCAAGGCTATACGCCGACGTACGCTGCACCGGGACCGTTATCGGTGCTCGAACTGCGGGGTGGAAGACAAAAGCGGCGAGACCCTTGAGGCTGACCACATCATATCGCTCGCTCGCGGTGGTGATCACGCCCTCCGAAACATTACCACATTATGCAAAACCTGCCACCTGGTGAAAACGCAGGGCGAGGCAAAGGATCGATTTGATAGAAGCTGAAAATTTTTGGTTCGTTAGAACTGCGTTACTGGTAAAATTTTTGGTTCGTTAGAACTGCGTTACTGCGGCTTTTACTGATCTTTTTACTGCTTGTGCGATTGTGCACTTAGGGTAGCCTAACCTAAGGCTAACCCTCACGCCCTCACGCCCTCACACGCTAGGCAAGCGACACCCGACACCCGAATAGCCGCTAATCGCGTTTTGAGCGACTCTGACGCGGGTGCACACCGTGGCGGTGTTATAACACCCCGCCATATTATAGGCGTTCTCCGGTGCTTAAATCGCTCGAAGCTTTTTAAGCCGTTTTGAGCACCTAGAAACTGCCGGCATGTTACCACACCGGGCAGGCCGTGGTTGTGCGCGTATGGTGGCTTAAATCGCCACCAATCCGTGGCGGTTTGCCAGGGCATCGAAAATTCTTTTTTTTTGTTTCCTTTCGTAGTCGGTTGATATTGCGTGCCGTGTCCGGGACTTGCACCCGGCGCGTGCTTTAAACACTCACGGCGGTCAGTTAGTTAGACGCTATCGGCACACCTATCGCAGTAGACGGTTCCAAATAGATAGCCGTATAGACTGTCGTCACAATTAGCGCATGCCGCTATTTCGCCATTGATGCATTGATAGCAGACTACGGTTTGCGCGTTGATAAATTGTGCATAATACGGTCCGACCACGCTAATCTCGTGCGCGTGCGTTGTTTGCTTAGGCGCTAAGTCTTGCGCGCGCTCAATGTCCTTTAATTTTCCCATTTTCTTTCCCTTCGTAGTTGGTTGGTAGTGCGTACCGTGTCCGGGGATTGCACCCGGTGCGTGCTTTGAACACTCACGGCGTTTCGGCTAGTTAGTACGGGACAAGCACCCCTCCCGGCAGGCCTCCAATGGTTCGGCATTGCAGGCGGCGCAGTCCTCATTAATGGCGTACACGGCGCGGGCTATGTCGTCGATGATTATTTCAGCGGGGATTAGGTCTCCCCAACTTTCCGTGTCTCCGTCTACGACTAGCGTCACGGCAAACGTGCTTACCGGTTTATCGTATTCGTTAACCAAGTCACACTCTAGTGACCCAATTTCTAACCACTCGCCATGCTTAGTTGCGTCACCAATTTTCACAAGTAGGCATTTCTGCCCCCCTCCGGATTCGACCCATTCGCTCCGGATCCCGTGGTCGGTTAGTAGTTGCTCCTGTAGACATCTGATGCTAATCATTTGTTTATCCTTTCCACGTTTTTTATTACCCAATATTCTGGAATATGATAGTAACAAAAAAATCCATCACTTTCCCTACATGTAGCCTTATGTGACGCTACTTTGGTGCAAAATATATGGTCGCATTCTCTAGGTGTAATCATCTTGCATATCCTTTCGTTGTTGGTTGATATTGCGTGCCGGGGGCAGGGTTCGAACCTGCCGCGCACCGTTTGCCCCGGCGGTAGTTTATTGTTCGTCGTCGTAGTCGGTAATCTCAATGTTAAACTCTCCAAACGATTCTGCGGATTCGGTGAGCGCGTCACCGGCTCCCCCCGCGCCGTGTTCCCAAAATCCGGCGCCGTGTCCGTTACGGGTGAGGGCGAAATCGTGCCCCGCTTGCCCCGGATCGTTTGCCCACGGTTCGGTAGTGGTTAGTAGTTCGGCGTTTTCGATGAAGAACTCAACGACGTCACCTTCCCAATCGGTTGGTTCTATATAGGGCAAGGTGTCCCCGTTTTGTGACCAGATTATGGTGTCGTAGTAGTGGTCGATCATGTCGACGGCGTAGGGCGAAACGAATTCGCGCACGGCCTCACGGTAGACGGCGGTCATGTTGTGGCCGTAGTAAGTCCGGCTTTTGAGATTGCCGTCTACCATGAGCGAAACGGTGTCGGACCCGTTTTGGTTGCGCGTTACTGTCGCGCCTATTGTGTCGAAAACGTTTGTATTTGTGATCGTCATGTTATTGTTTCCTTTCGGTTAATGGTTCGGTTATTTGTCGGGGTCCGTGTCGCAGATTTCACAATGTCCGGCGGTTTCGCATGTCCGAAATAATCGTGCCGCATGAGCAGCCACGCAATCGGGGCAATATTTCGCAAGTTCGGCGGGGTCAACAAATTGTCCCCCGCAATATTTGCAAACTGTGACATTTGCCGCGCCGGAAGTGTTTCGCGTGATGTGTATTTCCCCGGTGTTGTAACCGGCATTTGACCACCCGTTATGGCCATCGTTTTCTTGTGGGTCCAAAACTTGCACCCATAATGAATGTTCTAGGTCGTCAAGTTGGTTTCCGGTAATTCGATCATTCGATTCAAATTCGATAACAAATGTGTAGCGATTCATTTCGGGGTTTCCTTTCGTAGTTGGTTTTGTATTGCGTGCCGTGCCGGGGATTGCACCCGGTGCGTGCTTTGAACACTCGCGGCGTTTTGGCTAGTTGTAGATCATGCCCATGTCGTAGGCCTGAAATATTAATTCGGCGGTCATAGGTAGGTAAGCCTCCACTGTGACAACTCCACCGGAGTGGGAGTAATGTACGGTTGCGTAGTCGCGGCCTAATTCGTAATGCACCCAAACGGTCGGGCCGCCGCATGTTGTCATCGTTTGGATTTCGACTAGCGTGCCGCTACTGTCGAAAACGAAACGACGGTCCAATACTTCATCGATATCAACTGAACCGTTGGCAAGTTCTTCCGCTTGCATTCTCCGGGCAATATGTCCGGCGTTTTCTAGATCTATTGGTCGTAAGTCATTCATGGTTTTCCCTTTCGTAGTTGTTGACGATATGACGCCACTATACCCGAATTGGTTCCGCCCTGGCACCATTTCGTATGTGATCTACGTCACACACGCCATCGATACGCGAACACACGCGCCATCGATAAACAAACACACGCGCCATCGATAAACAAACACACGCGCCATCGATACGCGAACACACACGCCATCGATACGCGAACACACACGCCATCGATACGCGAACACACACGCCGTCGATAAACAAACACCGCCGCCGTTTTGACGCACATATATATATATGTGCACGTTTTTGCATCACTTGGGCGCGCGCCGTCGTTATGGGGTGACGCCCTCGAAATCAGCTTTTCAGGCAATCCAGGGCCATAGCGGGAGTGGGTGTAGTTAGCATAAGCGAAAGGGCGCAGCGTGGCGCTATGGCGTGCCGTTACTCTGTTGTGGCCTATGTCTGTGCAATTTGTGGGGGTAATCCAAGGTGGGGGTGCCCCGACGAACTTTGACCACGGCTAGCCCCGCGTCCAGCCCCCACATAGCCCCGCAGTTTTTACCCCTACCGTCTCCGAATACCGGACACAGATTCCAGCGTACAAAAATCCCAAAGAGGCTCGATGCCTCTCAAAAACCGACCCCGGAGGTCAGCATGACAGCAGCAACACCGCTTGAAAAGAAACGACTACTAGGCAATCCTGGTAAGCGTGCCCTTCCCGACCTCGCTTCGACTTTTGCAATCGCCCCACTATCGCTCCCACCAGAAAACCTTGATGGTGCTGGTCTGGCCTCTTGGCATGAGATCACTTCTGTGGCTCCTTGGCTTGGAGAGAGTGACCGCGAGTCGCTCGTTCTTTACTGCCAGAAGGTTGAGCGTCGTGAGCAGATTGTGGCGAAGCTGGAGGCCACAGATTTTGTGCTTTTGACTGAAAAAGGATACGTTTATGCTAATCCTCTTGTCTCTATGCTCTCAACTATTGAGACAGAGATGACTAAACTTTTGAGCCTTATCGGGCTTACACCGGCTGATCGTTCTCGCCTTGGCTTAGCCGAGGTTAAAGCTGCCTCCACCTTGGAGAAGTTGAAGCAAGCCAAAGCCGGACGTTGAGTGCTAAAGCACCCGGCTGGCCTCCAAGATTTCTTACTTCTACGACCCCTGCTCAGCGTAAACGCGGTGACGGTGATTTTGCCGCCCAGTTTATTGAGTCGTATGCTCGTGTAGTTAAGGAGTCTGTTGGTGGCAAGTCTGGTGAACTAATTGTGCTCCGTCCGTGGCAGCGAGAGTTACTGAACTGGCTTTATGCCCGTGGTACCACAGATAAAAAGATCCATCGTCAGGCTATGATCGGTCTGCCCCGTAAATCAGGCAAGTCGGCCTTACTTTCTGGTCTGGCCTTGTATGAACTGATTCTGGGTGCGGAAGGCGGCGAGGTCTTTACTGTTGCTTCTAGCCGTGATCAAGCACGCATTGTTTTTGGGACTACTCGACGTATTGTGGAGATGGACCCTGAACTGAATGACATGGTGAAGCTTTACCGGGACGCTATTGAGGTTCCGAGCACCGGGTCTGTCATGCGCGTTATGGCGGCAGAAGCGCCCCAACTTGAAGGTCTTAACCCTACGTTCACGATTGTTGATGAGGTGCACGCACTTCCTAGCCGTGAACTTTGGGATGTTTTCTCACTGGCTATGGGTGCTCGACCTGACCCACAGATGGTTGGTATTACTACTGCCGGTGTGAAGTTTGATCGTCATGGGCAAGAGAGCCTTTGCTACGGGATGTTCAATTATGGTAAACGTGTAGCCACTAAAGAAGTGACCGATAAGAGTTTTGGTATGGCTTGGTGGGCGCCGAAAAAAGATGACGCCGATTATCGTGACCCTAAAGTATGGGCACAGGCTAATCCCGGATTTGGTGATCTGCAAGATCCTCTTGACTTTGAGTCTGCGGTCAAGCGTACACCGGAAGCGGAGTTTAGAACTAAACGACTTAACTTATTTGTTGACGCTACTTCGGCGTGGATTAACGGCGATGCCTGGGATGCGGTGAAACTTGAGCAAGAGGTACCTTCGGGTGGCAATGTTGTACTTGCTCTTGACGGAAGTTTCAACGGTGACAGTACAGCAGTCGTGGGTACCTATATGGCAGACAACGCTAATGTGGACGGAGATCCTGTACCGCACATTTTTGTAGCTGGTCTGTGGGAGCGACCACATGGTGCTGATGAACACTGGACGGTTGATATTCTTGATGTCGAAGAACGCATCCGCGAACTGTGCAAGCAGTACAATGTCTTGGAGATTGCGTGCGATCCTTACCGATGGGCACGAAGCATGGAGATCCTCTTGGATGAGCGTCTCCCTATTGTTGCTTTCCCTCAAACAGCGACCCGTATGAGTCCTGCTACTACGCGAGTTTATGAAGGCGTTTACAACAAGACGATCACTCAAGATGGTGATGTCAGGTTGGCTCGACATGTTGCTGGTGCCGTACTTAAAGTTGATAACCGTGGTTCTCGTATCGTGAAGGAGTCCCGTGGGACTTCTAGAAAGATCGACGCAGCGGTTTGTGCGATCATGGCTTTGGACCGTGCTGCTTACTGGCAGACGGAGCTTAAAAAACCTCCAAGAATGGTTTACTCCTTTTAACCCTACGCCCGGTGCGTGGTTAACTTTTAATTTCCGCGCCCCAGGTGGGTGCTCTTACTGTCAGGAAGACATATGGAAAAGCTCGAAAAAGAATTTACAGACCTAGTAGCAGTCAACAAATGGAATGATCTGGTTGAATGGGACCGATATTACCGTGGAGACTTCGACCTTGCAAGCCTCCCTTCAACGAACCATTCAGCGGTAGCAAAAGAGTACGATGACTTGCTTAACCGCGCTGATCTTCCTATCTGCTCACTGGTGGTTTCTGCCGTGGTGGAGAGACTTAAGGTTGAAGGTTTTCGTGAAGGAAGCGATGAACTAACTAACTCAATGCTCTGGGAGTGGTTTCAGAAGTCAAAGCTTGATGCTCGTCAGCAGATGCTGTATTCCGATGCGATGGTTTTTGGTGACGGATTCCTTTCTGTAACACCGGGCGGCGATGTGCCAATCTTCCGGGTGGAAAGCCCGATGAATCTCAGTGTTGAGTACAATCCTCAAGACCCTATGCTGATTAAACGAGCAGCGAAAGTAGTTGGAGACTACGGCTGGCTTTACACTGAAGAAGTTATATACAGTTTTAAGTATTCCAGAGAGACCATTACTGGATGGACACTTACTGGCGCTCTCGAACACACGGGTGGTTCTACTCCTATCGTTAGGTTCCCGAACCGGATTGATTCTCGTGGCCGTTCGATGTCAGAGATCCAACTCGTTGCGTCTATTCAGCGACGGATCATTCAGACTACGGCAGATCGTCTTCTGGTGCAGCGTGCAGCCGCATGGAAGCAACGTTATGTCAGTGGTATTTCGGTTGACACGGATGCTAATGGTGATGCTGTCGCTCCTTGGAATATCGGCGTGGATCAACTGATTGTGTCTGAAGATACTGATACGAAGTTTGGTGAGTTTGGCGCATCCTCGTTCAGGGAGCACCTGGAAGCGGTTGACCTGGATATTAGGCAAGCCGCGGCTGTTACCCAGACTCCTCCTCACTTGATTGCACCTAGTGCTATTTCAAATATCTCTGCCGAGGCACTGGTGGCGCTCGAGGCTGGCCTTGCTAGCAAGGTTAAGGATCGTCAACTCACTTGGGGCGAGGCTTTCGAGGAGGCTCTTGCTATTGGTGGGAGAATGGTTGGTCAGGAGATCTCGTACGACACGGAGACTGTCTGGGCCGATCTAGAAAGTCGTTCTGACGCACAACGTGTGGATGCTGCCTTGAAACTTCGCAGCATGGGACTTCCGCTACCCTTCTTACTGGAACGTATCGGCTTGTCACCACAAACGAGTGATCGTGTGATGGCTAGTGTCCGTCAAGAGCAGCAACTGGCCGCTGACATCAGCGCATCATCGTTTGGTCTTGGCGCTGGTCAAGGACCATTAGACGAAAATGCCTAGCGGCGAAGAGGTCGCACTGATCTCACGCAAGCGTTACATGCGAGACATTGAGTACATTCGTAACACAGGTATTTCTGCTTACGCCCAGATTATTAACGGTGTCGCTATCAGCGAACTGGGAGATAGTTGGGACACGAAGACTGGACCGCTGCTAACGAGGCTGATTGATAGCCAGCAGTTTGCAAGCCGCACAGCAACGATGACGTATTTGACGGCTGTCGGTGTCGGTGTTGGTTTGGGTCCGGGTAAGGCGTTGGTTCCAGCAGTTTCTAGGAGCCGTAACGGGCGCTTACCGTCCGGTATGTTTACGAGCAACCTGGTGAGTGCTATTCCTTTGACGGTCGCTCATCGCATTGAGAATGGCCTTACTGCGCCTGAAGCTTGGAACAAGTCAATCAACTATGTTGCTCGCGCTGTGCGTGAAGCCCCGTATTCGGAGTCACGGCTTACAACGACTGACGTTTTGAAAGAGGGCAACCTGAACTGGGAGTTTGATGATGTTATTGCTGATTCTGATCTTGATTTTACAGTCGAAACGGAGGCCCGAAGGATTCGACGTAACGCGACTGCAAAGAGTGCCGCTGCTCAAAACAAGGTAGGGCAGGAAATGTTCCCGGCTCGCTGGCTAGCACGGTATAGCCGTGTTCCTAGTCCTGGTGCTTGCTCGTTCTGTTTGATGCTTGCCACTAAGGGTCCGGTTTACTACGCAGACTCGTTTAGTGGTCGTGGTGCATCGTCGTCCCGGCTTAACGCTAAGGGTGATGCTCGTGTTCACGCTAATTGCCGGTGCAAACTGGCTGCTGAGCCTGAGCGCGGGATGTACAAGAATACGGTGTTTGGTGACGCTAACCAATACATGAATACTCAGTGGCGAGATGCAAGATATAATCGCTCGTACACATTATCTAAATTGCTGGACGGTAAGACTTTGCTGCCAGCACTCGCGCAGTCCGATTCTATTCTGGCTGCTTAAAGACTTCCTACCGTCTGGTAGGAGAGCACGCCGGTCGTGCTTTTAGAACCCCTGGAGGGTCAGTATGGATGCAATAGAAACACCCGTGGTTGAAGCAACTTCAACCTCACAAAATGAGAGTGAAGCGGTAGTTGAGACTACTGAAGAACCGAAAGTGTTTGACGCTGATTACGTCTCAAAGTTGCGAAGCGAAGCTGCAAAGTATCGCACGCAGGCCAAGGATTTGGCTGAGAAGGCTAAGAAATTTGATGAGCACGAACAGTCTCAGAAGTCTGAACAAGAGAAGTTGACTGACGATTTGCGTGCGGCCACTGAGTCGCGTGCACAACTCGAAAGCGAACTGCTCAGAATGAAAGTTGCCTCATCCAAGAATCTTCCGGCATCGCTGGTGGGTCGCTTGAATGGTAACTCTGTTGAAGAGTTGGAAGCTGATGCAGACACATTACTTGCTGATTTGAAATCGCAGTTTGTGGAGCGACAGAAGTCTACTCCTGAACAAACCGGAGCCGGTGTCGTCGGTGGCGCTGAAGATGCGTCTATCGAAGGCTTTCTTGACATGCTCCGAAAACAAAACTAACCCACGGCTGAATCTCAGTTCATACTGGCAGTCATTTCAATATTAGGAGAATAAAGTAATGAGTAATACTCTGATTACACCTACTAACGTTGCACGCGCAGCGTTGGCAACATACCAATACAGTGCGGTTCTTCCGCGCCTGTGTAACCGCAACTATGTCACCGAGTTCGGTGGAGGTTCCGGCGACACTGTAACTATCCGTAAGCAAGCCTCTTTGACGACCACTAAGTTCAACCGCGCCACGGGCGTTGTTGTGCAGGACGTTGTTGAAGGTTCCGAGCAACTAACCGTCGGCGACATCTATGACGCTTCCGTTGTTGTGACGCAAGAGCAGTGGGACTTGGACCTAGAATCGTTCTCGTACCAAATCGCACAGCCAATGGGCAAGGCAATGAGCCGCACTTCTGAAGAAGTTGTGTATGCAGCCATGCTCGCCGGTTCGTCTGCCCCAGCCACTCCTGCTGGCGCTTCAGCAATCAACACCGCTGTTGCTCTTCGCACCCAGTTGACTGCTAGTGAAGTTCCTGCTGATAACCGCGTGATGGTTATTGGTTCGGATGTTACTGCTCAGCTGCTCCTTGACGATCACCTCTTGAAGACCAATGAGGCTGGTAACTCTGACGCTCTTCGGAACGCAAACGTTGGCCGCCTGTTTGGGATGCCAGTGGTTGAGTCCGTTGTTGTCGGTGCCGGTGAAATGTGGATCATTCAGCGTGAAGCGTTGACGTTCGTTTCGATCACACCTTCAATGCCTCGTGGTGCTGAAAGAGCAGCTGTCGAGGTTTATGACAACCAAGCATTCCGCGTTGTCTTTGGTTACAACCAAGACAAGAAGCAAGACTTGATTTCAGGCGACAGTTACTTGACCTCAAAGGTCACTCGTCCAGAAGGCGTTGTTGGAGCGACTCTTACTCCTGCTACCCCGTAATTCTACTTGGTTGGGGGGCGGGTGTTGTGCCCGTCCTCTCTCCAACTTGAGGAGTTTTAATGACACTTGAAGAACTAGCGCAAGCGATTGAGGATAGAACTGGTCAACCAGTTGATTTGGCGTGGCTTGCACAAGTTGTCGCTGAAATTCTCGCTATAATTAGATTGTTAGCACCTTGCAAGATTGATATTTGGCAAACGATTGAAGATTTACCGCCTGACATTACCGCGGTGGTTGTTGCTGCTATCTCACGGATTCTGGTTAACCCTCGCGGGCTTCGCCAAGAGACTATCGGTGAGTACTCGTACACGATTAACAGTACGGGAAACGGCGACCTCTTTACTGATACGGAAAAGCGTATCATTGCTTCTGTTGCTGGTTGTGGTGGGTCGTTTAAGTCGATCACGATGAAAGTCGTTCCACCTCCTATTGATTTGGCAATACCAGATCGGGATGCGTGGGCCGATGATCGGCTCGACTATCGTTGGGAGATATAATGCTCCCAACGTATTTGTTGACGCAGGATGCGAAGTTAATGTTCGATCAACCGGATAACGGATACAACGTGCTTCCTCCACCCCGCGACGCTGAGGTTGTCCGGGCTTATTTTAAGCCACGGAGATCTGACACGATTGTGAATGGTGGGCAGGTTCTCACTACTGAGTACAGTTTGATGTTCAATTATCACACGAACGTTGATGGCCTTACTGCTGTTGAAATTGATGGTGACTTGTTCACTGTTGAGGGCACACCGATGGTGCACTGGAACCCGACAACTATGTCGATTGAGTATTTGCGGGTTGACTTGCGAAGGTCGGGTGTTTGATATGGGTACTGTGAAAGTTAAAGCGACTTACAAACCCGTAAAATCTAAGGCGAAGTTGGCTGACATGGTGTACGAGTCTGGTCCAGCAGCCATTAACGCGGGTGTTGAGGCACAAGCAGTGAGGCTGGCTGGTTCTATTAAGTCTGGTATATCCCAAGCACCTAATCCTTCAACAGGATCAGGTACGGATAGTTACTTGGATTTGAAGGATGATGCCATAGCTGGAATCGATGTCATTAATGAAAATTATTTGAAAATACGGCGTAAGATTTACCGTGGTTCTAAGATCCCGGTCTTCTTGGTTTCTACATCTCCTGGTGAGGGACGGTCGGCATTTGCTAACAGCATGATTGAGTATGGGCGCGGTCGGCTTCCGGGGTATCACCCGTGGCTTCGTGCCCTGGTTAATGCTGGTGGCAGGCCAAATAAAGCCTATCTGGTAAAGGGTAAGTGATGCTTCATGGCTTATGACCCGGTGGCGACAGTTATGTCCACTTTACAAACTGCTCTTCCAAACGTTGAAGTGTTTGGTGGGTACATCCCGGCTACGCATGACGCTGTACCAGTGATCCTGGTGCGAGCAATTTCTCGTCAACCGGCGACTCAACCAACTACACAATGGTGGAGGTACTACATAACGGCTGATGTGATGGATTTGAATCCTTCGATTTCTCAGGGAATCGCTTGGGATGCAGAGTTTGCAATCAACAGCATTGGCGGGAGCCAAGAAACAGGAAGTGTTCAGTACTGCGAAGTGAGCAGTGTGGAGCAAATTGAAGATGGTGGCTGGACGCCAACAAGGTACCGCAATGTATTAACAATCGAAATTGTAGCAAGACCTATTAACTGAAACTAAGGAGCAAGAAATGGCAATAAGTGCAGATGAAGTTCGTGTAGCTGGTACGGGGCGCGTTTATACTGCCCCTAAAGGCACCGCACTTCCTACAACGGTGGACTCAGCGTTACCCGCTGAATGGACCGATCTTGGGTATGTAACGACTGATGGTGTTTCGTTCACCTTTAGTCGTGAGACCGAGGATTTGGCGGCTTGGCAAGGAGATAAAATTCGGGTGCTCTCATTGAGTGAGCCGAAGATGGTTGAGTTCACGCTCATGCAGACTGATGCTGCTGTTTTGGAGACAGCATTCGGTGGAGGAACTATCGTAACAGCAGCTGGCGTGACAACTTACACACCACCTTTGCGTGGAGAGAATGTGGAACGGTCAATGGTCATCGAATTTTTGGATGATGATATTACTTACCGTTACTGCTTCGGCCGGGTACAGCAAGAGGGCGACGTTAACTTTGTGCTTACGCGCGAAGGTGCCGTTGAGTACCCAGTCACGTTCGGTGTGCTTGAGGCAACACCGGCCTACACGATCATTACTAATGATCCTGCGATGGAAGCATCAAGCGTTTTTGGGACTACAAAAAAAGCCCCAACGGTATTGAACGACTAATTAAATAAACCTGACCGGCCCCCAGCACCCTCCCTCGCTTGGGGGTCGGTCTTCATAGTAGTAATTGTAGCCCCCCTGGGCCTCTATCTCAGGGGGTCTACAATTACATGAGCGAATAGAGGACGCTTATGAAAACCTGTAATATCGAAGATTGTTCAAAGCCACAGCTTTGTAACGGTCTTTGTCCAAAACATAGTGCAAGATATAAGCGATATGGTGACCCATACTTTAGTAATCACATTACGGAGAACTGGGTTTGTCCTATTGATAACGAAGGTGTTTGTAATGGTAAACATATAGCGCGTGGGCTATGCCACAAGCATTATTACCGTTGGAAAAACACCGGAGATCCATTCTGGACTGATCATCAACGTAATTGCTATAAAGTTGGTGAATATTTAGCATTTAGACCGCCCAATAATGATGGGAAGGCTAAGTTCCAGCACAGGCACATTATGGAGCAGGAACTTGGAAGACCCCTTACTGACGATGAGAATGTTCATCACAAGAACGGGATTAGAGATGACAACCGAATAGAGAATCTAGAACTCTGGTCAACGTCACAACCGGCAGGTCAGAGAGTTCAAGACAAGATCGACTGGATGAGGGATTTCCTCGTGCAGCATGGCTACGAGATAAGGAAAATCGCATGAGTACTAAATTCGACATCACAATAGACGGTAAGATGGAAACGTTTACCGTAAAACCAAAACACATCCTCTCGATTGAGAGGGAGTCTGGTGGAATCAGTGCAAACATTGAGTCCTCCTACAAACTCGCTTACCTCGCTACTGAGTCAAAACTCTCTTTTGAGGATTGGCTGGATGGTGTAGACGACATTGAAGCCGTTGACCAAGAAGAAGTAGCAGAAGAAGCTGATTCAAAAAACCGTTCCAGCGGCGCCTAGCAGATCTTGCGGTCTATTCGGGCATAGCGCCGTCGGCCCTTCTCGATGAGGATGAAGGAATGCTGGCGGCGCTTGAACGTGCGGTTATGCGTAAAACAACCGCATGGACCACTGACCGCGAACTGCAAGCGTCGCACATTGAACTCACTCATATGACGTACCTTCTGCTAGCACGAGCAAACGGGGCGAAGAAGGTGGGCAAACCATTACGAGTCCCAAGACCGGATGATAAACCGGCAGTACCGTTGTCGCCACGAGAGTTCGCGCAACAATTCAAACGCTAGGAGAATTTTATGGCAGGCAACGGTAGCATTGGACGTTTATATGTATCGGTGGGCGCTAACGTAAAGCCAGCATTGAAGGCTTTGAACCAGGTACAGAACACGGCTGCAAAAACTTCTGACGCTTTGAATAAGGTCGGCACAGGATCTAACGGTACAGAGAAGGTGAAGACCAGTACCGACAAGGCCAAAGCAAGTACGAAAGGTCTTGGTGACGAGGCTAAAAAGACTGGCGATAAACTTAAAGGAATGGGCGACAAGGCCAAAGATGTTGGTAAGCCTATCGCAAACCTTCAGGCAGCAACTTACCGTCTGTCCCAGGCTTTCGTTAACCTTCGTTACGGTAACCCGCTTGGTGTGTTCTCTGGTTTGACTTCTGCTGTAACTTCCGTTAGCCGCGCAATGAGTGGCATGGTTGGCAAGTCTAAACTTGTTGTTGCTGGTATGGCCGGTATTGCTGCTGCGGTTGCTGCTGTTGGTGTTACTTTGGTAGTAGTTGGCGTTAAGCTTGCTCAGTTTGGTTTGACGGAAGCCGCTAACCTTGAGATGCTGCGAATTCAGTATGAGGGTCTTCTTGGTTCGGCTGCCGCTGGCGCTGCCGAGGTTCAGTACATTCTTAATCTTGGTAAAGAGTCCGTTGTTCCTACTGAGGGTCTGCTTGAAGCGAACCGTTTGCTGCTGGCTTACGGTGTTACGGCGACAGATACTAGGCAGAGCCTTGTCAAATTCTTCTCCGATTTTGGTTCGGCCACTGGTCTAAGCGCAGCGCGCTTGCAAGACATGGCTTACGCGTTAGGGCAAGTGAATTCACAGGGCAAAGCGAACCAGATTGATATGCGTCAGATCGCTAACGCTGGCCTAGTGTTAGAAACTGTTTACGCTAAGATTGCGTCTCAACAGAAGATTACAGTTGCGGAAGCAAAGAATCTTACTAGCGAAGGTAAACTTACGGCTGACATCTTGATTCCGGCTATCGTCGCTCTTGGCGATAACTACGAAGCTGCTGCTGAGAAGGCCCGTAATAGTACTAAAGGTATTTTGGCGAACTTGAAGGACATTGCCACTATCAACGCTGGTATTGCGTTTGAGAATTTACTGACCCGACTCAAGCCGCTGCTAATTTTTGCTGAAGAGTTTATTGAGGCGTTTGATTTCACACCGATTGCTAAGTCTTTCAGTAACCTTATTGCGTATATTCAAGAGGGTCTTGGTACTGTTGACGTAGACGCTGTTAATACTGCCAGCACCATTTCTAACGCTATTGCTCAGACTATTGAGTATATTGGTAAAGCCACTTCGATAGTTATTTCTTACTTCAAAGTTACTTCTTCAGTTATTAACTTGATGACACGGGTGGTCTACACGGCTGCAATGGGTGTTGTTAGCGCTATTATTTGGTTGGTTGCTAAACTTGTAGATGGTATAGAATTAGTTGTGAGTCGTATTCCGTTGATACCACAATCGTGGAAAGATGGAATGGCGGACGCTAAAGATGCTGTTGCTGATTTCTCCAATGAGGCCAATGATAGGTTTTCAGGGTTGGTATCGTCAAGTGCCAGCGCCGCTAGTGCAGTGGGTAAAAATCTGATCGCTGGGTTTGGGGTTTTAACTTCCGGTGTTAAAGGTATAGAATATATAAAAGGTATACCTGGTATAGAGGAAGCTCGTGGTCGGCTTCACAATGAAGGACTGAATCAGTCTCTAAGACCCGACCCCGACCCTGATCCTCTCCCCACCGGTGTTAAGAAGAAGGCTTCTGAACTAGAGTCAGCGTTAAAGAGTCTAACCAGTGCTTACGGGAAGTTCCGTGAAATGGCGTCTAAGCCTCTTGGCTCAGCGTCGGCTATTGAGAAGTCTTTGGCTTTTGATGCAGAGACTTTTGCTGGTAACGCTGGTTCTATTGTGTCTTCTTACTCTAAGATGAAGGACGCCATAACTGACTACTACGACACTTTGATTGAGTACTCGTCAGGTAAAGCGAAGAAGCAACTCAAGAGGCAGCGGAAAGAAGCGGTCGGGGCTATCAAAGCCCAGTACCAGGAGATCTATGACTTGGCTAAGGCCAATGAGAAGCTTGCGGCAGAAATTAAGGTCGAGAATGAAAAATTTGACAAGGCTCGTAAGGCTTCGATTGAAGGCTTCAGGCAGCAGATCTCTGAACTTGATGATGCTTACAAGGCGTCAACTAAGTCAACCACGGCGTTCTGGGATGGTCAAGTAGATGCAGCGAATGCTGCTCTTGATGCTGCCACGAAAGCGTACGAGTCTGCTAAGGACAAGTTAGATAACCTTATCTCTGAGCGTGACTCTTTCTTGAGTGGTATCAAGGAGAGTGCGTTTGGTTTCGTTAACTCCCTTACTGACGCTAACGAGGCAATCGCAAAGGTCACCGACCTCGATGGGCTTGGTTCGTTCTCGTCTACGAGTAGCGAAGGCATTGCTGACTTCAAGTCAGGGTTGCAGACTCGACTGGACGCAGTTAAGACTTGGCGTGCAGACATAGAGAATCTTGTGAACCGTGGGCTTTCCCGCAGTCTCCTTGACGATCTGATTCAGGCTGGCCCTGAAGGTAGCGGTGCTCTTGCTGGTGCGCTCGCTTCTGAGACTGACGCTGCGATTGCTGAGATTAATGCTATCCAAAGCGAGCTGGCTGCCACTGTTGGTGGCTTGCAGTCTTCGGTGAGTGCTTCGTTCTTCGATGCTGGTATTAATCAGCAGGCTGGCTTTGTTGCTCAGCAAGAAGCAGCGATGATTGTTGCTCAAGCATTCGTTAACCAGCAGGAACAGTTGCGTACGCAGGCTCTTGAATCATTGCAGGCTCAGTACGATAGTCGTGTCAAGGCTCTTGAAGACATGATTACTACGACTGAAGATGCTGAAAGTGCTCACGCAGAATCGCTTCAAAAAACAATGAAGGAAAACGCTACCGCAGCCGAGGAGATATCTAAGAAGATCCAGGACAGTGTTGCTTTTCTGACTTCTAATACGAATGACGAAAATATGTACATACTAGGTATGCAAGCCATTCAAGGTTTGATCAACGGTATGGAGAAGAAGCGCCCTGCTGCAATCAGGAAAGCACAAAGTATTGCTAACCAAATCAGTGCAACTATCGCTGCTGCGTTCCAGATTAATTCCCCATCGAAACTCATGTTCTCTTACGGTGAGTTTATTTCTGAGGGTCTCGCTCTTGGCATGGAGGCCGGTGTACCGAAAATTAACATGGCCGCTAACAGTGTGGCTAGTGCTGCTTTCCCGAACGGGCAGGTTGGTTCTAGTGGCACGACTGAGGTGAAGGTTTTCATTGGTGACACCGAGTTGAAGGACATAGTTGATGTTCAAATCACTGATGCTTCTGGCCGTGACCGCGATGTGGCTTACGCCGGAAGAAGGGATTTCTAAATGACGACGACACCCATTGTGGTGCCTGCTACCAACAACGACATCCACCTGATTTCGATTCGGGTGGGTGCCGATGTTGGCTCGTTGGTGTCACTTGAACGACGCGAGAACTACTTGAAGGTGGAGACTGTTCGCGGTGGTCAAGATATTTACATGGTTGAGGACTCAACGTTTGTGGCTGATTATGAGGCTACACAGAACACACCTGTTGAGTATCGGGCTACCTCGAAACTGGATGGCGTTGAGGCTGTCAGTGACTGGGTGCTGGCCGATAACTTGGATACGGGTGGTGACTTCTTGTTCAGTCTGGACGATCCGTTCAGTGGTCTGAATATTTACGTTGAGTCGCTGAAGAGTGCAGATACGACTTCTCCGCGCACAGTGGTGAAGGTGTGGGGACGCCCTGACCCGGTTGTGGTTTCGGGTGTGCGTGAATTGCCGTCTGGATCACTGGTGATTTTGACGCTTGAGTTGCACGAGAAGGACTCCGTAGCGGAGATCTTGTCGTCCGGTCAGGTTTGTGTTCTTTCACCACAGTGGCCCAGCGAGGGTCTACCGGACACGGTGTACATGAGTATCGGCGGGGTTAACACAACTCGCCCGTCTCCTAGCGCCTTTGAGCCGTCTCGCCGTTGGACGATGGAGTACCAGCAAGTGTTTGCTCCTCCAGCGTTCTGGCATTACCCGACCGAAGAGGCAACTACTTGGACTGGTGTGCTTGACGATTACGCGAACTGGATGGCGGTTGCTTCTACTACTTGGCGTGAGGTTGTGGGCATATGATCCCGGCTTCCCCCGAGTTTAAGAAGGCTCTTACTGCTTCACATGTCGCCCTTACTCGTGCGGTTGTATTGAATCCACAAGCTGATGGTACTTACGCCGAAGGCGTGACCTTGGCTGTTGCTAGTGGCGGATTGAGTATTGATGGTTCCCGTAACGTGTGGAGGCAGGGCAACTTTGTTCTCGCACCAGCGTCACCTTTCCTGCTTGACCCTTTGGACAACATTGATGGCTCTACCAGGTTGCGTATTGATCGTGGTATCCGAATGTTCCAAGGGTTTGAGGAGTGGGTTACTGTCGCGGTGCTTCAGGTTCAGCAGGCTTCACGCTCGCTAAATCAAGGCACACTGTCAGTTAGTGCTTACGATCTTGGTTCGGCTGTGCAGGATTACCCTGTGGCAGTGTGGTCACCAATTAACGAGGAATACACGACAATGACTTCGGTTGAGGCGATCAAGTACTTGGTCGATGAGGCCATGTGGGATGCAGAGGTCATCTGGACTGTTGATCCAGAGATCGACTTGACTGTTACTCCCCCGGAAGGCACCACGTTTACTGGTAACCGTTGGACGATCATTAACAGTCTCGCAAACTCGCTGGGCGCTATCGCTCACGCAGACTACGACGGCACTTGGCGTTTACGCAAGGTTGTCAACCAGACACCGACGCTACGGGCGATGGAAGTCGTCGAAGGTGGTGGCGGTGTTCTTGTGGATCGGACGATCTCTAAGTCTCGCCGTGAAATGTTCAATGCCGTTCAGATTACTTGGGAAACCCCAACTATCAGTGGCACCGTTTTTGTTGTTGACAGTAACCCGGAAAGCCCGACTTTCTGGGATGGGCCTTGGGGCAAGAAGACAGCACCTACACAAAAGCTGGACACGATCACTACGGAAGAGCAGGCTATCGACGCTGCGTACGCACTACTCGAAACATACAAGGGCAGGGCTAGGAAGATTGATTTCCGTTCTGTTCACAATCCACTCATTGAACCGTTTGACGTTATTGCCGTGAGTGAGGCGGAGATCGTTGGCGGTCTCAGGCAACTCACCATGCAAGAGCACATTCTAGACGCGATTGAGTACCCGCTTGCTGGTGGTGAAATGGCCGCCGATACGAGAGAGGTTACTGATGAAATCATTCGTTGACGCGGTTGTTGAAAGATCAAAGATTGAGGCGGTCGCCAGGTCAGCAACTTTACGGTTCGGGCCGGTGACTGATGTTATTGGTACAACGGTGATGGTGGAACTTGAAGGTGTCATTGTCGGTCCACTTCCGGTGTTGAAGGGCGTTGTTCCTGTGACCGGAGATCAAGCTTGGATGCTTGCCCAAAATTCAGTGCTGGTTGTTATCGGCGTGTCAAACTAAAGGCTACACATACTTAAGGAGTAACACATGGCTGCAAGTTTTTGTGATGAATGGACTGGCTCATTGAGTCATGGCTATGGTCAAATTAGGATCGGCGGTAGGGGGTTTACTCCTAGTCGTGTTCACAGAATTGTATGGATGCAAGATAACGATCAAATACCTGATGGTTTAGAGGTTAGACACAAGTGTGACAATCGAGCTTGCTGCAATATTGAACACTTAGAACTTGGAACTAGAAGTGACAACGTGCAGGACATGATTAAGCGTGGCCGAGGTAGAAACCAGAATATTGGTAAGACTCACTGTCACAAAGGACACGAATTTAATAACGAAAATGTTTACTTATACAAAGGTAAGCGACATTGTAAACAATGTCAGATAACTAGATCAAAGGAGTTTAGCCGTGGCCGGTGAAAGTTATACAAGCCCAGTTACAGGGGAAACGTACACTGTACCGAAGTACACCGACCCTGCTGACGCACCTATCGCGTTCAAGGATTTCGCTGACACCATTACTGGCGGTGGTGGGATTGATATTCCTGCTACTCGCGTTGATGCTGTCGTGCAGACGCTCAATGGAACTTCGTGGGTTGAAGGCATGGCTCTGTCCGTTCGCACAACTGTCCCTGAAGACACTGAGGGTCAAATAGGCGACGTAGTTTTCGTAGTGGGTGCCTGATGGCTATTGACGGCGGCGTGTGGGCAAAAGTTTGGCCTGATTCAGTTGGCACGGAAGCAAAAATTACCGCTATTACTGGTAGCGGGATCACGCACACTTACGGTGATTTTGTTGCGTTTGAGTTTCTGACTGATGGATCGTTGACTTGTACCGAAGGTCTTGTACCGGATGTGCTCGTTGTTGGTGGCGGCGGTGGTGGAGGCAAAGGTTCTGGTTCTGGTGCTGGCGGTGCTGGCGGTTATCTTGCCGTGACCGACGGTTATTTTAGTGCCGCGACGCATACGGTGGGGGTGGGTGCTGGCGGTGCTGGCGGTGCTGGTGCAATCGCAGGGCGAGCAGCCAGTGGCTTTACTTCTTATGTATATTACTTTACTTCCGTTGGTGGCGGGGGTGGTGGAGGCGAAGGAAGTACCGTAGACGACGGATTAAACGGTGGATGCGGTGGTGGTTCGCAAAGCAGTAGTGGCGTTCCCGGTACAGCACTAATAAGTAGTTCAGGCAACAATGGTGGTAGTTCTGTTAATTATAACGGTGGTGGCGGGGGTGGCGCATCTGCTGTTGGTGCTAACGGTGTTTCTGCAAACGCTGGTAACGGTGGCGCAGGATCGGCAAGTTCTATTACAGGCACAAGCGTTACTCGCGGTGGCGGTGGAGGAGGAGGCTCTCAAAGTCCAACAAACGTAAACGGAACTGGCGGTGCTGGTGGTGGTGGAACAGGTGCGCTGTATGCAAAATTTGATGCAACTGATGGCACCGATAACTTTGGCGGCGGCGGTGGCGGCGGGCGAGACACTGGCGGCGCTGGCAACGGCGGTTCAGGCGTAGTTATCGTCAAAGTCAAAGCCTCAAACGCAGCGAACGTTGATAAGTCCGGCTGGACTGAGGTAACTGCCGCAATGCAGGCAGCAGCAGCAAAAAAGCGCGAAGTTGAACGTAAAGCGCAAGCCAAGAAAGCAGCGTTGCAAGCCAATAATGAGGAACTGTCAGGGGCAACACACACAGACATTAAGGAAACCGAATGAGCATCTACACGAAGACAGCGGATGGCTGGCTACCGATAGTTGTTGGCGGTGAGCCGGGTGCTGCGAATTTCACTGATGTGCCGACCGGGACTTACACGGAAAATGGTGTGAACTACAAGTACATTACATATACGGGGACGGGTACTGTCACTTTTGACACGGCAGGGTTGGCTGATGTTGTAGTGGTCGGCGGCGGTGGCTCGGGCGGTATGAGATCCGGCGGTGGCGGTGGCGCTGGTGGAATGTTCGCGCAGAATATCTATTTCCCATCCGGTTCTTATACAGTAACCGTGGGAGCGGGTGGTGCTGGGGTCACCGCACCCGGTGGGGGCAACTCGGGCAGGTACGGTATCACTGGGCTTGGTTCCAGCATTGGAAACCTTGCCTATGGCCCGGGTGGTGGTGCGGGCGCAGGTCTAGGGTTTGAGTATTCCACAAGCAATATGTATTCTCAACAGGGTTTAGGTGGTGGGTCAGGCGGCGGCGGTGCTTATGGTGCAAATGGTGGAAGCAATGCCGGTGGTAGTGGTATCTCTGGCCTTGGCAATAACGGTGGCTCCGCGACGACTGGCGGCGACGGCGGTGGTGGGGGCGCTGGGAGCGTTGGGGATAACGGGACATCCAATGTCGGTGGAGATGGTGGCGCTGGCGCTGCCAGCAGTATCACCGGCACTTCCGTGACTTACTCGGGCGGCGGCGGCGGTTACGGCGTTACCACCGTTGGATCTGGCGGTACTGGCGGCGGTGGAGATGGTGGCGCTAGCGGAACCGTAAACACTGGCGGCGGTGGCGGTGGCGCAGACTCTGGCACATCAGGCGCAGGCGGCTCAGGAATTGTTATTATTAGGGTGGTGGTTTAAGTGGCACACGCAGCAAGAATAGAGAACGGCATTGTTCGTGAAGTACTCGCTGTTGACAACGACAAACTTTTTGATGGTGGAAAGTTCACTACTAAAGGTGAGAAGTCGTTGAACACTTACCTACACGGGTGCGGGCTTGACGGTGACTGGAAACTCACCAGTTACAACAGCAAGTTCCGTGGACGTTATGCGGGTCAAGGTTTCACTTACGACACCGAACTAGACGAGTTCATTGCACCAATATCACCAGACATTGACGAGTCCTAATGCGAGGCATGGGATTTACTGACACCAATCAAGAGTGGCCCTCCGAGGTCACTCACGGTCGTATTTGGGATATAGGCGCTACTTGGGCCGACATCCACATCGCACCTGACGTTTTCAAGTGGGATCGCCTCGACGAGGTTGTAGCCAAAATGGAGGCCAACGGCATCACGCACATAACGTATGTGATCGCCGCTACACCAGCTTGGGCGGCAAGAGATCCTCTCGCACCACACAACGCACCGTGGCTGCCTCGCGGGTCTAACTCGCTACCTGGTGACCCGGACAATTCGTGGAAGCCTTTCGTGTGGGCGCTCAGTGACAGGTACAAGGGCAGGATTCACGCCTACGAGGTGTGGAATGAGTGTCAACTCCCCGAATTCATGTACCCGTGGGACTCCAAGAATCGCAAAGATCTCGCAAAGATGACTGATGATGCTAACCGCATTATTAAAGGAAACGACCCGAAGGCTCTTGTTGGTGCTTGCAGCATCCTGCCCCGTGAAACTAGCGGTGGCTTGAATAAGGCTGAGAAATTCCTGACAGAACTGTCTAAGCGTAAAAACTGGGGCGGCGTTGACTTCTTTGCAGCACATCTCTACCCAGAGGGCAGTACGAATCAAGCATCCCAGTGGATTGACTATTTCGA
>FLOH01001196.1_pt1 | contig 42003 bp, 31 predicted proteins | sample 756751 | NCBI WGS metagenome assembly FLOH01 (sample SAMEA4026879, study PRJEB14308) | marine metagenome | biome: coastal water; material: water | depth 74 m
TACGCTTGCATTGCCGAAAACATCATTACTAGTGGTAATGAAAGGTCCGGTGGCCACTGCAGGATCGACCCCGTTCTTGTCTAATAAGATAGGCACGAAAGTCCCAACCAGCGCTGCGATAAGAATCACCACGACAACAGCAAGACTGATGCTCAAAGATTCTAAATAACTGGTTTCAAAAAAGAAGTGACTTAAAACAAGCACTAATAAAGCAATACTCAGGCCGTTAATCAGGGCCAAAAGGGTTTCTTTCAAAAGCCGAGAAATCATATTGCCTTTGAGGGAGTCATTGGCCAAACCTTGCACGACAATCGCGCTGGATTGGACCCCAACATTACCAGCGGTCGCTTGGATTAGTGGGACAAATAGGAATAAGCGGGGCCACTCAAGTAGGCTGGCGGAAAATCCGGAGATGATGCTTGCAGCGCCGATGCCGCCAAACATACCAATAAGAAGCCAGGGTAATCGCGCCTTGGTGAGCTTGCCGACACTGTCATCAGCTTCTACATCGCTAGAGATCCCTGCCGCCATTTGGTAATCTTTTTCGGCTTCGTCACGGATAAAATCGACAATATCATCGATGGTAATCCGGCCCAAAAGAAAGCCATGATCATCGATAACCGGTATGGCTTCAAGATCGTATTTCTGCATGATTCTGGCGACTTCTTCGCCTTCGGTCTTGACATGGACGGAGTCCACTTTTGGGATATAAATATCAGAAATACGGGCTTTTTCGGGCGCCGTCAACAAGTCTTTTAACGAGAGCCGGCCTTTAAGGCGTCCTTCTTTGTCGACCACATAGATCGAATGTACCCGGGTCACATTTTTGGCTTGACGCCGCATTTCTCTGAGGCAGCCGGCGGTAGTCCAAGTCTCTTTAACCTTTACAAGCTCTTTGGCCATAAGCCCACCTGCGGTGTCCTCGTCGTATTTGATAAGGTCTATAATGTCTGCTGCGTGGTCGTCATCTTCAAGGCGATCTATAACCTTGCGCTGTGTCTCGGCATCTAACTCGAGCACCACATCTGCCGCATCATCGGTGTCGAGCTCGTCTAATTCTCGGGCAATTTCGATGGGAGAGAGGCGGCTTAGGATTTTTTCACGCACATCTTCATCGACCTCCATAAGGGCTTCGGAGGTCAGGTCGCTTTGGAGAGATTTAATGAGATAGGTCGCCTGGTCACTGTCTAGTGCCTCTAAAATTTCAGCAACATCGGCAAAGTGGAACCCTTCGAAACGTTTGCGAATGGCCTTGCGTTTTTTTTGGGCAATGAGTTGCTCAAGATCTTCTAAAAATTCAGTGCTGAGTTGAAATGCCATCGCTTTCCATTTTTAGGGTGAGCGTAATGAAGTCCTGAACGGACAATTGTTCGGGACGCAAGGCAAAGATAGTATCTTCTTTCAGTTTTTCTGATAAATCGAAGGTTTTTAAACTGTTACGCAGTGTTTTACGGCGTTGCTGAAAAGCAGTTTTGACGACCCTAAAAAAGAATTTTTCGTCGCAAGGCAGGTTTTGATTTGCGCAACGCGTCAGACGCAATACACCGCTTTCGACTTTGGGTGGTGGCGAAAAAACCAGGGGAGAAACAGTAAATAAATACTCAGCCTGGTAAAATGCTTGGGTTAGGACAGATAAAATACCGTAGGTTTTACTGCCTGGGCCAGCACAGATGCGTTGGGCGACTTCTTTCTGAAACATACCAGAAAATTCTGGTATCTGGCGCCTCCATTCTAATGTTTTAAAGACGATTTGGGTGGAGATGTTATAGGGGAAGTTACCAATGATGGCAAATTGCTTTGTGCCAAAAAAGTCACTCAAGTCGACACGCAAAAAATCAGCAACAACTAAATTGAGCTCTGGGTTGTCGAAATGATGGGTCAGATAGTCTACAGATTCCTGGTCGATATCCATGGCACACAGTGTATAAGGCTTTTGGATCAAGAACTGGGTCAACACCCCCATTCCTGGTCCAATTTCTAAGACCTGATCATAGTCAGTGCCGACCAAGCTATTGGCAATATCCTGCGCAATAGAAGTGTCGTTTAGAAAGTGCTGTCCGAGATGTTTTTTGGCTCTGACGCTCATGAGAATTCTTTTATGATGTCTAATTCGGTGCGGAAGGCCACGAATTTACCGGCAAATGGCGCACTGGCTGCGCGGAGCTTTGGGGCATCTTCGGCATAATACTGTTCCAATACGGCTTTGCTAGAGACACGGTATTGGACCGAATAGGTCGGTCCGCCTAGGTCTTGATCCGTGACGATATGGGTCATAAGGGCCCCGCTAAATTTCTTGGTGGCCAACATCGCGGGAATGTGGTGCTGTTGCATCCAATCGAGCCATTGGGCTTCGATTTCTGGCTCTAGAGTTATGGTGACGTTATAAATGTACATGGGCTAATCAGGGGCATCTCCTCGAAGGACACGGTATCGCTTTTGTGCTGTGACGAAGTAGATGCTGTTTGTATGGTTAAAGATAATGTTTTCGTAGTGAGTCATGGCATCTTGTTTCGCGTTCAAAGGTCCCTCGAGGAGCTTTGCCAAACTAAAATGAGCGTCGTCGGCCAAAACACCATCTGAATAATGATCCAAGAGCGCCTCGAGACTTGTTTTGGCTAAGTCGAATTGTCCGGTTTCTTGATATAATTCAGCAAGTTTGAATAGGGCATCGTCTTCGATACGTGTGCCTTTTTGCGTTTCCAACAGGGCTTTAAATGCCTTTATGGCCTCGCTTGATCTGTTTTGATGCATCAAAAGGTGGGCATACGCAAAGGCTTTTAGCCCTGTTTGGGTGGAGTCCTCTACCGTATTATCAGAAATAAGAAGATTGAGCGCCAAGGCGTCGTTGGCCATTTTTTGGGTGCTCGCCGACTTGAGCACCTTGAGCTGGGTTTGTGCCCACGCAAAGTCGCCTTTGAAATAACTGGTTTGCGCACCTCTAAAGCGCGCTTCTTGAGCTAAGACATCATTTTTTAAAGCACTTTGAACTTGGGCATAGGTAATAAGCGCCTCGTTGAATCGTTCTTCGTAGACCAAAATGTCGCCCAAAACCAATCGAATACGGGCAAGGGAATAGGGGTTGGTCATAGCGTCTAAATAAAGCTGCAATTCCGTCCTGGCCAGCTGGGGTTGTTTGCGCTCGAAGGCCAAAAATCGGGCATAGTCGAGCCCCATTTCTGTGCTTTTTGCGGACCGACCATATTGTAAAATACGCGCTTTGTAGTCGTTGTCAATAGCGTTGCGGTCTGCACTACTGTCAAGGCGGTCCAAAAGCAACAATTGTCTCTTAGCCTCCATGCGGTCGTCAATTTTTGGCGCGACATCCAGGACAAAGGCAAATATGCTGTAGGCGACGGTGTGATCACCGTGATCCAGAGCCGCTAAGGCTAAATTAGTAAGGCCTTTGACCGCGCCAGGTGCGCGCGAAAAAACGGCTTTTTCTTGTAAAAAGGCTTTTTGAAAATCATTCTGCTGGGCAAAAAGCCAACTCAACAACTCGTTATATAACACATTTGGTGTGCCGCGTAACCTCTGAAGCAGCGCCTTTTTCAAAGCCTGGTTCCCCCGGTCTTGATCATTGTCGGTCACATAGCTGGCAAAATACCGCTTGATGGTCGGGATATAGCTGGCGTTGGATTCCATGAGCTGGAGGTATGCATCGAACATGAGATCAAGTAAGCCCAGTTCGCCATAAACCTGTGCCAGGGGTAAAATAAAATTGCGGTCTGGGTGGGCGGCCATTACCTGTTCGTAAAGGGATTGTGCCTGTGGCAACAAAACATAATCGGAAAATCTTCGGCCCAATGAAAGGCTATAGTTGGGCTCTTGAAGGGCAAAATCGATGGCCAATTGGTAATATTCTTCGGCTTGCTGAGGTTGCTTTTGTAGGGCAAAATTATAGCCCAATTCGATGTAATAAAGGGGGTAAATTCGCCTGCCGTTGAGTTTCTCTTGAAGGAGCAATTCAGCGGCTATGTAATCTTCGAGCTGCTGATGGGTCTTAGCCAAACCAATAATGTATTCTGGCTGAAGAGGGTTTTGAGCGACGAGTTTTTTGTAAAGCGGTAAGGCTTTTTCATACGCGCCTTGGTCAAAGTAATTTTTGGCCAAATCCACCATTTGACTCCAGAGCATCCCGTGGAGTAAAAAACACATAAAAAAGAGCTTTAGCCTCATGGGATAAAGATACTATTTGTCGGCCAACATCACCGGGTGGCACGGGGCAAATGATTTATTCTTTGGGTAAGGGAATAAAGTCAAAACCACAATAGGGCACCAATACATCGGGAATTTTAATACCCTCTGGGGTTTGGCAGTTTTCTAAGATACTGGCCAGAACTCTGGGCAGTGCTAAGGCGCTTCCATTGAGAGTGTGGGCAAATTTATTTTTCCCGTCGGAGTCTTTGAACCTCAATTTCAAACGGTTGGCTTGAAAAGTCTCAAAGTTAGATACAGACGAAACCTCGAGCCAGCGGTCTTGTGCTGTCGAAAAAACTTCAAAATCGTAGGTCAGTGCCGAAGTAAAACCTAAATCACCACCACATAAGCGCAGTATGCGATAGGGCAATTTAAGGTCTTGCAGTAGGCCCTTGACGTGTTCCACCATTTGGTCCAAGGCCGCGTAGCTGTTGTCGGGGTGTTCGATCCGTACAATCTCGACCTTGTCGAATTGGTGCAAACGGTTGAGTCCGCGCACATGTGCGCCATAACTTCCGGCTTCACGACGAAAACAAGGGGTGTAGCTGGTGCGTTGAACAGGAAGCTCTTTGCGGGCTAATAATGTGTCGCGAAAAATATTGGTCACGGGCACTTCGGCCGTGGGAATGAGGTATAATTGATCTTCGCCGACCAAATACATTTGCCCTTCTTTGTCGGGCAGTTGTCCTGTACCATAGCCTGAGGCCTCGTTAACCAAATGAGGCACCTGGTATTCTGTATATCCTGCAGCGGTGTTTTTGTCTAAGAAATAAGTGATGAGCCCTCTTTGTAAACGGGCGCCTTTATCCTTATAAACAGGAAATCCTGCTCCTGAAATTTTGACACCAAGTTCAAAATCAATCAAGTCATAGGTCTTGGCCAGCTCCCAATGTGGCGCAGCCTGTTCATGTAGTTTTGGGATATCACCTTCGGTAAAGACCACTTCATTGTCTTGTTCATTTTGTCCCGACGGCACCGAGTGATGAGGTATGTTGGGCAGGGTCCAGAGCTCTTGTTGCAACTCTTGGGCAATATGATTCATTTCCTCTTGAAGCGCTTTTGAACGCTCTTTGAGTTGTGTTGTTTTTTCTTTAAGCAGCGCTGCTTTTTTGGGCTCACCATTTTTGAAAAGGATACCGATTTCTTTCGAAAACGAATTGGACTGCGCCAGGGTTTCATCGAGGTCGGCTTGGGTCGCACGGCGTTTTTCGTCGAAGGACAAAACACGATCAAAAATCGCTTTGGCGTCAAGGCCTCTTTTTTGTAGCGCCTTGATGTAGGCTTCTTGGTGTTCCCTGATGAGTTGTACTTGTAACATACCTATGGTGTTGAAAGGGCCAAAGTTAGCTAAATTTCAGTCCTTTTTGCGCTTAATTTGAGCCCATTTCCGATATTTTTTGATCTCAAAAAGGACTCGGCAAAATCCAGGGTTGATGGCCCCAAGCATTCCATGGGATTTGGGCGAGGTCGATTTCGGAATCGATAAATGGCTGATAATCACCTCCATTGACTTTTACCTTGCCCGAGGCGTAAACCGAGACCTCTCGGCCCTTTGCTGCCTCCAAGGTTTTGATTTTTTGGGCCATTTGCCAAATAAAATCGGGATGAGCGGGCAGCATTTTGAGTTGCTTTTGGGTCAGAAGAGGCTTTATGGGGTAAGTCTGTTTTGTGCCCGAGGCGTGGTCAATGGTCCAAAAGGCAATCTGTCCGCTGCGTGAGCGCAACATCATTCGCCAACTTAGTCGGTGGCCTTCTTCGGTCCACAATACACTGTCTTGAATGAGGTAATGCCTCAAAGGCAATAAAATTTGAATAACCAGATAAGCCATAATGACCCAAGGAATCCAGGACTTGGCCTTTAGGGGCTCTTGCTGTTCCGCAATGGGTCGTTTGAGCCCGAACCGCTTCTTCAGTACCGAGGAAGGAAAAAAGAAGAGTGAAAAAGCAATGCTCATGTAAGGAAAAATGCCAATTTGAAAAACAACGGAATTAAACAGGTGGAAGACCAAAGACAAGACAAATCCAAAGTTACGTGTGCGGCGCCAAAGCAGCATCGGAATAATGAGGGCGTCGAACAGCACCCCCCCATAAGTAATGCCAGTCTGTAACCAGGGCGCTTGTAATAAGGGGCCTATTAGGGGGTAATTTATTTTTGATTTCATAAAAATGGCCATCACACTGCCGTCGAGCCAACCTGGGTAGATTTTGGCCATGGCGGCATAACTAAAGACGATCCAGACCTGTGCCACAAAAAGTATTTTGACCCATTGCGGCATGGTGTATTGGTGTGTCTTGAGCCTGTGGGCATCGAGCGACAGTGTTTTGTGCGCAGGAAGCAATACCATCATCCAACTCAACAACATCAGCAAATAATAATGGTTGTTGTAGGCGGTTTTTTGCATAAGGTAAACACCAGACCACAATAAGGCAAAGCCGAACATGGCCCAGCGGTATCGGTAGCCCAATAGGACCATAATCCCAAAAGACCCCATGGCAAAAAAATAAGCGTACATACCCCAGCCGGGAAGCGGTTGCAAAAATTCAAAGCCAATGAAATTGAAAGTGAAGCTTGGGGCGATCAACACGTCGTGGACCCAGCCCGTAATGATGGCGCCAAATGCTTCTGCGGCAATTAAAAACCCAAAAATAACACGCCAAAGCACAAGAGGCGTATTGTCGATTGATTTAAACCAAAGACTAGACATATTTGGATAATAAGCGCTTGGCTTCAAGCACATCATTTTCGATGGCTGCTTTCAAGGCATCAATACCGGAGAAATGTTTTTGATCACGGATACGCTCCAAAAATGACAGTTGTAACGGGGCGTCATACAAGTCCAATGTGACCTCTAGAAAAAAGGTCTCTATAGTTTGTTTGTCTCCTCCGACCGTAGGGTTGGTGCCAATGTTGGTAAGACCAAACAGGATTTGGTTGTTGATTTTGGTCTGGGTAAGATAGACGCCTTCTTTTGGGATAAGCTTATAGGATTGGTCCACATTTAAATTTGCGGTAGGGTACCCTATGGAACGTCCAATGGACTTGCCCCGAACCACATGACCATTGAGCCGATAAGTATAATCCAGATAACTATTGGCCATCTCAATAGATCCAGCCTCCAAAGCTTTTCTTATTTTGGTTGAGCTTATGGCGACTGTATTCAATTCTTGCGCTGAGATTTCTTCTACAGCGAAATCATAAAGCTTTCCAAATGCAATAAGGTCTTCGATATGCGCTGTTCTGTTTCTGCCAAAACGATGGTCATAACCAATGATGATTTTTTTGGCGCCGAGTTGGTGCACCAAAATGTCACGGACATATTCTACGGCCGTAAGGCGCGAAAATGCTGCAGTAAAAGGCTGGACAACCAGGTGATCTAACCCAATGCTGGTCAAATGGTCTTTTTTTTCTTCGAGGGTGTTGAGAAGTTTGAGATCGGTTTGCTGTTGTACGACCATCCGTGGATGCGGAAAAAAGGTTAATAAAACCGATTCTAGGCCAAGGGCTTTTGCACTTTCAACAACTCTACGCAATATCGTTTTGTGCCCAAGATGCACTCCGTCGAAGGTGCCAATCGTAATGACGGTGCCTTTGGACGCGCTAAAACGCTCTGCGCCTTGATGTACGATGAGTTTAGACGCCATTGTAAGTGTTCATGGTTATGGCCATACCGGCCAAGCCAAAGGAGGGGATGGCTTCGTCTGTTTTTTCGAGTCGCTTGCTCAGGGCTGCTTGCTCTTGTTCCGACCATAGCCCTAATACATAATCGACTTGACGTCCGGCGCTGAAATCATCGCTGATGCCAAAGCGCAGCCGGTTATATTGTGTGGTCTGAAGGGTTTCTTGAATGCTTTTGAGCCCGTTATGACCGCCGTCACTACCCTTTTCTTTAAGGCGGATGGTGCCAAAAGGCAAATTAAGGTCGTCTGTGATGACCAAAAGTTGCGCGGGGTCAATGCGTTCTTTTTCAAGATGGTAAGCTACAGATTTGCCGCTCAAATTCATGAAGGTACTTGGTTTGATCAATATAAAGGTGCGTCCTTTTATTTTGTATTCTGCTCGGTCTCCAAGCTTCACGGTTTCCCAGGTGAGCTCGGCTTTTGCCGCAAAATGATCTAATATTTTAAACCCAATATTGTGGCGCGATTCAGCGTATGAAAGGCCTATATTTCCCAAACCGACGATAAGAAATTTTTTCATGGATCCGAAGGAATCACAGTGGGCCGATGGCAGCGCCTTTTGCCCAGACTGATTTAAAGGTAAAAATAAAAAAAGCATCCCAGTAATGGGATGCTTTTGGATTGAATATTTGTCGTAAGCTTATGCTTCAGCAGCAGAATCTTCTGAAGAGCCTTCAGTTGCGACACTTGCATCATCACCTGAATCCTCATCTTCATCATCTCCAGCAGCGTCAACGGCGTTTCTTGAAGTCCGTACTTGACAAATGACCGTATTGTCAGGATGCATTATAGCAAACCCCTCTTGAGCGATGGCTCCAACAGACAATTTATTCCCAATACGCATTTCGGTAATGTCGGCTTCGATAAAATCGGGAAGATTTTTCGGTAGGGCTTTGACCCTTAGTTTTCGAGTCACAATACGCAGCGTTCCACCGTTACGGACTCCTTTGGAGTTACCTGTCAAGCGAATAGGGATTTCCATAGTCACCTCTTTGTCATCAAAAATTTGATAAAAGTCGATATGAAGAATGCGGTCGGTCACGGGGTGAAATTGGATATCCTGAAGGATACATTCGATCTTTGAACCATTATCTAATGCAATTACGACCGTGTGTACATCCGGAGTATACACCAAGTCTTTAAATGCAAGTTCATCTGCTGAAAAGTGAATGGCGTGATCTCCTCCGTAAACAACGCAGGGAACCTTTCCAGCATTACGTAAGGCTTTGGTTGCTACCTTGCCCACGCTTTCTCTTTCGAGTCCGTTAATTGTAATTGATTTCATTGTATGTTTTTAAATTATTAATATAACCACTTAGGCCTTAGCGCCTAGCGGGCGGCAAATATATGCCTTTCTTTTGAAAAATACTAAAGTGAAAAACCCTTTTTTGTCTTGGGGAATTACATGATGAAATTAGAGCTAATCGATTGGTTTTCATGAACCCGCACCATCACATCTGCAAATAAGTTAGCACAACTTAAGACTTTGATTTTGCTGCTTTCTTGACGCAATGGAATAGAGTCGGTGACAATTAGGGCCGAGAGCCGAGAGGCTTCTAGACGCTCATAGGCTTTGCCGGACAAGATTGGGTGTGTACATATGGCACGGACACTCAGTGCGCCGCGCTCCATCATTATATCAGCAGCTTTGGTTAGGGTCCCAGCGGTGTCCACCATGTCATCTACCAGTACCACGTTTTTGCCGGATACATCGCCAATAAGCTCCATGTGCTCGATAGCGCCTCCTTCAGCCCTTTGTTTGTAGCAAATAACGACATCACTACTTAAGGCTTTAGAATAGGCATAAGCCCTCTTGGAGCCTCCCATGTCAGGCGAGGCGATGGTGAGGTTGTCGAGATTAAGCGCTTTGAGATAGGGCAGAAATATGGTAGAGGCAAAGAGGTGGTCTACTGGTTTTTCGAAAAAGCCCTGAATCTGATCGGCATGCAGGTCCATGGTGATGATGCGTGTGGCGCCGGCAGTCTCGAGCATCTTGGCGACGAGTTTTGCGGCGATGGGGACGCGTGGTTTGTCCTTGCGGTCTTGACGTGCCCAGCCATAATAGGGCAAAACAGCGGTAATGTGTCGGGCAGAAGCCCGCTTGGCAGCATCCAGCATCAAGAGCATTTCCATGAGGTGGTCGCTGTTAGGAAAGGTTGAACCAATCACAAATACGCGGCTACCACGCACGGATTCTTCAAATGAGGGCTGGAACTCACCGTCACTGTAAGTTGAGGTGATCACGTTGCCTAAGGGGAGGCCATAAGCTTGGGCAATGGCTTTGCCAAGGTCTTGACTTTGTTTGCAGGCGAAAATTTTAGGCTGTGGTGTCATGGAACTTATTTAAAGGATTGTTTATGTAAACACAAATGTAAAATTATCGATCCCTTTTCGCAAAAATGAAAGGGAGAATTACCAACAATTTGAAAATATTCTTTATTTTCGCTCTCCATTTAGCCTTGGTGGCGGAATTGGTAGACGCGCACGACTCAAACTCGTGTTCTTCGGAGTGTGGGTTCGATTCCCACCCAAGGTACAATAGCCTCTGACAATTTTGTCAGAGGCTATTTTTTTTAAGGGTTTTTGATCATGTAAAAGCACCATAATAATTTTATCCCTCCCCCGCTTTTCGTATATAAAAATAGCTTAATTTTATGCTCTAACAATCGATAAAATAATATTATGAAACTATTTCTACGACTAATGCTCAATGTCACGCTAGGGAGGCCATGGACTTATAATTGGTAAAGGGAGATCCAGCATGTGTTAATGACTTTGGTAGCCAAACTTAAATCTCTTTTATATAGGAGAAAACGAAAACAGTTTGGCTACCACAAATGATAGATCTATCATTGTCCATTAAAAAATCTTCAAATCGTCCTTTTTTTTATCTTTGAGAAATCTTAAAAACTGATATTGCTGCGAGGTATAAAAACTCCGAATGACTGCTGATTAAAAAAATGTCAATTGTTGAAAACAAACCAATCACAAATATGAAAAATTTCACATTAAGTCTTCTTTTTTGCTTTTTCTCTATTGTTTCCTTTGGCCAAAACCAAAGATCAGAAATTGAAATCGCAATTGAAAATCAAATAACCAATGTTGTTGAGGCATTTGGCGGCACTATTGAGTCTGTAGTAATTGATGAATTAAATTTTAATCCATCCGAAGATTTCAATATTGAGAATGTATTCAAGACTTCAGATGAGTTAAATGACTTTATTCGAATAGAAGTTTTTTATTCCACCTATGAGATTCGATATACCTTAATTTCAGGTGGAAAAGAAATCAATAGAATAACCAATAAGTATTAAATCATGAAAAACATCTTTACGTTTCTTTTTATATCACTTTTCTGTGTACTTGGAGTTACGGGCCAAACTAACGCTGCTTATGTTAGCAACACTTCACAGCCCTGGAATCAAAACAGTATCATTCAGGGGATGGATGCAATCTTCCCTTCAGACTGGACACATTACTTTTACCCCACTGTAGACGCAAGTGCAGTTTTTGTACCAGGAAGAAGTTTTGTTTTCGTAGAAGGAGGGGCATCCACCACGAGTCAAATGTTGAGTTTTTTGAACAATAATTTTGCCTTAATCGACAGCTGGGTGAATGCAGGAGGGATTCTATTTATTAGTGCAGCTACCAACGAAAATTTTCCAAACGCACAGTTTTCTCCGGGCTGGGGAATTACCTCGACAAGAATATTGATATCGAGGGCATCACCATACGACGTTAATCATCCGTTCTTTTCTGGGTCACAGTATGTGCCGTTAGTAGCGCCAGAATATATAGGTAATTACATCGCTCACAATGTATTGACAGGGCCAGGACTAGATCCGATTATGAAGGTTTCTGACTCAGATCCGCAAGCGGGGACTGGGAATGTTTTTGCGGAAAAAACTGTCGGGAGTGGAAAAGTTCTGTTTTCTGGCATGACAACTCCATTCTTTCTTACATCCGCCAGTTGGCAGCCTCAACCACAGATGACTAATATGTTATATGCCATAATTGATTATGGTCAAGGATTAGGTCAATCTAATACTCCTCCTACTGCTGTTTGTCAGGATATTACAGTTGAGCTAGATTCGACTGGAAACATCACGATCAATGTAACAGACATTGATGGAGGATCGAGCGATGCAGAAGGTTCTTTTTCTTTAAGCGCTTCACAAACTAGTTTTAGTTGTTCAGATATCGGAGCAAACACAGTTATTTTAACTGTTACAGATATTGAAGGCTTAACGGCCACCTGTTCTGCGGTAGTAACAGTAGAGGACAACCTTGCACCTACGGCAGTGGGTCAGGACATCACGGTGAACCTTGATGCTACAGGAAATGCCACCATCACTACAGGAGACATTGACAACGGTTCTTCGGACAATTGTGGTATCGCCTCGACGGTTCTAGACATTACAGATTTTGATTGTACTGATGTAGGCGCCAACACAGTGACCATGACCGTTACAGATGATAGCGGCAATACAGCAACAGCTACCGCTACGGTAACAGTAGAAGACAACATTGACCCTACAGCAGTTGCCCAAGACATCACGGTTCAGCTAGATGCTTCTGGTAATGCAACGATTGTTGCTGGAGATATTGACAATGGTTCTTCTGACAATTGTGGTATCGCCTCGACGGTTCTAAACATTACAGATTTTGATTGTAGTGATGTAGGCGCCAACTCAGTGACCATGACTGTTACGGACGTTAACGGCAATACAGCTATCGCTACCGCTACGGTAACAGTAGAAGACAATATTGACCCTACAGCAGTTACTCAAGACATTACCATCAACTTAGATGGTAGCGGCATGGCGAGTATTGTTCCGGGCGATATTGACAATGGTTCTTTCGATAACTGTGACGTCGACACCTTGGTCTTAGATATTACAGACTTTGATTGTACTAATGTAGGCCCAAATACGGTAACCTTGACGGTCACGGATGTGAACGGAAACAGCTCTTCTGAGACAGCAGTCGTTACTGTTGTTGATGTGACGCCTCCGGTTATTGTTTGTGCGCCAGATGTGGTGACCATCATGGATCCAGGAGTGTGTTATGCAGAAGTGTTTTTTGCTGATGCGATTGCCTTAGACGAATGTGGTATTGCCTCTATTGTTCAGACAGCAGGACCGGTTAGTGGGAGTAACTTCACTCAAGGAGTCACTACTATCGAATACACCGCGACCGATGTAAACGGCAACACAACAGTATGTAGCTTTACCATAACGATTCAAGACACTCAGGTTCCAGAGATCACTTGTGGTGACGATATTACAGCGAGCAATGATTTAGCACTTTGTGGTGCGGATGTTACAGTTGTTACGCCAATCATTTTGGACAACTGTAGTCTTGATCCAGCACCAGTGGTTTCAGGTCCCGTAACAAACTTCATCATGACTTCTGGTCTATTGGATACACCATCGACAGTAATAGGATTAAGCAACTCTATTGGTGGAGATGTCTCTGCTCAAGTTGTCTATAACGGTGACTGGGGCGCTTCATTCGAGGACTTTGATTTAAGAGGTCCAGACGGTTCTCAGGTTTTCTTTAGAGATAATCAATCTAATGGCGACTGTCCAGCGGTTGATTATATGGATGCCTTTAGCATCAGCGAGGCAACTTGGAATGGTTGGATCACCACCTTCGGCACAGACTTGACCTTTACCTTATTGGCCGATCCAAGCGTGAACCCTATTTGTCCTGAGAGCTTCTATCAATTGACCTTTACTTTGGGTAACGGAGCGACTTTAGTGAATGATTATAACGGTACGGCCGACGCCTCGGATTTTTATCCAGTAGGAACGACAACGGTCAACTGGACCTTTACAGATATTGGTGGTAATGTAGTGACTTGTTCACAAGACATTACGGTTACTGATGACGAGGCTCCAGAGATCTTGTGTGTTGGAGAGCCAGGGACTTTTGCTGTTACCGAAGACTTTGAGTCAGGATCATTGCCAGCAGGCTGGGATAACACTGCCCTTCGAGGCACGGATCTATGGGTCTTTGATACGGGGGTCATTGCCGGTACTGGTGGTGGCTTCCCAACTCTTGCAGCGACTTTCGATGATGATGCTGCTGGTCCAAGTACAGACAATGCAGTTCAGTTGACCTCGCCAGCCTACAATATGACAGGAGCGATATCTGCAAGCTTATCGTTTGATTATGCTTATAATTACCTCGGCGGAAATGAGTTCTTCTCAGTAGAGGTATACGACGGAGCCGCATGGCAAGAGATCTTGCGTTTGCAAGAAGATCATGCGCCCACCAATACAGGTGCGCTAGACATGCTTCCTTACGCTAATGCGAATTTCCAAGTACGTTACACCTTTGATGATGGTGGGTCTGCATGGATGTGGGGTGTAGGAATCGACAATTTCCAATTGAATTACGATATCCCATCAACACCATTAACCATTGCACTTGATGCTAACGGAATGGCAACATTGGATGTGAGTCAGTTGATTCTTTCAGTGACCGACAACTGTGGTTCAGTATCGACAAGTATTGGCGGATCATCGCTTCCAGGATCGCTTAGCACAACCTTGTTGGATAACAATGGTGGTGCAGATGGCGGTGCGGTTTATTTTGATGTAACTGTTGGGTCGACCGATTTAACCCTAACCGCGATAGATATTCATACCAATGATCTTGATGCCTTTACTTTAGAGATTTACACTTTGGAGGGCACGTACGTGGGCAATGAAAATAATGCAAGCGCGTGGACATTGACCACGACAGGATCTGGTGTTTCTGCAGGCCCAGACGCGGCGTCTAACGCTGTTTTGGACACACAAGTGACCTTGGTTGCTGGAACGACTTACGGTATGGCCGTGGTCTTGGATGCAACGCATGGTCATCGCTACACCAATGGAGACGGAACAAACGAGAATTATTCAAATGCGGATTTATCGCTTTCTGCTGGTGCTGCCACGACGATTCCTTTCGAAGGAAACGTCTTTAGCCCAAGAGTATTCAACGGAGGACTATACTATGTTGTAGGGACCCCTGCTAGTACGACCATCGACTTTGATTGTTCTAATTTAGGAGACAACTTCGTAGAGGTCACTGCTACGGATGCTGCAGGAAATGTTTCGACGTGTATTTCTACGGTAGAGATCGTTGACGTAACAGATCCAATTTTGGTTTGTCAAGATGCGACGGTTTCTTTAGACGAAAACGGTATGGCAGAGGTGCTACCTGAGTACTTCATCGATGCTGCAGCTTCATTTGATGCTTGTGGTATTACGATCACTGCGGTAGATGTTACTGATGTGACTTGTGCTGATATTGGCGCTTCAATTACCGTAACGGTATTTGTGAGCGACAGTAGTGGTAACATTGCTTCTTGTCAAGCGGTTATGACCGTTGTTGATGATATGGGACCAATTCTTGAAAATTGTCCTGCGGACATGACCGTTGATCCAGGTACTGTAGACTTGTTCTACGAGGTTCCAGATTACACGGCTGGTGTTACGGCTACAGACAACTGTACGGACCCTGTGGGAGCAATCACTCAGGACCCAGTTGCGGGTACATTATTACCTGATGGTGTTTACACTGTGACGTTATCTGCTACAGATAACGAAGGTAATGTAGGTACTTGTAGTTTTGAATTGACCGTTGAGAGCCAGTTAGGTGTTGCGAGCAACCAATTAGATAATGGTGTTGCGATCTATCCTAACCCAGCGCGTAATGTGATGAACATTGGCAACAGTACAAACATTCAATTAGAGCGCGCTGCGATTTACGACATCAATGGTCGTTTGATCCAGACGGTTGACTTGAGTGCGATGAGTACTGAAGCTAGCGTTAATGTAGCGCACTTAGCCTCTGGAGTGTACATGGTACAACTACAGGCTGAGAATGGCCAAGCCATCAAGCGTTTAGTTAAAGAATAAGTTAGATTAGATATAGTTGAAAAGGGCCTGCTTCATCGAAGTGGGCCTTTTTTTTTTATAAAAGGGGTCCGTTCGGGAAGGATCTTACTGGGCGCAATGCCAGAGCATAAAGGAGTTCTTCTGTCTGCTCTAAAAGAACAATGACTTTGCCTGGTTCAGACGAATTTATCTGTTGATTAATGGCGATATTTGGGTTTTTAATCTGTTTCACGATGAGCGATTTCTGGCTTTATTTTACTTTGGGGTACCAGCACGTTCTGGGTGTTGGGGCCTATGACCATTTGCTTTTCTTGGCGGTACTCAGTGTATCATACGGCTTCAGCCAATGGCGGCGTTGGAGCCTTTTGGTCAGTCTATTTACCCTAGGCCACAGCATTTCTTTGGCAGCCACCCATTTTTTTGGCCTTGAGGCTAATGAGCGCATCGTTGAATTTTTAATACCCTGCACGATTATCGCTACAGCCGTATATAATATAGTACAGGTATTAACTAAGACCAGGAGAGATAGTGTGAGTTTTTTGGGCAGTTTAGCTTTTTTGTTTGGACTCATTCATGGACTCGGTTTTGGCCGTTACTTTGGGCTTATAGAAGACCAGGGGTCTGTCATGGCGCTGATTGATTTTGCTTTAGGAATTGAATGGGCACAATTAATTATTGTTTTTGTGGTTTTAGTCCTTAGTTTTGTGGTAGAACGTGGTTTCGGGGTAAAAAAAAGGGACTGGGTCATTGCGGCTTCAGTCGCAACAATTGCAGCAACACTGCCTATTTTATTGGGCCAGTAACCGCATTAATTACTCAAGAGATCGATACGAAACCGACAAATTATTGAGACATAAGGCATGACACAGCAGGGCAAACAACTAAAATACGACAAGGCTTATCTCAAAATGGCTTTGGAATGGAGCAAGCTTTCATATTGTGATCGCCGTCAGGTTGGCGCTTTGATTGTCAAGGACAAAATGATCATCAGTGATGGCTACAATGGCACTCCGACCGGTTTTGAAAATATTTGTGAAGACGACAATGGCTATACCAAGTGGTATGTGTTGCATGCCGAGGCTAACGCCATTATGAAGGTCGCTTCCTCCACACAATCTTGCAAAGGCAGTACACTTTATATTACTATGTCTCCATGCCAGCAGTGCAGTAAATTGATCCATCAGGCTGGAATTATTCGTGTGGTATACCACACAGCGTACAAAGATGATTCTGGACTCAAGTTTTTACAAAAAGCCGGGATTATTGTCTCGCATGTCGCAGAGCTTAACTAATGCGCAAACCGGCCTACATCAATCCACTCATGTTAGCTGTGGCGCTGGCCATAGGTATGCTATTAGGGACGGTATTTAATTTTAACAGCAAGGCATCGGGATGGTGGTCCCCTCAAGAACCCTCAGCCAAATTATTACAACTCATTGATTATATCGAAAGTGATTATGTAGATGCAGTTACCGCGGATAGCATTGTGGATTTGGCCGTGGGTCGACTTTTGGAGCAGCTCGACCCGCATTCGGCGTACATTTCTAATGATCAGTATCAAGCCGTTGCAGAGGATATGCGCGGTGATTTTGTCGGGGTAGGGATAAACTTTTATATATACCGGGACACCATTGCGGTCATCAGGTCTATGGAAAACAGTCCGGCCCATACAGTAGGAATTACCTCAGGAGATCGCATCCTGAGCGCTAATGGTCGCGCCTTATTTGGGGTTCATGCGGACCGAGACAGTGTGGCTCAGTGGATTCGTGGGCCGATCACTACCACAGTAGATTTAAAGATTTTGCGACCGAGCAACGACAGTATTTTTGAGGTGTCGATAGCGCGGGAGCACATTCCCTTGCCCAGTGTTGAAGGCGGTCATGCGTTGACTCCTGGAGTTGGTTACATAAAAATAAATAGGTTTACGGAAACCACGGGGCGTGAATTTACGCAACGGCTAAAGCTTCTGGCCGCTGAGCAAACCAGCACGTTGATTCTTGATCTGAGAGACAACCCAGGAGGCTATGTTGATTCTGCTTTAGAAGTTTTGGATCATTTTCTACCGTCGGGCACCCTATTGTTGACCACAAAGAACAAGCAAGGCCGCATCCGCAATACGTATGCCGATCAAACGGGTCTTTTTGAGCAGGGGGCTATCTACGTGCTTTTGAATGAACAAAGCGCTTCGGCAGCTGAGATTGTTGCCGGAGCCCTTCAAGACCATGACCGTGCGCTCATCGTGGGCCGACGTTCTTTTGGCAAAGGATTGGTGCAAAGAGAAATGGGCTTTGGAGACGGCAGCGCCGTGCGCCTTACTGTTGCCCGTTATTACACGCCTTCGGGTCGCTCTATACAGCGGCCTTATGGCCAAGATCATCAGGCTTATTTAGATGATTTTGATGCGCGCGTGGCCCGAGGCGAAATGCAGGACGCTAGTCAAATACCCCAAGCGGACTCACTTATGTTTACCACGGCACAGGGGAATAAAGTCTATGGCGGCGGCGGGATTACCCCTGATATTTTTGCACCACTGGACATCGGTATGCAGGAGCAAACACTCCGGTATTTAAACCGCAGCGGTTTGATGAGTTATGTAGTCTTTGATTATTTAGAAAAACAGCGCCCGGCGTTTCAGGCGATCAATCAGAAAGACTTTATCGAGCAATACATTACGGCGCCTGAGTTGATCGATAAATTTTTAGAAGATTCGCGCCTCAAGGAAGCAGGGTTGTCTATGAAAGACCAAGAAGCATCCATGGCTTCACTGCTCAAAATACAAATGGCAGAACAGCTCTATGGTCCTGATGCCGCTTTGATTTTGCTGATTGGCGAAGACCCTATGACCGCATTGGTTTTGGCCCATGAAAACAATCGAAAGTAAATTTACTTAAGGCGGTCTTTGATCTCAAAAGATCGGATCAAAATAAAGAGCAATACCACCACGCAGGCCGAAGCCACAATGCCAATAAGGGCGATTTGACTGTCTCCATTAAACGGGTCGTTCCCGTCTATTTTTGTGGTATTATATCCTATCAGAACAATAGCGATGGCAATGAGAATGTAGCGAAAGTAAGTCATGATGTTACTTATATAAAGAGTTCTTGAATGTTCGAAGTAAAAAGCTTAACGGCAATGGCGAGCAAAATTACGCCAAATACTTTTTGGATAACACCAATACCATTTTTCCCTAAAACGGATTGCAGTCTTGCCGAAGTCTTCAGCACGGCATAGATGACAATAACATTGAGTACGATAGCGATGATGACGCTTTCTAAGGCATATTCAGAGCGCAGCGATAGCAGGGTTGTTAGGGTTCCAGGCCCGGCAAGCATCGGAAAGGCTAAGGGAAAAACAGAGGCCATGTCTGGGCTACTCCCATCGTCTTTGAACAAGGTGATTCCTAAGATCATTTCTAGGGCAATGAAGAACAAAATGAACGATCCGGCAACAGCGAATTCATTGACATTAATCCCAATAAGATGGAGAATTTCTTCTCCTAAAAACAAGAAAAAAATCATCACGATAGCAGCAATGATTGAGGCCTTCTCACTATGGATGTGACCCGCTTTTTCTCTCAGGGCAATGACAATGGGGATATTCCCAATGATATCAATCACAGCAAAAAGGACCATGCTCGCTGTAAAAATTTCTTTGACGTTAAGGGTCATACCGCTTTGTTTGGGGCAAATTTAAGCAAACAATTCGGGCTGTATCCGTACAGCATTGTTATTTTGCGATTATATTTGCCGCATGTTTCAATTAGGAAAAGCCTTAGTATCGGAATCGTTAATTGAAGATGAATTTGTCTGCAATTTATCTGCGTGTAAAGGCATATGCTGTGTTGAAGGAGAGGCTGGTGCGCCTGTGACATCAGAGGAAGTCGCTATTCTCCAAGATATTTACCCTAAGGTAAAACCTTTTTTAAGACCAGAAGGCATTGAAGCCATTGAGGCTCAAGGCACTTATACCGTTGCGGAAAACGGCGAATTCGAAACGCCTTTGGTGGCAGGAAAGGAATGTGCCTATGTTGCATTTGACACCAATGGAACGGCCAGCTGCGGGATTGAAACGGCTTACAAATCCGGTGCAGTCAATTTTCAAAAGCCCATATCGTGTCATTTGTATCCGGTACGTATTCAAGAGTATAGTGAGTTTTCGGCCGTCAATTATCACCAATGGAGCATCTGTTCTGCGGCATGTCTTTTGGGGCAACAATTGAAAGTTCCGGTCTATCAATTTGTCAAAGATGCTTTAGTCCGACGTTTTGGCATCGATTGGTACGACGCATTGACGTCAATTGCTAGAGAACACCGCTCCTAAAAAATTTTTTTAAAAATTCCCCCATTTTTCTCCGTTGATAACTTTCGATTTTTAACAAAACTGAAGGCACTTGGTTTGTTCAGAAAAAGCAGGGCTATTGCTTATGAAATCAAAGGTTTGAGCGTTTTTAATTAAAAAAAATGATGCACGCGCCAATCCCTAATAAAAAACATAAAAAACTGTATATCAATTGTTTAAAAATATTTTTTAACAATATTCTAAGAAATTTAAATTCCCCGTAGTGTTGAAAACTTTGTTAAAAACCCTGCATGACATTTTCAGCGATTCGCACTTATTTTTTCCATATTTGTTAGTCCCTAGTAGTACCAATATTTTAACAATTTTAAAGAACAGGACACATGAGCGTCGTTGAGCCCATTTTAGCAGAAAACAAAAACAGATTTGTGATATTTCCTATCGAACATCATGATATTTGGGAATGGTACAAAAAGAGTGAGGCGAGTTTTTGGACGGCTGAAGAGATTGATCTCCACCAAGATCTCACGGATTGGTCTACAAAACTTAATGACGACGAACGTTACTTCATCAAACATATTTTAGCATTTTTTGCAGCGAGTGATGGCATTGTCAACGAAAACCTAGCGGAAAATTTTGTTAACGAGGTACAGTACAGTGAGGCGAAATTCTTTTACGGATTTCAAATCATGATGGAAAACATCCACAGCGAAACTTATTCGCTACTCATAGACACTTATGTTAAGGATGAAAAAGAAAAAGGAATTCTTTTTCAAGCACTCGAAAACTTTCCGGCCATCAAAAAGAAGGCGGACTGGGCCCTTAAATGGATTGATAGCCCAAGCTTTGCAGAGCGACTTATCGCTTTCGCAGCAGTAGAAGGAATTTTCTTCTCTGGAGCGTTCTGCTCGATTTTTTGGCTAAAGAAGCGTGGGCTAATGCCAGGGCTGACTTTCTCGAATGAGTTGATCTCAAGGGATGAGGGAGTGCACTGTGACTTTGCGGTGCATTTGCATAACCACCACTTGGTCAATAAAGTGCCAAAAGACCGGATACGCAGTATCCTCATCGAGGCTCTGAATATTGAACGTGAGTTCATTACTGAATCACTTTCGGCAAGTCTTATTGGAATGAATGCTATTCTCATGGCGAAGTATCTAGAATTTGTAACCGATCGACTTTTGGTTGAATTAGGTTGCGACAAGGAATACAATACCACGAATCCATTTGATTTTATGGACATGATTTCGCTTCAAGGAAAAACAAATTTCTTTGAAAAAAGAGTCTCTGAATACCAAAAGGCTGGGGTTACCAACAAAGACAAGGAGACGAATAAGATCAGTTTCGATGCTGATTTTTAGGCGCTAATCAAGGCATAACACCTTTCAGACCCCATACGACTCAGGCCTTAGCAGGGGACCATTGGGCCTGAGCAACAATACCAAAAGATTACTAATTATAATAATTCTAGCAACATGAATGTAGTAAAAAGAGATGGCCATAGCGAACCAGTGATGTTCGACAAAATCACCGCGCGGGTGCGTAAATTATGTTACGGCCTTAATACCCTTGTGGATCCAGTAAAAGTAGCCATGCGTGTTATTGAAGGCCTTTATGATGAGGTGACCACAAGTGAGTTGGATACCTTGGCAGCAGAAATTGCCGCCACGATGACCGTTTCTCACCCTGACTACGCCATCTTGGCGGCACGAATTTCGGTATCTAACTTACACAAGAACACCAAAAAAAGTTTTTCTGAAGTGATGTCGGATCTTTATTTCTACATCAACCCAAGAACCGGAAAAAAGGCGCCTTTACTAAGTGATGAAGTATATCAAGTGATTCAAGATAATGCAGAGATGCTAGACTCAGCTATTATCTATAATCGTGATTTTAACTATGATTATTTTGGGTTCAAGACCCTCGAGCGCTCTTATTTGCTTAAACTCAATGGACAAATTGCAGAGCGCCCACAGCATATGTTGATGCGGGTTTCTTTGGGGATTCACCTCCATGATATGGACTCCGCCCTTGAGACTTATGAGCTCATGTCTAAGAAATATTTCACACACGCCACCCCAACCTTATTCAATAGTGGGACGCCAAAGCCACAAATGTCTTCATGTTTTCTTTTGGCCATGAAAGACGACAGCATCGATGGTATATATGATACGCTGAAGCAAACGGCAAAAATTTCACAATCAGCGGGGGGTATTGGGTTATCTATTCATAATATTCGGGCCACAGGATCCTATATCTCAGGGACCAATGGCACGTCAAATGGGATAGTCCCAATGTTGCGTGTGTTCAACGACACAGCCCGTTATGTGGATCAAGGTGGCGGAAAACGAAAAGGGAGTTTTGCGATCTATGTAGAGCCATGGCATGCGGACATCTTCGACTTTTTGGATTTGAAGAAAAACCACGGAAAAGAAGAAATGCGTGCGCGTGATTTGTTTTATGCCATGTGGATTCCGGATTTATTCATGAAGCGTGTGCAAGACGACAGCACTTGGACCCTAATGTGTCCTAATGAGTGTCCAGGGCTCTATAAATGTCATGGCGATGAATTTGAGGCCATGTACTTGGCCTATGAGTCACAAGACAAAGGAAGAAAAACCATCCGTGCAAGAGAACTTTGGGAGAAAATATTAGAATCGCAAATTGAAACAGGGACCCCTTATATGCTTTATAAGGACGCCGCGAACCGCAAGAGTAACCAAAAGAATTTAGGGACCATTCGTTCGTCGAATTTATGTACCGAAATCATGGAGTATACTTCTGCCGACGAGGTGGCGGTATGTAACTTGGCTTCAATTGCGCTACCGATGTTTGTCAAAAAAGGGGCCTTTGACCACAAAGAACTTTTTAAAGTGACCAAAAGGGCCACCAAAAACTTGAACCGAGTGATTGACCGCAACTACTATCCAGTAATTGAGGCTCAAAATTCTAATTTCCGTCATAGACCTATTGGTCTTGGTATTCAAGGCCTTGCCGATGCCTTCATCCTATTGCGTATGCCATTTACCAGTGATGAAGCAAAAAAACTCAACCAAGAAATATTTGAAACTTTATATTTTGCCGCGCTAACGGCTTCGATGGAAGAAGCCAAAGCAGATGGGCCTTACGAATCTTATAAAGGATCTCCAATATCAGAAGGACTCTTTCAACACAACCTTTGGAACATCAAAGACGAAGAATTGAGTGGTCGTTGGGATTGGGCGAAACTCCGCAAGGATATCAAGAAGAACGGCGTGCGTAACTCCCTTTTGGTAGCACCGATGCCAACCGCATCGACATCTCAAATTCTGGGTAATAACGAAGCATTTGAGCCTTACACGTCCAATATTTATACGCGTCGTGTGCTTTCTGGAGAGTTTATTGTTGTCAACAAGCACTTACTCGAAGATCTAGTTGAGCTCGGCCTATGGAACGATAGCCTCAAAGAAGAAATCATGCGGGCTAATGGATCCATTCAACATATTGAGGGGATGCCACAAGAACTGAAAGAATTGTATAAAACGGTCTGGGAACTATCCATGAAGGATATTATCGATATGTCACGTCATAGAGGTTATTTTATCGATCAGTCTCAGTCGCTAAACCTCTTTATGGAAAATGCGAATATGGCGAAACTCACGTCAATGCATTTTTATGCATGGCAAAGTGGGCTAAAAACAGGGATGTATTATTTGCGCACCAAGAGTGCTGTAGATGCCATTAAGTTTACCCTGAGCAAGGAAGTCAAAAAAAGCGAAGAGGTCGAAACTGAAGTCCCTAAGGCAGCAAAAGTGCAAGCGGCCACAATTGGCGTTTCTCTACCAGAAAAATCATTGACCGCCCAAGAGTTGCGTGAGATGTTAGCACAGGGCAAAGATGCCGCAGAGAACGATGAAGATTGTTTGATGTGTGGTTCTTAATCCATCTGCTATAGAAAAAAAAAGCAGCGCCATTGGCGCTGCTTTTTTTTTGCAATCGAATGCGTAAAACCTTGGGTTTTATTTCACGTTCTTACCATATTGCTGCATCAAAAGCATTACGGCTGTGACCAGGTCTTTGGTTTCGAGTAAAATATTAAAATACAATGCTGTATTCTTTGGACTCGACTCCTCGGCACGTGTTAAAGCCACTTGCTGATCGATTTTGTCCGAAATACTCTCGTTGAGCTCATTTAATTTGGTCACAATACCATTGATTTCCTTGAGCTCGTTGTGATCAAATACAGTGATGATGCTCTGAAGATGTCCACTGAGTGCGGCATCAATTTCTTGAAGCTCCTTAATTTGATTGAAGCGCAAGGCTTTGTGATTATTGTTGACGTGCTTAAATCCTTTTTTGGCGATATACTCCAGTGATTGACTGATGTCGGTTAAGTGTACCAATATGGAAATATAGAACTTGCTGCCTCTAAGGCTCGTCTCCTCCAAATTCTTGATGAAATAAAACAAGTTGTTGCGCAGGTCTTCGATATCTTCACCCAACTTTTCGACACCTTTCTTACTGGACTTTAGGATTTTCGTATCCTGCTTACCCAATCCTTTTATGACACCAGAAAATATCGTTTGTGAGCGGCTCACTACGTTAGAAATGTTCTGTGAGCTTTCTGCAATGATCCCCTGAACCGTCTTACTGGCGGACTTTTTAAGTCCTGCACTTGTTAGCTTGGCTTCTGCTTTGCGTTTGTGCAGTAAATAGTTGCGCACCAAAAGGCTACAGGCTAGGATCAACAGGACAGCAATCGCTGTTGGACCACCCAAGTAAATAAGGTAAGTCATCGTTCCGGCCACAGCAAAGGCTATAAACGCCGTAAAAAACCATCCAGCAATCACATTGATCACACCAGCGACACGATATACAGCGCTCTCACGTCCCCATGCACGATCGGCAAGAGACGTCCCCATAGCGACCATAAAGGTCACATAAGTTGTAGACAACGGCAGCTTCATGGAGGTAGCGATAGAAATCAAGACGCCGGCAACCATAAGGTTGATGGACGCACGGATCATATCAAAAGCAGGCATTTCTGCTTGGTCTTTTTCGAGTGTAGAAGCAACAGGCTTTGTAAAGCTATGCTCAATGCGCGAAGTCACCGAATCAGGCAAGAGCGTAGTCAAGAAATTAGCCAATTTTGTGCTGCCCTTTACCATATTGCGAGAGATAAAGTTTGGATTGAATTTTTCCGCTCCATCTCCTTGTCGTGACAAGCTAATTTCGGTTTCAGTTACCGTTTTGGCTTTTTTAGAAAACCACAAGGTAAGCACCATGATACTCCCTGCGATAAAAAGCAATAGGGGCTCTGCTGGGACTTTTTTGTCCAAGACACTCATAGAGAAACTCGTGGCAGCTTCTCCAGAGGCGAACCATGCTTCATATGAATGGTATGCAGCCATCGGCACACCAATGAAGTTGACTAAATCATTTCCAGAAAAGGCTAGGGCAAGACCAAATGTTCCGATCGCAATCACCACAATCAAGATGCTTTTCTTGAAAATTTTCATGAACAAGTATGAAAACAATGTCCAAAACACGAAGCCTACACTAACAATTAAGACCGTTTGTTGGGCAAGAATATCTTTAAAGGAACCATAATAAGGGGTTCCTTTAAGGCCTTTGTAGAAAATAAAATAAGTGATTGCAGTAAGGGCGATACCGCCAAAAATGGCGCCAAAATTCTTGATTTTTTCCTCGTAATGAAAGGTAAAGATAAGTCTAGAAAGCCATTGAACGAGCGCCCCTATAGAGAAGGCGATCACTACAGAGAGAAGTATGCCACTGATAATTTCAATAGCTTTCGCCGTATTAATGTAGGTGCCCAAATCGGCAATAGTTTGCTCATTGTCCATCCCAATTTTGATTAAGGCCATCACCACAGCGGCGCCTAACAATTCAAAGACAATCGAAACGGTCGTTGAGGTAGGCATCCCTAAGGTGTTGAAAAAATCAAGAAGCAGGACGTCGGTGATCATCACGGCCATAAAAATCATCATGATTTCATCGAAATAGAACTCTCCAGGAACGAAAATGCCCTTACGTGCCACTTCCATCATGCCACTCGAAAACACAGCGCCAATAAAGATTCCAAGACTGGCGACAATCATGATTGTTCTGAATGAGATGGCTTTGGAGCCAATAGCGGAATTCAAAAAGTTAACCGCATCATTACTGACGCCAACAACGAGGTCAACAACCGCCAATACGGCTAATGCAACGAGCATTAATAAATAAATTTGATCCATAGACTTAAATTAAAGTGGTGACAAAGGTCAGATTAAAGATAAAATTAATTGTTACGTAAATGTTATGAAAGAATTTTAAAAGTGGAGGTCAAATCCAAATCGAAACTCCATATAATCGTCTTGACCATCTAACGATCCAATGCTAAAGTCAGATTGAATTTTAAGCTTGTGACCAACGATGTACTTGGAGACCCCAGCAGTATAAACCAACTGATCGGGCTTGCCAACGATGGCATCATATCCGATTTCTGAGCGCCGCGCCGTAAACTCATAATGAGAAGGAAATAAATAACTCGCCTGAAGGTTTGTGGCGGTTCCCACCTGAACGATAGACGCTGTGCTGCCATCAGAATTGAGCGCTTCAGGATCTGCAGCATCTCTCTTGGCGTACTCTCCCATAAAGGCAAATCCGTTGAATTTTAACATGGCATCCACAAAAATGGTGTTGATGTCTGTTTCATATAGGCTTCCGTCATCTAAGGTCATATAAGAGCCCATATTGCTTCGGTTACGCACGGCGTTGGTGTTATTGTCGTAGGTTGCGCCGATCATTAACTTAACCGTTGACTCACCAGATAAATCACCTTGGGTATAATCACCCTTTTTGGTGAAGGCTCCAAAAGGAAGTAACTCAACACGCGAGGTATATTGAAGACCACCTAAGTTCCCTTCAGTGACGTTGCGTCCTTCTCCTTGCGAGATCGCAAACTTTTCGCGCAATAACATTTTAGTCCCTAGCTTGTGCTGGTGACGCAATTGAATCCCCATATCGCGATCTATATTAAATTTGCTATTCAATATAGATCGGTCGATCAGCTGTAAATTGCCTGAAGAAATAACCCGTTCGATGTTGCCAGGCAGCTTAGTTTGTCCGGCCCAGAGTTCAAATCCTTTGGCAAAATGCCACATGACCACGGCATCAAGAATGTAGCGCGGTGTGTTGCGGTTGTAAGCATCGGCACCAGAAATATCTCTGTTGGATAATCCGAGCTCAAATTTATATTTGAGTTTCGGTGAATAAGCCCAACCGTCAAATTTAAAGCGCGCACGACGCACCAAAAAATTGTACTCGGCATCGCCATACTCGCTGCCATTGTGGGCCCAAGTCGATTGGTAGCGGGTTTGGATACGGGTAGCAAACTTTACTTGGAAGCTGCTGTCTTGTGCCGTGTAGTTGATGATTCCCTTTCCAAATTTTTGATCTTCAATTGTCTGGGCTTGGCCAGTGAAGGCGAATAGGAAAAAGCCAATGAGGCAAAGTTTTAAATAATGCATGTCAATCAGTTTGAAGTTTTTGTCGCTACAAAGGACAAGCTCCAATGTTAACTTAATGTTTCCAAATGATTACGGTTATGCTTATATTTAAAAAAAAAAGCCGCCCGAAGGCGGCTCGCACTGTGAATACAAGTCGACAAAAACTTAAACGATTCAGCGTGCATTGGATTAAAACTTATACCAAATGTCACAAATGATTTTTGCTATATCATCAACGAAACATTAATTAAATATTAAGATTGACCCTTTTTAGGTTAATCTAATGGGTATTTACAAACCACGCGACCAACCATTGGACCAGCTTGGCGCTCCTGCGCCATTACCCGCTCCTAAAGTCATGCCTTCAATGACAAAAGTTTGATTAAGTCCCGTGTAATCTGTGATTTCAAAATCAGTGCTTGGATTGTCAAATTGCATTGCAGAGATAATTAAGTCACCATTTTCGATACGTGCCGCAGCAGCTGCATCGGTATCTTTAACTTTAACACCAAGATCAATAGAATCGGTATAGAAATCTGTAATGGTAAAGGACCCTCCCCCTTCTTTAAAGTAAAGAGCACCTTCGGTAACAGGACCTAAGACCGTAATATGACTTAGCGTAGTGGTGGTCACAGGGGATGCATTACCGTCATCACCATTGTTTGACCCCTCGATACCGGCCTTCGCCCCATCTTTGATGTACCAATAGGATCCATTTCCGTTCCAACCATCTGCAAAGTTAATAGAATCATCGCCACTGCCCGTCGATACGAGATAGTTTCCGCTAACAGTACCACCAAAAAACTCGATACCATCATCACCTCCTTGGAAGGACTGAATGTATTCAAAAGTGGTGCCAGCGCCAACACCGAACAAGGAAACACCGTTGAACTCTTTGTCGTTTGAGAAAGTAGCTCCTGTATACTCAACACGCAAATAACGAATAGAACCAGAGTTGTCATTGGCATTGTTTCCTCCATAGGTAAGGTCAGCCACTTCGGAAGTGACATTGCTACCTTTGTTGGTTGGGGCATCACCACAGATCACTAGCCCACCCCAGTCTCCTGGAGCTGGTGCTGAAGAACCTGAAGTCATGACCACGGGAGCTGAAGCAGTCCCTTCGATAAAAATTTGTGCCCCGCGCTCAACAGCGATATAGGCTGCTGTACCTCCGGTGGCAGTAATGGTTGTTCCTGCAGGAATGGTCAAAGAAGCGCCTGCCCGCACGACATAAGCGCCAACCAATTCGTAAGCTACTGTGGCGTCTAGGGTCAGGTCTTCACTCACATCTCCTTCAAGGAGATTATTGATGTTCACCAAACAAGGCTCACAAGCGGCACCCCCGCAATCGATACCGGTTTCATCGCCATTTTGAAGTCCGTCTGAACAAGTGACTTGCTCAGGATCAGGGGAACTGTCATCTTTGCTGCAAGATGATGTAATGACCAAAAGGGCCAAAAGCGTAATAAAATTTAATCGAAACTTTTTCATTTTTTTTGGTTTAAAAGATTAAAAGGTATAGTTCATGGATAATTTTAAATCAAATCCGCGGCGAAAGGATAATACCGTAACGTCTCGTTCTTGTATGCGATCCCTGATCGGATTGATGTCCCCATTGACAGCTTCCTGGACCCTTTCGATGCTGGGATTAAGTAAATTTTTGGCGGTTAAACCTAAGCTCAAATTTTTGTTGAGTTGTGATTTAATGATGAGGTCCACAGTGGGCACCCCTTTCTCAATAATATTTCCTTTTCCAAAGTTTCCCAGGGCAAAAATGCGGTCAGAGAAGTAACTACCCGAAAGCGTTACGAGGATATTTTTGTCTTCTTTGAGGGTATTGAAAAAACTAATATCTGCGTTGGCAACCAAGTCAGAAGCGCCCGAAATACCGGTACTGGAATAGGTCGGATCAAAACTTAGTCCGGCCTCCTCAAACACCTTACTGCCATCAAGATCCTGTTGGGTTATCATATAAGCGAGGTTCATCCCCACACTTATTTTTTTTGAAGCGGTATAACTGTCAAATTCACGGGATTGATCAAATAAGGTTTTTCTCGATTCCAATTCAAGACCAAATGCGGTCGCCTGATCTCCAGTATTGGCCCAGCTGATGTCATTAGCCGCCGACTGAATAGTCACCGTGTTGATCGGGTTTTGAATTATTTTGCCAAATACGCCCGCCGAAAACAACTCTGTGTTAGACGGGAATACTTCCCACTTCAAATCAAAATTATAATTGGTCGAAGCGCTGAGAAATGGATTTCCAAAATAATCTTGATTGACCTCTTGGAATAGGAATGGGGCCCGCTCTTTGTATTGTGGCAAGGTGTAAGTTCTGCTTGCGGCGAATTTCAAGTTTTGCTGCTCATTAACGCTATATTTTAATGAAAGGGCTGGCAATAGCTGAAAATCATTGAGCGCATTATTGTCTCCAGAAGGGTCTAGGGAGGTGGTCCAATTAATAGACTGGTCTATTTGTTCCCCACGTATTCCAATCAATAGTGTGGTTTTCGCTCCAAAATTGTACGAAAAATTCATAAAACCTGCTTTGATGCGCTGCGTCCCACCATAGGTTTGTGGGTCTAGCGCATTTGGAATTTCCACGTTACCTCTAAAGGTTTCGATACGGAAAAGTCCGGCATTTAAATTAGCCTGATTGAAATAGCTGTCCACATTGTAGATGTCTTCGACAATGGGTTGCACGATGCCCCCGCCTCGAATGATTCTAAAATTGAACTGAGTCGCGCCAAAATCTACTGGTTTTGACCGCAAACTCGCCCCCAATTCAAGACGTCCTTTATAATCGTCGTCAGTGTTGGGGAATAATTTAATTGTCGTTTTGAAATTACCCGCTAATTCTTCTTCAGAGAGATCAGCATAAAAGCGATGATTACTTGAAGAGGCAGAGACATATTCAAATGATTTAGGCCCTTCTGGTTCTTTTATGTTTTGCGGGACAAGTGTAATTTGTCTGCGGTCGGGCTCTGCACTGTGTAAAAAGTTATAAGAACCACTCCAATTCAATGTGACCACATCATTGACCTTGTGTTCTCCATGCAATTGATGAACAAATAGCTGAGTCCTCGTAAATAAAGCCCGTTGGATGAATCCGCCCCCTTCGGAGGCGTCATCGTCCTTGTCAATAACCCCGTAAAACTCTTTTTGCTCTTCGTTAGAGGTGTTCAAGAGCAGGGTATTGTAATTAAGTTTGTTCCCCTTGTGTTTAAGACCAACATTAGTCAAGAGTGTGGCGTTTGTATTAAAGCCATAATTGACATAATCAAAATCACTATTAGGCACGCCGCTGACCTCTACACCGCCGTGGGAAATTCCTTCGCGGTATTGAAAATTATTGCTGAAGGAGCCAACAGCAAATACAGATAATTTAGTGTTATCGGTTAGCGCGTAAGAATCCCCTGCTTGTATGCCGACGCCCATATTAAGCGGTGCATCAGCAGCTACGCGGTCCCAGCTCGTATCAAAATTATAGTTGTTCAACGGGAATTGGGGGTATTGCGCTGAATAGAATCCCGTATTATTAGGTCCGTCAATACGGTAAAACTGGTCTTGCTCTTGTGTTATGGTGTTAAATCCAGTGTCCACATTTAGGGATAAGTATCCTTTGCCCTGATAATCTTTTGATTTGATATCTATATTGGCCCCAGCAAAATCTGCATATTGATCAGCATTATAAGTCTTGTCAATACCGATGTTTTCAACAATATCCGTATTGAAAATTCCTAAATTAATGTTTTTGCGCGCCGGGTCATCCGAAGGCAAAGGCAAGCCGTTGAGTGTTGTCACATTGTAACGATCGCCAAGGCCGCGAACAAAGATATTCCCCGATCCTTCTTCCTGTTTAGAAATTCCGGTAACTTTAGTCACAGCGGTTGCAGCATCACCAACACCTTTTCTAGAGAGCTCTTGCGCACCAATAGATGTTTTTTGCGTAATCGCATTTTTTTGATCCAGAAGTAAAGCAACTTCACTTTCTTTTTTGGTGGTCGCGGTAATGAACACTTCTTGCAAATTTGCTGCGCTTGCGCCCATAGGCACATTGACAGTAGTGACTTTGCCCGCCTCTACACTGATATCAGCGATTTCGACGGTTTCATACCCCACAAAACTATAGACCACAGTATAGGTGCCTTCTGAGAGATCTTCCAAAGCATATAAACCATCGAAGTCCGAAGTGGTCCCTTTTTTTTCTTCCTCAATAAATAGGTTTACGAAAGCCAATGGTTCGTTGTTAAATTCTTTATCGGTCAAAAGACCAACGATAGACCCTGTTGATTGTCCCGCTGCGCCGAATGCCACAGAAAGACAAATAATTGTTATTAGTTTTTTCATGTCGAAGTTTTAATCACTGCAAAGATGCCCGCTCGATGTAAATCCGCTGTTAAGGGTAAATTATCTTATTGTGAGTCGTGAGTTACCAAAATGTTATGGCGCAGTTGCGTGGGTTGTTGGTGCAGATTAATTCAAAAAACTTATCTTGCTGAGATCAAACGAGACACCAATATGATGCAGTGGGAGCAGTTACTTTCGTTAAAACGCCAAGGGGACAAGCACAAACGGTTACGGGCCGAACAAGACGAAACCCGACTGGGTTTTGAAGTAGACTATGACCGAATTATTTTTTCGTCAGCCTTTAGAAGTCTGCAAGACAAGACCCAAGTCATCCCTTTATCCAAAACCTCTTTTGTCCACACCCGATTGACCCATAGTTTAGAGGTATCTGTCGTGGGCAGGTCCTTAGGGCGCAAAGTGGGGCAGGTTATTCTCAAAAAATACCCGCATCTGAGTGCGGTCCATGGGTTTCAAGTCAATGATTTTGGCGCTGTCGTAGCGGCAGCGGCACTGAGTCACGATATTGGCAATCCACCTTTTGGCCATAGTGGCGAAAAGGCTATTGGGGATTTTTTCAGTCGGGGACCAGGGCAACGATTCGCCTCAGTATTAAGGCCAGAAGAGTATCAAGACCTTTGTGATTTTGAGGGGAACGCCAACGGGCTCAAGATTTTGTCCGAAACTAAAGATGGCGTCGCAGGGGGTCTTCGCTTGTCTTATGCCACACTAGGGGCATTTACCAAATACCCAAAAGCTTCATTACCCAAAAGACCCACAAAACAGGTGGGCGATAAAAAATTTGGGATGTTTCAAGGGCAGGTCCCTTTTTTCGAAGAGGTGGCCCAAGAATTAGGCCTTTTGCCTTTGGGAGATAATCGATATACCCGTCACCCTATGGCTTATTTAGTTGAAGCAGCCGACGACATATGTTATACGATAATTGACTTTGAAGACGGCATTAATTTGGGCTTAATATCAGAGGAAATCGCTCTGGAGTATTTGGTTCGCTTGGTAAAAGACACCATTCAGTCCGACAAATACGCACAGTTGACAAAATCCTCTGATCGATTGGCCTATTTGCGTTCGTTGGCCATCAGCACCTTGATTCATGAGGCCGCCGAATTGTTTCTCACTCATGAGGACAAAATATTGTCGGGCAACATGACGACTTCGTTGATGGACAAAAGCCAGTATAAGGCCCAAATTGACGACATCCTCAAAATCAGCATCGATCATGTGTACCGCAGCCGCGAGGTCTTGGAAAAGGAAATCGCCGGCCACCGCATGTTGACCGATATTTTGGATGCCTATACGCAAGCGGCAGAACATTTTGATCAGGGAAAGACGCGATTCATTGACGATTTATTGCTGCGGGAAGCTAAAATAACCATCAAAGACAGCGCCACGCCTTATGAATATCTGATGGAGATCACGCATTTTGTCTCCCGATTGACCGATGGAAACGCTATGAATCTTTTCGAGCGACTCAACGGGAGGGTTTCCTAAATGGCTTTTATGGGCGCAGAGCATCAAGTATTAAAAAACCCTTGCATCATTTTATGACAAATATTCGAATCGAATAAGTATCTTAGGTTCCTTAAAATCAAAAAAAAAAAAATTTAACATGAAAAAATTACTTCTTTTAGCGGGGTTTTTGACCTTTAATTTTGGGTTCGCCCAAGACGAAGCTCGAGTTATTCGAGAATATCTGGGACAAGAACGGGCTCAATTCAATCTTACGGCGTCCGATGTTCAGTCCCCTGCGCTTAAATCGTCGAGCTTCTCACAGAGCATGAATGTGACCACGGCCTATGCCAATCAAACCCATCAAGGGATTGAAGTGTTCAACACCACGTCGCGTTTTGCGATTCGCGACGGGCAAGTAGTCTCGGCAAAATTATCTTTTGCGTCTGATGTTGCGTCTAAAATTAATACGACTGCGCCATCCATTTCGGCCCGTACGGCCATTTTAAAAGCAGCCCAGGCCTTAGGCCTTCAGGCCCCTGCGCAACTTGAAGAATTATCGGCAGAGGACAACACTTATGTTTTCAAAGCCACAGACCTTTCTTTAAACACCATTCCAGTTGCATTGACCTATCAGCACCTTAGTGATAGTCAATATGTTCTGGCCTGGGACTTGAGTCTTTATATTATGGATGCAACGCACTATTATAGTGTGCGCATTGATGCCCAAAACGGGGCTTTGATCGATACGAAAGACTGGGTGCAACACTGTGATTTTGGTCAAGGAATCCATGAGGGCCATGCAGCAGAAAGTATTTTGTTTGCCCCGGCCAAAAGTGAAAGAGCAATGGCCATGGTTGACGCACAGTACCGCGTGTTTCCCATGCCTTTAAGCAACCCTTTTGATGGTGATGATCAAGTTGTAACAAGTCCTGAAAATCTCGACGCATCTCCATTTGGATGGCACGATACCGACGGTGCCGTTGGTGCCGAACACACAGTGACGCGCGGAAATAATGTTTGGGCCAAAGAGGATATTGCGGGAACTAATAATGGCGGGGCTTCTCCAGAAGGAGGTGTCGATCTAATATTTGATTTCCCTTACGGCTTGCCACAAGCCCCAGAAAACTTTACCGATGCTGCTACTGTAAATTTATTTTATTGGAACAACATCATTCATGATGTGACTTATCAATATGGTTTTGATGAAGAAAGTGGAAACTTTCAAGAAAACAATTATGGTAATCCTGGAAACGGCGGTGACTCTGTCAATGCTGACGCCCAAGATGGTAGCGGAACAAATAATGCAAACTTTGCCACTCCTCCAGATGGTGGCAATCCCAGAATGCAAATGTTCATATGGACGGGTTCTGCGGGGCCAATCGAGCTTTTGACCATCAATAATGGTCCATTGGCAGGGGTCTACAGCGGAGTGCCTGCAGGTTTTGGTGGGGCAATGCCTAATCCTGCACTAACTGAGGACATGGTCTTGATCGAAGATGATAACTCAGGGACTTCTACCGATACAGCAGATGGTTGTGATCCGATAGTGAATGGTCTGGATTTAGCGGGAAAAATTGTCGTGATCCGACGTGGAATATGTGAATTTGGATTCAAGGCTTTGGCCGCAGAAAACGAAGGTGCTTTAGCTGTAATCATGGTCAATAACGTGGCTGGTGATCCAATCCTTATGGGTGCTGGTGCTGTTGGCGCTCAAGTGACCATCCCATTATTTATGGTGTCCGATGTGGATGGCGAAGCGATCATTGCCGAGCTTTTAACAGGGAATGTAATCAACGGCACCATTGATGGAGGAGCAACGCCTCCTTCTATCGATGGCGATTTGGACAACGAAATCATTGCTCATGAATATGGCCACGGTGTTTCGAACCGACTTACTGGCGGACCGGTCAATACTAGTTGTTTGGGGAATGCTGAGCAAATGGGTGAGGGCTGGAGTGATTACCTTGGCTTGATTATGACCATGCAAACTGGGGACCAAGCCAGTGACGTAAGAGGGCTGGCGGCTTATGCCTCGGGCAATCCTAACGGGATCCGCGAAGCACCTTATAGTACAGATTTTTCGGTCAATGATTATACTTATGCTGACACCAATGCTAACGTAAGCCAGCCTCACGGAATTGGCTTTGTTTGGGCGTCTATGTTATGGGACTTGACTTGGGATTTGATTGATCTTTATGGTTTTGACGAAGACATTTATAACGGCACAGCAGGGAACAACATTGCCTTCCAATTGGTTATGGACGGAATGAAATTACAACCGTGTAGCCCTGGATTTGTCGATGGCCGTGACGCGATTTTGGAGGCAGACGAACTAGCCAATAACGGTATCCACCGTTGTTTGATCTGGGAAGCATTTGCCCGACGTGGCCTCGGTTTCAGTGCGGATTAAGGAAATTCTAATTCGCGTTCGGATCAAACGGAAGCCTTTGATATTCCAGAGTCCTGTAACCTTTCGACCATTGATTCGAACTACGACAACAATTTCAATATTTATCCAAATCCAACACGTGGACTGATCCAAATCAACTCAGTTGTTGACTTGGGCGCTACGGTCGTGTCTATTTATGACATGAACGGACGTCGTGTTTGGAACAACACCTTGGAATTAGGTCATCATACACAAATTGATGCTTCGGCATTAAGCAGTGGGATTTACCTGATCAAGATCGAAGGTGGCAACTATAGCCACACAAGTAAATTGATCATCAGATAAGGATTTTCTTTGATGAATAAAAAAACGCCTTCCCATCGGGAAGGCGTTTTTGTTTAAAGAAGTTTTTTAAGGGCAGCAACAATATGTGCCCGATCAAAGCCGCACATGTCTTTTAATTCAGCGATGGTCCCGTGGGGGACAAATACGTCAGGGACACCCAGACAAACCAATTGGTTGTGGTAATCTTCTTGGGCCATGAATTCGGCAATACTGCTGCCAAGTCCACCAATCAGCGCACCATCTTCTACCGTGATTATGGCGCGATAAGACCGACAGATGGTGTGCAATAAATTTCGGTCTACAGGCTTCAAAAATCGCCAGTCATAATGACCAATACGGTCTATGTCTGCAATCTCTGCGATGGCTTGGTTGACCACATGCGCGGCTGGCCCAATACTGAGGATTGCGACATCTGTTCCGTGCTTGAGTTCAATGTTCTGACCTATTGTGATCCGTTCAAAAGGGACTTGCCATTGGATATTTGACCCTCTACCGCGTGGGTAGCGAATGGCGATTGGCCCTGTGGGTGAGACTTGCACGCTGTACATGATATGACGCAATTCCATTTCATTTCTTGGCGCAAAAATGATGAGGTTTGGAATGGTCCGTAAAGAGGACAGATCAAAAACCCCGTGATGTGTCGCGCCATCTTCACCGACGAGACCTGCCCGATCCAGACAAAATATGACCGGCAAGTTTTGCAGGCAAATGTCATGGATGAGTTGGTCGTATGCCCGTTGAAAAAATGTAGCATAAATGGCGCAAAATACTATTTTGCCTTGGGTGGCTAATCCCCCGGCAAGGGTCACTGCGTGTTGTTCGGCAATCCCAACATCAATGGCGCGATCCGGAAAAGCATCCATCATATACCGCAAAGAAGACCCCGTAGGCATGGCGGGAGTAATCCCGATAATGGACGCATTATGTTGGGCTAATTCCACAAGGGTATGCCCAAAGACATCTTGAAACTTCGGTGGCATAGCCCCAGTGGGTTTGGCGATGAGCTCACCAGTTTTGGGGTCAAATTTTCCGGGGGCATGATAGGTGACTTGATGTGCTTCGGCCAAGGGCAACCCTTTGCCTTTTTTAGTCACAACATGTAACACTTTGGGCCCAGAGATGGTTTTTAACTGTGTCAAATGATGAATCAGTTGTGTCGTGTCGTGGCCGTCTATAGGGCCGGTATAATGAAAGCTGAGCGCTTCAAATAAATTGTCTTGATCGTTGATGGCTTCAGGAAGCGCGCGTTTGGTGAGGTATTCTTTAAGGGCGCCAACGCTCGGATCGATGCCAATGGCGTTGTCATTGAGGATGACTAACAAATTGGTTTGCGTCACTCCGGCATGGTTGAGCGCTTCGAAGGCCATGCCGCTGGCTATGGAGGCATCGCCAACGACAGCAATATGCTGACGCTCATGGTGTCCATCAAGTGCACTGGCCAAGGCCATACCTAATGCGGCCGAAATAGCGGTGCTGCTGTGGCCAACACCAAAAGTATCGTAAGGGCTTTCACTGCGTTTGGGAAACCCACTCAATCCCCCCAATTGGCGATTAGAATGAAAGGCATTTTTGCGTCCCGTTAGGATTTTATGGCCATAAGCCTGATGGCCGACATCCCAGACCAGGAGGTCTTCGGGTGTTTGAAAGACATAGTGAAGGGCAATAGTTAATTCGACAACGCCCAGGCTAGCGCCCAAATGACCTTCTTTTATGGCGATGATATCAATAATGAACTGTCTGATTTCAGACGCTAATTCAGGAAGTTGCTCCAGAGATAACTTGCGCAGATCTGCAGGGGAATCAATATGATCGAGCCAAGAAGAAGTCATGCTTCAAAGATACGTTTATTCGTCTCTGATTATTAAGTAATAGCGGGAATTTGTACCTTTCGTCACCATGATCGATCAGACCCAACGGGACCAGTATTTTATGCAAAAAGCCTTGGCTGAGGCCAAAGAGGCGCTGCGTAAAGGTGAAATTCCTATAGGGGCAGTCGTTGTGGCTAAGGGCCAAATTATAGCCAGGGCGCATAATATGACCGAGGCGCTAAACGATGTCACGGCACACGCCGAAATGCAAGCCATCACTTCAGCCGCCCATTTTATTGGCGGAAAGTACCTCAAAGACTGTACATTATATGTGACCATTGAACCTTGCCAGATGTGTGCGGGCGCTTTATATTGGAGTCAAATCAGCGAGGTGGTCTACGGAGCAAGAGATGAGCAGCGGGGCTGTATCGCTATGGGAACGACCTTACACCCAAAAACAAAATTTACAGGAGGCGTCCATCAGGAGGAGGCGCGCCAACTCATGCTGCGTTTTTTTGAAAAACGGCGAAAAAATTGAGCCATAAAAAAAACCCCTTAAGCTAGGCTTAAGGGGTTCAATTCGGTTTTTGAGTATCTTTAGTCGTGGATAAGACGCACTTGTGCGGCAACCATTCCTTTTCTTCCTTCTTCTTCTACATACTCTACTTTGTCTCCTTCATTAAGGGCTTCCCCATTAAGACCGGTTACATGTACGAAAATGTCTTTTCCGGTATCATCGCAAGTGATGAATCCGTAACCTTTTGATTCGTTGAAAAACTTTACTGTTCCTTCCATTGTAATATAAATAAAATAAATTAATAATGCGCAAAGATAATCTATTTAAACTCCGCTCGACGATTTGTGGATAAAATTTTTATAAAATCATAAAATTAACTTTCTGATTTGTTTTTAAATGCCTTCATTTTTTTTAAATTTTCAGGGGTCAACATATAGTCTTTTACGTCTTTTTTGCGCCACCGATGATAGACAAAAGCAGGCATCCATACAAAGAAGAGCCCTAAAACAGCACTTCCCAAGTATTTTGGCGCAATAACTGGATTCGTGTTTTGAAAATAAAACCCCAGGATGAATAGGGTCATAATGAGGATGAAAATAACATATAAAAAATACTTCATGAGTTTTCAGAAAATTCAATAAGTTGGCGTCGATATACGGTCAATAACTTGGATTTAGACACAAAACCGTAGTATTTACCTTGAGAAACCACTGGAAGGTTCCAAGCACCAGTGTCTTGAAATTTTTGCATCACTTCGGTCATGCGGTCGTCTTCCAAATCTACAATACTCAGTGGATTTATCATCAGATCACGGGCAGTAATTTCTTGATATAGGTCAGTTTGAAACATAACGGGACGCAGGTCATCTAATAAAATAACCCCTTCCAAAACGCCAGAATGAGGGTGTATTACGGGAAAAATATTACGGTTCGACAGGACTATGGCGTCTTTGACAATCGTCCCTAATGACATATCTGGGTGGAGGCAAATAAAGTTTTGTTCGATGACGGTTTTAATTTCCATTAATGTGAGTATGGCATGGTCTTTATCATGGGTAATGAGCTCGCCTTTGCGGCCTAATTCCATGGTATAGACCGAATGTGGGTGAACGTATTTGGTCAAGGCATAGGCGATCGCGGAGGTCAACATCAATGGGATAAATAGGGCATAACCACCCGTGAGTTCTGCAATCAAAAATATAGCGGTCAGTGGCGCATGAAGCACACCAGCCATCAGACCAGCCATGCCGACCATGGTAAAGTTGCTTTCTGAGATCTGTTCGGCACTAAATCCTATAGTCTTTAAAATGAGCGCCACGGTATACCCCATAATACTACCCATAAAAAGCGTGGGGGCAAAAATACCACCAACCCCTCCGGCACCAAAAGTCAATGCGCTAGCGATGACTTTGAAAAAAACCAATCCAGCCAAAAGCCCTATAGCCATGTATATGTTGTTGGTGTCGAGCTGAAAAATGTTGTTTTCTAAAGCCAAGGCAGCATTGCCTTGAACCAAACTATTGATGACCTCAAAACCTTCACCATAAAGCGGAGGAATACAATAAACCAGAGCCCCAATACCCAAACCACCAATCAAAAGACGATAATAGGGTGATTGAATGCGCGCAAATTGTTTTTGAATAAATTCGTAGGTGTTGGTAAAATAGATAGAAACCAAACCAGAAACAATTGCTAATATGATATAAAAAGGGATGTGGGACAACTCAAAAGCATCAACGACCTTAAAGGGCAATAAAATTTCGTTGCCAAAAAAGAAGTATGAGGTGATGATTGCGGTGACTGAAGCAAGGAGCAGCGGCACCAACGACACTAAAGTAAGGTCTAGGCTGAAGACTTCGACGGCAAATATGATTGCGGCAATTGGGGCTTTAAAAATCGATGAGAGCGCGCCAGCCGCCGCACAGCCTATGAGCAAAGTTCTGGTGGCCTGATTTAGATGGAGTAGGCGCGCTAAATTTGAACTTATAGCGGCCCCTGTGGCCACAGTAGGCCCTTCTAAACCCACTGAGCCCCCAAAGCCAACTGTAATAGGCGCAGCAATGAGGCTCCCAAACATCTGGAAACGCTTAATGACCCCTTTTTTCTTGGCAATAGCGTAAAGGGTTGAAGGAATACCATGACTGATTTTGTGCCGGAGGATATAGTTTATATAAACATAAACTAAGCCAAGGCCAATAAGAGGAAAGATAAAGTAAAAGGCACTTTGGTAATCCCGAATCAGTCGCCCTTCGAGAAGATCTTGAATGAGGTAGGTTAAGTTTTTGATCAACACGGCCCCTAGCCCCGAGATAAGGCCAACCAGAACACTTAATACAAGAACAAATTGTTTTTGGGTCACATGCTTCATGCGCCAAATCAAAAACCGTGTCAGATAGGATTTTCTATGCGTATCCATAAGTGATCCGCATTAAGTTGGTAAGTCAAGCTTCAAATGAAGTTCACGCAGCTGATGATGATCGATTGGTGCTGGGGCATCGATCATAACATCGCGTCCAGAATTATTTTTTGGAAATGCAATAAAATCACGAATGGTCTCTTGACCACCTAATATGGCGACAAGTCGGTCCAGGCCAAAGGCGATCCCTCCATGGGGTGGCGCACCGTATTGAAAAGCTTCCATAAGAAAACCAAATTGGGCTTGTGCTTCTTCTGGGCTAAACCCGAGGTAGTCAAACATTTTGCTTTGGGTCGCTTTGTCATGGATACGGATAGAGCCTCCACCTATTTCATTGCCGTTCAGGACAAGATCGTAAGCGTTCGCCTTAACGGCTCCCGGATCGGTTTGCAATAATGCCAATTGACCCGGTTTTGGCGCGGTAAATGGGTGGTGCATTGCGTGATAGCGCTGGCTATCTTCATCCCACTCGAGTAATGGGAAATCAACAACCCACAATGGCGCAAATTCGTCGGCATTTCTTAAGCCCAAACGCTCCGCAAGTTCCATACGCAAAGCACTAAGCTGGGGGCGCACTTTATGGGCGTCTCCAGAAAGGATACAGATCAAATCCCCTGCTTTTGCGCCAGTTATTTCGGCCCAAGCACTCAAATCATCTTCATTATAAAATTTATCTACGGAAGATTTAAAGCTACCATCTTCTTGACAACGGCAGTATACCATGCCCATAGCACCCACTTGGGGTCTTTTGACCCAATCGATGAGCTGATCGATTTCTTTTCTCGAAAAGGCATTGCCTGCGGGTACTGCGATCCCAACGACCAATTCCGCGTCGTTAAAGACCTTAAAATCTTTGTGTTGGGCCTGCGCGTTTAGTGTGCCGAATTCCATACCAAACCGAATATCTGGTTTGTCATTACCATAACGCTCCATAGCGTGGTCATAGGTCATGCGCGGAAATTCAGCAATGTTGACACCTCTAATTTCTTGGAGTAAATGACGGGTGAGGCCTTCAAAAGTTTGTAAAATATCTTCTTGAGTGACAAATGCCATTTCACAATCGATTTGTGTGAATTCTGGCTGTCGATCGGCACGAAGATCCTCGTCACGAAAACATTTAACGATTTGAAAATACTTGTCCATGCCTCCAACCATAAGG
>FLOH01001197.1_pt1 | contig 41980 bp, 36 predicted proteins | sample 756751 | NCBI WGS metagenome assembly FLOH01 (sample SAMEA4026879, study PRJEB14308) | marine metagenome | biome: coastal water; material: water | depth 74 m
TACGCTTGCATCTTGCCCAGGGCTCAACGCCCATCGATTTCGCTTATGCAGTACACACCGATATCGGCAACACTTGCGTGGCCTGCCGTATAGACCGGCGCCTGGCGCCACTGAGCTCAACCCTGGAGAGTGGTCACACCGTTGAGATCATCACGGCCTCCGGTGCCCACCCCAATCCAGCCTGGCTAAGCTTTGTCATCACCGGCAAAGCTCGGGCCGGTATTCGCCATTCTCTAAAGAACCAGCAAAGCGATGAGTCCATGGCGCTTGGCAGACGTTTGTTAGAGCGGACATTGAAGGCCCACAACACCAGTATTGAAGCCATTGATCCAGTGCGCCTGTTGGTGGTTCTTAAAGAACGCAATATGGTCTATCTTGACCAGTTACTCGAAGCTATCGGCCTCGGTAACCAAATGGCGTCCGTCATCGCCAGCCGCTTAGTCACGGCCACAACCGAGTCTGACGGTCCTGTTCGCCATACGCCATTACCCATCATGGGTACAGAGGGGCTGGTGGTCACCTATGCCAAGTGCTGCAAACCTATTCCTGGTGACCCCATCATTGGCCATATCAGCGCTGGCAAGGGCATTGTTATCCATATGGACGTTTGCCGGAACATGTCAGAGTTACGTAACAAGCCCGAAGAAACCATGAGTGTCCGTTGGGACTCTCATATGGGCCAGGAATTCTCTGTCGAGCTGAGAGTCGAGCTTGAGCATGAGAAGGGGATCGTCGCGGTATTAGCTTCCACCATTACCAAGGCCGATGCCAATGTAGATCGAATCAGTATGATGGAACGAGACGCTCATCTGTCCACCGTCAATCTGGTGCTGGCTGTTCGCGACCGCGTGCACCTGGCTAACGTTATCAAGCGCTTGCGGATCATCAAAGGCGTCACCAAAATTACTCGCATGAGAAGCTAAACCATGGCCAAGGCATTTATCAGTAGCGCTGCAGCCCCCGCGGCTATCGGCATCTATTCCCAGGCGGTCGCCGCCAACGGCGTGCTGTATATCAGCGGCCAGATACCTTTGGTGCCGGAGACCATGACGCTGGTCTCGGAAGACATCAGCGAACAAATTCACCAGGTATTTCAGAATCTCGACGGGATTTGTCAGGCGGCGGGCACCACGTTAAATCAAGCGATCAAGTTCAATATCTACCTCACAGACTTGGCGCACTTCGCCAAGGTCAACACCTATATGGAAAGTCTGTTAAACGCGCCTTATCCAGCGCGAGCCGTGGTGGAGGTCAGCGCCTTACCCAAGAGCGCACAGATCGAGATTGATGCCATCATCGATCTCACCTAGTGACCAGTTTCCACCATACCCTTAATGACCCTCATTCCAGACATCGCCGATGAACAAATCTGAGACCCTCGAGGCTGTCAGCGTTGGCTCGCTGAAGGGGGTCGGCCCGGCATTGACCGAGAAGCTGGCCCGAGTCGGAATTTTCAGTCTGCGAGATGTGCTGTTTCATCTACCCCTGCGCTACGAAGATCGGACCCGTTTGACCGCCATTGATGCGGCCCGACCGGGCCAGCAGGTCGTTCTGGAAGGTAAGGTGATTGCTTGCGAAATCAGCTTTGGTAAACGCCGAAGCTTGCTCGCTCACTTGCAAGACGCCACCGGCACCATTGCCCTGCGTTTCTTCCACTTCTCCAAGCAACAGCAAGCTGGCCTGAAGAATACCGCCAATCTGCGTTGTTATGGTGAAGTCCGGCGCGGCTCAGCCGGTCTGGAAATTTATCATCCGGAATATACCGCCGATACCCAGACACCCCTGGAGCAACACTTAACCCCGGTTTATCCCGTCACCGAGGGTCTTGGTCAATCGAGAATACGCGCCATTGTGACTCAAGTTCTAGCCCTAATGGACGCTGGCAAACTGTTGCAGAACATCCCTTTAGGCGATCAAGGCTTCCTCCAAACCGACATCAATGCCGCCTTACACCTGATCCACCGACCCACCGCAGACATCGGCCTTGAAGATCTTCTTGAGGGCATTCACCCGGCCCAACAACGCCTGGCCTTTGAAGAGCTACTCGCACATCAAACCAGCATGCGGCTGATGCGTGAGGAAATGGCGAGCCTGCTGGCCTTTGAATTTGAGCCACCTGCGGCAACCTGTGCCGCCTTGCAGGGCGCTTTGGCATTTACCCTGACGGCCGCCCAACAGCGCGTTCTGGCAGAAGTTGCCGCTGATCTCGGCAGGAGCCAACCCATGCTGCGCTTGGTTCAGGGTGATGTCGGTTCGGGCAAGACAGTGGTGGCGGCTCTTGCCGCGGCCCAAGCTATCGAAAATCAGCTGCAGACTGCCATCATGGCACCCACCGAGCTCCTGGCGGAACAACACTTTGTGAATTTCAGTCAATGGCTCGCGCCACTGGGAATTCAGGTCGCCTGGCTATCCGGCAAGGTCAAGGGCAAACAGCGACAGGCTGAACTTGCGGCCATCGCCAGCGGCCAGGCGGGGGTGGTTGTGGGTACCCATGCGCTGTTTCAAAAGGAGGTCGTGTTTGCCGATCTAGGATTGGTGATTATTGACGAACAGCACCGCTTTGGCGTCCTGCAACGCCTAGCGCTACGCGAAAAGGGCGAGCGCCAGGGGCGCATGCCACATCAACTGGTCATGACCGCAACCCCTATCCCTCGAACCTTGACCATGAGCTTGTACGCGGATATGGATTGCTCAGTGATCGATGAGCTGCCACCCGGACGAACTCCGGTGACCACCAGCGTGTTACCGGATTCACGGCGCGAAGAAGTCATCGCGCGAGTCCAGTCTGCCTGCGAGCAAGGCGCGCAGGCCTATTGGGTCTGCACCTTGATCGAAGAGTCAGAAGCGCTAGAGTGCCAAGCCGCCGAAGTCACGGCCGAGACACTCACCCAGCAGTTACCCACCCTACGCGTGCGCCTGATTCACGGCCGCATGTCGGGCGAAGACAAAGCCAACATCATGGCCGAATTTAAAGCTGGGAAGGCGGACCTACTGGTGGCGACCACCGTCATCGAGGTGGGCGTCGACGTGCCCAACGCCAGTTTGATGATCATCGAAAATCCCGAACGTCTGGGACTTGCTCAGCTGCACCAGTTACGCGGCCGGATCGGTCGAGGAACCCGCAAGAGTCACTGTGTATTGCTCTATCACCCGCCGCTGGGGCGGGTCAGCAAGCAGCGACTCAATGTCCTGCGAGAGAGCAGTGACGGTTTCTATATTGCCGAACAGGATTTGATGATTCGCGGGCCTGGCGAAATGTTTGGCCGCCGGCAGTCGGGGGCGCTGCAGTTCCGAATCGCGGATCTGGTCCGTGACCAGCATATGCTTGATGCCGTCAGTCAAACCTCCAGAACCATGCTGACAACTGACCGGCCCGCTGCATTGGCTATCATGCAGCGCTGGCTGGCCATGCCCGAAGCCTTTAGTCAGGTTTAATCAACAATTGGCTTACGCAGCCGGTGGCACCTCTAGATATCGTAACCCTTCGCCTCTCGGCCCTCGAAGACGTCCCTATCAAACTTGCCTTCACTTCTGGCAACAATCGCCGAGACAGTGGCATCGCCGGTGACATTCACCGCCGTGCGCATCATATCCAGCAGACGATCAACGCCGATGATCAGGGCAATGCCTTCAACGGGTAATCCCACCTGCTGTAACACCAGTGCCAGCATGATCAAACCAACGCCGGGCACACCCGCGGTCCCGATTGACGCCAAGGTTGCGGTCAAAATCACCAGTAGATAGTCACTCAGGCCCAGCTCAACCCCAAAGGCACCCGCTATAAACACGGTGGCCACCCCTTGCATGATGGCGGTGCCATCCATATTAATGGTCGCCCCTAGCGGTACGGTGAAGGCCGCAATCTCGTTTTTGACCCCGATTCGATGCTCGACGGTTTCCAGAGTAATCGGCAGCGTCGCGTTACTCGAGGACGTACTAAACGCATAAGCCATCACAGGGGCCATATGGCGAAAGAAGGTAATCGGATTGAGGTTCGCCATGGTACGAATCATCACGCCATAGGTCAGGCAAAAATGCAGCACCAGCACACCAGCCACCGTGAGAAAATAAGCGATAAGATCCGAAATCGCAGAAAAACCCATATGGGCGAACAACGTAATCAGCAGACAAAACACCCCAATCGGTGCGGCCTGCATCAACATCATCACCATGCGCATGATGATGTCATTCCAATCATTCAGGGTCGCACGCACACGCTGACCCGCATCACCACATCGACTGATGGCCACACCTACCAGTATTGCGAAGACGATAACCTGCAACATATTGCCATCACTCATGGCCTTGAATGGATTGGAGGGAAAAATATTGATGATGACCTGTTTCAACGATGGGCTCTCGTTGGCCAGAAACTGAGCGTCGGAAGTTAAGTTGATACCCTGCCCGGGGTTGATCAACGTCGCCACGAATAGCGCCAGCGTAATCGCCACTGCAGTCGTCAGCAGATACAGACCAATGGTCTTGATCCCAATTCGTCCCATACTGGCACTATCGCCGAGATTACTGGCACCGCAGGCCAGAGACACGAAGACCAGCGGCACCACCAGCAGTTTAAGACTGATCACAAAGACCTTACCGCCAATATCCAGCAACCCGTCAACCACATAAAGCATCAGCGGATGATCGTCATTGAGCCCGAAACTGAATATAACAGACCCCAATAGTATGCCTAGGGTCATACCGACAACGATGTTTCTGGTTAGCTTTTGGTGATCCATAATGCCACTCGCGGTTTGCTTTAGTCGATTTCTAACATCTCAAAATCTTCTTTACTCACCCCACACTCAGGGCAACACCAGTCCTCGGGTATATCCTCCCAGCGCGTGCCTGGCGCAATGCCTTCAGACTCAAGACCCTCGGCTTCGTCATAAATAAAACCACAAACAATACACTGCCACTTTTTCATCGATCTTTTCGCCTCGGTCTATTAACGTGTTCTCATGATTCACTCGGTAGCCGCCCTGATGGGCCTGGATACCCGTTATTTCGGCCCAGCATGAAAAACCGATGATTTAATGCCAAGGCCAAGCCACGTATACTAGCGTAATTCCTGTTCACGTGACACAAATCGGCGCATTCCATGCCTCACATGCCATCGAAGATTATTGCTCTACAGAGATTAAGCGCTCGCCTGACGGGGGCACTCGCACGACTTGGCGTTGATCTTAACCAGCGCTGGCCAATGCTATTGCCACTGTTGCGCTTGGCCCGACTCGATCGGCCAATCGGCACCTTTCTTTTATTATGGCCCACCTTGTGGGCCTTGTGGATCGCAACTGAAGGCCGTCCGGGCTGGCACTTGCTCGTCGTATTTACCCTCGGCACCCTGTTCACACGATCAGCGGGCTGTATCGTCAATGATGTGGTTGACCGGGAAATCGATGGCAGTGTCGAACGAACTCGCAACCGGCCCCTGGTGCTCGGCCAAGTCACTGTGATGGAGGCCCTGTGTTTCACGGCGATATTACTCTTTGCAGCCCTGCTATTGGTCCTGACAACCAACTGGCTCACCGTTCTGCTGGCTTTTGGCGGCGCGATTACTGCCTTGATCTACCCATTCATGAAACGTTACACCTATATGCCCCAGGCTATCCTTGGCCTGGCCTTTTCTTTTGGCATCCCCATGGCATTCGCGGCCGCCACCGGTGAGGTGCCGCTGGTTGCCGGGCTGTTGATGATCGCCAACATTGTCTGGACCGTGGCCTTTGATACGGAATATGCCATGGTAGACAGAAATGATGACCTGCTACTGGGCTTGAAATCGTCGGCCATTTTGTTTGCGGAACTGGATAAGGCAGCTATCGCAACACTCCAGGTTCTGTTTCTGATCATCATGTACGCTGCGGCCGAACCCGTGGGCTTGAGCACCTGGTATATGCTCGGACTCGGCTGTGCCGCAGGCCTGTTTATTTACCAACAGTACCTGATCCGCAACCGCGACAGAGACGGCTGCTTCGCAGCGTTTCTCAACAACCATTGGTGCGGGCTGGGGATTTTTGTGGGCATCTTTCTTCATTACTGGTAAAAAACTGGTGAAAACAATTGCTATGTACGATGAGGAAGAACCTTTACTCCTTGTTTGACCACCTGTTAAGTCGCAGCGCTTGCCCCACCACAATGTTATGGGCAAGCGGTCGCTATTCGTGTACAACTTGTCGTGTAGGTTATCACTCGCTTAATGAGTGATTCAAATACGCGGCTGAGGACCTGGCCAACAGGACCATCACGCTATTCGGCAGATTCAAGTAGGGCTTAGACTGACTTTTTGTCTGTTCACGCCCTCTACTTGAACCTAAGCCAAAACCCCCAATTTCGCCTTGGCCTGAAACTGCTGTAAGCAGCGGTCAAAATAAAAACCACCTAAAGGAACAGCATGAAGAGATTCATTATTGCTTCCCTAACAATAGCTCTCCTCTCCGCCTGCGGTGGCGGCTCAAGTAGCGGTTCTGCGCCGACGGTTGTTCCAAGCCCAGCCCCACCGAGCACACCGGCACCAGACCCCAACCCCGAACGCATCACAACTGCTGCCGGCGTAAGATTTTTACGTCAAGCCACCTTTGGCCCGACTCAGGCTAACTTAACCCGTCTTCAACAGCTGGGCTACAGTGCCTGGATAGACGAACAGCTAAGGCGATCACCGTCGTTACAATTGACTTACATGGACACGTTGCCGACTCCCGACGACATCTACGTGGCGCAGTCAAATCGAATGGAAGCCTGGTTACAGAATGCCATTACGGCCAACGATCAATTGCGCCAGCGGGTCGCCTTCGCCCTGTCAGAAATCATGGTGGTATCTGAAAGCAGCATGTTAATTAACTTTGCCAATGGTATGGCGCACTATTACGATCTATTGAGTCGATCCGCTTTTGGCAACTACCGTGATTTGCTTGAGGGCGTCACATTACACCCCACGATGGGTATCTATCTGTCAGTACTCGGTAATGAAAAACCTAACGCTGCACTAAACATCCGCCCCGATGAGAATTATGCGCGAGAATCCATGCAGTTGTTTTCAATCGGCTTAGTAGAGCTCAGCCTTGACGGATCGCAACGTCTGGATGCCTTTGGCTTGCCAATCCCTACCTATAACCAACAAGTTATTGAGGGTTTTGCCCACGTCTATACCGGTTGGACATTCGCCGAATCAATAGATTTTCATACCCCTTCCTATCGGTTCAGGCAGCCGATGCAGGCATTCCCCGCATTTCATGATACTGACGTAAAGACATTATTTCCTGATGTTGTGTTGCCAGCCAATCAATCCGCAAAAGAAGATCTTGATGGCGCACTTGATGCTATTTTTGAGCACCCCAATGTCGGCCCGTTTATCTCCTTGCGACTCATTCAACGGCTTGTCTCCGCTAACCCATCAAGCGCTTATATTGAACGCGTCGCGACCGTATTTAATAGCGATAGTATGGGCGTTCGTGGAAATTTAGGCGCTGTTGTCAAAGCAATTTTGCTTGACCCTGAGGCTCGCAGCGACATTCCAACTGCGACCAGCGGCAAGTTAGTAGAACCCATTTTACGTTTAACCGGGCTCTGGCGGGCTTATGGCGCGAGGTCGCAGGACCAGCGTTATGTCTTCCCCCGGCCCGAAAAGCACTTCGCCCAGGCGCCACTAAGGTCGCCTTCGGTATTCAATTTTTTCAGCCCCGATTATTCGCCTTCGGGTGAAATCGGTGACCTCGGCTTGGTCTCTCCTGAGCTGCAGATTGCTAACGAGACCACTGTTGTCACCACCAACAACTTTCTTGCGACCGCAATATTTCTATGGAACTCGGAAATTCAAGATCTTGCACCAAGCACTATTTACATTGATATCCAGTCCGATCTGGCTTTTGCCTCTGATGCCGAGGACTTGGTCGACCGGGTCGCTGAGAGACTCCTGGGCGGTGTGATCTCCAGCGCCGCGAGAGACCAGGCCATCACGATGGTGAACGCTATTGCAGAAAACGAATCAGCCTTTCGAGTCAGCGAGGCTATTCACGCAATTGCTACTTCTCTCGATTACGCAATATTACAGTAGGAGGCCGTTATGCATCGTCGTGAATTTCTAAGACACACTACTGGGTTACTCGCACTCGGCGCCATGGCGAGCCCAACGAGACTACTACTTGCTCAAGATAACACGCCGACAGAGTATAAGTGCCTGGTCAATATCTTCTTCTTCGGCGGCAATGACTCTTTTAATCTCGTCGTGCCGAGCAGTAACGCCGAGTACAATATCTATGCCAGTGCGCGCCAGAATCTGGCAATAGCGCAAGCAGACTTACTGCCGATAACCGCTGATAATCCCGACGGCGCAACTTACGGATTACACCCAAACGCGAGCGGAATACAGGCCTTATTCGAGCAAGGTGATGCGGCCATCGTCGCCAACATGGGGCCAATGGTGGAGCCGGTAACAAAATCCAGTTATCTCGGCGGCGAGATACTGCTGCCCCCGCAGCTATTTTCCCATAACGATCAGCAAGACCAATGGCTAACACTGAAGGGCCTGCAATCAGTGCGTACAGGTTGGGGGGGAAGGATGGCCGATGTCTTGCAGCCTGTCACTAATGAGCAGCAACTGGCGCTGAATGTTTCTACCTTTGGTATTTCACGATTTCAAGCCGGCAGCATGTCCGTGCCTTACGCGCTGGGAACTGAAGGACCAACGAGTTATGGCGCATTCAAGGCAAGTGCCATCAATGGCACCCTACGAGGTGCAGAATTTGAAAGGTACCTTAGTCAACCCATTGAGAACGTTCATGCCCGAGCCCTAGCCGAAGTCCATCGTCGCTCATTAGCGACGGGTGCATTGGTCACAAACTCGTTAGCGCTTGCGCCGACATTAACGACGGTCTTCCCCATGAGTTACCTAGGCCAGCAACTAAAAATCATCGCCAGAATGATCGCCGTCAAAGATGAGTTATCGATGTCACGGCAGGTATTTTTTGCCGGTGCCGGCGGCTTTGATACCCATGACAATCAAAACATCGATCAACCCAAGTTGATCGATGATATCAGCGGCTGCATCACCGCCTTCAATGCGGCGATGATAGAAATCGGCATGGCAGACTCCGTTGTCTTATTTACCGAATCTGATTTTGGTCGAACCCTAACCAGCAACGGCGACGGTACTGACCATGGTTGGGGAGGCCATCAATTGGTGGTCGGCGGACCCGTGCGCGGCAGAAAGATCTACGGCACGATGCCGACACTTGAGATTGGCGGTGCCGACGATGTCGGCGGTGGCCGCATTGTACCCACGACATCCGTCGATACTTACGCAGCAACGCTGGCCAGTTGGTTTGGCGTTGCCGATAGTGACCTGACCACTATTGCGCCTAACCTTGAGAATTTTCCCGTTCGAAATCTGGGGCTATTTTCTGCCTAACTTTCCAGGGTAAGCGCTGTTGCTGCTACGATTTTATAATCTCCAGACTGGTCCTAGTAGCCAGTATCTTCGGCAGCAAGGAGGCAGCAAGAAGGCAGCTTGCTGAATTCAGCGAGCTGCCTCTGGCATTATTTTTTACGCGTCACCTTTACTGGCAAGTAGGTATAGCCATTAACGAAAGAAGAGAAGGTTCTTTGCGGCTCCGCCTGGACCTCGATTTTTTCAAACCGAGTCAATATTTCTTCCCACAGAATACGTAACTGCATTTCAGCTAGGCGGTTACCCATACAGCGATGGATGCCGAAACCAAAGGACAGGTGCTGGCGGGCATTCGGTCGCTCAATATCCAACTCGTTGGCGTTATCAAAAACCGCTGCATCGCGGTTACCGGAGGCGTACCACATTAAAATCTGGTCGCCTTGTTTGATCTGCTTGCCGCCAATTTCGCAGTCGTTATTAGCCGTCCTGCGCATGTAGGCCAGCGGTGTCTGCCACCGAATCAGCTCTGCCACCATTTGTGGAATGAGCTCAGGCTTGGCGATCAGCTTGTCGTACTGGTCAGGGAACTGGTTCAAGGCATAGACGCTGCCCGTCATGCTGTTTCTGGTGGTGTCATTACCACCGACGATCAAGAGCAACAGGTTACCCAGATAATTCATCGGCGACATGTCCTTGGTATCCTCACCATGCGCCAACATAGAAACCAGATCACTTCCCGGGTTTTTGAGTCGCTCTTCACGCAGCTGAGTGAAATACGCCAGGCACTCTAACAGCTCTGCGCGCCGCTCTTCCTCAGACTCAATAATGCCGCCAGGCTGAGGAATGGCAAAGGTGACATCGGACCAGCGGGTCAGCTTGCGGCGGTCTTCAAAGGGAAAGTCGAACAGGGTTGCCAGCATCATGGTAGTCAGCTCGATAGAAACGGTATCAACCCAGTCAAAGGTTTCACCCTCGGGTAAAGCATCTAACACTCGACAGGTACGCTCACGGATGAGGGCTTCCATCGCCACCAAATTGTTCGGCGCGACTGCGCGCGACACCGTTTTACGCTGTACGTCATGTACTGGCGGGTCTTGGGCGATAAAGGTGGTAATACCCAAGGCCCCCTCGGGCAGGTCTGCATCAACGGGCAAACCCAGGGTAATACCATTAGCTGAGCTGAAATTTTGCCAATCCGAATCAACTTTTTTGATATCTTCGTATTTTGTCAACGACCAGAAGCGCCCGGCGATATCAGAATAATTGAAATGGACTGGGTCCTCGGCTCGCAGGCGCTCAAAATATTCAATCCATTTATGTTCGCTCCAGAGCCTGGCGTTGATCGGCATAATGTCTTCAAGCGGTATGTCGTAAGCCGATGGGATCTCAGCCTGGGGCATTGCAACGTTGGATTTGGCTTCGCTCATGGTGGGCCTCGTTTAGCTTTCTGGGTTAGATTGATATTGATAAGGTCGATTGATAGCGACAATCGACAGAGATCGCGATGTCGCCGACAGTTTACCTAACTTTTAGGTCTGTTGATCTACAAAATCCTTTTGTCGGTTTGATTTGATGATCAATGGTGCTCGGGACAGTTGCATCGAATTTAAGCGTGCTTTAGCGATCCTCATTCAGGGCGCGGTGACTCACTACCGATCGGCGCTATCGAACCGCTGCCACGCTGCAAACCCTGTGCTAGACTCACCTTTTCGCAAAAACCGAGCGCATCCATTGCTTCGTTTCCTGATGACCTTCAACCGCGTTGCCGACTGGACAGGCCACCTGATCGCGCCACTGACCTTCGTGATGATGTTGCTCACCTGTGCGGTCGTAATAGCACGCTATGTCTTGAATGTCGGCCTCATTCCTGTCACCGAACTCATACTCTATATTCACGCCAGTATTTTCATGCTGGGCATTGCCTATACCTTGCGCGCGGATGCCCATGTGCGCGTCGACATTATCTATCAACGCTTGTCCCTGCGTGGCCAGGCGATCATTGACCTTTTAGGCGCTATCGTCTTTCTGCTGCCCTTAAGCCTTTTCATCTTTGTCACCAGCCTGGACTATGTCGCATTGTCCTGGCGCCTGCAGGAGGGCTCAGCAGAACCCGGCGGCCTGCCTGGCGTGTACCTAATGAAGGGACTTATACCGCTGATGGCGGGGCTCCTGGGCATCCAGGGTATCGCCGAAATTGCCCGTCTGATACAACTATTAGCCACGCCAACCCATCGCCCACCACTGCCGAGAGTCTCTAACGTCGATGGCTGAATACGCTGGTTTACTCATGTTTGTCGCAGCTTTCGGCTTTCTGCTCCTCGGCTACCCCGTGGCAATCACTCTGGCCGGCACCGCCCTGTTAGCCGCTGGCATCGGCATTATGACCGGTGAGTTTAATCCGGCCCTGCTATCGGCCACACCGAATCGCTTGTTTAGCATCATGACGAATCAGACGTTAATGGCGGTACCGCTGTTTATTCTGATGGGTGTCATCCTGGAGCGCTCGAAAATCGCCGAACGACTACTGGAGACCATGAGCAAGTTGTTCGGTCACTTACCCGGCGGCTTGGGCATCGCTGTCACTGTCGTGGGTATGTTGATGGCCGCGAGCACCGGCATCGTCGGCGCCACGGTCGTGACAATGGGCTTGATGGCGCTGCCCAGCATGCTCAAGGCAAACTATGACCCAGTGCTTGCCACTGGCACTATCTGCGCAACGGGGACTCTGGGTCAAATTATTCCACCCTCCATTGCCCTGGTGCTGCTCGGCGATGTGCTGGGCAATGCCTACCAACAGGCACAGCTCAGCATGGGTATATTTAGCCCTCAAACTGTCTCGGTGGGCGACCTATTTGCCGGCGCAATATTACCTGGCTTGTGTCTGGTGGTTTTTTATCTGCTTTATATTATGGGCACCGCCATACTGTCGCCCCATCGCGCCCCCCCAGTTGCAACCGAATCGGTTACGTTGCAAGAAATTCTTCACAGTATCCTGCCACCGTTATTACTCATCTTGTCAGTCCTGGGATCCATTTTGACCGGCATCGCTACCCCGACGGAGGCCGCCGGGGTGGGGGCTCTAGGCGCTTTTATCCTGGCACTATTGAGTCGAAACGTGGACAGGGCCCAATTTATGGACATCGGCCGATCCACGACCCGAACCACCGCCATGGTGTTTTTTATTCTCGTCGGCGCCTCATTGTTCTCTTTGGTATTCCGAGGCTTTGGCGGTGATGAGCTGGTTCAGGCGTTATTTACCGAGATGCCCGGCGGCGTGATCGGCGCGACCGCCATCGTCATGCTCGTGATTTTTCTGCTCGGCTTTATTCTCGACTTTATTGAGATTACCTTTGTGGTCGTGCCCATTGTCGGCCCCATACTCATGGCCATGGGCGTTGATCCGATCTGGCTGGGCATCATGATCGCGGTAAACCTGCAAACTTCCTTCCTGACACCGCCCTTTGGATTTGCCCTGTTTTATCTACGCGGGGTTGCGCCATTATCCATCAGCACAGTGCAGATTTACCGAGGGGTGGTGCCTTTTATCATGATGCAGATATTGCTGCTGGTCCTGTTAACTTGGCAGCCGGGTCTGGCGACCTGGCTGCCCAGCGTACTATTTCCGAAATAAGCTGACTCAATGCGCGGGCGGTTGCGTCGCCCGCGCATTGATGTAGGCACGCTCGGATATCTCATGATAGCTCATCACCTGCGTTCGGTAACGATCATAGGACCGGTAAATCCGCTGCGCCAGCTCATCGTCTTGAGCGATGCTCTTGACCACCTCCGCAGATATGACTTTCAATTTAGCCAGCACATCATCAGGTAAGCGTCGTAACTGGACGTGGTGTTTATTCACCAACTCCTCTAGGGCCGCATTATTCCGCGTGGTGAACTCAGCGAGCATATCGTCATTCATTGCGCGACTGGCGACTCTGACAATTTCCTGCAAATCTGCCGGCAGGCTGCTCATCGCTGCCTTGTTGACAATGATTTCCAGTGTCGGACCCGGCTCCTGCCAACCCGGATAGTAGTAATACTTGGCCACCTGATGTAAGCCAAAAGCCAAGTCGTTGTAGGGACCGACCCATTCTGTCGCGTCAATCGTACCGGTCTGCAAACTGGTATAGATTTCACCACCGGGAATGTTGACCGCTGTGCCACCGGCCCGCTGGAAGACTTCGCCACCGAGGCCGGGAATACGCATCTTCAGGCCTTGCAGGTCCTCGAGAGAATTGATTTCCTTATTAAACCACCCAGCCATTTGCACGCCGGTATTGCCCCCAGCCAGAGGGACCAAGTTGAACGGCGCATACAGCTCTTCCCACAGTGCCACGCCGCCACCGTGTAACAACCAGCCATTCATTTCTTGGGCCGTCAAGCCAAAGGGCACCGCGGTAAAAAATGATGCTGCTGGCAGCTTACCCTTCCAGTAGTAAGCCGCACCATGGCCCATCTCGACATTACCCAGAGACACCGCATCGAAGACACCCATCGCCGGCACCAGTTCACCCGCACCGTAGACCGTAATATTCAGTCGACCATTGCTCATCGTCGAAATCATCTCTGCCATGCGCACGGGCGCAACGCCAAGGCCTGGCAGGTTTTTTGGCCAGGTAGTCACCATCCGCCAATGGTAAATTTTATCTGTCCGAGTCGCGCTGTTTTCTGGCCCCTTTACAGCATCGTTTTCGCCACAACCCGACAAGGCACCGAAGCTAACGAGCATGCAGACGAGCAATATTTTTTTGCACATAATAATGTCCTGATGAAAAGGCTGGCTCAAGCGGGCTGCAGATTCGCGTAAGCCATCATCAACCACTTGCTACCTTCTTGATTGAAGTTGACTTGGATTCGAGCCTGCTTACCCTCACCTTCATAGTTGATCACAACGCCTTCGCCGAATTTAGCATGAACAACTCGCTGGCCTAATTTAAGGTTAGTACCACCCAGTTCGGCATCGGCGAATGACCGCATGCTATTGATATTCACCCGACTCGGCATTGGTCGCGCGGCGCTAAAACTACTGGTATAGGCGGGCCGGCTGATAGATTGTTGCGCCCTGACTTCCTGGACCATTTCACTGGGAATCTCACTGACAAATCGAGACACACGGTTATAGGTTTCTGAGCCGTTGATTCGGCGAGATTCTGCATAGGTCAGATAGAGCTGTTGCATGGCACGCGTAACGCCAACGTAGCAAAGTCTGCGCTCTTCTTCGAGCCGTCCCGGTTCTTCCAAAGACATCTTGTGGGGGAACAAGCCTTCTTCCATGCCGCCGAGAAATACCAAAGGAAACTCAAGACCCTTGGCACTGTGCAGAGTCATCAATTGAACACAATCCTGATGGATATCACCTTGTCCCTCGCCCGACTCCAAAGCCGCATGGTTCAGGAAATCATCAAATAGCGACAATGGCGCTACCTCGTCGGGATCATCAAAGTCGACCCCGGAATCCGGATCAAAGGTTCGCGCCGCAGTAACCAACTCTTGCAGATTCTCAAGCCGAGCTTGACCGCGCTCACCTCGTTCTTTCTCGTAATATTCCCGCAGCTCAGACATCTGTATAACGATTTCACAAAGTTCGGCAAGCTCTAAATCTGCTGTTGCTGCATCCATCTCTTCGATCAGCGTAATAAAACCTTGAATGGCATTTTTTGTCCGACCCGTTACTTTGCCCTGATCCTTGAGCAAGATAGCCGCTTGCCACATCGAGATATTTTGGCTTCTAGCGAGCTGCCGGATCTCTTCGATCGTACGATCGCCAATACCTCGACTCGGCGTATTGACCACCCGCTCGAAAGAAGCATCGGCGTCCTTGTTACCCAGCAGGCGCATGTAGGCCAGGACATTGCGAATTTCCATACGCTCAAAGAACCGCTGACCGCCATAAATCCGATAGGGCAGTTGACTGCGAAGTAGGGCTTCTTCCAGCACCCGTGATTGTGCGTTGGAACGATAAAGGATAGCGCACTCCGTGTAGCTATTACCCTGCGCGACCCAGTCTTTGATGCGCTCGACAATATATCGCGCCTCATCAATCTCGTTAAACGCCGCATACAAATTAATACGCTCGCCGTCGGCCGCTTCAGTCCAGAGTTCCTTACCCAAGCGACCCGCATTTGAGCTAATCAAACCATTAGCGGCCTTGAGGATCGATCCCGTCGACCGATAATTTTGCTCTAGGCGGATCATTTCACTGGCCGGAAAATCAGTGGTGAATTTTTGAATATTTTCTATTTTCGCGCCGCGCCAACCATAGATAGATTGATCATCATCACCAACCACGAGAATGTTATTTCGATCACCGGCGAGTAAACGAATCCAGGCGTACTGAATCGTATTGGTATCCTGAAACTCGTCCACCAGCAGTTGCGAAAATCGTTGTTGATAGTGCTGCAGTAGACGAGGATTATTCAGCCATAACTCATGCGCCCGAAGCAGCAATTCAGCAAAATCCACCATCCCGCCGCGCTCACAGGCGGTCTCATAGGCCGCATAAATTTGCACGTGCGTTTTGATATATAGATCGCCAAAATCTTCGATATGGCGAGGTCGCAGGCCCTCGTCTTTTTGCGCATTGATGTACCAAAGAGCCTGGCGGGCAGGCCATTTTTTTTCATCCAGATCAAGGCTTGCTAACACGCGCTTTACCAGTCGCAACTGGTCGTCGCCATCAAGGATCTGGAAGTTCTGGTTGAGTTTTGCTTCCTGCCAATGCGCCCGTAACAATCGGTGAGCAATGCCATGAAAGGTGCCGACCCACATGCCCCGCAAGGGAGTTTCCATCAACGACTCTATTCGGGCGCGCATTTCCGCTGCCGCCTTATTGGTGAAGGTCACCGCAAGAATACCGTGAGGGGAAACCCCGTGAGTCTGAATCAGCCAGGCGATTCGGTGAGTCAGCACTCGGGTTTTACCACTGCCGGCGCCCGCCAAAATCAGGTAACTTCCGGTAGGTGCAGACACGGCCTGACGTTGGTACTCATTCAAAGAATCGAGGATATCGGATACAACCAATGTAAATATTTCCCTATGCAAGCATCATGAATGCGCGTTAGTCACACTTTTTTCGAGTAACCTTTTTAGGTTTTTCCCTTATATGAAAAAACTGATATAGAACCTATTCAACCGTAACCGATTTTGCGAGGTTTCGCGGCTGATCTACATCCGTGCCCTTAGCTACCGCCACATGATAAGCCAACAATTGCATGGGTATGGTATAGATAATCGGCGCGATCACCGGGTCACAGTGCGGCATGTGAACAAGGGTAGTGCCGTCCTCGTCAACAAACCGATCTGAGTCACCAAACACAATCAATTGACCGCCTCTGGCTTTGACTTCCTGTAAGTTAGATTTCAGTTTGTCTAACAGCTCATCGGTGGGGGCAACCGCCACCACGGGCATGCTCGCATCGACTAGGGCCAGCGGGCCATGCTTCAACTCACCACTGGGATAGCCCTCCGCATGAATATAGGAAATCTCCTTGAGCTTGAGCGCACCCTCCATCGCCACGGGATAGTGGGGGCCACGACCGAGAAACAGTGCATGTTGTTTATCCACAAACTGTCGAGCAACAACCTTGATTGCATCATCTAACGCCAGCGCTCGATGGATCTGGGCAGGAACGCTCAGCAATGCCGTCACCAACTTTTGCTCGGCCGCGTCATCCAAACCATGGTACTTGGCAATCACAATCACCAGCATCAACAGATCGGCGAGCTGCGCGGTAAACGCCTTGGTAGAGGCCACACAAATTTCTGGTCCCGCGTGAATCAACAAGCATAAGTCCGACTCTCTGACCAGGCTGCTATCGGCAACATTACACAAGCACAGGCTCGCCACATAGTTCGAGTTTGTCGCATTCCGCAGGGCCGCCAGGGTATCGGCGGTTTCACCTGATTGAGAGATGGTCACCAGCAGCGTACCGGGGGTGACGGCAACCTGGCGATAACGAAATTCGCTGGCAACCTCGACACTGCAGGGAATGCCGGCAATTTCTTCAAACCAGTAGCGCGCCACCAGGCCGGTATAATAGCTACTGCCACAGGCCACGATCTGAATCGCCTGGGTTTTCGCAAAAACCGCGCCGGCGTTCACGCCAAAGGCGCTTTCCAGCACATGCTTGGCTGTGACCCGACCTTCTAATGTCGCCGCGACGGTTTCGGGCTGCTCATAAATCTCTTTGGTCATATAATGGCGATGAGTGCCTTTGTCCGTGGCATCAATGCGCGTATCAATTTGCACCGTTCTTTGCGCAACCGTGGCGGTATTCGTGCCATGAAAGATAATGCCGTCGGCCTGCACTTCGACCATCTCGCCTTCATCCAAAAAGATAAAGCGATCGGTAACTGGGCGCAGGGCTTGAGGATCTGAGGCGACGTAATTCTCACCAATGCCAAGGCCAACGACTAAAGGACTGCCCACCCGAGCTGCCATAATCGACGATGGATAATCCTTATGAATGACCGCCACCGCGTAGGCACCCTTCAGTTTAGCCAACGCTTGGACGACACCCAGACGAAAGTCACCACAACTGGCGACCTCTTGATGCACCAGATGGGCGATCACCTCGGTGTCGGTATCGCTAGAAAATATATAGCCAGCAGCCACGAGGGCGATTCGCAGTGGCTCATGGTTTTCGATAATCCCATTGTGGACGACTGCCACATCATTGCTGGAGTGGTGCGGATGCGCGTTGTCTTCCGTCGGCTTGCCATGGGTGGCCCAACGAGTATGGGAAATGCCCAGTTGGCCATCTACCGGCGCCGCTTGCCAGGCGCTCGCGAGCGCCTGGACCTTACCTACTCGACGTAAACGCTGGATCTGGCCGCTGGCATCAATTATCGATAAGCCCGCGGAATCATAACCACGGTATTCTAGGCGCTGCAGGCCTTCCAGTAAGATACCGGCGACATTTCTACGCGTTGCCGCGCCAACAATTCCACACATTTACTTGTCCCTGGGCCCTTGCCAGTTATCGATAGCTGACTGGCGACCACGAGCCACCGCCAACTGCCCTTGTTTAACATCTCGCGTGATGGTTGAGCCGGCAGCCAGCGTCGCGCCGGCTCCGATCGTTATCGGGGCAACCAACGCCGTATTGGAGCCGACAAACACTAAGTCTTCGATCACTGTTTGGTGCTTGTTCACCCCATCGTAGTTACAGGTAATTGTGCCTGCGCCAATATTCACCCCTTGACCGATAATGGCATCGCCTAAGTAACTTAGGTGTGAGGCCTTGCTGCCTTGACCGAGAATGGTGTTTTTGATCTCTACAAAATTACCCACGCGCGCGTCACTCAACAATTGAGTACCCGGTCGCAAGCGCGCATATGGGCCAACCTGGCCTTGGGTACCGATGCGCGCACCCTCAAGCATGGTAAAGGCCTTAATCTGCACATCATTCGCCAGTTCGGCGTCTCTGATAACACAGTTCGGGCCAATGCGGACGTTATCACCCAGCACCACACGACCCTCAAAGATACAATTGACATCAATATGAACATTACGACCGGTGATCAGCTCACCCCGAATATCGATCCGTTCAGGGTCCGGCAGATGCACCCCCGCCAACATTAATTGATGGGCGCGACGGCGCTGCCAATAGCGTTCGGCAGCGGCCAATTGGGCAAAGTTATTGATGCCTTGAAGCTCTCCCGGATCCTCAGCTTTCACCGGGCTAACGGGTCGACCGGCGTTAGTAGCGACGGCAACGATATCCGTCAGCAGGTATTCACCTTGTTCATTGTCCGTGGTCAGGCTCGCGGTCCAGGTTTTAAGGAGATCGGCTTGAGCCAGCATAACCCCGGTATTCACCTCACGAATCAAGCGCTGCGTAGGGGTGGCATCTCGTTCTTCAACGATCTCGGTGATCGCGCCCGTATCATCACGAATGATCCGCCCATAGTGGCTAGGGTCCGCTTGGTCAACGGTCAGAACCGTCAGCGCCGCAGCGCTTTGCAGCAGTGGCCGCAGGGTGTCCACACTGATCAATGGCCCGTCGCCAGCAAGGATAAGCAGAAGTGAGTTATCACTAACTTTTGGTAGTGCTTGCATAACCGCGTGGCCCGTACCCCGCTGCTCAGCTTGCAGAGCCCATTGAATATCTTGGTCGGCAAACGCCGCCCGAACCTGCTCAGCGCCTTGGCCAACCACCACATGAACCTTATGGGGTTTGAGTTCCGCCACCGTGGCCAACAAGTGACCGAGCATGGGTCTGCCCGCCAACGGGTGGAGAACTTTAGGCAGGGGTGATTTCATTCTGCTGCCCATGCCGGCAGCCAATATACAAACTTCGAGTGTCTTCATGACGCCATTCTAACCTGATCTTAGGGGCACTAGGGATAGACATTTAACCCAAAAAAAAGGGTAGCTCGCGCTACCCTCATTTTAACTTCTTCAACATTCAAGCAATCGAAGGGCGAGCGCGCTTATCGCATCTCCCGAAACTTGCGAATGGTTCGCAACATCGCTGCCTGCTCCGCAAGATCAGCACTGACACGACCAAAGTCGATATCCGCACGATTATCGGCAAGCTCCCGTTCGGCTTTTTGCTGCGCTTCAACGGCAGCCGCTTCATCGATATCATCAGCCCGGATCGCCGTGTCGGCAAGAATCGTGATCGACGTCGGCTGAACCTCAATATAGCCGCCAGAGGCGAAGAAAATCTCTTCTTCGCCGCCTTCCAAGCGCAATCGAACCGGACCTGGCTTGACGCCACTGAGTAATGGCGTGTGGCCGGGAAAAAGACCCAGCTCACCAATGGTCCCAGAGGCCACAACCATCTCGACCATGCCCGAAAAAATCTCAAGCTCGGCGCTGACGATACTGCAATGTACAGTTGATGCCATGGTAACTAGTCCTCTAACGAGAGATTATAAACGCTTCGCTTTTTCAATCGCTTGCTCAATGTTGCCAACCATGCTGAAAGCAGCTTCGGGCAGATCATCAAATTCGCCGTCGAGAATGCCTTTGAAGCTACGGATGGTATCTGCCAAGTTAACGTAAACCCCTGGCTGGCCCGTAAAGACCTCGGCGACGTGCATTGGCTGAGAGAAAAACTGAGCGACTTTTCGGGCTCGGTATACGGTCAACTTGTCTTCTTCTGACAATTCATCCATACCCAAAATCGCGATAATATCTTTCAGCTCTTTATATTTTTGCAGTACGCCCTTAACGCGCTGAGCAACACTGTAATGTTCCTCACCCACGACCAGCGGATCTAACTGACGAGACGTGGAATCAAGCGGATCAACCGCCGGATAAATACCCAGAGAAGCGATATCACGAGACAACGTCACTGTTGAGTCCAAGTGAGCAAAGGTGGTCGCTGGTGAAGGGTCAGTCAAATCGTCTGCCGGTACATAAACCGCCTGGATCGATGTGATAGAGCCAGTCTTGGTGGTGGTAATACGCTCTTGCAGTACACCCATCTCTTCAGCCAGTGTTGGCTGATAACCTACCGCGGAAGGCATACGACCTAACAAGGCCGATACTTCAGTTCCCGCCAGTGTATAGCGATAGATGTTGTCGACAAACAGCAGTACATCTTTACCGTCATCACGGAATTTTTCAGCCATGGTCAAACCTGAGAGGGCAACCCGTAAGCGGTTTCCTGGAGGCTCGTTCATTTGACCAAATACCATCGCAATCTTGTCGAGTACGCCTGCGTCCTGCATTTCGTGATAGAAGTCGTTGCCCTCACGAGTTCGCTCTCCCACGCCGGCAAAAACGGACAAACCGGCATGCTCACTGGCAATGTTATTAATCAGTTCAAGCATGGTCACGGTCTTACCAACACCAGCACCACCGAACAGACCCACTTTACCGCCTTTGGCAAACGGACAAATTAGGTCGATGACCTTAACGCCAGTTTCCAACAGATCACGACCACCGGCCTGTTCTTCATATGAAGGTGGCTTGCGATGAATAGGCATACGCATGGTTTCACCGATCGGCCCCTTCTCATCAATCGGGCGACCCAACACGTCCATGATTCTGCCCAAGGTGGCTTCGCCCACTGGCACAGAAATTGGCTCCTCGGTATTGCTGACCCCGAGTCCACGGGCGATACCTTCAGAACTGCCCATAGCGATGGTACGCACGATACCGTCGCCCAGCTGCTGCTGTACTTCCAAAGTCAGGCCATTACCGTCGACGACCAATGCGTGATAAACCTGGGGAACTTCATCCCGCGGGAATTCAACGTCAATGACCGCACCAATTACCTGTACGATACGTCCGCTACCCATCGCTATATCCTCTTACTCTCAAACGTTTTTTGATGGTGTCCGCAGATTAAACTGCTGCTGCACCGCTAACAATCTCTGACAATTCCTGGGTGATCGCTGCCTGTCGGGCATTGTTCATGATCAACTGCAACTCATCCACCAGATCCCCGGCGTTGTCTGTTGCACTCTTCATCGCGATCATCTTTGCGGCCTGCTCGCAGGCGACGTTTTCAACCACCGCCTGATAGACCTGGGATTCAATAAACCGGGTAATCAAACCTTCGATCAACTGACGCGCGTCCGGCTCATAGATATAATCCCAACGATGGGCCGACACACCTTGCTCTTTAATCGCATCCAATGGCACCAGTTGACGCAGCGTTGGCACCTGGGTCATGGTGTTCTTGAAGACATTGTTGGCCAGTATAATCTTATCCACCTTGCCACTTGCAAACGCATCCAACATGACTTTAATACTACCAATCAAGTCAGACATCGCCGGATTTTCACTGACATGGCTGCTGGCAGCAACGACATTGCCACCATAACTGCGGAAGAATTGAGCGCCTTTATTGCCGATCAAGCAAAGATCGACCTCAATACCTTGATCCACCCAAACCTTAATATCTTTCAAGGCGGCTTTGAGCAGGTTGACATTCAAGCCGCCACACAAGCCCTTATCCGTAGTAACAATAATATAGCCAACCCGCTTGATCTCACGCTCGGCCATAAACTGATGACGATATTCTGGAGACGCGTTCGCCACGTGGCCAATTACCGCCCGAATATGGTCGGAATAAGGTCGGCCACGAGACATCCGTTCCTGGGCTTTACGCATTTTACTCGCCGCGACCATTTCCATCGCGCTGGTAATTTTCTGCGTATTCTTGATGCTGCCTATTTGCTTTCGAAGTTCTTTGGCATTAGCCATATCATTTTCGTCCGGCTATAGCCTTTACCAGGTCTGGGTGGATTTAAAAGTTTCGATCGCCTTACGCATGGCATCGATCACTTCAGGCGTGTAAGCACCTTTCTCATTAACTTCCTGCATGAAGGCGGCGTGCTCGGCGTTCATATAGGAGATCAAAGCAGCTTCAAAATCCAAAACCTTGGAAACCGCGATGTCTTGCAACATACCTTCGTTGGCAGCAAATAAAACCGTGCCCATTTCAGCTACGTTCATGGGTGCGTACTGCTTTTGCTTCATCAATTCATTGATTCGCTCACCGTGCTCAAGCTGACGTCGAGTAGCATCATCAAGGTCTGATGCGAACTGGGAGAATGCTGCCAACTCTCGATACTGAGCCAACGCTAGCTTGATACCACCAGAGATTTTTGACATAAACTTAACCTGCGCATCACCACCAACCCGGGATACTGAAATACCTGGGTTCATTGCGGGACGTTCGCCAGCATTAAACTTATCGCTCTCAAGAAAAATCTGTCCATCGGTAATCGAAATCACGTTGGTCGGTACGAACGCTGATACGTCTCCAGCTTGTGTTTCAATGATGGGTAGGGCGGTCAAAGAACCCGTTTTACCCTTCACAGCGCCATTCGTTTGCGCTTCAACATAAGCAGGGTTGACACGAGCCGCACGCTCCAACAACCGGGAGTGGAGATAAAATACGTCACCTGGGTAAGCCTCACGGCCTGGTGGTCGACGCAGTAACAAGGAGATTTGACGATAAGCCCAAGCCTGCTTGGTTAAGTCATCATAGATGATCAGTGCGTCTTCACCGATGTCACGGAAATACTCGCCCATGGCACAACCCGAATAGGGAGCGATATACTGCATAGGGGCAGGATCCGCTGCACCAGCAACCACGACAATGGTGTTTTCCATCGCGCCGTGTTCTTCAAGGGTTCGAACCACGTTGGCAACCGATGAGAATTTTTGGCCGATTGCGACATAAACGCACTTAATACCGGAGTCTTTCTGATTGATGATCGCATCGATGGCGATGGCAGTCTTACCGGTCTGTCGGTCACCAATGATCAACTCTCGCTGACCACGTCCAACAGGAATCATCGAATCGATACACTTAAGGCCGGTTTGTACGGGCTGGTCAACGTGCTGCCGGGCGATAACACCAGGCGCGACCTTTTCAACAGGAGAGCTGGTTTTGGCGTTCAAAGCGCCTTTACCATCAATGGGGTTCCCCAGAGCGTCAACCACACGGCCTAATAGTTCCGGTCCTGTGGGCACTTCCAGAATACGACCTGTGCATTTAGCGGTTTGCCCCTCACGCAAGGTTTTGTAATCACCTAGGACAACGGCGCCAACAGAGTCGCGCTCGAGGTTCAAGGCAAAACCAAAAAGGTTACCAGGAAATTCAATCATCTCGCCGTTTTGGACATCGGCAAGGCCATGAATTCGCACAATACCATCAGATACGCTGACGATGGTGCCCTCGTTCCGGGCTTCTGAAGAGATATCAAGCTTTTCAATGCGTTGCTTGATGATCTCGCTGATTTCAGACGGGTTCAGTTGTTGCATGCTCCGTTCCCCAAGGAAAGGTTAAATCGTTTATGTTTAATATCTATCTCTGTCAGTGTCGCCTGCGACCCGGTGTTAACCCAGTACTTGAGCGAGCTTTTGGAGCTTGCCACGAACAGAATTATCTATCACTGTATCTTCAGTTCTTATGATCACGCCGCCTAGCAGTGCCTTGTCGACTGTCGCAGACAAATGAACATCACGCTGTAAACGCTTCTTTAATGCTTCTGATAGTTTCTCACTGTCTTCGGCACTGACTTCGAAAGCACTGGTCAGTGTGACCTCCATGGTTTTCTCATGGTTCGCTTTCAACAGCTCAAAAATTTCAGCGATCGTCGGCAGTAGGGCAATTCGACCATAGGTCGACAAGACCGTGATGAAATTCTGACCCTTGTCAGACAATTCGTCACCCAACAAACCAATGATCAAGCTGGCTTCTTGTTCCGTCGTTAAACGCGGGTTATCCAACGCTTTACGTACTGGGGCCATTTCGACTGTTGCACTCAGTACCGCCAACATACGGGACCAGTTGGCCAATCCAGTAGTTTCGTCCAACGCCTGCGAAAATGCAGCACGGGCATAGGGTCGAGCAATCGTAGTATTTTCTGACTCAGCCATTTCCAGTTGCCTTTACAATTGCGCCGCGAGCTTGTTCAACATCTCTTGATGGCGCGCTTGATCCACGCTGCTCTCAAGAATCCGTTCTGCGCCCTGTATCGCCAGCTCACTGACCCTGGCACGCAAAGATTCCCGCGCCCGATTCACTTCCTGATCGATTTCAGACTGAGCACCGAGTTTGATCCGATCGGCTTCTTCCGTCGCCTGACCCTTCGCTTCTTCGACTATCTGATTGGCACGCTGCCGTGCTTGCGCAATCAACTCTGCTGATTGCTTTTTAGCGGCATCTAACTCTACGGCCGCGGCATCATTCGCCAGCTCAAGTTGTTTTTCTGCCAGGACGGCTTTTTCCAAGCCTTCTGCTAGCGCCTTTTGACGTTCGCGCATGGCTTGCGTCAGTGGTGGCCAAACAAATTTCATGCAGAACAAGACAAACATCACGAACGATATCAGCTGACCTAGCATCGTTAAATTAATAGTCACACTTCACCTCGAATTTCGATAAATAAAGTTCGGCAAATAAAGTTCGGGAAATGATTCGCGAATGCCGTGCTTTTATACCGCAAAGATCATATACAAAGAGATACCAACAGCAATAATCGGTACCGCGTCGACCAATGCCAGCGAGATAAAAAGCTGAGTCATCAACATAGGCTGTAGTTCTGGCTGACGAGCAACACCTTCAAGGTACTTGCCGCCTAAAATGCCGATACCAACACCACTACCAATTGCGCCAAGGCCCATCAAAATGCCGCCGGCGATATAAATTAAGGATTGTTCCATGCTCTACTCCTGCTGTGCTCAAAAAATAAATAAAGTGATAGTTTTTACAGCTTCTTCTAAATCAGTGCTCGCCAGTCTCGTGTGCTTGACTCAAGTACACGATTGTTAAGATCATAAAGACAAACGCCTGAAGGCTAATGATTAGAATATGGAAGATGGCCCAAGGTAGTGACAGGGTCCATTGTGCGTAAAAGGGTAGCAAGGCGATGAGGATGAAAATCATTTCGCCAGCATACATATTACCGAATAGTCGCAGCCCATGAGACAAAGGCTTGGCAATCATATCTACTGTTTCAAGAATAATATTGAACCAGTACATACTCCAATGGGGAATGGGGTGAGTGAACAGCCCGGCACCAAATTTGATTGGCCCTTTGATCTTAATATTGTAGTAAAGCACCAGGGCAAAAACACCCAGCGCCATGCCCAACGTGGCATTGGGATCAGTGGTGGCGACAATCTTGAAGTAGTTGATGCCGGCCGCGTGCGCTACCCAGGGCACAAAATCGATAGGAATCAGGTCCATGAGGTTCATCAAGAACACCCAGACCAGGATCGTTAATGACAATGGTCCTATGATTGGATTCGGTCGTGTACCAAATACCTGCCGAATATTGTCTTCGACAAATTCAACCACCATTTCACAAAGATTTTGCAAGGTGCCGGGAACGGCCGATGTCACATTCCGTGCTGCGATAATAAAGATCGCTAGGAACGCAAATCCCGTAATTAGCGACCACAGCATGGTGTCAACATGGATAGCCAAAAACCCCATACTCTTAATTTCTTCTGGGGTATGGGCGAGCCCCCAGCCACCATTAGGGAACTGACCATAGGTCAGGTTAGTAATATGGTGCTGTATATATTCACCGGAAGTCTGGTCTTCGCCTGCCATACTCGTCTGTTCTCAGCAAAAATCTATTAAGTCTGCTGGTTATGGGGCTGGCGATCGACCAACGGGACGATCACATTCAGCATCATAGCCAGAACCAATGCCGCAAAAAACACCGGAATGTTCAGCGGCTTAACCCAACCAAACACGGCAGCAAACATCAGCGCCGTGAGTACTAATTTCCCTACTTCACCAACCACCATGGTTTTGAATGCTAGCGCAGGATTAATTTCCTGTCGATTCAAGCGCCATGCCATAAAGCTACTGGGGAGGGCGCTGACCAGCCCACCAAGGGCCATTGAGTAAGCGTAGACCCAATCAATCACCAAGCCCACCAGGGCCAACAGCAACGTTACCAGTAGTTGCGCGATCACAATTCTATATACGGGGTTACGCCCAATTAGACTCATTGGATGTCCAATCTTCATACCGCGTAGGCTCCGAGGCTCTTGTACAAAGCGCCCTATGTATTGCGGGGGCAGAGTATAGAGATATCGCGGTGACCATTCAACGTTCGATCACCGGAAAAACCGATTTTTTAGGTTTAAGACGAGTTTTTTGGCCGTGGGGCCTATTCGAGCCGCCTTAAACTGCCTTATTCAAGCTCTCCAAAGCGACTAAGAATACCATCGAGCTCATCTAGACTATTGTACTTGATCACTAGTTTGCCCTTGCCCTTGGCCGAATGTTGGATATTGACGGGCTGGCCCAGCTTGTTGGTCAGACGGTTTTCCAGCTGTTTAGTATCGGTATCAGTTCGAACCGCCGTCTTGTCGGCCTTCGGGCCAGCTAACAACTGTCGAACCAGAGCTTCTGCCTGCCTCACATTCAAATGTTGTGCAACAATTTCCCGCGCCGCACGAACCTGAAGATCTGTAGAAAGCGTCAGTAATGCTCGCGCATGGCCCATTTCAATATCGCCATTGCCGAGCATTTGTGCCACCTCACCGCCCAAATGGCTCAACCGAAGATAATTGGTCACGGCGGTTCGGCTTTTCCCTACGGCATCGGCAACCTGTTGGTGGGTTAATTCAAACTCATCCACCAGGCGTTGCAAAGCGAGCGCCTCTTCCATGGGATTCAAATCTTCGCGTTGAATATTCTCAATCAGCGACATCGCGACCGCCGCCTCGTCATTGACTTCGCGGATGACTGCGGGAATTTTGTCCATCCCGGCTAACTGAGCTGCCCGCCAACGGCGTTCGCCGGCAATGATTTCATAGCGTTCAACACCCACCGAGCGCAGTACGATGGGCTGCATCAGCCCCTGAGCCTTGATGGAGGCCGCCAGCTCCTGCAGCGCCTCCTCGTCCATAATCTTTCGAGGCTGATATTTACCCGGTCGAATCCATTCCACAGGGATCTCATCCAAGCGCTGGCCAATATCGATTGGCTCACCAACAGGCGATTTGTTCTGTGCGCCCAGCAGGGCGTCCAGGCCGCGTCCAAGCCCCCGTTTCCTAGCTACCATGCTCATCTCCTGACTGCCGACTGGTCGTCAGCTTAATTCGGGGCTGCGGCTCGTAACGACGTGCAAGCTCGCTCGCTAGTGCCAGATAGGCTTTGGCACCGCGGGATTGCTTGTCGTAGTACAAAACCGGCAACCCGTAACTTGGCGCCTCTGCGAGACGAACATTACGGGGAATCACGGTCCGATAGACCTTATCCCCAAAGTGATCTAACAACTGCTGCGACACATCTCGGGTCAAACTGTTGCGAGGATCATACATGGTGCGCAGGATGCCTTCGATCGCCAGGTCAGGGTTGAGATGTGCCGTGATTCTACTGATCGTGGATACTAGAGCCGACAAGCCCTCTAGCGCATAATACTCACATTGCATGGGAATGATCACCGCATCTGCCGCCACCAGACCATTAATCGTCAACAGGCTCAGACTGGGCGGACAATCAATGACAACAAAGTCATAATCGTCGCTGACCAATGCGAGGGCTTCAGACAGGCGATACTCGCGTCGATCAAGCGCCAACAGCTCAACCTCAGCGCCTGTGAGCTCAACGTTTGAACCTACCACATCATAACCAGAAGATTCAGAGGTGATCCGTGCCTCGCTGATACTGGTACCGTCCACTAGCACCTCATAGATCGAGGCCTCCAGTTCGCTTTTGTTGACCCCGCTGCCCATAGTCGCGTTGCCTTGAGGGTCTAGGTCAATCAACAGGATCCGACGCTTGATGGCCGCAAGTGACGCGGCGAGATTTACGCTGGTGGTCGTCTTGCCAACGCCGCCTTTCTGATTGGTTACTGCTAAGACTATCGCCACGACTCAATCGTCCTTTTGATGGTGAGTAGGCCGGCGCAGCACATAGAGATGGCGCTCAGCTTCAATGCCAGGTACTTCCAAGGAATGAACCGCCGCGAGCTGTAACGCTGTTGCCGCCAAGTTCTCGTCCTCCAGCTTACCTTTCATTGCTAACAGACTACCACCCTCGGCAACCAAGTGCTGAGTCGTCGTCACTATGTTTGCCAAACTGGCAAACGCCCGGCAGATTACCTGCTCAAACGCGCCTTCATAATCTTCTACTCGGGCTTGAACAATCGACACATTCGACAGACCGAGTTCGATTTTCATCTGCTGCAGGAAACGTGTTTTCTTGCCATTGCTGTCGAGTAATACAAACTGGGTCTGCGGATAACACAGCGCCAAGGGAATACCTGGAAAACCTGCACCACTGCCTACATCAAGCACGGGCCCTCCAAAGATAAAGGGCACAACCGCTAGCGAGTCCATGAGATGCAACGATACCATCTGCTGAGGATCTCGTATGGAGGTCAGGTTGTAGGCTTTATTCCATTTGACTAGCCCCTGAAGAAATCGCTCTAGCTGCGTGCCCAGCCCACTATGGTCCTCGAGACCCAGCTGGTTAATACCCCATTCGATTGAGCTGAGTAAAGCCGAGTTGTTGGTCATGCGGATTTTTGGTCATCATGGGTATGCCGGTCTTTCTTCAGAAACACCAGTAAGAGTGAAATGGCCGCGGGTGTCACCCCCGAGATACGCGTTGCCTGACCGATCGTCGCGGGTCGCACCTGTTCCAGCTTCTGCCGAACTTCATTCGACAGGCCACTGATGCCCGTGTAGCTGAACCGCTCGGGAATGATGACGGAATGTTGTGTCAGGACGCGATTAATCTCTTCCTGTTGACGATCGATATAGCCGGCATATTTCAAATCGATTTCGATCTGATCATTAATTTCGGCGTCGGGCCAATCCAGACCGACAGCTTGAAGCAAGCCATCGATCTGTACGTTGGGCCGTTTCACTAAATCAGAAAGCTTATATTCTCGAGTCAAGGCCTGACCCAGCAGGGTCTCCATGGCTTCGTCACCAGGATGACTCCAGTGCTTATCCAGATGCAACTTTCTGCTCTCAATGGCTTCGACCTTCTCCAGGTAGCGCTGCCAGCGCGGCTCAGATACCAACCCTAGCGCTCTTCCAGTGGCTGTGAGTCGTCGATCCGCATTGTCCTGCCGCAAAATCAACCGGTACTCTGCCCTGGAGGTAAACATTCGATAGGGCTCTTTGGTCCCCATAGTGATCAAATCGTCAATCAGAACACCGATATAGGCCTCATTTCGAGCAGGACAGTAGGGCGCCTGCTCGAGACTGAGGTTCGCCGCGTTAATGCCGGCAATCAGGCCCTGCGCCGCAGCTTCCTCATAACCTGTCGTGCCATTAATCTGGCCCGCAAAAAACAGCCCCCCTAAATGGCGAGTCTCCAACGACGATTTAAGCTCTCGAGGCTCGAAAAAGTCATATTCAATGGCGTAGCCAGGCCGAGTGATATGGGCATTCTCGAAACCTTTAATGCTGCGCACCAGCGCCATCTGAACATCGAAGGGAAGGCTCGTCGATATGCCGTTCGGATACAATTCATGAGTATTGAGCCCCTCGGGCTCGATAAATATCTGATGAGAATCTTTATCCGCAAAACGCACCACCTTGTCCTCGATAGAGGGGCAGTAGCGCGGACCGATGCCATCAATTTCTCCGGTAAATAGCGGTGAGCGATCCAGACCACCACGAATGATGTCGTGGGTTCGCGCGCTAGTATGTGTGATATAACAATTCATCTGGGCGGGGTGGTCTGCCGTGGAACCCATATAGGACATGACCGGCCGAGGTGTATCGCCGGGCTGAATCTCGAGTCCAGCATAGTTGACGGATTTACCATCGATGCGTGGCGGCGTCCCGGTTTTTAAACGACCAACACTGAAGGGCAATTCTCGCAGCCGTTCAGCGAGCCTGTTTGAAGGCGCATCACCGGCACGACCGCCCGCCTGTTTTTGCATGCCCACGTGGATAATTCCGCCGAGAAACGTCCCTACCGTCAAGACCACGGCATCGGCCAAGAAACGCAAGCCGGTACTCGTTACTACTCCAGTGACCCGCTCGCCGGTGACAATTAAATCGTCGACGGATTGCTGGAACAGCTGAAGGTTGGGTTGATTTTCGAGAAAACCGCGAATAGCGTGTTTGTATAACTGTCGATCTGCTTGCGCCCGGGTCGCTCGAACAGCGGGGCCTTTACGGGCGTTTAGGGTTCGAAAGTGAATGCCGGCCCGGTCAGCTGCTAACGCCATCGCTCCGCCCAGAGCGTCAATTTCTTTCACTAAATGACTCTTGCCAATACCACCGATGGCAGGATTGCAGGACATCTGACCCAAGGTTTCGATATTTTGGGTCAGTAAAAGCGTTTTTACGCCCATCCGCGCCGCCGCCAGAGCGGCCTCTGTACCTGCGTGGCCGCCACCGACAACGATAACATCAAAACGATTAGGATAGTCCATAGTGGCTACAGCGTTAAACACGGGTTCGCAAGTATACGGAAGGTGGCCATAATGTCCAAGTCAATGATTCGCTAGAGAAAAGTAAGCGGGTCGTTACTTACCGATACAAAAACTGGAAAAAATTTGACCCAGCAAGTCGTCGCTAGAAAACTCGCCAGTAATTTCATTCAGCGCTTCATGGGCAATACGCAGCTCTTCAGCCAGCAACTCCCCCGCTTGTCGGGTTTGTAACTGCTGCCGGCCCGCAATGACTGCCTCATTGGCACGGCGCAGCGCATCGAGGTGACGACTGCGGGCGATAAAATTGCCTTCTACCTGAGCATCAAACCCAATCGCGTGTTGGATGTGGGCCTTGAGCTCCGCCAGCCCCTGCAGCGTCGTCACTGAGATACCGAGTACCGGTACGGTAAATGTTGGTATAGATTCAAGTTCGCGTTTATCAATCTTGTTCAACACTACGATGGCACCATCACGGCGGCCAACCTCCGCCAATAGCGACTCAGCCTGAGCCTGCCAATCTTCAGCATGTTCGCTGTAGTCAATCAGCAACAAAACAATATCGGCAGTACCGAGCTCTTGCCGAGCTCGGCGAATACCTTCCTTTTCTACCAGATCGTCACTATCCCTCAGCCCGGCAGTATCCACCAATCGCAGGGGCACGCCATCTAGATGGATATCTTCTTTCACCACATCCCTGGTGGTACCAGCAACACTGGTGACGATAGACGTTTCACGACCGCTGAAATAGTTCATCAAACTGGATTTCCCCGCATTCGGGCGTCCAGCAAAAACCAAGGTCAGACCCTCTCGCAGCAGGGCACCTTGCTCTGTCTGGGCAAGGGTTTGCGCCATCGCGACCTCTATCTCGGCCAGAGCTTGGTGAATCAGGTCATCTGCCAGAAAATCCACCTCTTCCTCTGGAAAATCGATGGCGGCTTCAACATGAATCCGAAGCCTGACGATGCGATCATCTAATTCATGAATTTTTTCTGAAAAGCGACCCTGCAGAGAATTGACCGCGCTTTTGGCAGCTCGCTGGCTACCACTATCAATCAGGTCTGCGATGGCTTCGGCTTGAGACAGATCGATCTTGTCGTTAAGGAATGCCCGTTGTGAAAATTCACCGGGACCGGCGATACGCGCGCCAACTTGAACCACACGGTTCAACAACATATCCATCACAACCGGGCCACCGTGGCCCTGCAGCTCAAGCACGTCTTCACCCGTAAACGAATGGGGGCCTGGGAAAAATAATGCGATGCCCTGATCAATGGCGCTGCCATCGGCATCAAGGAAGTTCGAAAAGGTCGCCAGTCTGGGCGCCGGCAGCTTACCCACCAGCAACCGCGCTATGCTAGCTGCGCGATCACCAGAAACTCGAATAATACCGACACCGCCTCGGCCCACAGGGGTTGCGATTGCTACGATGGTGTCGGTATGCGCCATGGTGCCGGTCATTGTTGTCGTATCAGCCGGCTTTTTCGACTTGCTTGGTTACGTACCATTGCTGCGCGATGGACAATAGATTGTTCACTAACCAGTAGAGTACGAGTCCGCTTGGGAACCACAGGAAGAAGAACGTAAACATCACCGGCATGAACTTCATCACCTTCGCCTGCATGGGGTCTGGCGGTTCGGGCTGCATCATCTGAGTCACGAACATAGACGCACCCATCAATATTGGTAATACAAAATAGGGATCCATGACCGAGAGGTCGTTGATCCACAGCATGAATGGCGCCTGGCGCAACTCGTAGCTTTCCATCAGCGTCCAGTAAAGCGCGAGGAATACCGGCATTTGCATCAAAATCGGTAAGCAACCACCCAACGGGTTGGCACCTTCCTTTTTATAAAGCGCCATCATCGCCTGGGTAAATTGTTGCTTGTCATCGCCATACCGCTCTTTAAGCCGGGCCATTTCCGGCTGCAACTTACGCATCTTAGCCATCGACTTAAAACCAGCCGCGGATAATGGAAACAACAATGTTTTGACAATCAGAGTTAAAACAATAATCGACAGACCCCAATTACTGACGATACCGTGAATAAAGGTGAGTAAGCCAAACATCGGCTGAGCAAGCCACCAAAGAAAACCGTAGTCGACCGTGAGGTTCAAGCCCGGTGAAATTTCTTCGAGCTTGTATTGGTCCTTTGGCCCAATGTAAAACTGCGCGCCTTTAGTATCTCGTCCGCCAGCAGCGATTGACCAGTTTGGCGATGTAAAACCAAACAGATAAGCATCCCTGTCGCCAAGTTTTCGAGCATGAAAGGTATTTTTATCCTGTTTGCCTTTCGGCACCCAAGCTGTCACAAAATAGTGTTGAACCATGGCGATATAACCACCTTCAACTACGGCTTTGTAGGCTTTTTCTTCCACATCCTTAAAAGTAACCTTGGTGTACGGCGCATCGTTTGTATAGGTCGCACCGCCAGTGTACGGCGCCAAACCCATGGAGTTTTGATCAACCAACGCTGGCGCTTGACCATCTCGCTTTATCTGGCCAAACAGCGCTGCCGACCAAGACTGATCGCTGTTGTTAACAACGTCGTAGTCAACATCAACCAGGTAGTCATCTCGACGTAGCGTAAAACGTTTGGTAACTAACACACTGCCTTGGGTGGTCTTTAGTTCAACCTGAATTTCGTCTTGACCAGTGGATAAATCATAATGATTTTTAACTACTGCAAAAGTGGGTCTACCAGCTGCGGTATCTGTGCCATCCTGTCCTATAAGACCACTTTGAGCTGCGTAGGCATTACGAGGATCCATTAAAACAAACGGTGAATCGGGCTGATTGATGGCAACTGGAAATTTGATCAAAGAAGCCTCAACGATATCGCCACCGAGAGTATCAATAGTAATGTTAAGTACGTCTGACGCTATAGTGACGTAACGACTGTTCTGAGTATTTAACGCAACGTCATCCACAGCTGTTTCAGTAACCGGGGCCGATAACCCATTATCGAGGGGTAAAAAGTCTATCTGGCCATTATCGGCGGTTGTACTCGTTGTGCTAACGGTGTTCACATTAATATCAGGTAAGAGGTTATCCTGGGGCACGTTCGCGACAATAACGCTATCGTTGTCAACACGACCGCTACCATAGTCCTCATTCCATGCCAGGATTAACATGTAGGTCGTAACCGCGAGCCCTAGCATAATTAGTATTCGTTGAAAATCCATAGGTGACTCTCGTTGAGAATGGTTATCTGTACGTGGCCGAGCTTTTTTCGGTGTCGTTGCTAACCAGTACTGGAGGAACTAGATCAACGCCGCCCGGATGAAATGGGTGACATTTGCAGATGCGTTGAACGCCGAGTTTACCGCCCATAAGAACACCATGTTTCTCTACGGCTTCGCGGGTATATTCAGAACAAGTGGGATAAAAACGACACCGAGGTCCCAGTAAACTACTGAGGCATAATTGATAAATACGGATCGTCACTAGCATGAGTGTCTTGATCATCTAAGTACTCGCATGGGTACTCGCATAAGCAGTTGCTTTATGGAACAACGTGGCCCAGCATTTTGATAGTACGGAGGTCAAATGTTCATTGTTTTTTTTCGAGACGCCAGGTCGCGCAACGATGACAATATCTAAATGAGGGGTATCGTCCATCGGATGACAGTGGGTACGAAAAGACTCTCGAATTAGACGTTTGACCCGATTACGTTGAACCGCTGGCCCCGCTGTCTTTTTGCCGATAACCATACCTAGACGGCAATGGTTCACCAGGTTTTCAGTAGCGAGAACGAGAAACTCAGGACCACTGACGCGATATCGATTGGTCTTGAAGACTCGGTCAAATTCATAAGAATTGTGCAGCCGAAAGCTGGGCGGAAAACCTTGTGCCGCTAGATTCTTATGAAAATGTTCAGGTAGATCGGACAAGTGCTCCTATCAGACTGACAGTTCTTTACGTCCCTTAGATCGACGACGTTTTAATACGAGTCGACCATTTTTGGTTGCCATTCTTGATCGGAAACCGTGGGCTCTAGCGCGTTTCAATAAGCTGGGTTGGAATGTTCTTTTCATCTGGTTTACACCGGTAACGGGGTTTGAAAACGAGCGGCGATTCTAAAGAAGATTGGGCCAACAGTCAATTTACCAATTCACCGAATCTCAATTGGGTTTTAGAGGTACTTAATAAAGTAACTAAATACTTATATATATAAATTATTATTACTACTCTTATTAAGGCCTCGGTACCTGTGGGTTAGTCTACTTTATTGTTCTTTATCAATGAGTTGCAGGCTACAAAAGGGTGTTAACAGTTGTCCTTATACCTGCGGGTAACCTGTGGATAAGCTGTGTGAAAAATGCCGAGTTATCCACAGGTCTGAAGGCATCGGCAATATCTGTTTTTTTGTCCACAGGTTATGCACAGGTTACGCACAGCTTATCTACCGGTTTTAATTATAAATTATTGATTTTTAAGGAATTTAATTTGTATCAATTTGTTCGGAACAGTTGGCGTGAGGAGGCAAATGGCGGTATTATTCGAGCCGGCCTCAGGCTGGCGCTAAAAATGTTGCGATGATCATGCAGTATTAGCGAGATATCTCAATATTTTCAGATACATATGATGACTGGAGGGTTTGTGGGGGCGACAATTTGGCAAAAATGCTTGCACATTCTTGAGGGTGAGCTGACGGCACAGCAATTCAACACCTGGATAAAGCCTTTGCAGGCCGAATTAGATACAAAAGAGTTACGCCTTCTCGCACCGAATAAATACATTAGAGATCAAGCCAGTGACATGTTCTTGGGTCGCATTCAGGAACTGGTTGAGCAAAACGGTTCAGGCGGGGTGACGCTTCGGATTGGCTCGTCAACCGGGCTACCCAGTGGGGATCGACCGAATGGCTCATCGAATGGCCCAATGAATGGTAATGCGCGGGTCGTTGACAACAGTTTTGCTGTGCGAGAAAGCTTTTACCCGCTGCTCAAACTGAACCGCGAATTTACCTTCGACACCTTTGTCGCTGGGCGTTCGAATGAGCTGGCTAGAGCGGCTGCTGTGCAGGTCTCGGAGAACGTTGGCGTTACCTACAAATGTTTGTTGCTTTACGGTGGTGTAGGCCTAGGTAAGACCCACTTGATGCATGCGGTGGGTAATGCGATCCTTGAGAAGCAACCGAATTTGAAAGTCGCGTATATGTATTCCCAGCGATTTATGGAGGATATGGTCAGAGCGATTGAACACGGCACTATGTCGGAATTTACCCAGTATTACCGTACAGTGGATGTTTTACTGATGGATGATATTCAATTTCTGGCTAAAGGGATGAAGTCGCAGGAAGAATTTTTTCACGTGTTCAATCGGTTACAAGAGAATGGTAGCCAAATAGTGTTGACCTGCGATCGCTACCCGAAGGAAATTCAGGGTCTCGAAGAACGTCTAAAGAGTCGTTTTATGTGGGGTACGACCGCTACTGTCGAGCCGCCAGATCTGGAAACCAGGGTGGCGATTTTGCTGAAGAAGGCAGAGGTCGAGTCGGTATATGTTCCACATGATGCAGCCTTTTTTATTGCTGAGCGAATCCGGTCTAATGTTCGTGAACTAGAGGGTGCCTTGCGTCGGGTAATAGCGAATGCCAACTTCACCGGGCGGGAAATTAGTGTAGAGCAGGTCAGGGAGTCACTCAAGGACCTGATTTCGCTGCAAGATCGGCAAGTGGGTATCGAGAATATTCAGAAGACGGTTGCTGATTATTATAAAATTAGAATCGCTGAGTTGCATTCGAAACGCCGTACCCGATCCATTGCGCGGCCAAGACAGGTAGCGATGGCACTGGCCAAGGAGCTAACCAATCATAGCTTGCCAGAGATTGGTGATTCCTTCGGGGGGCGAGATCACACGACGGTTTTGCATGCGGTTCGAAAAATAGAAGAATTGCGTGAGAGTCATCAGGATATTCGAGACGACTATACGAACCTGCTGCGAATATTGACGGCATAGGACTCGATAAAGGAGTGTCATGAAGTTTGAGATAGACCGTGATGCGTTGCTAGGACCTTTGCAATTTGTGTCTAGCGTGGTTGATCGCAGGCAATCCTTGCCATTGCTCGCGAACCTGATGATCTCTGTGGAGGCGGGCAGGCTGACGCTGGTTGGTACAGATTTAGAAGTTGAGTTGAGTGCGAGTCTAGACAGTATCAGAAATGCTACAGACGGCACGGTAACCATACCGGCACGGAAATTCAGCGAGATCTGTCGTAGCCTACCAGGTAGTGCCCCGCTGATTTGCGCCCTAGATGGGCATCGAATGAGTATCGTCAGCGGCCGTTTTCGGTCGCACTTGGCGACCCTGTCGGTAGGGGAGTTTCCGACGGTCGAGATGGATCCTGTACTCGTGGAAATACGAGTACCGGCGCTTGATCTTAAGCGATTGCTGGATAAGACCAGTTTTGCGATGGGTCACCAGGATGTGCGGTATTTTTTCAATGGTATGTTGGTTGAAGTCAGTGCCGACAAGCTAACCTTGGTGGCTACTAATGGTCAACGCCTCGCGGTTAACGAGTTGCCTGGGACTTACCCAGTAAAGGATTCGCAGCAGTTCATCGTACCCAGAAAAGGCATTGTCGAATGGGTGCGAATGGTTAAAGATGATACTCAGGAGTTACTCGTGCAATTTTCTAGAAATCACCTAAGGGTGGTTTCCAGTCAATTTTTGTTGGTGACAAAATTAATCGATGCGACCTACCCGGATTATGCAAGAGCGATTCCAGCAGGTGGAGAAGTCATCGTGATAGGTAATCGTCGTGAGATTAAGGACGCGTTGACCAGAACCGCAATTTTGGCTAACGAAGCCTATCGAAATATACGGTTTGAGCTAACGCCGGGCAACTTGGGTATTTTTGCTAATAACCCGTTGCAGGAAGAGGCGGAAGAAAACGTATCGGTGACATACGTTGGTGTGGATTTAAACATTGGATTTAATGTGGACTATATTATCGATGCGTTATCGGCGATCGATGATGAGATGGTTCAAATGACGTTGATAGATGGCAATAGTGCAATTTTGCTCACGAGCCCTGATGGAAATCGGTCACGCTTCGTGGTAAGTCCGATGATTCTGTAGGCTTAAAAGTCAGTATTTAGGGTTCTGTGTTGAAAGTGTGCACTCACTATAGGAAATTTCATGAAGTTACGGGTTAGTAGGGAAGCGCTGTTGAAGCCATTGCAGCAAGTCGCTGGTGTCGTCGAACGACGGCAGACGTTGCCTGTTTTGTCGAACGTGTTGTTGCAGGTTGAAGGCAATGTATTGTCTCTGACGGGCACAGATTTAGAAGTGGAAATGGTAGCCCGAGTGCCTTTGATAGAGGGTGAAGGCGGTGAGGTTACTGTGCCGGCACGTAAGTTAATGGATATTTGTCGAGAGCTGCCAGACAAGGCCGAGATCGAATTGCTATTGGTGGGGCAGCGGTTGACAGTTAAGGCGGGTCGGTTTCGCTCGACGCTCTCCACGCTGCCGGCGGAAGACTTCCCGACGGTAGAGAAGTCGATTGCCGAAATGTCCACTCGAATTGATAGCAAGTCTCTGAAGCGGTTGCTGGATAGAACAGCCTTCGCCATGGCCCAGCAGGACGTTCGATATTTCTTAAATGGTATGTTGATTGAGATGGGTGGTGATTATGTCAAGACCGTCGCAACCGACGGCCATCGGCTAGCAATGAGCAACTTGAAATTAGCAGAGCCACGGGTAGATAGTCGGCAGGTCATTGTACCGAGAAAGGGCGTGCTTGAGTTGCAGCGCTTGTTGCATGAAGTGGACGGTGATATCGCTATCGCCATTGGGTCTAATTATTTGATGGCAGAGTCAGCAGACTTTGCTTTGACCACCAAACTGGTTGATGGCCGTTTCCCTGACTACGATCGAGTGATTCCTAAAAACGGCGATAAACTCATACTCGCTGATAAATTGGAGCTCCGCCAGGCGCTCAATCGTACCGCGATTCTGTCTAACGAGAAATTCCGAGGAATTCGCGTTAACTTGTCGAGTGGGGTTTTGCAGCTGTCAGCGAACAACCCAGAGCAAGAAGAAGCAGAAGAAACTGTATCTGTGGATTATCAAGGCGACGAGCTTGAAGTGGGCTTCAACGTTGGGTATGTGTTGGATGTGTTGGGCGTGATTGAAAGCGACACCGTGAAAATCACGTTGCATGATGCCAATAGCAGTGCCCTGCTAGAGGACCCGAGTGCCGAAGATTCCATTTATGTCGTTATGCCAATGAAACTATGAGTCTAAGCCGGCTCACGGTCAAAAACTTGCGTAATATTGAGCACGTTGAGTTAAACCTCGGGTCCGGCGTTAACTTGGTTTGTGGCGTCAATGGTAGCGGTAAGACGAGCCTGCTCGAGGCGGTCTATTTCTTAGGGTCAGGTCGCACCTTTCGCGGTCAACGCGTAGAGCCTTTAATTGCTCGCGAAGCCAGTAGCTGTACGGTATTCGGTGTCGCTGATGCAGGTCGGCGATGTCGAATCGGTGTCCAGCGAGGGCGTGATGGCAGTCGAGATATCAGGATGAACGGTGAGGTTGTTCGTCGGGCTAGTGAGCTGGCGCTGGCGCTGCCGGTACTGGTCCTTGGGCCAGAGACCGTTGATTTACTGTTAGGTGCGCCAGGTCCACGCCGGCGGTTCTTGAATTGGGGATTGTTTCACGTGGAACATGGGTTTCTTCTCGAATGGGAAAACGCGACTCGTGGGCTCAAGCAACGCAATAGTCTTCTACGTAGCCGCAACGGCAATAGCCGAGAGCTTGAGGTTTGGACAGAGAAGCTGGTGGTATTGGCAGAGTCTATTGATGAGTCCCGTCGACGCTATTTTGTTAAGCTGCAAGCTGTGTTTCAGTCTGTTTGTGCAGAGTTAACGGGCTTGCAAGGCGTAGAGTGTGTGTACACGAGAGGCTGGGATATCAGCAAGTCTCTGACAGAGGTGATGGCTAATCAGCTGGAAGGGGATATCAAGCGAGGGTTTACCCTCAGCGGTTTTCAAAAAGCCGATATTGAAATAAGAGTCGCTGGTGATAACGCGACGAATGTCTGCTCTCGGGGCGAGTTAAAAATATTGGCGTGGGCGCTGGTGCTTAGTCAGGGTAAACTGTCTACGTCACAGCACCACCAACCACCGGTATATTTGGTGGATGACCTCTGCGCTGAGTTGGATGAAGAGCATCGACAGAGTGTCTGTAGAGAATTGTATAATAGCGGTAGTCAGATTTTGGCTACCGGCATCGATCTTGAGCAACTGCGGCGCAGTTGGTCTGGGGTTACCACTAAGATGTTTCACGTGAAACGTGGCGTGTTTAGTGAAATGGAGAGCAGTAATGAGTGACGAACGATCCTACGATTCCACCAGCATCAAGGTCCTGAAGGGCCTAGAGGCGGTGAAAAAGCGTCCTGGCATGTATATCGGCGATACCGACGATGGTACAGGCCTCCACCATATGGTGCAGGAGCTAGTAGATAATTCTATAGATGAAGCCCTAGAAGGCTACTGTTCCGAAATTAAAGTCATTATCCATCCCGATAATTATGTCAGTGTGATGGATAACGGTCGTGGAATACCCACTGACTATCACGAGGGAGAAGGCAAGTCCGCGGCAGAAGTCATTATGACCGTGCTCCACGCGGGTGGAAAATTTGACGATAGTAATTACAAGGTGTCCGGCGGACTTCACGGCGTAGGCGTATCCGTAGTTAACGCGCTATCAGAGGAGTTGGTACTGACGATTTGGCGCGAAGGTAAAGTCTGGGAGCAGGTCTATCATGATGGCGTTCCCGCAGAACCACTCGCGATCGTCGGTGAGACGAAACAAACAGGCACGAAGTGTCGATTTAAGCCGTCGTCTACCACCTTCACCAATATCGAATTCCACTACGACATCCTTGCCAAAAAACTAAGAGAGCTGTCGTTCCTGAATGCCGGCATCATTATCGAGCTAGCTGACGAGCGAACAGGTCGTGAAGATCGGTTCTGCTACGAAGGCGGATTGAAAACATTCGTCGAGTACCTGAATAAAAATAAAACGGCGCTGAACCAGATTTTTCACTGTAAGGCGACCCGTGAAGACGGTATCTCGGTGGAAATCGCGATGCAATGGAATGACACTTATCAAGAGTCAATCTTTGCCTACACCAATAATATACCTCAAAGCGATGGCGGAACCCATTTACAGGGCTTTCGCGCGGCTTTGACTCGAACTTTGAATAACTATATTGACCGAGAGGGGATGGGTAAAAAAGCGCAGGCGACCACTACTGGGGATGACGCTCGCGAGGGCCTCACCGCGGTCATCTCCGTTAAGGTGCCCGATCCGAAGTTTTCATCCCAAACGAAAGATAAATTAGTTTCCTCTGAGGTCAAGACCGCGGTTGAGCAAGAGATGGGCAATGCCTTTAGTGATTTCCTCATGGAGCATCCTCAGGAAGCCAAATCCATCGTACAGAAGATGATCGATGCCGCTCGTGCCCGCGAGGCCGCTCGTAAGGCCCGCGAAATGACCCGTCGCAAAGGCGCCCTTGATATTGCTGGACTACCGGGCAAACTCGCAGACTGCCAGGAAAAAGATCCCGCATTGTCGGAGATTTACCTGGTAGAAGGTGACTCTGCTGGCGGCTCTGCCAAACAGGGAAGAGATCGCAAAAACCAAGCCATTTTGCCTCTCAAGGGCAAGATCTTGAATGTTGAAAAGGCACGTTTTGACAAAATGTTGTCATCAGCCGAAGTGGGCACTCTGATTACAGCCCTCGG
>FLOH01001198.1_pt1 | contig 41959 bp, 64 predicted proteins | sample 756751 | NCBI WGS metagenome assembly FLOH01 (sample SAMEA4026879, study PRJEB14308) | marine metagenome | biome: coastal water; material: water | depth 74 m
GGATCCCATTCACCGACTTCTTTCTCTAGTTTCAGACCTTTTTTCGATTTTACGTGAACACCGTTCACACTTCCTACACGCGAGCACCCCGAATGGCGTCAATCAACACCAAACTTCCAGAGTTCATGACGGCTGCGCAGGTCGCTGAGTGGCGCGGTGTTTCAAAGCAGACCATCAGCAACTGGGTGAAGGCTGGCCGGTTCAACGCCCACCACCAACAGAACGGAAGCCGCGTCTCGTTGTACAAGGTTGCCGAACTTCAAGAGGTCCTAGACGGCATCAGCGCCCCAGGAGCGGACCCGACCGAGGTCCCCAACCTCAACGACGAACGCGCCATGCACGAGCAGGCCAAGCGCAAGAAGGCCGAACTAGACCTTGCCGCCCGCGCCGCCGAACTGCTCGACGCCAAGGAAGTGCAGGACACCTGGGTCTCGGTGGCCACCACAACCCGTCAGCGCGTTCTAGGTTGCATCCCAAGCATCAGCGCACAGCTCGCCGCCACGGATTCGCAACACGAGGTAACGCAGTTGTTGGAGCGTGCGCTTCGTGACGCGCTGACGATGACCACCGCCGACATCATGGAGACCGAATGACCAACCGCCTAACCGTCGCCGCCCTGGTCTTCATGGCGCTCACCGCCTGCGAGTCCGAACCGCAGACCGGCACCCTCGTCGAGCAGTGCGACCGCGGAGCCTGCAAAGCGGAGGGGCGCTGCACCGTCACCGAGTACGGATGCGCTGCTGGCTCCGTCGCGGACTGCCGCCAATCCCAGGCGTGCATCAGTGAGGGTCGGTGTGACATCGACGACGGCGCGTGCGTGGCGCAGAAGGTGATCCCATGACCGCCGTCAACGTCATATGCGAGAGCCTAACGATACGCCATCACGCTGCTTGGCGCGGTGATGAACCGCGGCAGTGTGACGGGTGCGGGTCGCCCGCGTCGCTGTCAGCCGTGATGGAGATGACCGACGGCACAACGGTCGACATTGCCACGTGTGACCGCCAATCGTGCTTCCACGTCTTCGCTCCCGTGCGCGATGTGTTGGCTGTCCCGGTAGAACCGAGGAAGGCCATTCCATGATCGAATCCCTCGCCAAACTCTGGGACGACGCCATCCGCCCGCCACCGCTGATCGGGATCGAGGAATGGTCAGAGCGGAACATCACCCTCAGCAGCGCCAACAGCGCGCGCCCCGGCGAGTACCGGACCGACGTGACGCCTTACGTCCGCGAGCCAATGGCGCGGCTTTCTCCGTCAGACGAGGCTGTATTCGTCTACTTGATGTGGGCAGCGCAGACGGCGAAGTCAACGATCCTCAACGCCTTCCTCGGCTACTACATCGGCCATGACCCGTCGCCGTGCCTGATGATGCAGCCCACCGTCCAACTCGCTGAGACGTACAGCAAGCAGCGCATCGCGCCGATGATCTCCGGTTCGCCGCTGCTGTCTTCCGTCGTCGGCGATCCAAAGTCACGCGACGGCGGCAACACCCTGGGCCTCAAGGAGTTCCCCGGCGGCATGCTCGTCATGGTTGGCGCGAACGCTCCCACAATGATGCGCTCCATGCCGATCCGAATCGTCGCTATGGACGAGGTTGACGGCTATCCCCTCAGCGCAGGGTCGGAAGGGTCACCGGTCAAACTCGTCCAGGCGCGCACGTCCAGTTTCCCCAACCGCAAAATCCTGCTCACCTCGACACCCGGCACAACAGGCGTCTCCGTCATCGAGGCGGGGTTCCTGTCCACCGGCCAACGCCACTACCACGTGCCGTGCCCACACTGCGGCACCATGCAGCGCATCGAGTGGGAGCGCATCGAGTGGGACGGCGACGACCACAAGACGGCGCGGATGCGGTGCATCAACGACGCATGCACAACCCCGATCCTCGACAGACACAAAGCCACGATGCTACCCGCTGGCGAGTGGATCGCAGAACACCCCGACCGTGAAGACGGCGAGTCCTACGGCTACCACCTCAGCGGGTTGTACGCGCCGCTTGGGTGGACGCCCGTGTCATGGCCCAACCTCGTGCGCGAGTTCATCGAAGCGCGCGGAGACCCGCAAGCGGATAAGGCGTTTGTGACCATCCGCCTTGCCGAGACCTACGACGAGTTCGCGGCAACCGACTTCGATGAGGGCGGGCTGATGCAGCGCGCGGAGACCTACGCCGCGCCTGTCCCTGCTGGCGTCGCGTGCCTCACCGCAGGCTGCGACGTCCAAGGCGACCGCATCGAATGCGAGATCGTAGGGTGGGGCATCGGCGAGGAATCATGGTCGATCGATTACACCGTGCTGCCAGGCGACCCGAGCGGCGACGCGGTGTGGGAAGACCTCGCGGCGCACCTGTCGCGGCAGTGGATGCACGAGACGGCCGGCCCGATGGGCTTGACTTGCGCCGCCATCGACTGCGGTTACGAGACGACGAGGGTGCAGGCGTTCACGAACCTGCACCGCCGCCGCAGTTGGTTCGCGGTCAAAGGTTTGTCCGGTGTCGGCAAGCCGCTGTGGCCCAAGCGCGGTAAGCGCGGCAAAGCGGGCAAGGGTGAGACCTACTTCGCGGTAGGCATCGACGACGCGAAGGCTGCGAACTGGCGCCGGCTCCAACGTCTTGAGCCCGGTCCCGGCTGCATGCACTTCCCGATTGACCGTGACATCACATGGTATGAGCAGTTGGTCTCAGAGGTTCCGCGCACCACCTACGTCAAGAACCACCCCCGCAAGCAGTGGTTTCGCCGTAGCGGTAGCGCCAAAGCCGAGGCCCTGGATTGCCGAGTTTACGCCTACTGCGTGCTGTATTCCTACCTGCGCGTCGGTCGCTCGCTCGAAAAGATCCACGCAGCGCTGCCGCAGGTGACGCCGGTACAGGCTGCGCGGTCGATGGATGCGCCGAAGCGTCAGCACGTGCCACCGCCGAAGGTCGCGGTGAAGAAGCAGGCGAGCAAGCGGCCGGTGAGGCGATCGGGGTTCAAGGCTCGGTTCTAGGTCGCCGCAAGTGTGCGGAATTGTTGGCGCTGCAAAATACTTTGAACTATCTTTGTAAAAGGGCTTGTGCTGTGCACAAAGGTCTGTACTATGGGAGGGCGAAAGGGAACAACCCCGGACGCGAACCGGGACGACAACATGACCATCTTCGACAAAATCGCCGCCGAGAAGAAAGCCCACAAGACAGCTCGCGAGGCCAAGACCGCATTCTTCGCATACAAGACCGCCGCAGGAGAGAAGGCGATGGATGACGCCATCGCAGCCTGGAAGCCGCTTGCCGCCGCCGCTCGCAGCGCGGGCGCTGTCTGCATCGCCTGGACTGTCTAAAGTGCAAGCCACCCACTCAGCCCCCAACGGTTCGCCCGTGGGGGCTTCGGTGGTAGGGGGTGACACCATGAACGCAAGAAACAAGGCAAACGAAATGATGACCAAACTGTCCCGTGAGGCGTTGAAGTTCGATGGCAGACTGTCGCGCGGCGATGTTTTGGATGCGGCTAGCGCGCTTGAAGATGCCGTGGATGAGATCGACCGCCTAGCGGCTCCGAATCCATCACGGCGGATTACCATCCAAAACCTAATCAACCAGTACCCCAGCCGCCAAGCAGCGGCCGATGCGGCAGGCGTGAACAGGGTGACGATCCACAACTACATCGCAGGGCGCACCGAACCCAAGTGGTTCACGTTCTTGGCGCTGTGTCGCGGCGTGGGTGCGAACCCGTTGGAGGTGACGCGATGAGCAAGGCGTGCACGAAGTGTGGTGAGGCGAAGCCGTTGGGTGAGTTTCACAAGCGGACGGCAGCCAGAGATGGGCGCCAATCGGCATGCAAGGCTTGCGCGTGCGCGGCGATCAACAAGATCAACACTCCAACCCCGTACGATTCTGCCATTGCAGAAACCGAGACGCGCAAGTAGTCTGCCACTTGACATTCTCCCGGAGGCTATGTCATGGCGCTAACTTCTGCTGACATCACAGACCTTGAGGAAGCCATCGGCAGCGGCATCCTGACTGTCACGCAGAACGGTCGGAGCGTGACCTACCGCAGCATCGACGAGATGAAGGCCGCGCTCGCGTTCGCCAAACTCGAAGTTGACGACAGCACATACCGGGACAAGCGCGTGACGCTCGCACGGTCAACCAGACGGAGACGATAGCATGGCCACTCCATCATGGCGCGGCATCATCGCTGCCCTCGCTCGCACGCCGCTGGATGACTCCACGACGACGCTACCAATCCCACCATCGCGACCAGTGCGCCGTAAGATGGCTGCACGTGGCTACCACACAGCCGCCAACATTGGACGCCTGAATTACGGCCAAAGGTCTGTCGGTATCGGCGTCAACGCGGTCACACAAGCAGACCTCGCCACCCTACGCGCTCGCAGCCGTGGAGCTGACCGGAACAGCGGCACCTTCCGAAAAGCCAAGCATGCGATGGTCAATGCCCTCGTCGGCAAGGGCATCAAGCCGCAGTCGGCAACAGGCAACCCAGAACTCGACGCCGCAGTTGACGCGCTGTGGTCGCGCTTCGTGCCCGTCGCCGATGCCGATGACCGGGGCGACGCATACTGGCTGCAACGCCAAGCGGTCGGGTCGTGGGTCGTGTCTGGCGAAGTGTTCCTCCGTCGGCGCTCGCGGTCGATGTCTGACGGCATCCCGATCCCTGTGGAGATCCAGGCGCTAGAGTCTGACATGCTGCCGCTGACGGACATCACACCCAACGGCGGGATCCTGCGCGACGGCGACGTTGTGAATCAAGGCGTCGTCTTCAACGCGAAGGGTAAGCGCCGTTGGTATCTCATGTACCGCAACCACCCGTCAGACCTGATCGACAACTTCACGACGTTCAGCAGCACCGAGGTGGTCCGCATCCCCGCCCGCGACATCTCGCACGTGTACGACGCCGATCGACCGGGGCAAGTGCGTGGTCTGCCGTGGGGCGCCTGTGTCCTTGAGGACATGGTTGCGCTGGACGAATACCTGTACAACGAGGCCGTGCGCCAGGAGTCGCAGAGCAACATTGCTGCGTTCATCACCGGGGCTGACCCTGAGTTGAACCAGGGCCTAGGCGCCGTCGAGCAAGATGCTGAGACGCTGGAATACATAGACACGCTGACCCCTGGAATGGTGCGCCACCTTGCCCACGGCGAGACCATCAACTTCGCGGTCCCTCAAGTGTCGCAGGGATTATCAGAGTACGCCAAGCAAGTGCTGCACAAGATCGCCGCAGGTTGGGGCCTGTCCTACGCGCAACTGACCGGCGACCTCACCAGCGTCAACTTCTCGTCCGGCCGCATGGGCCACCTCGACGCCGCCGAGATGCAGGGCAACTTGCAGACGCACCTTGTCATCCCGCACGTCTGCCAGCCGATGTGGCGTTGGTTCATTGACGGCGCGATCGCAACCGGCGCACTCCCGTTCCGCGCAGAGGGCTACCCGGCCATCTGGACGCCGCCGCGTACCATCCCGATCGACCGCAAGAAAGAGGCTGAGGCCGACATCCTGGAGATCGACAACCTCTTGGCCGCTCCCGGCGACATCATCCGAGGGCGCGGGCAAGACCCCTACGCCGTTTGGGCGCGGGCTGCTGCCGACAAAGCGGAGATGGATCGGTTGGGCCTCTCGACGCCAACCATGGATGCGTCGCCAACGTCGGCCACTGTTGCGCAGGACGACGTAATCGCGGACGAAGACGACGATTAGTGCGCCACGCGCAACAAAGCGCTTGACATTGCGTCGGTGATTGAAACAATCTGCTCGTGGGTGGGCGCATTGTCTCACTTTCCGCACCAATGGGGCGCACGTGGCAGACCGCAAACAAGACCTAGTGACACGTGGCGGCGCAGAAGACATCCGTCTGCGCGCTGCTCCTGAGTCCTGGGATCCTGAGACTCGCGAGATGGACTTGGTATGGTCCACTGGCGCAGACGTCACGCGCTCCGATTGGGGTGGCTCGCAGTGGGTCGAGCGCTTGAGCATGGACCCGGCGCACATTCGCACCGAACGCCTCGACCTCGGGGCGCCGCTGCTCGACTCTCACCAGTCACACGGCGCAGCCAACGTGATTGGCTCCGTCATTCCCGGCAGCGTCCGCGTGGTTGACGGTCTCGGAATGGCTCGCGTCCGTCTCACCGATGCTGCTGACGTTGCCTCGACGGTCACAAAGATCGTTGATGGCTCAATCCGCAACATCAGCGTCGGCTACCGCATTCACGGCGAGACCATCACGACGCCGAAGAACAGCCTCGAAATCCGCACGGCTACCGATTGGGAGCCCCACGAAATCAGCGTTGTTCCGGTGCCCGCAGATGTGCGCGCCCAGATTCGAGAATTGGAGCGCACCACAGCGCAGGAGACCGACACCATGACCATCCAAACCCCTGCCGTCCCGGCCATCGATCTTGACGCAGTGCGCGCCGAGGCCACCCGCAACGAGCGCTCGCGCATCGACAACATCACGAGCGCCGCACGTGCTCTTGGGTTCGCTGACGACGCCGCGCAGTTCATCGCTGACGGTACAGGCGTCAACGAGGTTCGCGCCGCTCTCATCGCCAAGCGCGCCGCCGCTGACGAGGCCACGGCCACGAACAACAGCATCCGGGTTGGTGCGAGCCACAAGGACCAGCAGCGCGACGGCATCGAGAACGCCATCATGCACCGCTGCGGTTTGGTCTCTGACCTGACCGACGCCGGCCGCGCGCACCGCCACATGAGCCTCGTCGACATGGCCCGCGCCACCCTGCGAGCCAACGGTGTTCACAACGTGGAGAGCATGAGCGCTCGCGACGTCGCGAAACTCGCGATGGCGCCGCAGCGTGGCATGGTGATGAGCCGCGACTTCGACGGTAACGTCCGCGCCCTCGGCGGTCACACCACCGCCGACTTCCCGCTGCTGCTCGCCAACGTGGCAAACAAGTCGCTGCTCCCCGGCTACGAGGCCGAGCCGATCAACTTCATACCCTTCGTGCAGGACCGCAACCTGCCTGACTTCAAGCAGGCCGGCGTCGTCAACCTTGGTCGCATCACCGCGATGACCGCCAAGGCCGAGGGTGCCGAGTACAACAACGTCACCATCGGCGAGTCGAGCGAGGTCTACAGCCTCGCGACATACGGCAGCACGATCGGCTTCTCTCGCGAGGCCATGATCAACGACGACCTCGGCGGCTTGCAGATTGCGATCCGCGAGATGGGCGCGGTCTGGGCTCGCACGCAGCTTGACCTGTTCTGGGCCATCATCACGGCCAACGCCAACATGGGCGACGGTGTGGCATTGTTCGCAGCCGCAACCCACGTCAACCTCGGCACGGGCGCAGCTCTGAGCAAGACCACCCTCGCTGAGTTGCGATTGCTCCTTCGTGAGCAGAAGGGCGTTGAGTCGTCCAGCGGCGCCGCTGATGGCCAGTTCCTGAACCTCAGCCCGGTGCATCTCATCGTCCCCACGGACCTTGAGCAGACGGCGGAAGACCTGATGGGCGTCAACTACGCTCCGACCACGGCCGCCACCGCGCGTCCGGGTTGGGTCGGTGGTCTCACGCTGACGGTTGAGCCGCGACTCGGTGTTTCGTCCGCGACTGCCTACTACCTCGCCGCTGCCCGCAAGTTCTGCGAGCGCGGTTTGCTCGGCGGCAACGCGAACCCGTACATCGATTCGATGGACGAGTGGACGACCGACGAGATGAAGTTCAAGGTGCGCGGCGATGTCGCCTTCAAGGCCACGGACTTCCGTCCCATCACCAAGAACGCTGGCGTCTAAGCGACCGGTTGACTTGACCTTTCAAGCGCCGCGTGCGCACACAGGAGCCTAAATCATGGCTAAGAATGCAATCCAAGAGGGCGACATCCTCGCGCTCGATCCAGGCGCCACAGTCGCGAGCGGCGCGGTTGCCGAACTCGGCTCGCCGGTTGGCCCGTTCCTCGGCGTCTCGCTGGACTCCGGGGTCAGCGGCACGGTCTCCGCGTTCGGCACGTATGGCGTGTACGACATCGCCAAGACGACCGGAACCCCGTGGACGGTTGGGCAGGCGATCTACTTCAAGGCATCGACCGTTAAGGGCATCACCCTGGCGTCCGGCAATATGCGCCTTGGTATCTGTGTCGAGGCTGCGGCATCCGGCGCAACGTCGGGCAAGGTGCGCGTCTTCCAAGCCATTGCATCGCCCGCAGGGTCGAGCGTCATCCTCGAAGGCCAGAGCGCAACGGCGGCTGGCGCCAGCAAGGTCATCACGGTTGGAGCTGACTACAACGGCAAGGTCGTGCTGGTCTGGATGTTGACGAGCGACGCGAATGTGTCGGTTCGCTCGGCTGCGGTTGCTGCTGGCAGCCTCACCGTCACGCTGAGTGGCTCCGCGACGGCTAAGTTCCTGTATCAGATTACGTCCACCGACGTGACCTAAGACCCTCCCACGGGTTGCGTAGGGCCGCGCCCAGGGAAACCTGAGCGCGGCCCGTTGCGTAGGAGACGAAGTGAGAGACTGGAGCACATACGAAGATCGGATGTTGGTTGCGGGGCGTCAGCACCTAGGCCAAACGGTCGTCTATACTCCGGTCTCAACGGGGGTTGCGCAGACCCTCCGGGCTGTGTACGACCGCCGAAGCGTGCTGCTCAACAGCGTCGGTGAAGTCGGTGTGCGCGAGCAGATGTGCGAGATGCAATACCGCGCCGCAGACTTCTCCCCATCGCCAGTCGTGAACGACTCCATCACCATCGGCGGGCAGACCTTCCGCGTTTCTCAGCCTCCGCAGGCTGACGGGCAGGGTGGCGCAGTCGTCATGCTCGCCACGGCGGCGCTGTAATGGCTCTCGCTTGGGGGTTCACCCGCACGCAACTGATCGACGCTGTGGTTGCCGGTCTCATCGCAGGCTCAACAGCAGCCGGTGCGCGCGTCTACAAGGCTCGCACGTCGGACATGAGCCCAAACGCGGGCGACGTGTTCCCGGCGATCCTCGTGTGGTCTGGGCAGTCGTCAGACCAGAACATACTCGACGCCTGCACCACGCCTGCTGAGTACGAGAAGACCTGGAGTTTCACGGTAGACCTGCGGATCGTCCTAGGCGCAAGCGTGACAGACGCAGTGCTCGACGAGGCGCTTGATACCCTTGAAGAGCAAGTGCGCGCAATCCTTCTCGGCGGCGTCACGTGGTCAACGGGGCTCGACCAGTTCGAGCAAATCACGAGCGTGTCTGCATTCTACGCTGACCACACGAACGGCAGCGACGGCAAGAGCACACAGGCAGCATTGACCTTCACCCTTACGAGCATGATCAAATATGGCTAAGGCGAAACTGACACAGGCGCAGAAGTTCGACCGCGCGGGCGTCATTGCCTTCGATGTGGACGGCGTGCTTGCGCGCACGACTGCGACCGGCAAGTTGACGCCGGAACAGATCGTGCGGTCGGTAGACATCGCAGGCATGGGTGCAATCGTCGCATCGTTCATCCGTGATCGAGTGCGCGACCAGCGACAGACGGCGCAAGGTCCGTTTGCTGGATACGGTAACCGATGGAACGTCACCGCAGCACGTGCGTACACCGATGAACTGCGAGGTGATAAACGATGGTGGCGCACCAAATCGGCCCAGGCTGATGATGTTGGATCTGGACTGTTCTCGATGACTGGTAAGATGTGGGCAGGACTCCAAGCGCGCTCAAGTCGCGGCGGCAAGGCGGTGGTCATCGACTTCCGCGAGATGAGTGCTGGTGCTGTTGGCATAAAGGCTGGTAAGCGTGTGATCAAGAAGGGCAAGCGCGCTGGCCAGGAAGTCAATCAACGCGCGAGCACCCGCGTAAAGAATAGCGATAAAGCTTACGTCATCCACGAAAAACTCGGGATCAACGTAACTCAGCCCACGTTCAACGAAAACATGGCGATGGCTGACGCCGTGAGCAACAAGATCGGTCTCCAGATGGCTGCCGCAATGGACGCCGACAGCGTGCAAACCCGCGCAACGTCAGGCGCAAGAACAACTCTAGTCCGATCGCTGAAGCGATATTGGGAGGTCTGAAATGGCTGCTACACGTGACGTCAAGAAAAACTCAACCGTATCGTTCGCGCGTCAGACGGACCTGACGACGGAGTATACGACCGTCAACGATTTCACCGCGATCGCCTGCACGTGGGAGGCTGACCACGCGCAAGAGCAGGAGGACTTCTCCGACTTCTCAGCGGGGCAGGTCGGATCGTTCGTGCCACCCGCGCCCGGTAGCAAGAGCGGTGGATCGTTCACGATGTCGTTTCCCGTCAAGGCGCTGAAGGTCGGATACAACCCCACCGCAGAAGACCCCGGCGACGCGGGAGTTATCAGTCCCGAGGCGGTTCTTCTCGCCGCTGCTCTCGGGTCCGGCGGTGACACGTCCGTCACAACGGCTGCCGAGTTCGCGCAGGGCTACCACATGAGTCGCACCGCCTACGACGCGGCCGGCATCGCGATCGGGTCCACAAGCACCAACGTCAAAGTCACGGCGGCGCTCGCTGCGGGCTACCTTGACGGGCAGTTCTTCGCGTCGGACTCGTCAGCGACCGCCGGCTCTCCGGCTCTCGGGTGGGTGACAAATGTCGACACCCTCCCGACGCCTGACGAGGTGACGGTATCTGACGCTCTCGCCACTACGCCTGCCAGCGGGGACAACTCCTACGGTACTGCGGTCGGGTACATCAGCGGCAACACGCCAGTCCCGATCACAATCCGTCGCACCGGCAACAACGCAGCGTTCTCGTTCCGTTACATCGGATGCATCGCCAAGAGCGTGAGCATCAACCTCAACGCCAAGAAAACGGCGATGGTTGAAATCACGTGGCAGTTCGCCGATCGCAAGCGCGACAACAGCGGCGGCGGTCTCGCAGTCGCGGGCGCCTTCGAGCGCGTTCGCCCAACCCTCGGCAACAGCGGCGCACGGCTGACCATCGACGGCACGACGACACTGGCCTGCGGCTACGCGGACCTACAGGTCTCGATGGAGTGGGAGATCGCGGATGTGCCGTGCCACAGCGCGGCGCAGGGCGTCAGCGAGTTCGTTCGTACGCTGTCATCGGTCAACGTCACGACCACGATCCCATACAACTCGACCGACACCATCACCGACGAAAGCGGGCCTGCTGAGACGCGATACGCCAACGGCACGGACATCCGCCTGATGTTGTACGTCGGAGAGGTTGCGGGGCAATACTTCTCGATGCTGTTCCCGGCGCTGCACGTGGATTCCGCGCCACAGCAGACGGAGCTCAACGGCATGATGGCGACCGAGTTGTCCATGCGCCCGAGCACATACACGGGCGACACGGGCGCAACGGCGCCCGCAGATACGGTCATCCGATTCGCGGTGGCGTAATTCTCAACTGACAGCCTGGGAGGGCTAAGGGGCTAAGTATGGCAATTCTCAAGAAAAGCGGTGATGAATGCACGTTCGTATGGGGCGCTGACCCGGACACGAAGGACGTGGAAGATGGCGGCAAGCCTGCCGGTGGCGGGTGGTTCTTCGCGGCGGGACAGTCTGACGCCTGCACGAAGGTCACGGTTCGCGCGTTGGCAGAGGACGACGCTATCAAGGCTGCGGGTGAACGTGCGGACGCATGGTCGCTCGGAGTTGTCACCATCGACGGTGAGACCGCATCGCCAAAGTCATGGCCCCCGTTGTTCGTGTCGGCGGTCGCGTCTCTCGTGACGTTCGTGCAGTCCGGGATCGTCGGCATGAACCCTCCGGCGCCGTGATACTGCATGACGGCGAGCCCTGCACAGCTCAGGGCCTCGCCGCCGCGCTATCACGGCTAGCCTACAATCTGACACGGGAGAAGCAGTTCAGCCCGTGCCCAACGTGTGAAGGCACCGGAGTTGGCGAAGATGGCAGGCAATGCACAGAGCAAGACCCCGGCATCGTCATCGACCTTGAGTGGAGTGTCTGCCCGTATGGAATGCTCACAACGCCATGGTGGCATTCGATGATGCGCCTCGACCATGCGCGCCGCTTATCGCCGCTTGCGGGGTGGCCTGACGCCTACTCGCACGCGACCGTTACTGCTATCCTCGCGATTGACACGGCGGAGAAAGAGCGAACCGCCGCCGAGCACGCGAAGGCGCGCGCAAAAAAGAGGGTGTAGCAATGACCGTCGCAGCATCCGTCACCACCACCATCGTCATCAAGGGCAACGATCAGGCGTCGAAGTCGATCAAGAAATCGCAGACGGCCATGGATAAGTTGCGCGGGTCGATGGACAAGGCGCAAACAAAGAGCGCGGCGCTTGGCAACTCTCTGCGCAGCATTGGCAGCGGCGATGTCATGGGCTCGCTCTCAGGCATCTCTGGCGCGTTGGGTGGTGGTGGGGGTGGGATTGCTGCCGCTGCGACCATGGCGACAGCCGCCACGGCTGCGTTCGTCGCGGGCGCAGCCCTTGCCACGTTCAAGGTCGCCGAATGGTCGGAGCAGATCGAGCGGTTGCGCGTCGAGTTCAACAACGCATTCGGCCCTGACGGCGTACAGAAGGCGCTTGCGTATGCTGACGCGATCGGTGGGGTGACTGCGGAGTCTGTGGGTAAACTCGGCAGCACGATCCGGCAGGCGGGTATTCAGTCTCAGTTCACCGTGGCGCAGTTGCAGGAGTTGACCAACCGCGCAGCCAAGGCCGGCAAGACTGGTGATGAGGCGTTGCAGGGCCTGAACCGTGCGCTACAGACCGGTACGACGCGCGCCTTGAAGCAGGTTGGTGTCTACATTAGTTCCACAAAGGTCATGAAGGATTATGCTGACTCGATAGGCAAGGTCGCCCAAGACCTGACTGACATGGAGAAGCAGGAAGCGGTGGCTGCTGCCATCACCAAAGAGTTGTCCCGAGCCACTGACGCCACGACCACTGCACACCACAACTTAGACAGCGTGCTTGCGCGGGTGAACAACTCGATCCTGCGGGTCAAGTTGGCCATGTCCGATATTGTTGGCGGGGAGTCTGCGAAGTTGCTGACGCGGATCCTTGACCTCGTGGACGCAACAGCGCGGTGGTCTGGTGCTATAATTTCTTTTGTCAAGGTGGGCCTTACTCCGTTCAATGTTGCGATCAGGTTCGGTGTCGCATGGACTGAAAACCTGTTCAACGTGTTCAAGGTGATCGCGGATGGCGGAACGCTTACTCAAGTTGGCGACGCGCTAGACAAGTTGGCCAGCAAAGTGAAGGCGTCGCTGGACCCAACGCGCGACGCCAGGAACGCATGGACTGCGCTGACTAATGCGTGGGACGGAACAAAACCCAACGTCGGCGCAGTCCTCCAAGCGAACGACGCAATCCGGGGCATGACCGGCATTGCCACGTCGGCAGCGGATCGGGTCAAGGGCATCTTCGACTCGATCAAGTCTGGCACGGCGTCAATCATCGCGGGGTCAAGCAAGGTCGCGAAGGCTCTTGGGTCGGGCTTCAACAAGGCGGACGAAGCGCGGCGGGCAAAGCGTTTGGCTGCCGCACGGTCGGCAGCAAAGACGGCTCGCGCGCTCGCGGTGACCCAAGAAAAAGAGTTCTGGGCAGAGTTGAAAACCGTCCGCGACAAGGCAGCCTCTGACGATATTGAGCGGCGCCGATCAGAGATTGCCGCCACAGCCAAGCGCAACGATGACCTGCGTGCTCTGGTCGATCTCGAAAACCAGATGGCGCAGATCAAGGCTGCGGGCGATCCTGTCGCCGTCGCGCACCTCCAGAACTTGCAGACGGAATTGGATCTCCAGAAGCAGATCGCGGAAATCAAAGCGAACATGAGCCTGACCGACGCTGAACAACAGCGCACAATCGACGCCGTAAAGGGGATCGCTCACTCAAAGGAGATGGCGAACATCAAGGCAGCGACCAACGCACAGCGTGCCGCAACGCAGGCGACGATCCAAGGCTACCTCGCGACCGGCAACGCGGCGGCGGGCGCACTCGCAGAGATCGGCGTCGCTGAACGCGCCATCGCGGGAATCAAGGCGATAATGGCGGGCGCTGAGGCGTTCCTTGCTTTCGCGCGCTACGACTACGCAGCGGGCATCGCTGCAACTACTGCGGCGATCCAATTCGGCCGCATCGCCCTGACCTCGCCAGACGTTCCGGCAGGCGCGGCGTCAGCGCCATCAATCGCCCCAACCGGAATCGCATCGCCATCAGCAAGCGGCGAGGGTGGAGCGGCGACGTACAACATCAGCATCAACGGCGTGTTCGCTACTGCCGCCGAGACTGGCGCAGCAATCAAGCAGGCCATCAGCGCGGCGTCTGGCAGCGGCATGAAGTCTGCCGCATGATCGCCATACGAACCACCGACGCATGGACTACGGCGACCATCACCCTAGACGATGGTGGCGGCGCGCAGGTTTTCTCGACCATCGCGGACAACGCCTACGATGCTGCGGAGGAGTTCGTGCAGTGGGTTGATGGAACGTTTGGGGACACGTCGTCTTGGTCATGGTCGCGTGACCCGTTGTCAGGCGGCGCGCTCATCGCGTTCCTTCTGCCCATCGGCTACACGATGACGACCAACGCCGCTGCACAGTCCATCCTCGGCGCCGCAGCCGCAGGCGGTCCCGGCATGACAGCCACGCTGTGGACGGCTCCTGCGGGCAGCATCGCCCCGCCGACGACCGCGTTCTCTGCCTACGTCGATAACGCCTTCGCAGCGGCAACGACCCGTGGCACAGCGTCAGGTGCAGGCGTTGCGCGCGTAGCGATCGGTGGGATGACGGCGTTCAATATGGGCGTTAGGTGGCCCGCATACGCAATCGACATGGAGCGCATCAGAGCCGTGCAGGTCGATGCTGTGAGCCCGCGCGAGGCGTACATCTACGGTGGCGCCTATGGCTGGATCTTGGCCTCGCTTGGTGTCATCACCTTGGCTCGCAGCGGCCTCAAACTCTGGCGCGCTACGGTTGAGGTGCGAGCATGAGTGCGCGCATAGAGTCATGCCTGTACTCCAGCGGGGCGGATAACGTGGTCGAGGCGACTGCGGGTTTCACCATCACCGAGCCGGGTCCGGTCGTTTTCCGCGCCACCCTTCCGGTGCCTGCCCTGTTCTCGGATGCGCTCGTGACGTGGCAAGGGTTGCTCAACGCATCCGGGCTTGCGGGCACATACACGATCGCGTGGAACGTCACGCGGCAGGCTGTGGACATTGACGCAACCGGGGTCGCATCGTTTGACGTCGCTTTTCATGGCAACCTTGCTGCGGCATGGGGGTACTCAGGCGATGTTGCGGGACTGTTGGCGTACTCAGGCGATCAACAGTCTCTCTTGCGTTACGACAATCTCTTGTGGGGGTCGGGCGAGATCGTCAACGGCGACGAAGTGGATCTGCGCGACTACGCCTACGGTCGTCACCGTGCCATCGCTTGGGGCAACGTCGATCTCTGGGACTCTGAACTGCACGTCCAATCGTCGCGGGTGACGACCTTCCTGGCGTCCTACGTCATCGCTGGGAAGGTGCGCGTCTATCAGGACCAAACGGTTCTGACGGCATACAGCGCCACGAACTTGAGCGGTTACCTCGACTGCTACGTCATCGGCATCACCGAACCACTTGAGAAACGCGGGCGTGTGTGGACCACGCTCGCAATCTCCCTAGCCGTGCCGAGGGTGTGATGGCGGATATTTGGGCACCGATGCAGTACGGGTGGAGCCACGTCTACTGGCTTCAGATCGAGGGTATCCCGATCGCGTGGTCCGTCGCGAGCACGAACACGGTTCCTCCGTCGTGGGCGTCAACCGAATCCCCGACCCTCGTCGTCGGTAACAGCGCGCGCATCGGCGCCGTGCTCGACCGCGACACTGGCATTGGCGCGGGATTCCCTTTGACCTTCACGCTGTTAGACTCGCTGAACCTTGCGGCGCTGATGGTGCGCCCAACCGCTCAAACCTACCTGACCGGCGACCTGACAAGCGCGACGGGCACAGCCAACGTGTACGACACCACGGACTTTGCCGCCACAGGCACGTGCTACGTGGGCAAGGAGACATGCACGTTCAGCGCCAAGACACCCACAACCCTGACCCTCTCAGCGCGCGGTGTTGCGGGCTACGCCTATCCGCACGATCAGCGGTCAACAGCAACGCTCGTCACCGACGTGCCGCGATACTGGCGCGGGCGATTCGTGACCCTGTATGCAACACCTGTTGACCCGACCGGCTTTGTCACCGGCACGGCTCTTGATGACGATGCCCTGGTCATCTGGCGCGGCTATCTGGACGGGGAGCCATCGCGGGACAAGGACGGGTTTGTGTTCGAGGCGCTGCCGATTGACCGCATCTTGGCCCGCCCACTTGCCGCACGCATCACCGGCAAAGTCAAAGACACCGACATGCGCTTTGAGATCCAGGACACGCAGTGCATGATCTGGCTTGAGTTCCTCGACGCTGCCGGGGCGCATGTTGGAGCGAGCCCGTACAAGATCACATTCGACGCGATGGCATCGGCTGCTCCCGGCGACTTTGTGAGCATTACCGAGTTCAACACGTCCGCAATCGCCGCCTTCGCCGCCGCGATAACCACGTTCAACGTCGCGGCATACGTCAACAGCATGGACATCATCCAAGCCGCGTTCACGCCTGCCGATCCCACGTTCGGCGCGTTCAACAAAGGCGACTGGATCCCATACCTGCGACTCGCCGCAAACAACACCTACGCCACCATCAAGCATCACGCGAAGTGGTGCGGCAACCTCGCAGAAGTCCCGAACGCACTGACCCCCAACGACGTGGTGGCGGTCCCCGCCTACGGTATCGCCATCAATCAGCCGATGGGCATCAATGTCTCATACGCATGGAGCCCGTACAGCCTGACCAACGGATACCTAGGGTCTGGTGGTAGCGGCGTCAAAACCACCCTGCCCATGTGCGCCGTCGAGTTTGACGAGGGCGACCCCGGCGCGCTGCCTGTGACCGGGCAGATTGAGATCGGCAGCGACGTGTGGACCTATGCAGGGATCGAGCAAACGACCGACGCCGCGACCGCCGTCTTCAAGTCGCTGTCCACTGTCACCGCTACCGCAAACATCTCCGCAATCGTCGGCGCAGATGTGGCGATCCTCATCCAAGACCCCGGCACTCTCGCGGACACTGCTCGACGGATGATCCACAGCTCGGGAGAGCCGGGTCTGCGCGGCGCCCACGACACGCTGTTGGGGCGCGTCGGTTATGGCTTGCCGGAAGCGTTCGTGGACGACACGACGATCGGTGAAGTGTTGGGTGATGGGTGGCTCGCGCTCATCGGCCTGCTTGTGTCGCCAGACGACACAGGCTTAGATGGCACCCTAAGCGGCCTGCTGGCGCTCTCCGGGCGCGCGTTGGTAGTCACAGACGACGGCAGCACCGACGCGACCTTGACGGCGGTGTACACCCGAGGCGGCGTCAGTGGATGGGCGGCGCAGTTGACTGATGCGCACGTGCTCAGTGCGCCCGCAAGCAAGGTGAAGACGGCCAACATCGAAGCGGTCAACACCATCGCGATCGATCTTGAGATCGGCAGCAGCGAGATCGCACACATTAACGAGGTGGACGTGTCTCGCGTCGCTTTCGAGGGCGCACGCAAGGCGACGTTCTCGATCCCGACCACGGACAAAAAGAAAATGATACCGATCGCGTCGGCCTGGGGGCGCGCGGTGCTCGCGTCAGACCAAAGCGCTGCGGTCTTGACGATCGATGTGGTCCCGTGGCTCGGTGTCCGTGTCGGTGACAGCGTGGACATCACCCTGACGAACCCAGAAATCTGGAACTTCGTCGACGCCACGGTCGGCTATAGCGGGCTCGCGCGCTGCATCGGCCGAGAGATCCAACTCGGCACGTCGCAGCAACGGTTGCACATTCTGATCTACGGCATGACGATCGGAACCGCGCTGTGCCCGTCAGCGCCCGTGTCAGCGTTCGCCGGCACCGCAATCGCGCCAACATCGATCGACGTGCCGACCGGGTTCTGGTTGGAGTTCAACCGTGCGCTTGTGGCCAACGGTGCGAACCTGCGCCTGCTCAAGTACGATCCCGGCATGGGCGCGGAGGGCATCACCGAGGGCTACACCATCAGCGCGGCGACCATCATCGCGGGCGTGTGCCGCCTGACCGTTGCGTCCATCATCGGCGCCCCGACCCTCAGCACGTCCACGTCCTACCTGACGTTTGCGGAGTCCGCCAACAGTGACGTATACGAAGACTCGTTCAGCCATGCCGATGACGGCACGAGTTGGAGTTGATAGATGGTAGTCGTTTACCCAGCAGCCTACGTCATCACCAAGACCGCTGCCCTGGTCCTGCCGCCCATGGCAAGCGACCCACTATCCACGGCAATGCTCAACAGCAACGCCGCGTTCCGCATCCACAAACCAAACCTACAAACGACCGTCTATACGTGCGACCCCGGCATCACGCGCGCAGCGTCGTACCGCCTGCCGGTCGAGCCAAGCGCTGATGGAATCTCCTACGACTTCAGGCACGTCGTCATTACTGGCACGGGCACAACGGCGGTCACGGTCACGGTAGAGGAACAGTCAGCGGGCGGTGGTTGGGGCGTCATCTACGGACCCACGGCGCACGCCGCCGGCGCGTCGACGACCGTGGAAATCACGCACGCCGCAGCCATCACGGCGGGCATGGATGAGCTCAGGGTCACATACGACCGAGGTGCAGACCCGGCGACGTACATCAGCGTCACCGTCCTGCCAGGCGCGGGCAGCCCAACGGTGATTCAGTCGTCTGGATTCTGGCCATACGACGACGGGCTACTCACGGCGGCGGGCGCCCCGGTCAATACCGAGATGGTCAACCGCCCGCTCCGCAACGCCAGAGCAGTCGTCAACGACCGTTCGCAGTGCGTGTTGTCGTTCGCGCAGGAGGACAACGGCACGCCAGCAAACGTCCGCTACGATATGACAGCAGGGAACGCACCCGCTGACCAACCACAACTATTCGGCGTCGTCAACGCATGCACGCCGTTCTGGCCTCGATTCGTTGACATCGCCGTATCGGTCATCGCCACGGTAGACGGAGGCGCAACGGCTGACTTGATTCGCGTGCGCACCGCGTCAGGTGAGTCGCAGACGTTTGACGCAACCGGCGCCGTGGTTCGCAAGACGCTGAAGTGCTTTGTGAACAAACCTGGGACCGCACAGGCTTACGTCTCGTTCATCATCGAGGGGTCCGCAACGTCTGGGCGCAAGACCTACCTACACGCCGTTGCGGGCATATGGTCCCCAACAGAGCCCACGACGCTGCTGCTCAACACTGTCGCCCCGCCTGCGTCAATCGAGACTCTGGCTACGTGCATCCGCGCCACCGAAAATCTGTTGATGCGCCCATGGTGTCAGCCTGCGTTGTTCTATGAAGGCAACACCACCGGCCTCGACACACGCCGATGGTTCGCGTCCATCCCGCCCGCAGTGCAGCGCATGAACATGGGACTGTTGCGCGCCACGGCTGCGACGGGTGCCACCCAAGCCGCGACCACGATTGCCACCACGACCACGAGCGGAGTCCCTGCCGCGCCCGCGTCGTCTCTCGTCACGGTGCCATGCGCGTCCTATGGAATCGCAGGATACCTCGACATCGACGGCAGCCTGCTCGCCCCACTGACCGTCTGGTCATCCGACAGTTACGATCCGAGCCCGCTGCCAGGGTCGACGGTCGACCGGATGCTGACACCAACGGAAGCGCTTGCTCCCGCACTGGACACCATCGAAGTGACAACCACTGTAGGCGCAAGTCTGCACTACGTCCGCCTGCGTTCGCCTGCGGACTACGAAGAAATCTAGGAAGACAACCGCGCGGCAATCCACTAGGATACGCGCAGAGAGGTGTTGACATGGCGCGGAATATCACGAATCGACTGGACACAGCCTGTGCGCTCGACGCTGCTGGCACAACAATCCTATGGGCCGCGAAGGATGCAGCATCAAGCGCGCCATCCGGGATCGCTGAGGCTGCGACATTCAACACTCAAGGTGTTGCATGGGCATTCCTCGATTGTGTGGTGACGGCAGCGACGGCGCCAGTTGAAATCACCGTGTGGAGTTACCGCAGCGCGGTCGGCACATGGACGATCCTCGACTCGTTCGGTTTCGCAGGCGTGCTCACATTCCCGATCGGCGCGCACGGAGTCTCCGTTGCTGTCCTCGGCTGCGATTACGTCCACGTTCAAGTGACCGACGTGAACACGACCGGAATCATCACGGTAGACGCCACGCTCTCGCAAGAGGTGTAGTCATGAGGCAAGCGCTACTCCAAGGCCAGTATTGGGCGGGCGGGCGCTACCCTCTCGGGCGTGCTCGTGTCGATTGGGCAGATGCAACCAGCCGTCTCGGCGCGAACCAGTACGACGGCAAGTTGTGGCTGGATAAGCGCGATGTTATCGGCGTCGCTGACGGTGCCACCATCGACACGTGGCCAGCCAAGATCGGCACGGACGCGACGCAGCCAGCCGCCGGCAAGCGACCCGCGCTAGATAAGGCGAGCGGCACAATCGTCTTTGATGCTGTCGATGATGGCATGCAGACATTCCCGGACCTGTCCACATCACCAACGGCGTGCGTGCTCGCGACCGCATACAGCACGCTCGCCGCAGGTACTGGTATCGCCTGGGAATACACCGTCAACTACAACGTGAACAAGGGCATCATCATACTGTTCTCGACGCAGTTGGTATCGGTGGGCTCAACCATTCTCGCGTACTCTGTCCGCCGCGACGCGGCATCAGTTGGGAGCCGCCTTGTCACATTTGGCGGACGGTTCGACAGCCGGACCACGCCGGAAGACACGATCGACCTGTGGAAAGCGGACGCTGGCGTTGCTGGCGAGGTCACGAGTTTCGCGGTGGAACTCGACGCCGACGGAACCGGAAACTACGACGCAGCCACGTCTTGGCTCGGTAGCCGCAACGACGGAACCGCAGGAACTCCGCTCGGCGGCGGCATCCGCGAGTTCATGTTGTTCGGCTCTTACATCCCAGACATTGCATGGGAGAACATCACCCGCGCCATGGCGCTGAGGGCTGATATCCTATGAAGTCAACCGTCTACATCAGGCGCCTGCGCACCAAGAAGGACGAGCCATGCAGCGGCGCTACGGTCGCGCTGCGCAAGATCGGAAGCACGCGCACGACCGCCTACCTCGGCGCGTCGTGGGGTGAGCACAAACCATCAACCGTCTTGGCGCACACCGTCATCAACCCATCAGACGTGTGGAAATGGGTTGCGGCGCAGGGTTTTGAGCGGTCGCAACTTGATATGAACATCGATGGCACTGCGGGAATATCCGCAACGCCAAGTGACAGTGGCGCCGCCGCTGTGTGATAGTGCCGCTGAACGCGACACCATGGCGCAGTGAGGTCAGACGATGAGTGATTCGGATACGATGCTGGCACTCCTCAACGCGCTGACCAGCAAGGTTGACGGACTATCCAGGGACGTAGCCGTGCTCAACGACCGCCGCAGCGACAACGCCACGCAAGACGAACGCCACGCCGCGCTACAGACCCGTGTTGGAATGTTGGAGCGCGACCTTATCGCTAGGGACGCGCGGGCTAAGGTGGTATTGGCGATCATCTCAGCCGCGTCGGCGATCGGCGGGGCGGGACTGATCAAAGTCCTTGCGCTAGCAGGAGTCTGACATGAACGTAACTGTTGAGGAAATCGACTACGACGCACCGCAGATGAACCGCGCGATGAACAAACTGCGCCGCACCAGCGCCATGTTTGCGATCGAGTGTGAGCGCGTCCATCAAGAGGCTGAGGCGATTCGCCGCCGAGACGCTACGCCGATTCCGCGCATGTGGCCTTGGGATGAACTAACGCCGCAAGACCAACCCAAGGGCAACGAATGAACGCAGCAGACAGAGCCACCATGCGCTTGAGCCGACGCGCTCTCCATGCGATGGCGCGAGAGGCTGGGGTTGCCGAGGTCGGCACGGGCATTGAGACGCGCCGCCGCATCGTCAAGGCGTTCCAAGAGGGCCACTGCGACGTGGTAGATGGCCACCCTGGAGACAACACCCTCGGCGCGCTGTGGTCGATCTCCAAGCCATCGCGTGAGACGTTCTTGGCGCGGGCGCAGTATGCTGCCGACGCGAGCGACAAGACGATCTACAAGCTCGGACGCGGCGGGTTCGGTTGGTTCGAGGATGAGTTGGACCCCGCCGCTGACTGCTCCGGGTTCGTGGCGCATTGCCTCGACCGCTCCCGCACACCGCAGTCCGATTTTGCCTGGAGCAACACGGAGTGGTGGTGGTCGACCGATTCCATGTACGCCGATGCAGTGAAGCATCATCGGGTCTTGCGCCAAGTGTCCGCGCCAAGTGCCGGCACAATCTGCGTCTACCCCGACAGCAACGGCAAACATGGCCACACAGGCATAGTGGCTGAGGTGCGAGACGGCAAACTGATCGGCTACGACTGCTCGTCGTCGCAGTACCGCAAGATCGGAGACGCCATCTGGCTGCGCGACCTATCCTTCTTCCTTCGCAAGCCGAGCGCCATCTTCTGCGAGCCAACACATTGGAGCGACCCATGCGAGACCTAGCCGTCAAGTTCGCCAGCCGCAAGTTGCTCGCCTTCCTGCTTACCGTAGGCGTCCTGGCTGTCCTTGCGTGGCACGGAAAGGCCGGCGTCGATGGTTGGGTTATTGCCGCCGTCTTCGGGGCTTACGCGGGCGCACAGGGGCTTGTCGACAAGGCGGCGTCTGCGGTTCAGAAGTGAAGCAGTTGCTCGCCACGTTGCTCGGTGTCGCTTGTGCCATCGCCATCCTGCTCGGCGCGCTTGTCGTTCGTGACCGTCAGGCGATGCGCGAGGCTGACCGTCTCCGCGTCGAGGCTGACGCAAGAGCCGTTGCATGTGTCGCCGCTCGGGTCAGAGCATTGGCAACCCTTTCCGAAATGGAAGCAGTTGCGCGCGGCTGTCCTGCTCGCGTGGCTGCCGGCGAGCGTGCCGCTGTAGACGCAGAGCGCAACGTCTGTGAGTCGCTGCTACAGGCTGCGGAGTCGCGCGGTCGACTCAGTGTGCCAACGTCGGACCTGGATGCCGTTGTCGCGGCTCTCAGGGCGAGGCAGCGGTGAAGCGAATCGCAGCCATCATCCTGCTCATCCCCACGACGGTTGGCGCACAAGCCCCATTGTCACACGCCTGCACCCAAGCTCACGCAGCCTACAAGGGCGAACCCGCGCCATGCTCTGGCGTCCTGTCTCCCGCAGTCGACGCCATCGAAGGCGCTACCTGCCTCGATGCGGACCTGCCGACATGCCAAGCACTCCGCAAGCGAGACTCGGACACCTACGCCAGACGCGCCGTGATGCTGTCTGAGGCGGTGTCGGCGTCTGACGCGATGGTCGCGCGGTGGAAGGCTTTAGCGCTCGCTCCTGCGCCCGTAGCGCCGCCTGTGACGGTCGTACGGGAGACCGGGGCGCCTGCTTGGCTTGTCGGCATTGTCGCCGCTGGCGCTGCGCTGCTTGGTGGCTGGGTTGTTTGGCAGGTCAGGTGACTACAGACCGCGCCGCTCAAACCAGTTAGCACAAACCGCCTTCACCGCTGCAAGCCGCAACACGGGCCAAGCGACCAACGGTGCGACGTCGGCAATCGCTGCGCCTGCGAGGAACAGCACGACCGCTTCGGCTCTCGCTACGTCTGAAGGTTTGATCATCGCCGCGCATCCATCCACTCAAGCAGCCGTTGCCAATCCACGTCGCCACCAGGGCTGCCATGGAACGTCGTCGTCCGCGTCCAATCCGCCAGCCGCTCGCGAACGTCACGGGCGATTGTCGCGCGCTGCCCTTCGTCGAGATGCGCCCACGCGAACCGAACCCAGTCGCAAGCGTCGCTGACGATGTACGACGACCGCCCGAGGCTGTATCGCACATGTGAGAGGGTCAGCGTGTAGAGCCGTTCGCTGCTGATGCTCACCATGCCCTGCCGCAACGCCTGCTCCGACGCGAGTTGAGCCCGCAGACTCGCTATCTCGTTCCGGTCTGCGACGTGGGGCGGTAGGAGCGCGAAGTGACGGCCTGCTGTGTTGGCGTCGGTCATCCTTTCTCCAATCGCTCAAGAGTCCGCAGACCCCGAGGCGTGATGTGCCAGGTGTAGGTGCGACCAACGCACGTCGACTCGGCAAGGTGTCGGTATTTCAGCGACCGCAGCGCGTTGTGAATGTCAGCGTCGGCGGTCAGTTCGCTGCGGGTTGAGGGTCCGTTGTCGGCGAGTCGAGACAGCACTTGGATGGACGCTCGCGGGATGATGTGGGTGTTGATGCCTTTGGCGCTCATCCGAACAAACTCCCCTGCCCACGACCGCCGGCAACGCTGGCGAGATTGCGGCACGCTTGGCGGTAGTAGCTGCCCTTCAACTCATACCCGATGAACTTGCGACCCTCCTCAAGCGCGCAGTATCCCTCGCTTCCGATGCCTGCGAACGGGGACAGAACGGTGTCGCCGGGGTTGCTCCACATCTTGAGCGCACGCCGGATGACCCCGAGCTGCAACGGGCAGATGTGCCGCTCGTCATTGTGCTCGCGGGCGCTGCGGAATTGCAGCGTGTCATTCGGTTGAATGTCCATCCAGACGGGCGAGGCGTACCGCTGCCAGACGTGAACGGGGAAGGTCTCGTTCGTGTGCGTCACGCGCTCGGGATTGTCCCCAGGCTTGCGCATCGTCACGAGGTAGTCAGGGATGCCCTGCCGGCTCATGCACGAGTCTTTCTTGATCTGCTTGTGCAGCAGTCCGAGCGCCTTGGTGCGCTGCATCGCGGTGACGGGATCTTTCCAGATGACCACCTCGGAGTGATAGACCCATCCGGCATCAGTGAACGCGCGGATCAGGTCGCCACGGAAGTCTTTGAGCCCGATGATGCCGTCGCGCGCCTTGCTGCTCGGCAAGTTCATGCAGTGAAACGAGAGCAAGCGCCCTGGCATTGTGACGCGGTAGAGTTGGTCGACCAGAAACTTGAACTGACCGAAGAACTCATCGTTATCGGTGCAGTTGCCCATGTCTCGGTGGCTCGCGCTGTACGTGTAGAGGCTGGCGAACGGCGGCGAAAACACCGTGTAATGCACGCTGTCATCCGGCATCGCAGCGACGCCTTCCACACAGTCGCCACGATTCATCGTCCACCCGTCGCCCGTCGACAGGTCGGTGATGTAATCGTCCTGAGTCGCGGACAGACTCCCCCACGATTCCATGCTGCACACGTGCTCCACCATCGCGCCGGCCATGCGGTCGGCGTCGGCCTCTTTGCGCTTGATGCTGACCATCACGGGCTGCTCGGCCTCGGATAGTGCGACGTGGACGTTGACGGCGTTGTCTTGGCCGAAACGCCAGCACCTACGAACGGCCTGATAGAATCGCTCGTAGCTGTGCGTGAGACCCGCGAACGCCATGTTGTGGCAGTTCTGCCAGTTCATGCCGAAGCCTGCGATCTGTGGCTTGGTTACGAGCACTCGGATCTCCCCGGCCGAGAATCCCAACATGCGAGAGGATTTCACTTCGTCGCTATCGGACCCGGACACTTGAACAGCGCCATTGATTGCCGCCGTCAACTGGTCGCCCTCGTCATTGAGATCGCACCACACGAGCCACTGTCCATCGTCAGCGTTGGCGAGGTCAGCGATGATGGAGACGCGGCTACCAAGGCTCGCACGCCGCGCGGCGCGTTGCTCATTCAGCGACATCGCCATGGGGAACAGCGTGCCTTCCTGTTCGTAGTCCGACGCCGCAACGTGCTCGATGATGTTGAGCGCTGGCAAATCGAACCCTGCCGCGTCGCATCCCAGGTCGGCCGGCGTCTTCACGGCGACCGCCCACGTTGCTACCCACTTCCAGAAGTCTTCCTGCGCATGGCCCTTCAAACGCCACTTGGCCGTGTCGCCGCCGTCGTGGACGAAAAACGTGGCCAGCATCTCAACACGCGACATTGCGCCCAGAAACTCCGCATGGTTGCCGAGTTCCATGTGGTCGTTCGGCGCGGGGGTTGCCGTGCAAGCAAGTCGGTAGTTGACGCACAGCGCGGCCTCGATGATGGCGTTACGGGTCGCGCCGTTGAACGACTTGAGGATCGACGACTCATCCAAGACGATGCCGGTGTAGTCGGCCATGTTGAGCTTGTGCAACTGCTGATAGTTCGTGATCGTGATCTGTGCCACCCGTGAACCATCGCGGCTCACACCGGCATCGAAGCCGAACTTCACAGCCTCAGCGGCGGTCTGCTGCGCCACTGCGAGCGGGGTCAAGACCAACACGTCGCCGGGAATGTGGCTCGCCCACTCCAGTTGCATCAGAGTCTTACCCATGCCGCAATCCGCGAAGATGGCAGCACGACCTTTCGCCAGCGCCCACCGAACGATCTTCACCTGGAAGTCGAACAGCGCAGGATTCAGATCCCCAACGCCTTCGACGCTAACCGATGGCGCTGCCGTGCTTTTTGTTGCCAAGAACTCTTGATACTCGCTCATGAATACTCCGCGCCTTTGGGCTGCCCGCCACCGTCTGGCGATACGAGCAACAGGAGGCTCGGTGGGCGTCAATACGCTCACCAGTGACGGACAGCCCAAAGGTTTGGAGTGCCCTGTTTTCAACCCGATCGCCAGACCGGTCGCGCTCATTGCGCCATCAGAGACTAGGCATGGTTTGCTCGCCTAGTCAACATGTGTCCGCCGCTCTTTCGCTCCGTGCGTCCGATGCGGCGGGTTATTCACAGTGCGGCACCTCTATGGGCTGCCGTCCTGCTGTACCATCGCTGTGTGTGTTCCTATGCGTCAGCGGCGGTTCTCGACTCAGCGATGGTCGTTTCGTTATTGCTCATCACTCACTCCAATGCTCGGCCCGCCAAGCCGTGGCCACAGCAAGAGCCGCGAATGTGTGCGCCGCCGCACCCTTGCAAGCCCTCAATTTGGCCAGCGGCGACGGGTTTGATTTGACTCCTAGACCGTTGCCTATCGACACCCAATCGCTCGCGTACAGGTCCACAAGCGCAGCCCGGATGTTGGCGTCCTTCGCTCGGGACGTGCCGCACAGCGTGAGTTTGATCTCGCGTCGGGTGATGCGGTCCACAACAATCTGCCGGGATGCCGCCGCGCGCTCAATCAGCATCCCCTCGAAGCGCACCGTCTCAAGGCTGCTCGACCCTAGCGCCATGCCTTGCGCCGCAAAGGTTTCCATGATGATGCGGTCGTGAAAGCCCATGCACTCAATCACTTCGATCGCGTCGTCGTTCTCGTCCCAGCCCGCATCGAGCACCGCCTCAGCGTGCGGGTCGAAGATGACCCAACCCGTCTTGAAGGTGCCCGGATCGAAGCAAAGCCAGCGCTCCGCCCGTTGCGCGTCGCCCATGTCTCGAAGGGCGGCGAAGTCTGCGTTGTTCATGACTCACTCCTAGCGTCTGCCCACTTCGACTCAGCTCGTGCCAACACCGTCGACAGCAGCAGCCCATGCACGGCAAGGCGAGGTGCCAGATTCTTCACGGTCGGGACGCACCACGGCTGATCCATCATCTGGTGGACGCGCTGACGGCCAAGCAGTTCGTGCATCGTCACGCCGGCCTCGAACAACACCTCAGACAACGCCTCGATCAGTAGGTCTTCCCACCCGTCAGGCATTGTGGCCGCAATCGCCTCGCGCTTCCGCTGGTCCTTGCGTCGCACCCTGGCGATGTAGACCGCCTTCTTACGCTCGTCGCCCTCGGCACGGCAGACGTCGCAGATGTGTTTGCGTGTTGTCGCGACGGGCTTGCCACAGCCGCGTCCGCAGAGTTTGATCGGGTCGGATAGCGTCATCGCCCACCACACTTGCGGTCGTCCCGCTCATCATCGGCGCGTGCCTCCCTCTCCCACTCCGCCTGTGCGTCTTCACCCACCTGGCTGTCGTCGCAGTCCTCGCAGAGACCGAACATGTTGGTCTCTTCGTCGCCGACCTCGTGGCAATGGGAGCACGTGAACGGCGCCTGTCGCTCGGCTGCGCAGTCATCGCACAGCAGTTCGCCGTCGATCTTGGCGCTGTCCTCTGTGACCACCTCGTCACAGTCGTAGCAGATGATCACCTCGTCATCGTCATCCGGCATCATGTTGTCGTAGGCGATCTGCGCCCGCGTGAATCCCTTGCTCTGCATGGTGTCCCCTTTCTCCGTTGTGCTGCGTGTTGTGCTACAGCAGTGGCTCTTTTCCTTCGAGGTCATCCCGAAGGTACTGCTCGGCGGTCGCAACTTGCGCCGCCGTCATCTCTTTCGACGTGGTAATGCTGACCGCCACCTTGACCGCCTCGAAGTACGCCTTCGCGTCGCCCCTCGCGCGCTCCTGCTTGGCACACTCGCCCGCCATCGCCCGCAGACGCTTCTGGGCTGCGCGGAGATCATCGCCGTCCAAGAACTGCGGCGCGTCAATGTCGGGCTCAGGCTCCACAGGCGGCGCGTCAACCTGCTCCAGCGCCATCTTGAGCACGTCCTGGCCTTTGGGCTTGGGGAGGCGGTCGGAAGGGCGCACGGCGACGCTGGCACGGGCTGGGTCGTTGCCCTCGAAGCGGTCTTCGGCGGCGGTGACAAGGCCAAGTCGACCTTCCGTCTCCGGGTCCAGGCGGATGGCGCGGCGGGCGTAGACATCTCTATAGACCGTCTTCAAGACGTACTCAGGAAACCACTTGCGCCAGTTGCTCTGGTTCTGCGCGCAGTCTGCGTTCGCCTTGACCTTACTCGCCGTGACGAAGTGGTAGTCAATCGTGCCGTCCGTGTACTCGATGCGAGCGTACGCACCGCGCAAGCCACAGTCGCCGTTCGCCCAATGCTGAAAGACTCGCGCTTCATCGAAAGGGTCGTATTCGTGGCGCACCACGATACCCTCGCAGACTTCGAGCGTGTCCGACGTGTGAACCAGCAGCGCCTTGACCTGGGCGACGTGCGGTTGACGCTCCATCAGGTACTTCAAGCCACCGAACATCGGCATCACGGTCAACTCGCCACGTCGCGGGATAAGGGCGACGTGCCCGTGCTGCTTGCCTGGCAGCAAGCCCATGGTTGCGGTCTCAAGCATGGCGTTGAAGACGCTGGTCGGGCTGCACGCCGCGATTGTGGGCTCCTGCACAGCCAAGGCGACTTGCGACAGAAACATGTCCCCCGACATGAAACCGCCAAGCGCGTTGCCGATGCGCTGTTGCATCTCAGGGTGCGCCAGCCATGACCGGACTTGCCGGCTTGTGGAAAGTTGATTGCTCATCGCGCCACCTCACTGGACGGCTGAATGCGCCGACTGTTGTAGATTCCCTGACCTGTTCCGTAGGCGGTATCGCGCTTCCATCGGCTGCATGAAAGTTCGCTTGTGGCAGCCCTGTTGAGCGGCGCGGTAACAACCTGTGTTTTCGTGAGTTTCACAACCCAACACAGATAGATAACGCCGCTTGCGCCAACCACCTCATAAACGTCGTTAACCTTCCATTCGTATTTGTCACTCATCGTGTAACTCCAAGTGTTTTCGCGCTGTTGGCTGTCCAGCGTTTCATGCTCTCACGGCTGATGGTCAAGACGCCGCCCGGTCGATACCCGTTGGCGCACTCCACCTCCAAGACGGTGATGGTGTGCTCGTCCTGCTCAATCACCTCACGGACCCCACCCGACTTGCCTTGGTAGGTCTTGCCGTCTGTCCAGATGCAGCGTGGTTTCATTTTTTACTCCGGGGAAGGCGCAACACACGCTGTTCCGCACCCTGTGTGACGTACTGCGCGTGAATCTCAGGGTGGTCGGCAGCAAGTCGCTTGGCGTCGAATCCGGCGCGGCCCTTCTGCCAGGACCACTTCGTCGCTCCGACCTCGGGGATGAAGATGCCTTCACGGTCTCCGATCAGCGCCTTCAACTCTTGCTCGCAGACCTTGATGTGGTTTTCCAGAACCTTCGCGTCGGCCTTCATCGTCATCAGACCAGACACGAGCGCCGCTTCGTTTTCGTCAGCTTCATCGAGCGGCGTGCGCTGCTTCGGATGCTTGTCGAGCAGGTAACGGCTAGCGCCATCCGAGCCATCGAACGCAGGCGGGACGTTGGCGGTGACGTGCCGCTCCCACCATGCACCGCAGAAGTCCAACATCAACTGCTCTTGCGCCGGGTCGCGCGCGACATAGCGCCACAGGAACTCATCCTTGAAGGTGATATAGGCGAAGATGTAGGCCCCGACGATGTAGTCAGGGCAGCACGCCAACTGATAGCGGACCTGGGCTGCGTAGACAGCGGGGACGCCGTCGTCTTCCCAGCCGTCGCCGTCGCGGGCGGTCTTGACCTCAACGATGCAGTGACCGTTCTCTTTGTTGGTCAACCATCCGTCCGGGTGGAACGCTGCCCACGGGCGCGGGCCTTGAACGGGCGGGCTGTTGAAGTCGCCGCCGCGCTCAGAGTAGACGGCGCCAACTTCCTCGGCGCCCCACGCGAACACCGCGCCCTCCAAGATGTGCCCGCGCTTGGTCGCGCTGTTGCCGTCACTTTCCTCGGGTGGGAGCGTCTTGCGGACAAACACGTCGAACGGCGTCGCCCACGTGGACAGGCCGAGCAAGGCCGGCGCTTCGCTTGCGCCCAAATACTCTTGGCGATTGTTGTCTTTCCGGTAGTTGATCATGACTTAGCCCTTTTGGTCAGGCGCTTGTAAGCATCGAAAACAGAAAGGCTCGGGTTCTCTGGTGGAGCAAAATCAACATTGCCCATATCAACCAAGCCCGCAGTCCCGCCATCCTTCCAATCGTCGGTGCGGAAGAACGCGAACCACTCATATTTGCAGTCGGTGCCTCGCTCATCGAATATCCCGAGCACCTTGCATTTCTTATCGCGCCCGACAGCCCGGAATATCTCCAAGGCATCATTGAAGTCTGGTGTGTTCATCGTGTTGCTCATGTCTTTCTCCTGTGCGGTTGTGCTCGCTTGGTCATGCTAGACACGTTTGCCACCCGTGGCAACTATGTTTCGCAGGCGTGGCGAAGAATCATTGCGAAGGCGATCAGTGTCACGAATAGCGCGGCGGCTTGCTGGCGGCGGAGGTCGCTTTGGTATCTCATTTGGATGCCTTCAAGGCTTCGTCGGCGGATCGCATGGCGGCCAGTGGTGTCGGCTCGGTGCTGATGATTGACGGCCAAAACCCCCACACGCACCCACGGTCGCTACGCACCGCACGGCAGTTGTCAGCGCTTCGCAGCCAGCACGAAAACAACCCGTCAGACCACGCCCACCCCTCCGGCAGAAACGGATCCAGCGCCTCTGGGTTGCCGCAAAGGGCTGCGACTTCTGCACGGGCTTCGTCCCGATCCCGCAAAGCCTGCGCCGACGCTTCAACCTCTGCGCGCAGCTCGGCGGCGATGCTCGCGACCTGGGCTTGCAGGCGATCGATCTCGTCGGCGGCGGTCAACTCAAGCGGTGATGGCTCGCGTCCGGTCATCCCGCCAAACTGGCTCACGGTCGGTTTGGGCGACCGTAGCCTCTCTTGAATCGTCTTCATCTCATCCCCCTAGTGCGACACCCAGTCGCGGCTTGCAATTTTGTCTTTCCGGTAATGTCTGAGCAGTAGTTTCGCGTCTTGCAGCAGTTGCCCTTGGTCGTCCTCCCAACCGAGCGCCGTCCAATGCGCCAGAAACTCATGCAACGCCTCGTCGGTGTAGCGAAGGAGCGTTGCGTACCGGCGCAACCCACCAAACGTCGGCGGGTCATCCGCCAGTGCTGGCCAGTCGTACACGCCGGCTTTACGGACGTTCGGGCGCTCACTCAGATACTCAGGCTTGTCCATAGTGGTCTCCCGTGGGCTGCTCAATCACGTCGTAGAACGCCTGGGTCGCACCATGCCACCCAAGCGGGATAGTCCCGCAGACGCCTTGGCGGTTCTTCTCGACGATCAACTCCGACTTGTTCGGGTCCGCGTCCGGTCGGTCCTGATATGCAGCCTCGCGATAAAGGAAGGCGACCACATCGGCGTCCTGCTCGATCTGCCCGGACTCGCGTAGGTCGCTCATGTTCGGGCGGCGGTTGGCTCGTTTGTCGCACTCGCGGTTGAGTTGGGCCAGGGCGATGACGCAGACCTGTAACTCCTTCGCAAGCGCCTTGAGCCCGCGCGACACCTCCGCCACCTCTGCCTCTCGGTTGCTCTGGCGTGTGTCTGCGCGGACCAACTGAACGTAGTCGACGATCACAACGTCGATGTTGTGTTCAGCCTTGGCGGCTGCGGCGGCTGCGCGGATCTGCCCGATCTTGAGCGCGGGCCGGTCGTCGATGTGTAGCGCGATTGGTTGCATCTGCTCGATGGCGCCGATCATCTGCACCGCTTGCGATTCGGAGTACTGCGCTCGGTCGATTCTCTGAGCTGACACGCGCGATGCCGACGCGAGTTGGCGCTGGCCAAGTTCGGTCGAGCCCATCTCCAGCGAGAAGAACAGTGCTGACCGTCTTTGGTTTGTGGTGTCATCGAACGCACAGCCAACGTCTGCCGCAATCTGCAATGACAGCGCCGTCTTACCCATGCGCGGTCGCGCTCCGATGACGATCAGTCGCGGCTGGCGGAGGCCACCTAACTTCTCGTTCCAACCGCGCAGCGACGTCTGGATGCCAGGAGAGACACCTTCCGCCCGCGCCTTCTCCGCGATGTTGAACGCGGTCTCAGCAGCGGCGGCAATCGTGACTGTCGCGCCATTCGCACCAGAACGGTCGCTGAGGGCTGTTGCGCTCTCAGACAGGGCAGAGGTCGCCTCGTCGTCGTCGCCGGCTTGTAGCGCGGCCACAGCGCGACTGGCGGCTATGCACGCGCGTCGCCGTCTGGCTAGGTGCGCCACAGCCTTGCAGTGGTGAGTCAGGGAATAGGTGCCGCACGCTGCGCTGGTGAGTAGGAGCAGCGTCTTCAGCATGCCGTCTCGGGCGGGCATCGCGGCCTTGACGGTCTCGATCGTGACGGGCGCTCGGTCCTTGTGGAGTTTGAGAATCGTCTCGAAGACTTCGCGCAGCACCGGGTTGTAAAAGTCTGCCGCCTCGATCGGGAGCGGTGGCGGCGGTCGACGGTAGCCGAGTATGCAGCCGACGATGGCGGATTCCTGAGTCTCGTCGAACATGTTGGCGAGGGGGTTAGTCATCTAGGCCTCCAAAGTCCCCGCGTCGTCGTCGTGCGCTCTCAGGGATGAAAGTGTTGGTTTCGCCGTGGCGCATTGGGTTCTTGTCCGCGTCTCGCAGCACCCAACCCGACACGGCCCTTCGCCAGTCACGCAACGGCTCACCGTTCTTCAACGTCCAGTCGTCGCCGTAGTAGAGCGCGAACTTGGCAGCGAAGGTGCGGGTGACGCCGATCCGGTTCTTGTTGCCAGCGTCGCAAGCGTAGCGTTGGATTTCTTCGAGGGTCGGCGGATTGTCTGCGACGGGTGGCGCTTTGGGTTTCGTCTTGCGCTTGGTTCTTGGTTTCTTCGCCACCGCTTCCAAGACGAAGTCTTGAGTTTGTTCTTTGGTTTGTTCACTTGTCTGTTCTTGCTGTACCTCTGCGCGGACAACGATGTCCGCTGAGGGGTACAACGATGTCTTCTCATCGGTCAACGATGTACTGTCACAGGACAACGATGTCCGCTGAGAGTCAAACCGCTCGAATTGAAACGTGTATTCCATGGCTATTCGTAGACCGTTCGCGGATCGGCTTTGCTTTGTGAGCAACCCAAGTCGCACACATTTGCCCAGCGATGACATAACCGTGCTGCGACTCATGCCAAGACGTTCGGCGAGTTTGTTCGCTTTCGGCCAAGCCTTGCCGGTCTTTGCGTTGGCATGAAGCGACATCGCAAGAAGTACGCGAATGTCAGCGTGAGACAATCGGCGGTCTTCGATGATGTGGTCAGGTAGCGCGCCAAACATCAGCCAACACCGTGCTCGCGCTCCAGGCGTGCGATCCTCTCGTTGATCATGAGTTTCACGAAATTGAAGGCGTACGGCGACAGTGCGCCGGTCTCAACAATGAGTCGGGCTAGGTAGTCAGCCGATTCAAGGTACTCCGCTTTCGCGTGGCGACAGTCATCACGAAAGGACACCACATGGAGGTTCAAAAGGATCTTGGTTGCCGTTCGTTTGGTTGTGCGCCCGCAACAGACCCTAGATGTTGCGTTTAATATGCTCAATAATTGGGCAGCGTTGTCGTACATGCTTCAGTCCTCTGAGCGCCCCCACACCGCTTGACAGTGCGAGCACAGGGAAGCTCGGCGGAGCACACAGGCTCCTCAGTGAGAGGGCGCTCAGAAGATTGAGGCGACCCCTGTTTGGCACTTCCACTGTCAGGCGGAAGGCGCACCATCGGCACGCAGCGCGATTCTGCCACCGGTCGGCGGCGGGGTCAAGGGTCGATGGCTTCTGCGGCGGCGTGCCAAGCGGCTTGCATTCTAGCGGACCACAACAGCGGGTCGTTGCTCGGGTGCGGGAGGTAATTGTCGCCACGCAGTTCAGCGCACTTGACCAGTTCGACCAACGCGTATTCGATGTCAGAAAGCCGATCACACTCCGCCTCCAACTCCGCGATCCGAGCGTCCTTGGCGGTTTCGCCCGACTCGGCGTGTGCATACAGCACCATCAGCCCGTGCAACATGCGGCACGTCGCCTTGCAGGCTTCGACCATGTCCGGCGTTGGGTGGACACCCCCAACCGTTGGCGGTAGCGCGGCGCTCATGACAGCCTCACGCACCATCATGCGCTGTGACGACGTCAGGTCCGCCCACGGCGCTAGGGTGGTCATTGTCTTGGATGCTGTGTCGCTCATCGTCTTCTCCTGGGTCGGCGGCGGGGTCAAGGGTTCAGCGCCAATGTGGGTTCTTTCGTCGTGACGCGCGGCATGGGCGGCAACTGCATCCATGCTGCGATCGCTTGGCTGGTAGTTTGTTTGCTGCTTGGTCCAGTTTCTCAAGCGCCGCGATCAGGTCGCGCGCTGTGGTCGGTTCACTCATCGTCTTCTCCAAGGTCGGCGGTTTTGGTATCGGTCGGCAGTCGCGCCACAGGTCCGCGAGTCTCCCGCGCCCGCAGGTAGGCGAGCACAGCCAGGCGCACGATGTCCGGCGGGGCGAACATCGAGTCTCCAGCCATGGCGCGCAGGCGTTTGGCGTCGGCGGGGTCTAGGTGGCAGTGGTAGCGGGTCTGGGTGGTCATTGGCTGTTCTCTGGGTTGAGGGCTGCGAGAGCATCTGATTCGAGCCAACACGAGTCGGAGTCAACATTGCGATGCCTGCTCGTGTCCCACGACGCGCCATCTTGCCCCGCGCTGTGGCCCTCTTGCCACGCCTCGTCGTATGCCTCTCGGATCAACTCGCGTAGTCGTTCGTTCTCGGATTCGAGTTCGATGATGCAGTCAAGCGTCTTGCGCACGACGTGGGCAGTGTCGATCGATTCGGTGTTTAGCGCGATTCTGCGCAGTTCTCGTTTGACTTCTATCGGTTGCATGTTGGTCTCCTGTTGGTTACACCCCAAATCCCACCATGCGCGAGGCATTGGTGGGCAGGGCGACCGATAACCGCCGGTCAGGTAGGAGCATCGCCAGGCGGTCGGAGTTGCCTGCACTCCGTGACGATGCAGGCAACGGGCTGGCGGGCTGTGTGTGGCGTCCTAGGACGTGTGTGAGGGTATCTGTGAGGGTCTGGGAAACTACACGGATGGTGCGGCGGTTTGGTTAGTCGTCTGGCATCGTGGCGAGGCCCTCTTGGAGCATCGCGATGAATCGGCGTAGCTCGCTCGTGCTCATGTGGATCGTGGCCCTGCAACCGTTGGCGCTGCTGCCGATCTCGACCATCGCACTGGCGGAACTGAAGCAGCAGATGTGCCCGTAGGCGACGTCGGCCTGATCGAGTTCGCGATCGTTACCGAGCACGCGGTGGCCGGGGCGCTTCACGGTGGCGTAGTAGGTCATTGTCTGATCGTCCATGTCTCTCTCCTGTTGTGTGTGTGGCATGCATACCATGCCTAGGCGTAGGCGACAACCAAAATGGCGCCCCTGTCGGTGATGACGTGCGGCGTCATCTGCCACGCGCGTTTGAGCGCCGTTCGTGCGTCGTCGTGAGCTGCGCTTTGCTCCTGCCGCAGTCGGCGGTACAGGCCTGTGCGCATGAGAGACAGGCGTTGGAATGTCGGCGTGTCGAGGTAGTGCGTCAGGGCCTCTTGCGCGATGCGTCCCCGTTCGCTGGCGTTGATCAACTCGGGCAGGTCGAGCAAGGCGTGGTGGAAGTCCTGGGTGGTGATGTCGACCATGCTCAAAATCCCCCTGTGGCGATGACTGCGCCCATGATGGCGGCGATGATCATGCAGGTGATGGTGTCGATGATGTCTGCGCGGGTCATGGTCTTGTCTCCGTTGTGTGGCGTCTCCGCCGTGGTGTGGCTATCGCGTGTGGCAGGAAAGGCTACCGAGACCCGTGTGCGATTTCGTGCGGCGTGCAGACGGTAGACGGGTCGATCCCAGCGTGACGACAAAGCGCGATGCCCTGCGTGAACGATGGTTCCGACTTCCCGCCAAGCCAGTTGAAGATCGTCTTGCGGCTGACACCGGCTACGGATGCGGCTTGCTCGCGGGTGCCGCACTTGTCGATCACGTCTCGCATGATCGGACTGGTCGCCCGCAATTGATCAAGTAGTGTGCTGGTCATGACTTCCTCTCCAGTTTGGTCTTCAGCCCCATGCACTCGGTCACGGTGGGCAGGCCGTGTACGGTTCCGGTGGCGTGGACATACCACGTCGCGCGGTAGGTTCCAGGTCCGCACAATCGCGTCCCTTTGCCTTTGACGGTCCACGTCTTTGTGCGGGTGGTGCGGTATGGCTTCTGGCACTTTGGGCAATTCATTGGCTGGCCTAGTTGTTAATGATTTTGCAAGCAGCGCGAGCTGCCATCTTGGCCGCTGCGAGCGCGGACGGTGCGGAGTTGAAACGCTTTACCGTGAACGACGTGACGCCGTGCAAGCCAATGGCAGCCAGCGCGTCGTCATGGTCGGAGTCCGCATTGATAAACAGCGTGTAACCAACTGTTTTCATACGAACTGAAGACCCTGTGTAGTCTTCGATCGTGTCACGCACCAACTCTCCGAACTCAACACCGCCAACGGTGACTATCGATGTATCATCCCAATCACTTGCCTTGCCCATCTTGCTGAAGGTAACTCGGTGTGTTTTGTTGTGGTTAGCCATGGTCTTCTCCGGTGTGCGGCGTCTCCGCCGTGGTGCTAGACATTAGATGCACAGCCCGTGCCAAGTGTGCATGGCATGACCATATAGAGGTGTAGTGCTGTGCGATTGTTGGGTTTATTTCTTGAGGGTCGTGGTTTGGCGGGGTTGTGGTTGGGTCGGGTTTTGGGTGGAGTGTGTCGTGGTGGAGCAGTTTTTTGAGACATGTCGCACGAAGCGACACAATCACCTGACCAACACCTGCCACAGATGAGTGGGTAAAGTGGCTTGCGCCCACTCGCCAAGGGTGTATGCTGGACACCGCAGCAAACACAACGAACTCCGCTGCGATGAGAGGAAGGCCATGACAAAGCAAGAGAAAGAGACGATCATGTCCGCACGCCTGGACGTGCCGATTGGTGGCGTCAACGGATGGGGCGACGCAGGCAGCGGCGACCACGGCAACGGGGCTATGTCGCCGCCGGAGCCGTTGACCTCGTATGCTGAGGTGCTCGCCAAGCTGCGGGTCATCCTAGGGTGCTATGCGGCTGAGACCGTCGAGGAGCGCGCTCAGAACGTCATGCTCGAACGGCATGAACGCCAGAACAAAGTCATCGACCTCACCCGCGAGGTTGCGGGACTCAAGGCCGAAGCCGCTCGCGACAGCACCAACGCCACCATCGAGACGTTGCGATCCATCCTCAAGTGCTACCCAAACGATTGCATCGAGGGCCGGGCTACTTATGTGATGCAGGACCGGGATGATGTTCGCCTTGAGTTGCACGAGTTGATCGAGCGCAACGAAGACGCCGCATCAGACGCCGCTCGCGATGCCCGCGACAGCACCAACGCCACCATCGAGACGTTGCGAATGGAACTCGAAGGCGTCCGCGCTCAACTCCAGTGGGAGCAGACGAGCAAGGCCGAACGGCAGGACCGGATTGACCAGTTGACCGCCGAAGTGGGGTCACTGCGGACCTATGCCGCGTCATGCGACGACAGTAACAGCCACGGCGTTGAGACCCCAGACGACCACACCGTCGAGTACCTGCGCGGTTTCCACGCCGGTGCGACATTGGGGTTGTGATGACCCGCTACACCGACATCAACGCCGCCATTCTGGACGCATCGCCCGAGAACATTGAAGGCGTCGCGCAGACACTGCTGCGGCACAGCGACAACATGACCCGGCACGCTGCGGAGGCGGAGGGCTTTGGACTCCATCTGGTGGCCGGTGAGGCGCGCGAGGTCGCGGCGATCTTCAGCGCGCTGGCTGCCATGATCACGGGGCGAGAACTCGTAACAACCGAGAAGGAAACGACATGAGCATCACAGGCACCATCACCGGCAACCTCGGCGCCGATCCAGAGACCAAGACCCTCCCAAGCGGTAAGACCGTCACTGAGGCGCGCGTTGCGTCAACGTCGGGATGGGGCGACCGCAAGGTCACAACGTGGGTCAGCGTGTCCCTTTGGGGGCAGAAGGGCGAAGCGTTCGCCAAGCATCACCGCAAGGGCGCGCAAGCCATCTTCACTGGCTGCTCTGTCCACAACGAGGACTACAACGGCAAGACCTACTGCAAGGCCGACGCTGCCGACTTTGAGTTCGTGAACAGCCGGGACTCTAACCAGTCTCGTGGGCCTTCGTCGCAGCAGGGCAACCGTGCGCCTCCGCCGCGCGCCGATCCGCAGTACGGCATGGACGATGACGTGCCGTTCTGACCAAACCCAGCCATCACCGCCGAGTAGTTGTGTGCTCGGGGCTGGCAATCCTCGCAGCCCGTTCTCTTTCTCCGGGCTGCGAGGGTGTTTCTCAATAGGAGTCTGCGATGTCTGTTCAGTTTGGAGATTGGCGCCTTGAGGTGACAGCGGATCGCACGGTTCGCGCATACACGGGCGATCGATACGACGAAATCTGCGGCGAGTGGGCATACGTCGAGGTCTGCGCTGATGGGTCCGCGTCGCTTTATTCCGGTGACCGTTACGATTGCGGCTCGGTGCCGTTGCCCGTTGTTCAGGCCATGCTTGACGCTTACACAGCCACCGTTAAAGACGCCGAATTACCGCTCCAGGCTGCGCGCAACATGAGCGCGGCGGTTGCTGCTCAGAGATTGGTCATGCACCGCATGGATGCGCTACCGTTCGAGCCGACGTTCGTGAGCAAAGACGAACTGTGCCCACACTGTGGGAAGGATGTGATGGGATGAACCACGCACAAGACAACGGCGCAACACAGAAGTGGCGATCCAACAGCAGCACCCTCCGCGCAATGCCAGACTACGACCGGAACCGCCGATGGGTGGCTGAGTGTGGCGAGCGACTGCTAACCCCGCGTGCGGTGCCGAGTGGCGACCCGTCGTGCGGCAAGTGTCGGACTGCGCTAGGGCTTGTGGTGGCGTCTGTGCCGTGCGAGGACTGCAACGGTAGCGGTGAGGCTCGCGATCTGTCGGGTGGTATCTGTACGGCCTGTGATGGGCTTGGGGAGGTGGTGTGATGGTTGAGAAGAAGACCGCCAAGCCTCGCAAGCCTACCGCTCGAAAAGGACCGCTCCGTGGCGCAGCAAAGAAGTCAGCGCAGGCAGGTGAGGCGAAAACACCAGACTACGCAGCCGCTTGGCAGATGCGCGTAGAGGGTCAGACCTTCCGCGAGATCGGCGAGGCGTTCAACATCCCGCTGTCCACCGCGCACGACTGGTGCAAGCGCGCACGCGAAGCCAACCACCAAGAGGCGGCGGAGATTCGCAAGGACGCGAGAGAGCAGGCGTTGGCCCGACTGCAACCGGCCGCAGCACTTGCCGCCAAACTCTACGCAGAGACAGGGCAGGCCAACCACGCGGGCGCGCTCGCCAGCCTAGAGAAGCGGATCGCTGACCTCGTAGGCAGCGATGCCCCGAAGGCGGTCCACGTCTCGGGCACAGACGGCGGGCCGATCCGCTACACGACAATGACTGATGACGAACTGCGCAAGGCGGCGGGGGAGTAGAGCATGGGACGCAAGAGTAGAGAGAAGAGGGAGCGGCGCGCTAATGGCGGGATCAAGATCGTTCGCTATGACGCGAGCGCATGGAGAGACGGTAACGTGCCGGGGTTCTGCGCTGATGACGGGGTGGTGCATATCGCCATTCCAGAAGACCATCCGAGCCATGATGAAACGCTGAGGTTCCTAAAGAAGGGCGCACGCAAGATGTTGACGGCGGGGCGGCAAGACTCCGGCGTCGACGTGGAGATCCACGTTCTGCCGCAACCGCACGTCAATTAGCCGGTGACTCAATCCGCCGCCAGACGCGAGTTAGCCAGACGTGAACTCGCCCGACGCAACCTGATGGACTTCGTGCGGCGGACGTTCCCTGATTTCCAAGAGTCGTGGCACCACCGGATGTTGTGCGAACGTCTCCAGCAATTCAGCGACGACGTGGCCGCACAGAAGTCGCCGCGCCTGATCGTCACGATGCCGCCGCGCCACACCAAGAGCACGATCGTATCTCAGCGCTTCCCCGTCTGGCACATGGGCAGACACGCGGGTCACGACGTCGTGTGCGCCAGCTACGGCCAGACCCTCGCCAACCGGCACAGCAGGGCCGCGCGCGGGATCGCTGTCGATGCCTCCGTGCTGTGGCCCGGTGTCGCTCCATCGCAAGAGCGCAAAGCCGTCGAGGAATGGGAGGTCAGCAGCGGCGGCACCTACCGCGCGACTGGTGTGGGCGGTGGTCTCACCGGCATGGGCGCGCATGTCGCGGTCATCGACGACCCGATCAAAGATTGGGTCGCGGCGCAGTCAGCGCTTGTGCGGCAGAGCGCAAAGGACTGGTATGACTCGGTTCTAATGACCCGCCTTGCTCCCGGTGCCGGCATACTGGTCACGCAAACGCGCTGGCACAGTGACGACCTAACTGGGTGGCTCCTGCGCGAGCACGTAAGCGAAGGGTGGGAGTTGTTCAACTTCCCAGCCATCGCAGAGGAAGACGAGGCGCACCGCAAGACCGGCGATGCCCTGCACCCGGAGCGGTACAACCTCGCCAAATTGAACGCCATCAAGGTTCGCAACCCGATGGTGTTCGCCGCGCTCTACCAGCAGCGACCGGTCCCGGCGGAAGGCGGTTTGATCAAAGCGGAGTGGCTGCGCAAGAACACCTACGCCGAGCGCGCTCACATGAGCAAGGTGCGGCGAATCCTGCACTCATGGGACACGGCATCCAAGGCGAAGGAGATCAACGACCCGTCACTGTGTTGGGTGCTCGCCGAACTACACGACGGCACTATCGAGGTGTGGGACCGGTGGAAGGGGCGCGTAGTTTTCCCCGACCTGCTCCAGCAGATCCGGATCCTCGCAGACCGTGACAAGCCGCACGTCGTCATCATCGAGGACAAGGGAAGCGGGCAGGAAGCGATCCCTATGCTCGCCCGTGACACGCGCTTTCATCACTCGGTAGTGCCCGCCGTGCCCATCACTGACAAGCACACGCGGATGGCAGTCGAGACGCCCGCGCTTGCGTCCGGTCGAGTCAAGTGGCCGGAGGACGCGCCGTGGCTCGCTGATGCGTGGGAAGTGCTGCTTACCTTCCCGTCTGCGGCGCACGACGAAGAGGTCGACGCGCTTTCGCAAGCGCTGCACTACCTTCGCGACGGCGACGCGATCGCTTCACGCTTGCGTGTCCTGTACGGCTAGCGCACCCTACACGCGGAGGTGTCAACCATGGCGCAGAACGATCAAGCCCGTAAATCCCTGCCACCAGACCTTCGTGGCGTCGATATCGCACAGATGCGCGCCACCACGGACGGCTGGTCCGGCATCACGCGCGCGATCAACACGGCGGGGTTGAGCAGCAACGAGCGCAAGGGCTTTCAAGACGCGACCCTCCTATCAGACTCCGAACTCACCGGAGCCTACCGCCAGAACTGGATCGCTCAAGACGCCGTGCAGCGA